>Ga0207416_1005270_pt1 | contig 10405 bp, 9 predicted proteins | sample PaiPotPPM11metaG_FD_184107 | JGI IMG/M metagenome (GOLD analysis project Ga0207416, IMG submission 184107) | Iron sulfur acid spring bacterial and archeal communities from Banff, Canada, to study Microbial Dark Matter (Phase II) - Paint Pots PPM... ...
TCTTCGACCACTAATATCCCTTGCCTTAAAACCTGTTGCGCCAGCCCTCCCTCACTGGGTTCCTTATAAGATGCCTTATCCCCTCGTAGCAAGTTACCAGAAACAGTTAGCGACTCAATGAATCGGCCAGTGATTGGATTAATTGCAAAGATGACACAGGAATCTGCGGCGAAGAAGGTCTGTGCCGACCGAGCAATATGTTGCAATGTACCGGTTAAATCTCCAGGAGTTCCAGCTGTCCTTGCCAGTACGTCTAGTAACTTGCTCATGTCGTCCAACGAATGAGGTTTCACTTTGTACCTCCAATAGGCTTGCGAAGAATCTAGAATACTCAGGTACTCAGATTGTATTCATTGTCATCATTTTCATTATCATTAGTATGATACAAACTTATCAATACTTTCGTCAACAAAATGTAAATTTGCAAATTAAGTCACTTATACAACTTGTTGGCTATTTGTCTGGCAGGTGAATTATTACCACCTGACATGAAACCCGCTCAAATGCTCGTTCGGCTTACTCCACGTAACGCGCACGTCCCGCACCTGCGCGGCGGATGGCCCCTGGCGCAGGTAGAGCAGCAAATGTTCGAGAGCAGGACGCGGCCCCTGTGCCAGAACTTCAACACTGCCGTCGCTATCATTGCGAGCGTAGCCGCGCAAAGCGAGCGCGTGCGCCTTTTGCACCACAAAATAGCGGAAGCCTACGCCCTGCACCCGTCCATACATGTAGGCGTGTAGTTCTTCGATTGTGTTGCTGCTCTTCTCACTCATATGTCGCATGATAGCATATTGTGGTGTGCTATCAAAACACATAAACTGGTAAGAATGTTCGCAAAACGAAACATTTCCTCCGCCCACAAGAAAATTCAGCTACGCTTCAGCAATCACCTCTAAAATAGTAAGAAAATCACGAAACAAATGCGTATCTGGTGACGTAGTAATATACACAGCAGCAGTGTTGTCTATTTTGTGCCACTATTTCCTTTATGCTTTTGTATTTTGATGGTACACTATGGTGAAGTGCCAGTGATGTAATGGAGATTCAGTCAGCCAGGAGAAATGTATGCAGTCTATCCAGGACCTTGCCAGCGCGGTACAGCGGGTCATTAACAATGTTGAGAAAGTGATTGTGGGAAAAGCTGAACCCGTCGCTTTTAGCCTGATCGCCGTAATTTGCCGGGGGCATGTATTGATCGAGGATGTTCCCGGTGTTGGTAAAACAGTATTGACCAAAGCCATTGCGCGTTCGATTGGTTGTACCTTCCGGCGTATCCAGTTCACCCCTGACCTGTTGCCCAGTGATGTGACAGGTGTTTCGATCTACAACCAGAAAACCGGCAACTTCGAGTTCCGCGCCGGTCCTATCCTGGCCCAGATCGTGCTGGCCGACGAGATCAACCGCGCTACGCCCAAAACCCAGTCGGCCCTGCTCGAAGCGATGGAAGAAAACCAGGTGACGGTTGACGGTATCACGCATCTCCTGCCCGAACCCTTCATGGTAATGGCGACACAGAACCCTATTGAATATGAGGGCACCTTTCCCCTGCCAGAAGCGCAGCTAGACCGCTTCATGATGAACATCAAACTGGGCTATCCCAAGGCCACCGATGAAATGAACATCCTGGACTCTCACCAGTATCACCATCCACTGGACGACCTGGCGCAGATCATGACCGCCGATGAACTGGTGCATATTCAAGAGCAGGTGCGCGCCATCCACGTTGACCCCTCCATTCGCGAATACATCGTCGCGATTGCCGGAGCCACGCGCGCGCACAACTCCGTCTACCTGGGCGCCAGCCCGCGTGGTTCGCTGGCCCTGTATCGCGGGTCGCAGGCTCTGGCCGCCTTGCGTGGGCGCGGCTATGTGATCCCGGATGATGTGAAGCTGCTGGCTAAACCCACGCTGGCGCACCGCATCATCGTTACGCCGGCGGCGCGCGTGCGATCGGTCACTTCGACGGCGGTGCTGGATGAGATTTTGCAGAGTGTGCCTGTCCCCGGCGCATGGGTCGGTGGTGGAAAGGGGCGCTGAATTATGCGACCCTGGCAAGCCATCATTCTCATTGCATTACTGGCGTTCTTCGCTATCAGCAGTGGCTGGCACGTCCTGTACATCCTGACTTACGTCTTGCTTAGCCTGTTAGTCATATCCTGGCTATGGGCGCGCTACAGCCTGCGCAAAATGGTTTTTCGCCGCGCCGCCACCAGTGGGCGTGTGCAGGTTGGCGAAACCTTCGATGAACGTCTGATGCTCGACAATATTAGCGCCTTGCCCAAATTATGGGTGCAGATTGCCGATGGCTCGAACCTGCCCGGCCATCGCGCGGGCTTCGTGGCGAGTATGGGCGGGCGCAAACGCGCCACCTGGCGAGCGCGCACTGCGTGCAAACAGCGCGGGCGCTTCCATCTTGGCCCTGTAGTTGCCACCAGCGGCGATCCTTTCGGGCTGTTCCGGCGGCGCGTTGTGCTGACCGACCAGCGCGACCTGCTGGTGCTGCCGCGCATTTTGCCCATCACCAGTTTTGTACTCTTTTCGGGTGGATTGCCCGGACGCGGCCGCACCTCGCGCCGCGCCCTGCAAAATACCACCAACGCCACCACGATTCGCGACTATCTGCCCGGAGATTCACTGAATCGTATACACTGGCGTTCCAGCGCGCATTATAATAGATTAATGGTGAAGGAATTTGACCTCGATCCTGCCATGGATGCCTGGATCATCCTTGACCTGCACGACAGCGTGCAGGCGGGTGAAGGCGAACATTCTACCGAAGAGTACGGGGTCACTATCGCAGCCACTATTGGCAATTTCCTGCTGCGCCAGGATCTGTCTGTTGGTATGATCGTCAATGCCGCACAGCGCGAGTTTCTCTCGCTCGATCGCGGCGATCGTCAGGTGGAACGTACGTTGGAACTGCTCGCGGTCGTTACCGCGGGCGCAGGCCCGGATTTGAAAGAGTCGCTGGCATTGGATGCTATGCATTTCGGACGCAATACAATGGCGATCGTCATTACCCCATCCACATCGCGGGACTGGCATGATGGCGTGCGCCATCTACAACGGCGCGGTGTGCAAGTCGCCGTTGTTGGCCTGGATGCGGCTTCCTTTGACGAAAATATTCCCTCGGACGAAGATACATTGGCCCTGCTTGAAGGCGCCAATATTCCAGTGCTGCGTGTCCAAAACGGTTCTTCCATCAGCGAGTCACTTGAAAAGGACCCGGAGGCACGTTTCGCGCTACGGAGGTAGCCTCATGCAGGATGCATCCTTAAAAAGACTGTCCAGTATTATAAGCGAACCGCGTCAAGATGATTCGGATGGCAAGAAACGTTTCCACCCTCGCTCCACGCTTTCGCATGTCCATATTGGCCTGGCGGAAGGCTGGTTCTCGCTTTTTCTGCTGGTGACGCTCGTCTATAGCACTATTTGGAGTGTGCAGGCGGCCCAGTGGGTGGATCACCTCAACATCCTTTCCCTGACCACCGCCCTGGGTTTATTGATCGGGCTGCTGGCCGCCAAACAGCGGCGCCTGCCGCGCTGGCTGGTGCATCCGCTCGCCATTCTGTTCGGCCTGCTGCTGGCCTTCTGGCAAACGGCAGGCGCGGTGTATAGCGGGAATGTGGGAGCGCTGGTGAGTGGTATTCATCAATGGGTCGTCCTGGCCCTGGCCGGGGGAACGAGCGCCGATGATTCTATCTTTCTCTTCTTTATCACGGCCCTGGGTTTCTTGCTGGCCTACACCAGCGCCTGGCTTCTCTACCGCACGCGCAGCCCCTGGCTGATGATCCTCGCCAACGCCGTGGTCTTGCTGATTAACCTGAGTAATATCGATCCAGGTTATATCGTCTTCCTGGTGGTGTTCCTGGTGGCGGCCCTCTTATTGTTGTTACGCTTCAACCTCTACGAGTCGTCGGCTCGCTGGAAAAGGCTGGGGCTGCGCACCTCGGATGACCTGGGCTGGGAGTTTATGCAGGCGGGGGCTATGCTCTCTATCGGCATCCTCATTGTCACGTGGTTTTTGCCCTGGGGCTACATCAATGATACAGCCGCGCAAATCTGGAGCGCTGATAACAATCCCTGGGTGGGCATCCAGGATACCTGGAACCGCCTGCTTTCCGTTACGGGAGGCTATAATGGATTGAATCATGGTAATTTCACCGATACGCTCACGCTGGGTGGCAATCCCAATCTGAGCGATGATATCGTCTTCACGCTCACATCTACCGACAACGGCCAATACCTGCAATCGCTCAGCTTCGATAACTACAATGGGCGTACCTGGTCAAATAGCGCCAGTGGCAGTTCTAGCGTGCCGCAGGGCAATTATGCGTATGACAGCGCCGCCGATTTGCGTCCAGTCCAGCAACGCATCACCGTGGTCAACCCGCCTGGCGAGCAGCAGCCCTACCTGTTTGGCGCATCCCAGATCGCCTCGAGCGATCAAGCGGCGCAAGTGGTAAGAAGAAAAACGGACGGTTCTACCATCGCCTGGCTGCGCACCAATGGCAGGCTGGCGGCGGGCAACCAGTACAACGTGACATCTTATGTCTCGAATGCCGACGTAAGCACGCTGGAAACGGTGCCGTTGCCAAAGGACGCGCCAGCGTTCACCTATCATCCGAATCACCCTGAAGCGGCGCCGCCGGTAACTTCCTATGACCCGGCCATCTTACAATCGTACCTGCAACTGCCTCCACACCTTGATCTGAATATCAAGATACTGGCGAAAAGCATTACCAATGGCGCTAAAACGATGTACGACATGGTGGCTGACCTGGAAAATTACTTGCGCTCCCACTATAACTACAACACCAACATCAACCTCCCGCCAGGGCAGGAAGGCGTATCCTGGTTCCTGTTCCGCAGCGGGAATCAGGGCTTTTGCAACTACTTCGCGACCGCTATGGCAATTATGGCGCGGGAGCTGGGTATACCGGCGCGCGTGGTGGCCGGTTATGCCAGTGGCAAGGCCGATCCTAAAACGCACCAGATAGTTGTGCGCGGCTCCGATGCCCACGCCTGGACGCAGGTGTACTTCGCCGGTTATGGCTGGGTCAACTTTGAGCCATCGCACAGTTTCTCGACATTCGCGCGCCCATTGCACTCTACCGGCAGCACCTCGACTGTGCTTCCAAATGGTACCAACTCTCCCACGAGGGGCGGAAAGAAAAATCCAGCTCAAGATCCCGGCCTGCAAGGGGATAGCGGAGTAAATGGCGTCTCCCCATCGCAGACCAGTGTTGCCGGGCAGATACGCCAGGACGTGGGAATGGTGCTGTTGGGACTGTTGCTGCTCATCGTCGTTGGTATGCTCTACTTCGGTGTATGGTGGCGCCGCCTGTACCGCGGCTACGGGCTGTCCATGCAGGTATTCGGGCGCATAGCCGTGCTTGCGAACTGGGCGGGCCTCTCCCCGCGTCGCTCGCAAACACCCTATGAGTATGCTCATGCGCTGGCCGAAGCTGTGCCTGAACAGGCTGTCACCATCGAACGGCTGGGAGACCTCTACGTGCGCGACCGTTGGGCCGACCCATCTAGCGCCGAGCATCCGGGTCACAGCGGCGAAATAGATGAGATACCGCGCATCTGGAAGGTACTCCAGCCGCGTCTCTTCTTGTACCTTGCGCGGCATCCCCATTTCTTGCGCTGGCTGCCCAGCAAAGTAGGAACGTTCATGAGCAGACGCCGGGCCAGCAGGCGCAGACGGCATCAAGATGACGCCCTCTCTCTGCTAGAATAATGGGGGTGTAGGGACGCGATTGATCGCGTCCGCGTTCATTAGGCGGCACATTGAGAGGCCGAATAGGGACGCGATCAATCGCGTCCCTGCGTGTTCGTCAAGCAGCTCATGAGAGCGGACGCGATCAATCGCGTCCCTACACCTGGTCTGGAAGGATAGAGTCTGTAGGTAAGAAATAAGAGCAAAGGAGTTACAACATGGATCTATTGCGCGAAACAGCCCCCTTTCTAGTTGGAATGCTCGTTCCCCCACTGGTGATGCTGTTCATACGCCCTGGCTGGTCAGGCCAGGCCAGGTTCCTGGCTGCCTTTTTACCCGCGCTCATGCTGGGGTTCTGTACGAGCTATCTCGCGGGTGAATTGCTGGCAGGAATGCCAGATGGCCTGATCGCCGTCATCATCGATACATCGCTCGTCTTCACCGGAGGGCAGCTCACCTACAGGTTTATCTGGAAACCGCTGCTGGAGTCGCGCATCGCGCGTTTAACAGGCGCGCCATTAAAACCGGCTCCACGTCGCGTGCGCAGTGAATAAAACCCAACCCCAAAAATTGTAACGCTCGCGCGTACATGATAATAAGACTATCGATTTGGCCTGAAATACAGGCAAATTGCCCTTGACAATCCACTCACAAATTGCGTATACTCGCAACAGTGGCATTGCAGAGGCAATGCGCGCTATAATCAGACCATCAGGCAAGATGCCTGGCAAGCAACACACAAATCTCGCGAAAGGAGATGGCAACCATGGCTAACACCAGAATGCTGGCTTTGACCAGACTGCGCTACGATTCTGCCCTTCACGGCCATGCCATGCTCTTTGGCGGGGTGAAGTTGACCGGTCCGCGTGAGATCTGTATGAAGCTCACCATCTCTGGCCCAGTTTTTGATGCGCAAGGCGTCAGTGTGCCCATTTCCAGAGGTTCTCCACCATTCTACGATGAATGTTGAAAAAAAGAAGAGATACCCTGAACCGTGGGCACTGATGAAAACGAAAATTCAGTCTCACGGTTTTTTATTGCTCTTAATCACTACTCTCGGCTATGAAAGGAATTGAACAAATGTACCCGTATTTTGGAAATGCTGACACCAGGTGTCAGGAATAGTAGCGTACACTTTGAATAGCTGAAAAAGGAGGAAATAATGGTTATTGAGCATCTCGAAGATGTGAAGATCGCGCAAGATATCGTCATAGACCCATCCAAAGACGCCGTTGAGATCGTGGGCGTCTCGAAGATATTCAAGAAATCGAAGCCTTTACTGAGCAGGTTGCTCAAACGGGTGAAGGAGAACGAGAAGCGCGAGGTGCGCGCCGTTGATGATGTCACTCTGACCATCCAGCGGCGTGAGATCGTCGGCATCCTGGGCGCGAACGGCTCAGGCAAATCGACGCTCGTGCGTATGCTCTCGACCCTGCTCATCCCGGATACCGGCTCTGTGCGCATCTTCGGCTACGATGTCGAAAAGGACGAGCGCATGGTGCAGCGCCTCATCAACCGCGTCAGCGTGGAAGCCTCGTTTTTCAAGAAGCTCTCGCCGATGGAGAACCTGATCTACGCCGCCAGGCTGTACAACATGCCGGGCGCGGAGGCGCGCCGCAAGATTCGCACCATCCTGGGACGCCTGGGCATCCCTAAGGACCGCATCGGTCAGCCGCTTGAGCACATGTCGCGCGGGATGCAGCAGAAAGTCGCCATCGCGCGCGCGTTTCTCACCTCGCCCATCGTGCTGCTGCTGGACGAGCCAACGACGGGGCTTGACCCACGTTCAAAGATCGAAGTGCAGAACTTTGTGCGGGAGCTGCGCGAGACGCATGACGCGACCATCCTGATAACGACGCACGATATGGACGAGGCGGAAGCTCTGTGTGATCGCGTCGCCATCATCGACCAGGGCCGCATCGTCGCGCAGGGTACCGTCGAAGAACTGAAACAGGCCGTCATGGAGCGCACCGAGCGCATCACGCCGGTTACGATGAATGAAGTGTTTATGCATTATACCGTTGCTCATCTCATCACTGATGCCGATATCGCACGCTACGGAAGCTGGGAAAAAGCCTTCGAAGCGTATGAAGCGCAAAAAGAAGATGAGAACGAGGAATAGATTGGGAGATACTCACCGATGAGTTCATTACTCCATCAAGGACGCGCGTCTTACGCCTTCTTTGAACGAAACTGGAACCTGACCCGGCGCTACCTGGCCTGGGAGATTGTGTGGCTGGTCTACAATATCGTGAACGCTTTGAGCGTCACGTACATCGGTAAGGCCGCCCAGACCATCACCAATACGAAGATCGATACACAGTACCTGATCCTGTACCTGATGATCGGCACAGCGGTCTGGTCGTACCTCAGCGTCACTTTTGAGGGTGTAACCGATCTGATCACTATCGAACGCTGGGAAGGCACCATCGAGCACACCTTCATGGCTCCCATCTCGCGTTTCACGCACCTGCTTGGTAGCTGCTGGTACGCCATCGCGCATGGAATGCTGTTCACTTTTGTGCAGTTGATCATCGTGAGCCTGTTCTTTCACCTTGATCTGAGCCATGCCAACTACCTGACCGCCGTTTTCATGTTGCTTATCGGCAGCATCTCGTTTGTGGGCTTTGGCATCGGCGCGGCTGTGCTGCCTCTGCTCTTCACCGAGCGGGGTTCGCAGATGTCCTACATCGTGCGTGCTATCCTCCTGCTGGTGTCGGGAGTCTACTACCCGATAGGGGTACTGCCCGGCTGGATGCAGCCCCTGGCGCGCATCTCGCCCGCCACTTACGTGCTGCAAGGACTGCGCGCCGGACTCCTGAGGAACCAGGTGATCTGGTCAGGTGAAATCTGGAGCTATACCTGGCCTTTGATTGTCACCGGGCTGGTGAGCGTTCCGCTCGGCGTCTACATCTTCAAGATCGCCGAACACTACGCCAAGCGCACCGGCAGACTGAAGCGAAACGGATAGCTGGATAGAGAATCTGTAGCGATGCTTCCTAAGGGCGTTGCTACAGAAAGAATATTAAGAATAGGAGAAGAGGAATGATTCAAACATTACCGCAGGGCTTTCAAATGCGCCATCCAATGATGGATGACCTGAAAGCTGTACATACTGTGATTACCACGAGTGATCTTGCCTATCATGGCTCAGCAGATATTACCCTTGATGACCTGCGCACAGACTGGCTTTCGCCAACCTTCAACATGCTGAAGGATGCCTGGTTAATAACCGGTCCCGCCGGACAGGTTGTTGGCTACGCCTCCACAGGGCAGCAAGAACACGCGCGCATTTACAGTGAAATACTCGTGTTGCCAGAATACTCGCACCTGGGTTTGCAAGATTACCTGCTGGCTCAGGTAGAGCAGTGGGCGCAGGAGCAGGTTCCACAGGCCCGGCCCGATGCGCGAGTGGCGTTGAGTTGCTTCATAGCGCAGGGCGACGAGCAGAGCGCGTTGAGCTTGCAGCGTCACGGCTTCAAGGAGATCCGGCGTTCCTGGAACATGGAAATTACCATGAACGAAGCTCCGGCTGCACCGGAATGGCCTGCGGGTATTACCGTGCGCACCTTCCGTCCGGGCGACGAGCGCGTTGTTTTTGACACCGATGAAGAGGCCTTCCAGGATCACTGGGGGCATATGCCCGGCAACTTCGAGCGATGGATGCACTGGACGGTCGAGCGCGAGAACTTCGACCCTACCCTGTGGTTCCTGGCCTACGAGGGGGACCAGATCGCGGGCGTCTCGCTCTGTGCCTACCGGGATGAACTCGGCTGGGTTGACACCCTGGCGGTGCTGCGTCCCTGGCGGCGAGCGGGTCTGGGCAAGGCGCTTTTGCAGCATTCATTTGGCGAATTTTACCGGCGCGGCACCCGGACGGTGGGCCTGGGCGTCGATGCACAGAATTTAACCGGCGCGACACGGCTCTATGAAAGAGTAGGTATGCATGTCGTGCGAGTCTATATCAACTACGAGAAGGAGTTGCGTGCCGGGGTAGAACTCAGCACGCAGGAGATCGTCTCCTGAACTGGTCTGAACTGGTTGTGGTCTGCTCCTTCTCTGTAATAGTCCGAGGAACGGAGAAACTGGCAATGTCGGTACACTTAACGAACTTACTGGCGCGTATACCTGAAGAACGGGACATGTATGCGATCATGGAACTGGTTGCAATATGTGGTCGCGCGGAACATGGCATTGCGGATAGTTCAACCGAGGAGCTTCAGGCTCACTGGCGGAATCACAGCTTCCACCTGGAGAGCGATGCCTGGGTGATTGTCAACAACAAGGGGCAGTTTGTCGGTTTTGGGTGCGTATGCCATAGCGACTACGAAGAGTACCATACCTTCGTCTGCGTCCACCCTGACTATCGTAAACGCGGTATCGGAACGCTGTTGCTGCGCCTGATCGAGGAGCGCGCTCGCCAGCAGATGTACCACACATCGCTGGACAGGCGAGTCTGTTTGAAGGCTCTGGTGAGCAGCCATAACACCGAAGCGCGCAGCCTGTTCGAGCGCGAAGGCTATACGCAGGTGCGCGAGTTCTGGCGCGTGACGGTGGAACTGGACGATGCTCGCGAACTGAGACAGCGCGTCGGCAAACATATGCTCGACGTGGCTATCGAATCCCGGCAGTTGATCGGCATCGCGCCGCTCTACGACAGGGAAGCGGTTTACAGCATCA
>Ga0207416_1005271_pt1 | contig 10404 bp, 6 predicted proteins | sample PaiPotPPM11metaG_FD_184107 | JGI IMG/M metagenome (GOLD analysis project Ga0207416, IMG submission 184107) | Iron sulfur acid spring bacterial and archeal communities from Banff, Canada, to study Microbial Dark Matter (Phase II) - Paint Pots PPM... ...
GACAGAAGGTTGAGCGCACGGTGGAGCTAAGAATTGGCAGCCGATGAGATCCGGAAGTTGATCGCCGGGAGCGCTGGAGAGCAGATCGCCGATGCAAATCGGGGGTTGGCAGGAAGGCAAAAACCGGAGATGCAATATCCGACCGAAGTTGGAAGTTGGAGTCGCTGGCACCGCTGACGAGAGAGGACCGACGCGAGTTGGGAATCGATCGGGAGCACCGCCGGAGGACGCAACGGAAGGCGGAAGTTGGAAGTCGATTGGAAGGCGGAGCCCGAGGGACAGCAGCCGGCGCAAGCTGGAGGTTGAACCGGAGGCAGATCCGGAGGACGCGATCTTCGATGCGAATCGGAGGTTGCGGCTGAAGGGGAGTTGGAAGACACAGGGGAAGGCGCAAGCCGGAAGCTGAGTCAGAAGGCGGAGCTGGAAGACGATATCCGATCGAGCTGCGCATCTTCAAGAATGAAACGCCAGAGACCGCGCGGTTTCTGGCGTTTTCGTTGTGCGCTCTGCACGCGGTGATGCGATATAGTTGGTCGAATCCTGCGAGCCGGCACCGATCTTTGTGATGTGGAGTCGGCGGGCTTGCCGGTTACGGAGAAGAAGACCCTGGTGGACACCGCAGCGAAGCGGGCGTTGGAGAGTGAGTTGACCGCGCCGGGCGATGGCGGCGGGCGAGTGTACGTCAAGACGATCCTGGCGCTGGCGGTGGCGACGCGGGTGGGCATGATCGTGCTCCTGCTGAGCAGGAAGCCGGCGAGTTGGCTATTCAGCAAAGGGATTGACCTGGGTTACGTGGCGCAATCGCTGAGTTCGGGCCATGGGCTTTCGTCGCCGTTTGGCGGGTCGACGGGGCCGAGCGCGTTTCTGCCGCCGGGCTACCCTGCCCTGCTGGCGTTCCTGTTCCGGGTGTTCGGCAGCTACAGCAATGGAGCGGCGCTCGCGCTGATGGCGTCGCAGGCGTTGTTTTCAGTGCTGACGGTTGCAGCGATGCTGTATGTCGCGCGGCGGATGTTCGGCGCGGCGACGGCGAATGTGGCGGGCGCGGTGTGGGCAGTGTCGCTGCCGCTGCTCGCGATGGTGACGATTCCGTGGGACACGTGCTTGTCGTCGCTGCTGCTGGTGGGGATGATGGCGCTGGCGTTGATGTGCGTCGCGCGGCCGCGGACGTCGCTGTGGGCGGCGATGGGCATCTACTGCGGCGTGGCCATGTTGGTGAATCCGTCGCTGACGCTGGTGCTGTTCGCGATGGTGGGATGGGCAGTGATTCGCACAGAGGCCTGGCGAGGTGCGGGGCCGGTGGTGTGGCTGGTGGTGGTCCTGGCGGTGTTTGCGCCGTGGCCGATCCGGAATGCGCGTGTGCTGCACGCCTTCATCCCGCTGCGCAGCAACTTTGGCTACGAGCTGTGGCAGGGGAACCGCGATGGAGCAACGGGCGTGTTCGATGTGACCCTGTACCCGACGGGCGATCGCGAGGAGTATGCGGAGTATGCGGCGGAGGGCGAAGTCGCTTACATGCGGCATAAGTCGGAGGTGGCGAAGAGGTTCATTCGCGAGCATCCAGGCGAGTTTGTGAAGCTGACGGCGGAGCGGATTGTGCGCTTCTGGACGGGAGCGGGCGGCGATATGAACTACCCGATCTTTGTGCTGCACTCGACGGTCACGACGCTGCTGGGATTCTGCGGCTTGGCGGTGCTGGTGCGGCGACGAAGGCCGGTGGCCATGCTGTTTTTGCCGACCTTGCTACTGTTTCCGCTGCCGTACTACGTGACCCATCCGGACTTCCGGTTTCGCGCACTGCTGGATCCGATGATGACGATCCTGAGCGCGGTCGCGGTCGTGTGGATGTGGGAATACGCCAGGCGGGACGCGGCTGGAACTTCGAAGGGATATCCACAGAATTCCTGAGTTTTGCACTTGCGTGCACAGGTTGAGCGCGCCTAGTGTTCTTTCTCAACTGATGACGACGCAGTAAGTCGGAAGTGAGTTCGAAGGCAAGCTGGAGGAAGCAGCAGCCGGTGCAAACCGGAGGTTGTAACCACAAAGTGGAGCCGGACGCAGCAGCGCTGACGGAAGCTGGAAGTCGAGCCGCTGGCACCGCCGAAAGATTAATAGCCGACGCAAGTCGGTAGTTGATCGACGGCACCGCCGGAGGAAACGAGTCCAGGGGAAGACAGAAGGTTGAGCGCACGGTGGAGCTAAGAATTGGCAGCCGATGAGATCCGGAAGTTGATCGCCGGGAGCGCTGGAGAGCAGATCGCCGATGCAAATCGGAGGATGGCAGGAAGGCAAAAACCGGAGATGCAATATCCGACGGACGTTGGAAGTTGGAGTCGCTGGCACCGCTGACGGTTGAAGACTGACGCGAGTTGGGAATCGATTGAGAGCACCGCCGGAGGACACAACGGAAGGCGGAAGTTGGAAGTCGATTGGAAGGCGGAGCCCGAGGGGCAGCAGCCGGCGCAAGCTGGAGGTTGAACCGGAGGCAGATCCGGAGGACGCGATCTTCGATGCGAATCGAAGGTTGAGGCTGAAGGGGAGCGGGACGACCCAGGGGAAGGCGCAAGCTGGAAGCTGAGTCAGAAGGCGGAGCTGGAAGACGATATCCGATCGAGCTGCGCATCCTCAAGAATGAAACGCCAGAGACCGCAAGGTTTCTGGCGTTTTCGTTTTGGAACAGTTTCCAGTAACTCGCTTGGTGCGATATGCTTTCCGGCATGAATCGTTTCCCGTTTGCTGCGCTTCTACTGATTGCTCTTCCATTGGCTGCACAGACTCCCGCAGCGACGACGCCCAAGACGACACAGACTCCGCCGCCTGCGGGGTTCGCACAGTCGATTCCGCTGTGGCCGGACGGTGCGCCGCTGGCGCTGGGGACAACGGACGGCGATGTGCCGAAGCTGTTCACATATCCGGCACAGGGAACCGCAGCGGGGGCGGGGCCGCATGCGGCGGTGATCGTGATGCCGGGCGGCGGCTACACGCACCTGGTGATCGAGCAGGAGGGCGCGTACGAGGCGCGCTGGCTGGCGGCGCATGGCATTGCGGCGTTCGTGCTGGAGTATCGACTGGCGCCGGCGTACATGTTCCCTGCACAAATGCTGGATGCGTCGCGGGCGATCCGGTATGTGCGATCGCATGCGGCGGAGCTGGGCGTGAAGCCGGATGCGATCGGGATCTGGGGCTTTTCGGCCGGCGGACATCTGTCGGGCTACATGGCGACGATCCATCGCGCGGGCGATCCAGCGGCGAAGGATCCGATGGACCGCGTGTCGGATCGGCCCGACTTTGCGATCATCTCGTACGGAGGGCTGTCGCTGGACCTGAACCAGCTGGCCGGCAAAGTGCCAATGGAATCGATCCTGGGACCGCATCCGACGCAGACGGTGATTGACTCCATTGACCCGGTGAAGCATGTGTCGGGCGACTCGAGCCCATGCTTCATTTATTCGACCACCGGGGACAAGACGGTGGACTCGCTGAACGCAGCGGAGTTTTATATCGCGCTGAAACAGGCGGGCGTTCCGGTGGAGCTGCACATCTTCGAGCTGGGCGTGCATGGGACGCACATGGGCGACGACGCCAAGGATCCAGCCGAGCTGCACGAGAATCCGAAGCTGATCGCGGATTGGCTGCAACTGCATGGGTGGATGGCGGCGCAGGCGCAGTGAGTTCCTGTGAGCTCGAAATGAAGTCGTTGTCGGCTTCTGGAACCACTGTCGGCATTGCCTACCCCCCTCCCCCCGTTTTGTGCATAATCTTCCAAACAAAGCACTTAGCAGCAACGATACCTGCTAAGATCTTGAAAACAAAGGGGCGCTTGTTGCAAGATATAGAAAACGCTGGAGTTGTGATTTCTTTGAAGCTTCGGGAGACACAAACCTGTGGCTGTGGATTCTGTCTCGACCTGACTTAATTATACCCGGGTGTCAAGCGGGGTAACCCGGTGGTTGCTGGTTGTTGGTTGAGTGCCAGGCTGACCGGGGTCACGGAGGTGAAATCGGAATCCGCAAAGAGGCATGTCGCAGGGGCTAAAGCCCGGTTGAATGGATTGCTGTTATTGCCGGGACTGAAGTCCCGGCCTATCCAAGACCAAGTTTTTAGCGGGCTCTTCGGCGATCGAGTTTTCAGCAGGCTCTTCAGCCCGCCGATCGTCTCCTAAGGCAAGTGCTTCGCACCGTGGCTAGGCCGGATGCTCCCGCTTGCGAGCCTCCTCCTTGGAATCAAGGCCCGTCGAATCGGCCGGGGTTTCCTCTCCCAGGGAGTCGTTCACAAGTTCCTCGGAGACTTCTTCCTTGCTCATTTTGGGGCGGATCGGCTTCACTTCATCGCTCATGGATGACTTTCCTCTGAGAGGTAAGATGCCAAAGTCTGACCGCAAGCGATGGCAGGCTGAAGCTCTGCCGAACGCGCCGAAGAGGGTGGGCTGGGGATGGATCGAGTCGACGCGCTATCTTTGTGGTTCGGACACGTCTATCGGACGGCGGACTTGCGGGGGCGGCCGCCGAGGGCTCCGTTGGCGCGGGCGGCGGTGCGCTTGGCGAGCGAGCGGGCTTTGCCACCCTGAGCGCCGAGGCGGGCGGCCATCCATTTGCGGGAGCCGAGCGAGCCTTCGAGGAGCGCGGGGGCGTAGATGTCGGCGTCGAGTTGCGGCCAGTGGAGGCCGAAGCCCGATGCAGTGATTTCGATTTCACTCAATTGCGCCGGGATGCCATCCTCGAGGCCCTGGGCGTCCTGCGGAGAGAAGAAGATGCCCATGCCGTTGGAGAGGTCGACGACGATCTTCTTGGTCTTGCGGTCGTAATAGGCAGCAATTGCGGCCGGAGTGCTAGCCTTCATTGCCTTCATTCTGGCAGTCGCTTCTTTGTATTCCTGACTAGTGATGGCCATGTATCCCCTCCCTCAGCACAATATGGCACGTGACGTCGGAGAAGGCGTCGGCAATCGCTGAAAAGCTGACAGAGATCGGGTTCTTTGAAAAGACTGGCGAAAAGGACGATCCGGTTTACCGCGTTCCGTTCCTTTATCGGCCAGCCCTAGGCTTGGTCCAAGGATCGGCGGACTAGCCAACACGTAGATAGCTTTGCGAGGGAACGACGGCTTCACTACTCGCCAACTCAACCGCATCAAGAAGGCGCTGAACAAAAATCTCGCGGAACTATGCACCGCCTGGAAGGAGACATACTGCGTGCTTTTCTCTCGTTCGAGCTTCCTAATGTAGGGCTCGAGGTCGGGGTACTCGGCCAAGAGAGTTTGCTCCAATCGGACGCGCGATACTTCGGGTAATGCGTCCTTGATCGCCTGTCTGCCAAAGAGTGTTCGCGTCACTGGCGGCATTGGACCCTCTAGCGGGCAATTATAGTTTGCGCGTCTCCGTGCTTGTTGAAACAGCAGATCCCTTCGGGAATGACAAAAGAAAACGGCAGAGCCGAAGCTCTGCCGTTTGGTTTTGATACGCGAAGCGTCGAGAACGGTACGAAGTACCTACTCGGCGGCCGTTTCTTCTTGTTCGCCTTCCATGCGCATGAGTTCGAGTTCGCGCTCTTCGGCGATGGCTGCAGTGACTTGTTGATGGGCTTTCCCAGTTAGAGACTCAGCGGGCGGCTGGTGGCGTAGCGAGCAAAATGCGGGGGTTCTTCGTTGCGCTCAGAATGACAGTTTCAGGATGTTGGGGGCGGAAAGGTGTGAGGGGCTGGGGCAGGATCAGGAACCACGCAGGTCCTTCGACTGCGCGCTGACGCGCTTCGCTCAGGATGACACATCTGGGGTGACTGGGAGCCGGGACTTGGGAGAAAGAAAAGGCGGACTCCGAAGAGTCCGCCTTTTGATTGGTAACCCCACGGTCGCTCAAGCGAACGTGGGGCAACCGGTTTGGTGGCTGCTTATTCGGCGGCCATTTCTTCTTGTTCGCCTTCCATGCGCATGAGTTCGAGTTCGCGCTCTTCGGCTTCGATGGCTGCTGTGACTTCCTGCTGAACCTGGGCTGCCACTTCTTCCAGCTCTGGGGAGAGCTGGACGTTGCGGTAGTACTCCATGCCCGTGCCGGCGGGGATCAGGCGGCCGACGATGACGTTTTCCTTGAGGCCGCGAAGCGTGTCGATGGAGCCGTTGATGCTGGCTTCCGTAAGCACGCGGGTGGTCTCCTGGAAGGATGCCGCCGAGATGAAGCTGTCGGTAGAGAGCGACGCCTTGGTGATGCCGAGCAGGAGCGAGCGCCCGATGGCAGAACGGCCGCCGGCCATGAGGACGCGCTGGTTCTCCTCGTTGAAGCGGAAGCGGTCGGTCTGCTGCTCGAGCAGGAAGTTGGTGTCGCCGACCTCTTCGATCTTGACCCAGCGAAGCATCTGGCGAACGATGGTTTCGATGTGCTTGTCGGAGATGGTGACGCCCTGCAGGCGGTAGACTTCCTGGATTTCGTTGACGAGGTACATCTGCAGAGCACGCTCGCCGAGGACTTCCAGAATGTCGTGCGGGTTGCGGGGACCGTCGATGAGTGCATCGCCGGCACGAAGGCGTTCGCCTTCCTGCACGTTGACGTAGACACCGCGGGGCACGCTGTATTCCTCTTCCTGGCCGTTGTCTGCCGTGACGTAGACCTTGCGCTGACCCTTCGAAACTTCGCCGAAGCGAACGACGCCGTCGATCTTGGAGATGATTGCCGGGTCGCGGGGCTTGCGAGCTTCGAAGAGTTCGACGACGCGCGGGAGACCGCCGGTGATGTCCTTGGTGCGGGTGGTTTCGCGCGGGATCTTGGCAAGGATGTCGCCGGGGAATACCTCGTCTCCGTCGGCCACCATGAGGTGAGCGCGCGAAGGCATGAGGTAGCGCTTGTTGCCGGAGGCCGCCTTGATCAGGATGGCGGGCTGACGCTTCTCGTCGGAGGAGTCGGAGACGACCAGGCGCGAGAGGCCTGTGACTTCGTCGACTTCTTCGTTGAGGGTGACGCCTTCCTGCAGGTCCTTGAACTGGACGGTGCCGGCAATTTCGGTGAGGAGGGAGAAGGTGTAGGGATCCCACTCGCCGAGGGTGTCGCCCTGCCCGACCTTGGCGCCTTCTTCGACCTTGAGCTTGGCGCCGTACACGATGGCGTAGCGCTCTTTCTCGCGGCCCTTGTCGTCGACGACGGCGATGGAGCCGTTGCGGTTCATGGCAACCAGGCCGCCGTCCTTGGAGCGAACGGTGACGAGGTTGATGAAGCGCACGGTGCCGGCGTTCTTGGCATCGAGGTGCGAGGCATCGGAGACACGGGAAGCGGTGCCGCCGATGTGGAAGGTACGCATGGTGAGCTGGGTGCCGGGCTCGCCGATGGATTGCGCCGCGATGACGCCGACGGCTTCGCCCATCTCCACCATCTTGCCGGAGCCGAGGTTACGGCCATAGCAGAGGATGCAGACGCCGCGCTTGGACTCGCAGGTGAGGACCGAGCGAATCTTGACGCGCTCGATGCCCGCGGCCTGAACGGCGGAGGCGAGTTCTTCGGTGATCTCCTGGTTGACCTCGACGATGGTCTTGCCCTCGTAGTCCTTGAGCTTTCAAGGGGATACGCGGCCGATGATGCGGTCGCGCAGCGGTTCGATGGTCTCGCCGGCCTCGATGATCGGGGTGACGTAGATGCCTTCGACCGTGCCGCAGTCGTGGTGGGAGATGATGACGTCCTGGGCCACGTCGACGAGACGGCGGGTGAGGTAGCCGGAGTCGGCAGTCTTGAGTGCGGTGTCAGCGAGACCCTTGCGCGCGCCGTGCGTGGAGATGAAGTACTGCAGCACGGTGAGGCCTTCACGGAAGTTCGCCGTGATGGGGGTCTCGATGATTTCGCCGGAGGGCTTGGCCATGAGGCCGCGCATGCCGGAGAGCTGGCGGATCTGCTGTTTTGAACCGCGGGCGCCGGAGTCGGCCATGATGTAGATGGGGTTCATGGCTCCTTCCTTGTCCGCGCGCTTCATGTTGTTGAACATCTCATCGGCGACGCGCTCGGTGACTCCCGACCACATCTGGATGACCTTGTTCGAACGCTCGCCGTTGGTGATGGCGCCGTCAAGGTACTGCTGCTGCATGGCGAGGACGGTCTTCTCGGCGTCGGAGACGAGGGTGTACTTCGAGTCCGGGATGACCATGTCGTCGAGGCCGACCGAGAGGCCGGACCGGGTCGCGTAACGGAAGCCGAGGTCCTTGATGCGGTCGAGCGTCTTGACGGTGACCTCGAGGCCGAGGTTGAGGTAGCAGTAGTTGACGAGCTGGCCGATTCCCTTCTTCTTGAGCAGGCCGTTGACGTAGGGCATGCCCTCGGGGAGCGCATCGTTGAGGATGGCGCGGCCGACGGTGGTCGAGATGAACTGCTTGTTGAACTCCACCGGCTCGGTGTGGTTGAGGTCCTGGTCGTCGTACGCGGTGGTCATGTCGAGGACAGGGCCGCTGTAGCGCAGACGGATGGGCGTGAGGGTCTCGACCTGCTTGGCTTCGAGGGCCATCAGGACTTCCTCGATGTTGGCGAAGACGCGGCCCTCGCCGATCGCGTTGACCTTGGCCTTGGTGAGGTAGTAGAGGCCGAGGACGAGGTCCTGCGTGGGGACAGTGATGGGCTGTCCGGACGCGGGCGAGAGGATGTTGTGCGAGGCGAGCATCAGGACCGAAGCTTCGATCTGCGCTTCGGGCGAGAGCGGGATGTGCACGGCCATCTGGTCGCCGTCGAAGTCGGCGTTGAAGGCGGTGCAGACCAGCGGGTGGATCTTGATGGCCTTGCCTTCGACGAGCACCGGCTCAAACGCCTGGATGCCGAGGCGATGGAGGGTCGGGGCGCGGTTGAGCAGGATCGGATGATCCTTGATGACCTCTTCGAGGATGTCCCAGACGATCGATTCCTGCATCTCGACCATCTCTTTGGCCTGCTTGATGGTGGTGCAGTGGCCGGTCTGCTCGAGGCGGTGATAGATGAAGGGCTTGAAGAGCTCGAGCGCCATCTTCTTGGGCAGGCCGCACTGGTGCAGCTTCAGCTCGGGGCCGACGACGATGACCGAACGGCCGGAGTAGTCGACGCGCTTGCCGAGGAGGTTCTGGCGGAAGCGGCCCTGCTTGCCCTTGAGGGTGTCGGAGAGCGACTTCAGCGGACGGTTGTTGGCGCCGCGCAGGACGCGGCCGCGGCGGCCGTTGTCGAACAGAGCGTCGACGGCTTCCTGCAGCATGCGCTTCTCGTTGCGAACGATGACCTCAGGCGCGTGCAGGTCCATCAGCTTCTTGAGGCGGTTGTTGCGGTTGATGACGCGGCGATAGAGGTCGTTGAGATCGGACGTGGCGAAGCGGCCGCCGTCCAGTGGCACGAGGGGGCGAAGCTCGGGCGGGATCACGGGGATCACGTCGAGGATCATCCACTGGGGCTTGTTGTCGGACTTGCGGAAGGCCTCGACGATCTTGAGGCGCTTGGAGTACTTGAGCTTCTTCTGCAGCGAAGTCTCGTTCTTCATGCGCTCGCGGAGTTCGATGGAGAGCTCCGTGATTTCGACGCGCTTGAGGAGTTCCTTGATGGCCTCGGCGCCCATCATGGCCTTGAAGCCGGAGGGGCGGTACTGCTGGTCGAGCTCGCGGAAACGAGTCTCGTCCTTGATGACTTCGCGCTCCTTGACGGGCGCGTCGCCTGGATCGACGACGACGTAGGACTCGAAGTAGAGGACGGCTTCGAGCTCACGCAGCGAGATGTCGAGCAGGTGGCCGATGCGCGACGGCAGGCCCTTGAAGAACCAGACGTGCGAGCAGGGGCTGGCGAGTTCTATGTGGCCGAGGCGTTCGCGGCGCACTTTCGAGAGGGTGACTTCGACGCCGCACTTGTCGCAGATGACGCCGCGGTGCTTCATGCGCTTGTACTTGCCGCAGAGGCACTCCCAGTCGGTGATGGGTCCGAAGATGCGGGCGCAGAAGAGGCCGTCGCGCTCCGGCTTGAAGGTGCGGTAGTTGATGGTCTCCGGCTTGGTTACTTCGCCGTGCGACCAGGAGCGGATCTTCTCCGGGGAGGCGAGCTGGATCTGGATGGCGTCGAAGTCGATGATCGGGCCGAGGAGTTCGAAGGGGCTGGAGCGGAACATAGTGGGCGTCTCCGTGGTGCAGCGGGTTGGCTGCGGTCAGTGAATCTGTTCCGCGATGACTCTCGGCGCATCGCGATGCCGGTGGTTCTGGATCTCTGTTGCTTTTTCGATTGTGGTGTTGCCGTATCTTTGCCGGGGCTAAAGCCCCTTCGTTATTTGTGCCCGTGGGAGCCCGGGCTAAAGCCCGGGCCTAATCCCAAAGGCGTGATGCGTTAGTCTGCGGCTGCGATGGACGGCAGCGGCACTTTCTTGTGTTCCGAGAGCTTGATCAGTTCCACATCGAGGCAGAGGGACTGAAGCTCGCGGATGAGCACGTTGAACGACTCGGGCACGC
>Ga0207416_1005276_pt1 | contig 10403 bp, 9 predicted proteins | sample PaiPotPPM11metaG_FD_184107 | JGI IMG/M metagenome (GOLD analysis project Ga0207416, IMG submission 184107) | Iron sulfur acid spring bacterial and archeal communities from Banff, Canada, to study Microbial Dark Matter (Phase II) - Paint Pots PPM... ...
AGGAGGGCTTCCGTAAGTAGTCTCTAACGTTTTTTCTTGTACAATGTTTTTGCTAATCAAATTGGATAAAATATCTTTGTATTCATCTGGCAGTAATTTATTTTGTATTTGTTTATGGCTTAGTTTATAATCATTGGGTTCTAGCCATGGTAGATTTAACGTCATCCTCGCTTCTACTTCGCCAGCATCGGCCACCAACCAATTAGAGTCCTTCATAGTCCCATCTATGCATGCCAGTAGATTCAATTCTCTTTCATTAAGATCAGGATAGTATTTTTTGATTGTTCTAATTAGTATTCTGTCAAAGTAGTCAAAATTATCAGGTGCTGAACTATTTTCTATTCCATGGTTCATTTACAGTCTTAAATGAGAGATAGCAATATTAAAAGCGATCTGTCAAAGTCAACCGCCCTGTATTGAGGCTATTGCCCTAAGGCCTACTTTCTCGGTTTTCATGCATTAGTCTGAACAGATTTGCTTCATTAATTTTTATGAACCTTTATGAGCCTAATGTCCATTCTACGCCAGCATAGTCGTGTTTGAACAGATGAATTACTAAGCTAAACATGACTACTAGTACTACGAGTTTTACAATGTTTTAATTGGCATTAATTGGCATACGTCATAATAGATTTATGGCATTATATGGCAATATTGCCTAAGAGATCACGCGTAGATGTTGAGCGAATAAAGAAAGAAGTCTATAGATTCGTTCGTGGAGATTACTTTGTTTATCAAACAACTACCACTTTCCAATTCAATTTGTGAAAGCTGATAGGCATTAGTTGGGTTCATGGGCGAAATTAAGGCCCTGAAGTTGTCCAAATAGTACAAAATACGATAAAGTGTGTCAAAACGTATCATTTTCATCGTTCCATCACGCTCATTTTGGCCCTTTTCTACTTCTTCTTTGTCGAAAGCCAATTTCCCTTATGTAACTCAGCTATCGTTCAAAAGTCTTCCGTACTGTTCGAAGGATCAATTACAATGTCACTAGCAGAACAATCATTGTCACGTGACTGATGCTTGTCTATTGAAGGAGGATATTTACCGATGTACTTCTTCTTGAGCTTGCCACAATCGTCTTTCCAATATGCATAGTAGTAGGGCCCGTGCTTAGACAGACAGTCTAACTTTCCACACTTAACGTACTCTTTCCTTATCGTAGCATTATTTGGAACATTTCTAGAATTGTTGGTGGAAGTAAGCTCCTCTAACTTGATTTTTGCTATGGACCTCAGCTCTTCTGAATTTACTTTTGCTACGAGTTTATCTGCTCTTGTGTGCAATTTATCAATTCTTTTCAATAACTTGGGTAAAGAGATAGGTTCCGAGAAAATCGAACTATCCCACAGCTCTTTCAATTTTGGTTACGATTCTCCATTATCGCTTTGCAGTCTGTTTAAGGTCTTGTGGAGTTAGTACACCTAGACATTGTTATTGTAATTTCCCCTTGACTGTTACAGGCGTTGCAGGTGTTGCATAGGAGATTTGAAGTCCTATTTTATTTTCTATATTATTACCTATTCTATAACTAGTTGAAAGTAAGTTAGAAGTTATGATCTCATATGCAACATATGCAATTTTTCTCCTCATAGCTGTGTTTGGTCTTCTCCTGTAAGTTTCTTACGTAAGATAAGACCATCGTAGTAATGCTCCGATTGTCCCTGCTCCCGGTGTCTTTGGTTGTAAATACCCTTATCAGATAGTTTTTTACCGAACGGGTTCATATCTATAGGTCTAGTTTTCCTGCTAACACAGAAGTTAACATAGGCTGCGTAAACGTCAGTCGCAAGTGTAGAATAACTTTGGTCAGTTATATCGACTAGACATTCTTCCTCTAAGAATGCATTAACGTCATTCGTATGTATCTCATAGTCTCGTCTGATATCTTCAATGGTTTTATAATGGAATCCGCCTTCTGCACTCAAATCCCGTAACCCGTCAAGTGCAAGGTTAAGTAATCCGCTAAGTTCTGCGGGAGTCGTTAATTCAGCTAATTGGTTGACGTTTTCCTTGCCTTGAATAAACCGCTTGTCAAGATGAAATATTAACCACCTTCTATAATATGCGTCAGTTTTATCGTCACTTTCTGGGATCTCATTTGCTGAAAACCACAGTTTAGCTTTGTTTCTAAATTTGAATGCATTTTTATTCTTAAACTCACCAGTTATCCAGTCACCAGCTACTAGCATTTTAAAATTACCAGTTTCAGATAACTTCGTAGACTTCAGATCGGCATAGGTATTAGCCATTTTTGCGAATAAATCCGCAACTGCGAACCTGTTTGTATCTATTGACTGCAAACTTCTATGACTGCAATTATCAGCCCCTAAGAACGCAGTAATTAAATCTAATAATGTGCCCTTACCGTTAGCTCCGCTGTTACCGTATAACATAATTGATACTTGATATCTACAATCGTTAAGTAAACAGTAACCTATGAGTTGAAGCATGAATTTGATATCTTCTTCTGACCTCAATACGTCCTTTAGAAACTTCTCAATTTTAGGACATGTCGCCTGAGGATCATATTTTACCGGCAATTGAGTTATAGATAAATAGTCCGCCGAATGCGGTGTTATTTCCTTCGTGTGTATATTTAGCACACCGTTTATAGTATTTCGTAAATTAGTATCTGCGTCAAATAACTCTCTATCCGTATAGGTAGCGCCTTTTATGTTGTTAATTACTTCCTGTACTTCGTGAGTCTTAATCTTACGGTGCATTAGTCGGCATAGTTCGTCGATTCGCCATTCTTGACCGTCTGTATATTTTGAACCGTCGTAAACATAAATATCTCTATTATCGGTCATTGTCTTGAATGTGTATTCCTTCATTATGGTGTCAGCTAGCCGTAATAATAGATCGCTGTTTGTGCCGCTGTCGATAATATCAAAAATATTCTGAATTAACGCCTTTGCAGTATTACGGTCACCGGTCGCATGTTCTAGGACTTTAAGAAAATACTTGTTGCCGCTTACAATTCTCGGGTCTTTACTATAGGTCTGCTCGACAGTATCAATTCTAGACCTAACTTCCTCGTCGTCTTTAGCTAATATCTGAACTAAGTTTAATGCCGAGTCCTTCGAAACATTAGACTTGTGTAATACTCCGCATAATGCGTAAATGAAATTATCTCTTTGACCTTTTACGTAATATTTACATAATTGACTAGAGATATATTCGATCGTTTCGTCAGCTAATTCAATTTGAGCTGACGGCGGCGGTTTAGGAATATCCTCTGTCTTCTGCAGTAGACATTCGGGCGCTAATAGCTCGACTAGTTTATCATACAGATCATTCATAACTGCGAGTTTATTCTGACCGTAATTCTCATAGTGAAAATTGGGATCATCTCTATGAATTCCAACAAGTGTTGAATGTCCTAGAGTATTGTCGGTCTTTATCTCAAACTCATACCCGGGTTTACAGGCCTTAGTACCTATTGCGTTATTCTGTTTGTCGCTTAACCAGAAAATACGATAACCTGTCGGTTTCTTAGTCTTAACTACGTAAGTATTTTTTAGCGCATTATCTATGAACGAAGACGAGCCGAATAAAAGATCATAGACTTTTTGACTATCGATATCTAGTTCATTAAGATAAAGCCCGTTCCTTGTTTTACCGAACACAGTTGCGGCATTATTGAATTTATGAGACTCTTGTACTAACTTCTCTGCGTTCCAGTAATCCGGGTTGTTATATATCTCATTTGTAGACGGTACGCAAGGCGTCTTACTATCTTCAGCAAGCGGCACTAATTTAAACCCGATATTATAAAGTCCTAATAGAACAGCAGGACGGATAGAATTATTATCCTGTTTGTCGAATTCCATTTTGTATCTCCGTTCTTGGTTTTGGTGGTTCCAACGCCATTACCTTCTTTTTTTAGTCATTTTACCGGCTCTAGGTTTGCATTCTTGAGTAATTTTCCAACTATCTGATCAAATGTTTCGTTTTTATGTCCTAGGTTCTGTAAGGCTTCATAATGAATCCTACTAATCGCTATAGTAGTTTGGTTTTCATTTCGCGCCATGATTATGATTATAAATGATATGAAAAATCTAAAAGAACTAATCTTTAGGCAACGCCGCCCATATGTAAATCCGATTAATTTAGGGTTCGATTCTACGCGTATAATCGGCATGAAAAATGGCAAAAAACAGGGATCCCCCCCTTCCTACTCCTCAGGTTCCTCTTCTATCTTTGGTAGTACTTCAAGTAACTTCTTTAGCTCCTTAACGATAAGCTGCATAACTGGATCATTTACAACTACAGGTGATAAGGTTTCATCAATCTCGGTATTTTTATTCTCGACATCTATTAATTCTGGGACACTTGAAAGTTCTTCGTTTATCTTATCCCAATCGGTTTTTGTTAGGTTATTACTAAGTCGATTCAGATATGATAGAAACTCGCTTATATCAGCTGGATAGAGTAGTTCAACTGATGGCTTACTTATGACGTTTCTATAATCTAATCCATCTGGTGCAGCTAGCAATTTCACGCGATACATGACATATTTCCAGAGTGCTTCAGCACCAACCCTTTGGGCGACACTGTCTAACTCTATGCGATAGCGCCGCAAGTATGGATCGTTAGTCCTTATACTTGGTGTGTACTCCTCTTCAACATCTGGTATCGTTATCTCATAACCGTTTTGTTGAAGCCATGTTATAGTCTCTTTGTTGATCCCAATTATCGGTGTCTCTGTTTTTGTAGCCTTAGGAATTGCGTCCCCAATTGCGTCATAGTCAACCAAAATTCCAATAAAACTACCATATCTTTTAACCGCCTCTATCAACTCTTTGCCATCTTCTGTAAACCGCCCTTGCGTATGTACTAGTGCCACACCGTACTTGTCAGCAAAATTATAGAGTAGATCAGCTATACCTTCCTTTTCGATTACGATTATAGCAACTCCATTCTGTGCAAGTTCTCGGAAGTTGTCAATGTTGACAGGGTAATGATTACCCAGGTAATACATGGTAGCCCTTGAACTTGCAATAATTCCCAGGTCTTCTCTAGTCAGTCCAAATAGCTCTTTACAGCGTTTCTTAATGATACTGGCAATATATTCTGCAGTAGTGCCCCAATTTTTCTTTGGCTCGAATCCTTCAGCTACCATTATAGGCCGTATACGATACCAAACACCACGCTGCGTGATTCTATCTTTAGTTTTTAATGATGGATTTGCCCGAATTTCCTTAACTCTTTTTCTTAGGAAATCATCTAAGTAATCTTGTGCGCTTTTTTCTCGATGATAGCCATATTGTATCGTAGCTCTATGTCCTTTGCCGTGATAGGATGGTATCTTATAAGCTAAAGTTGAAAGGGTCTTTGCAATATCTTGTTGGTATGGCTTTACATCAATCTTGGTTTTACCTGCGGATCCAAGCCAATCAGGACACGGTGTTTTCAGGTTGATATATGCTACAGATGGTGCTCTCCTTTTAGTTATGCTCTCACTCGTGTTAAATCCACACTCAGACAGAAGACCGTGAACAGACCATGAACTCAACCGCTGACCCTTATGATCCCAGTTATAATTTCCACCGTAGAAGTAACCTTCTCCGCCGTCTATAGCTGGAGTTGAGTTAACATTTCCGATGATTTCAATCTCTCCTGCATTTTCAACACCTTTGTCTTTTCTAGGAGCAACTACAACTTCAAGTGCATAATTGAACTCTTGTCCAGTATCTTCGTTCTTGTGATGTCCAGTAACAACCTTTGCTTGTGCTTGTGTTTTGTTGATATGATAATTTTCCGCTAGATTTTCAATTAATTCCGCCTGCCGTTCTTCTTTATTATACGGAAGTTTATACTTTGATTCGGCTACCATCTTGTGTAGATCTTCCCACAATTCGTTAATCAGTTGTGGATTGTCTGCAGCTTCTTTTACCGTAATCTGCTTGAATTTCTTTCTAAGACATTGGTACTCTCTCCACGTTTCGAATATTTCAGCAACTGGAATCGATGTATCGGCCTGATTCTGAATATAGCTTTTGAATTCGCCGCGCTTAAAGTTCCATGCACTTTCTTTTATTGTCATTTTATTCTACATCCATCCTTGTTGGCTTTGGCGGTATTTCTGCAGTAAAACTAAAGTCTGTCTTTGGTTTGCCAATTTTGTAACATTTGTAATACTTTTCAAGTTGATCTGCTAACTCATTGTTGAACCATTTCGGAAGTAATAGCGGCACTTCAACTTCTGTGTAAATATCGTCATATAACGACTCGTCTTCGAACTCAATCTTAATTGGTTCGCCTGAACCTTTATGTACTACTATGAATATCCTACTCTCTTTACCATTGCGTTTAACAATCACTGGTTCTTTCCATTGTTCATCGATAAACGAATTGTCTTCGTTTAAACCTTCAGTCCATGCCGCGTAACCCATACCCAGACTTCTCTTCAAAAAATCACCAAGAGATCCACTAGTTTCCCTGTGCTGGTATCGTTTTGTGCTGTACCATATATCAAAATTAAATATCAGATCTAGATCCTCAAATATCGAAATGTTATCGACGTTCGAGTTCCGAACTGTTATCCGCAGTATATGTTTCTCGTCTTCTGGTTTCCAATCTACCTTTATAGTTATGGCAATCTTTCTATCTTCCTTAGGGCTATCAGTATAGTAATCATTTAGAAAATCCCATGCGTTATCCATTAGCTCTTTGAGTGCGAACCTATGCCATTCACCTTGTGGGTATGTTTCTGATTCGATATCCCTGACATTGAGGTAAGACATCAGCTTTTTCGTTGATGTAGCTATAGGGCCTTTCCTTCTCTTTATCATAGGAGACATAGAAATCATTACACTATTACCTGCTGTCATGACGCTCACCATTAGCAAAATCTTCTAATAGCTGTTTTTCAGCTGGCTGACTGGACTTGCGTTTTTCTGCCATTTTAGTGGCCCCCTTAGCCCGATTCATGCCGAGGACTCCCGTTATGGCACAAACATTTGCAAATAAAACGATGACCTAAAATCTCATTGGTGTATGCTCCTAGACAAGATTTGCAGTTCGCGGTTAAGCATTTAGTGACAAAATCTGTTGTAATTTGTGTTGTTTCAGAATACTTTTGTCTAAATACACCTACCTTTATAAAATAGCTAGTGTTATTCATGTTGTGATTCGCTTTCTCGGGTGGATTGCTTTCCTACGACAACAAGTTGGTTTGGGCCTAGTGAACTTGAACCGTCCTGTGAAGTAGGAACCCTGCTGTTTTTTCTTATAGATAACTTGGTGCGGCAAAATGGGCACGTGGCTACATACCTGTTCTTCCCAGCGTAATTCCAGGTATGAAAACACCTACTGCATTCCATAGGAGTTACGTATTTCTCTTCGACGATTCGTACCGACATAGCACTAGTGAGTAACAGGCTCCAGAAATTTATATATATTGATATAGACCAATATACTGATTGATATACTAATAATGAAGCTCCATAAACTCGAAACCGAACAAGACCGCCGTGCAAAGATAATTGAATACATACAGAATAACCAGGGCTGCAATGTTCAGGCACTTGTAAAGGGAGTTAATGAAAATATTTCCAGAGTGACAGTTTACAAGACTCTAGAGTCACTAAAACAAACTGGTGCAATAACAGTCCACAAGGATAAACCCAATAGCAGAGATCATAAGTTGTTTGTAGCGGCTGATAACTTGTTGGTTTCAGTAAGTCAAGAACTAACCCAATTTGAAAATGCATATATCAGTTTCTTGCAGAAAGCAAAAGAAAAAATTACGACGAAGTCAAGATCAAGCTACTTAGATGAAATAGCTCAGAGACTAGGTAAAAAACAAGGTACTCGGTGGTCAGAATCAGATATCGATATGTTTTCTAAATTTCAGTATGAGGGATTACAGAAATTATCAAAAAAAATTGAACAGACATATTCCATTATCCGTAAACTTAAAAAAACTGCTAGACGCCAACAGGATAAGATTGATTTAGCCCCTGAAGCTTCAACTGTGCAAGTACCCATCACTTTTATTAAACGTGTTTCCGAAATAACAAAACAAATCCGCTCCTTGAAATCAAATTTGGAGGATGCGCCTCACTTTGAGATTTTATTTCTGCCAATTGCTGCACTCTGGGTATTTGACTCAATGGTACATAGTTATCTTTATAGAAGCACTTTCATCTGGCCTATAAAGATTCAAGACAAGGAATATCTTATGGAATTACACGGCCTTATCCACACAAAAATAATTACCATCCAGACTCACCTCTCAGATTTCTTTTCATTTTTTAGAGTAGGGAGAAACGAAGAACGTTCAATCGGTTATATTACATTACTAAGTCATACGAGACCTCTACTTCCTGAAGTTATTTTTACCTCACCAATTTACGCCGCATTAGACATGAAAAAAGAAATAGAATTAGTGGCTAAATGCCTATGCAAGATCAGCGATGAACTGGGTAAGTATAATTACAATACACTTGAATTCTTACAATGCAGAGAGCTCTTGGAGAATCTTGAATCGTATGATGAGCTTCTGCAATTGAAGGTTCCAAGTGTTACAGATGAAGGATAGAATACAGTGGCTAACAACTGCGAGTGTTCATTGCGATTATGGTTATGTCAAACCTTGATTCATGATTTTCACTATTAATAGTACTTCTGGCTTATTTTGCGCTAATTTTGGATATTGCCTTATCATTAACATTGATCTAACAGTACTGTTGATTCATTTCTTCACGCATAGCTTTCATCTTGTTCATGTTTTCATTTTCTCTTACCCTAGCCAGACTTTATGGGATCTTCGTTTTTGTATACCCCATTCTCAAACAGTTGTTTTGCGAATGTATTTTTGGTTGACTGATCCATACTACCAAGTGCTGTTATGAGACGCTGCATCTGTGATTGCATCGAGTTGAAGCGTTCTTCCATTATTGAAAATTTGTCTTCTTTTTCTTTCTGATGCTCCAAAGTTTCGCTATATGCGTCATACGTTAACACCATTCTACACTTAGCACAAAACTTGCTATCTGGTTTGTTTGGTTCATTGCAATTTGGACATTGTTTTGGTCTCAACGTCTCCGATAACTGTTTATCCTTCGAAATTATCCCATATGCTTCGAGTATACTATCATTTGACTCATTACCAAAGTAATGTAAGTATTTTAGATGCATATTAGAACCAGGAGACCAGCCTGCAAATTGCCGCAAAGTGTGTTCCTTTAATATCGTGGATTTCTCAGTTAATGATGAATGCCTTCTTATGTATGGATTCCAGGGCTTCTTCAATAACTCCCTAATCTTTTGCTTGTCTTCTGGTAATACATTTGGGCTATCTAATAACTTTGAGAAAAACTTGTCTTTATAATTTTCATATATTTTACGAAGACTTCTTACATCTATCACCCTGTTAAGACTCTTACCAAATCCACATAACAATATACTATTAGGATTACCACTTTGAGGATGCTGCGAAATCCAATCTTTTATGTATGGTATTGAGTCGATAAGTGGTATATGTCTGGTTCCTGTTTTACCATTGACTAGGATTTCTGCGTATTGTTTTTTGTCAGGTGAGAGTTTGAACACAACATCTTTTATTCTTAATTTCAAGAGTTCGTGAGGCCTTGCTGCTGAATCTCGAGACATTGCATGATAACATCTATCTCTAGCATTAGGACAGTATTTCAAAAAAAGAGAATCGTCTTCAGGAGTCCATAAATCGGTTGGCTTGTAGATCGATTTCTCTTTTCTTTTGAGTTGTGGAATGTTTTCAATTATTGAAGGCTTTGGTCTCTTCTTTTGTTCTGTGTCAGGCGAGTATAACCATTTGAAGAACCGCATGAGTTGCATTCTATAGAGATTATACGTTCCGATCCACTTATGCAATGGATCAACACTCTCAATCTTGCGATGACTATCAAGGAATGATAACACGTCATCTCTCTTTATGTCCTTGAAGAGTTTAGATCTAAAAAATATCGAGAAAGTGCAAAGTAAGAGAATATTGTTTTTCCTATAACCGTCTGACGGATTGATCTCTGATCTTAAGGAGGATATGTAATTGCAAATGGTTAGAGCGTTCTCGCTAGACGCCGGTAACATCCTGTTATGAAGTAAGTTAAAACAGTCAGACGATAATCCTTCTGTAGCGTTCTCTATCTTTGTCTTAATTATCACGTCTGAAGGAGTTGTAGATATTGTAGAAGTAGCGGTCATTTTAGGCCTTGACAGGCTCTCTTTCATGCTTTTAGAGTGTTGAATTGGTGTATATAAAGTAGTATTAGATATGACAATACTTAATAATATTGGTTTCGAAACCTAATCATGCCTATAGATCCAGAGTTCCCCAGAAACCACCAAGTGATTGGTAGACATAATCATGCTGATGGCAAACACTATCACTTTGTCTGGGGTCCCGGAAA
>Ga0207416_1005277_pt1 | contig 10403 bp, 9 predicted proteins | sample PaiPotPPM11metaG_FD_184107 | JGI IMG/M metagenome (GOLD analysis project Ga0207416, IMG submission 184107) | Iron sulfur acid spring bacterial and archeal communities from Banff, Canada, to study Microbial Dark Matter (Phase II) - Paint Pots PPM... ...
CGGCGGGATAGCCGTGCGCTTCGAGGATCGGCTTGCCCGCCGTCGGGTGCTGGTCGGGGAAGCGCTCGTAGTCGAAGTCGTGCAGCAAGCCGACGATGCCCCAGCGATCGGGGTCTTCGCCGTGCTTCAGCGCCGCGGCGCGCATCACCGCCTCGACCGAGAGGCCATGGCGGCGCAGCTACTCGGTCTTCGTGTATTCACACAGCAGTTCCCACGCCTGTTCGCGGTCCATCGTCTCCTCCGCACGTCGCCGGCCCACGCGGGGCTGCCGGCGTCGATTGTGCATGCGGCGCACCGTAGTCGCGGCTGTGGCCGCGAAGGGCGTGCCATGCGCCCCTACAATACCGCGCCGCCGCCCGCGGACGCCGAGCGGCCCCGCGCGATTAGAACGGGATCGCCGTGACGAACTGGAGGCCGCGGGCCAGCGCCTCGCCGGCGAGCACGGCGCCCAGCGCCAGGTACAGCAGCCCCGTCGCCGCCATCATGCCGCGAACCACGCTCGCACGCCACGCCAGCAGCGCCAGCGCGATCGGAAAGGCCAGGCCTACGCCCAGCCGCAGCCACAGCGCCGGATTCTGGATCAGCGGTCCGGCCTGGCGGTCCGGCATGATCTTCACGGGAATGGCGACGTTCGCCAGCACGATCGCCGCCTGCAACGCGAGCACGGCGGCCAGCGCCAGCGTCAGCTCGTTCAGCGGCTGCGCCGGCAGCCGCGGCGCCACCAGATACCAGTGCCCCAGCAGCAAGCCCAGCGTCACGGCGCCGAGGCTGAGGGCGCCGGCCAGCAGGCTGAGCAGCACGCCGGCGTAGCCCCAGGCCGGCAGCCGCACCAGCGCCGCGCACAGGCCCAGCGCCACGAGCGCGGCCGCGCTCACTGCCGCGCCGAGCGCCTTCCCGGCCGGCTCCCGCTCGCGCCAGACGAGCAGCATATATGGCACGAGCAAGCCGGCAAGCAGCCAGAGGGCGATCCGCGCCGGGTTCAGGAAGCGATCGTCCAGCGGGTAGCCGCCCACGTCGCCAAGGCCGCCGAGGCGCATCCCGACCCAGACCGCTAGCACAGCGCTCGCCAGCACTGTGGCCGCGCCCATCTTGAGGAAGCCGCGCGGCAGCCGGCCGCGCACCTGGGCTGCGACCAGCACCAGCGTGTCGCCGACGGTGAACTCCACCATCACCAAAAAGACCATGTAGGGCAGCGCGTCGATGCTCATACGGCTCACGGGGAGCGGTCGGTTTGTGCGCCGCTGCACAAATCATGCTACCCAGCGCCGCCGGAGCGGGCAAACGGCTCCCCCACCCTTGCCCCTGGCCCGCCCGTCCACCGCGGTGGAGAGAGCCACCGCCGCGCATAGGGGCGATCTGGATGATTAGGCGAAGGAGCGGGAACGGAGTGCGGATGAGGGCCGTCGGCTGCATGCAGACGTATCATGGTGTGCGAACGGAGGAGGTGCGCAATGAGCGAGTCCGTTCCCCTGCTGCAGAACTGCATCGGCGGGCAGTGGCAGCCCGCCAAATCCAGTGCGACGTTCGAGAATCGCAACCCGGCGACGGGCGCGGTGCTGCACGAGGTCGCCAGCTCCGGCGCCGCGGACGTGGCTGCCGCCGCCGCCGCCGCCGAAGCTGCCTTTCCGAAGTGGCGCGCCACGCCGGCGCCCAAACGCGGCGAGATCTTGTTTCGCGTGGCGGAGCTGCTGCGCGACCGCAAGCAGCAGCTCGCCCGCGACCTGTGCGACGAGATGGGCAAGGTCATGCCCGAATCGCTCGGCGACGTGCAAGAAGGCATCGACATGACCTTCTACATGGCGGGCGAGGGACGGCGCCAGTTCGGCGAGACGGTGCCCTCCGAGCTGCCGAATAAGTGGGCGATGTCGGTGCGCATGCCCGTCGGCGTCGTGGGCGCGATCACGCCCTGGAACTTTCCGATGGCGATCCCGACATGGAAGCTGATGCCGGCCCTGATCACCGGCAACACGGTCGTCTTTAAGCCCTCTGAATACTCGCCGCGCAGCGCCTGGAACCTGGTCAAGCTCTTTGAAGAGGCCGGCCTGCCGCCGGGCGTGCTCAACGTCGTCTTCGGCCAGGGCGCGGAGCCAGGCGCGGCGGTGGTGAACGATCCGCGCATCCGCCTGATCTCGTTCACCGGCTCCAACGCCGTCGGCACGGAGGTCGGCAAACGCTGCGGCGAGCTGGGCAAGGCCTGCCATCTGGAGATGGGCGGCAAGAACGCGATCATCATCATGGACGACGCCGACCTCGAGCTGGCGCTGGAAGGCGTCCTCTGGAGCGCCTTCGGCACGTCGGGGCAGCGCTGCACCGCGGCCAGCCGCGTGATCGTACATCGCAAAGTCGAAGGGCAGTTCGCCGACATGCTGGTGAAGCGGGCGCAGGCGCTGCGGCTCGGCCCCGGCTGGGAGGCGAGCACCGACATCGGCCCGGTGATCAACCCGGCGCAACTGCACAAGATCGAGTCGTACATGCCCGTCGGCGTGAGCGAGGGGGCGCAGATCGCCATTGGCGGCCACGTGGCCCACCCGCGGGGCTTTGCCGGCGGCTACTACTTCGAGCCGACCGTCTTCACCGGGGCGCGCGGCTCGATGCGTATCGCGCAGGAAGAGATCTTCGGCCCGGTGACGACGCTGATCGCGGTCGATTCGCTCGACGAAGCGATCGAGGTCAACAATAACGTCCCCTACGGCCTCTCCAGCTCGATCTACACGCGCGACGTGAACCAGGCCTTCCGCGCGATGGAGCGGCTGACGACGGGCATCGTCTACGTCAACGCCGGCACGATCGGCGCCGAGATTCAACTGCCCTTCGGCGGCACGCGCGGCACGGGCAACGGCCACCGCGAGGCCGGCCGCGCCGCGCTCGACACCTACACCGAGTGGAAGACGATCTACGTGGACTACAGCGGGCGCCTGCAGCGGGCGCAGATCGACATCAACTGATGGCTGACCTGCCGGAGGCGGCGGATCTCGTGGTGGTCGGCGGCGGCATCGTCGGCGCCAGCGTGGCCTACTTCTCCCGCAAGGCCGGCATCGAGCGCGTTGTGCTGATCGAGCGCGGGCTGTTCGGCTCCGGCTCCAGCTCGCGCGCTGCGGGAGGCATCCGCCAGCAGTTCTCCACCGAGGTCAACGTGCGGCTCTCGCAGCAGAGCCTCGCCTTCTACCGCCGCTTCGAGCAGGAGCTGGGCATCGACGCCGGCTTCCACCAGAGCGGCTACCTGTTTCTGCTGACCGATGGCCGTGCCTGGAAGGCGTTTCAGCGCAACGCGATCATGCAGCGCGATCTCGGCGTGCCGGCGCAATTGCTGGACCGCGAGGGCGCCCGCCGCCTGGTGCCGCAGCTTGATGTGGACGACGTGCTCGGCGCGACTTACTGCCCAACCGACGGCTTCGCCGATCCCGGCTCGGCGGTTGCAGGCTTCGTCGCGGGCGCGCGGGCGGCCGGTGTCATCTGCCGCGACGAAACCACGGTGACGGGGATCGATCTGAGCGAAGGCCGAGTTGCGGCGGTGCGGACGGCGGCCGGCGGCGTGCGCACACCCATTGCCGTGAACTGCGCGGGCGCGTTTGCCGCGGCGATCGGCCGCATGGTCGGGCTGGAACTGCCGGTGCTGCCCTACCGGCGGCAGATCTTCGTCACCGAGCCGTTCGACGGCCTGCCGGACGAGATGCCGCTCACGGTCGATTTCGGCACGAAGTTCTACTGCCGCCGCGAGGGCCGCGCGGTGCTGATGGGCATGGACGACCCGGCCGAGCCGAGCGGCGAGGACACGGCGACGACGGTGGCATTCCTCGAACGGCTGATCGAGGCGGCCACGCGGCGCGTTCCGGCGCTCGCCGAGGCGGCGATCCGCACGGGCTGGGGCGGGCTGTACGAAGTCACGCCGGACCACAACCCGCTGATCGGCGAGACGAGCGTGCCCGGCTTCTGGTGCGCCTGCGGCTTCTCCGGCCACGGCTTCATGCACGCGCCCGCGGCCGGCATGGCGATTGCCGGCCTGCTGACGACGGGCAGCTCCGACCCGGATGTGAGCGAGCTTGCGCCCGACCGCTTCGCCCGCGGCGCCGCGATCCGCGAGTCGGCGGTGATTTAGCGACCGTGGCACGCGGGCCGCGCGAGGCGCCTAACCCTGACCCGGCTGACGCCGGGTCTGTCCCTTCCCGAGGCGGGAAAGGGACTTCTGGAGCGCTCCCTACGCCGCGCGACGGCGGCGGGGCTCGGGTGTCCTTGTGGGACACGCGACAAGATGGTCTCCCATCCGTTTGTGTGTCCTCAGCCCGAACCCTTCCCGCCTCGGGAAGGGACAGACCCGGCGTCAGCCGGGTCAGGGTTAGGCGCCTCGCGCGGCCCGCGTGCCACGGTCGCTAAATCACCGCCGACTCGCGGATCGCGGCGCCGCGGGCGTACAATAGAGTTGGCCCCGCCGCATTCGCGGTCGCCGCCGCGCCCGGCGCGACGGCGTTGCTGATGCGCTGTGCGGGGAATGTGGTATGGCGAGGGACACGCGCAGGCGTGTCGCGGGCGCGGTGGGCGCCCGCAAGAGTGAGGTGGCGTCATGCGACGTCGGATGCCCGGACCCGATGGGGGTCTGATCACCCGTATGGTGATCGTGGGCTTTTTGCTGGCGGCCGTGTATCTGTTCTTCATGGCCGTGCTCTTCGTGGCACACGTGCCGTGGGTGTTCATTCTGATCTTTGCCGGCGGCGGCCTGCTGATCCAGTACTTCCTCTCGGATAAGCTGGCGCTGCTCTCGATGGGCGGGCACGAAGTCACGCCCGCGCAGGCGCCCGAGCTGCACGCGATCGTCGACCGGCTCTCGCAGCAGATGGACCTGCCCAAGCCGCGTGTGGCGATCGCGGATACCGATCTGCCCAACGCCTTCGCTACCGGCCGCAATCCGAAGCACGCGGTCGTCTGTTGCACGACGGGCATTCTGCGGCGGTTGAACACCGAAGAGATGGAGGCGGTGCTCGGTCACGAGCTGACGCACGTCAAGAACCGCGACGTGGCCGTGATCACCTTCGCCAGCTTCTTCGCCACGGTCGCCTCGTTCATCATGCAGTGGGGCTTCTGGCTGGGCCTGGCCGGTGGGCGGCGCGGGCGCGACCGCGACAGCGGCAGCGCCTTCATCCTCGTCTATTTCGCCTCGATCCTGGTCTGGATCATCAGCTTCTTCCTGATCCGCGCCCTCTCGCGCTACCGCGAGCTGGCAGCGGATCGCGGCTCGGCGATCATCACCGGGGCGCCGGCGCATCTCGAATCGGCGCTGATGAAGATCAGCACCGGCATGGCGCGCATCCCCAACGACGACCTGCGCGCGAAGCAAACGCTGAACGCGTTCTTCATCGTGCCGGCGCTGACCGGCGGCGCGTCGTTCTCGGAGCTATTCTCCACGCATCCTTCGCTTGAGCGGCGCATTGCCCAGTTGCAGAAGATCCAGGCAGAAATGTACGGCACTCGCTAGGGCGCAGGTCACAGGGCGTAGAGGGTTACACGAGGCCGGGCCTCTCCCCGCTGCAGGTGCTGAGCGGGGAGGGGCCGGCGCGTTTCGGCGCAAAGGCGGGCACGCGGTGGGGCTGTTTGAAGTGCTGTTCGGGCGTACGAAGCCCGTGAAGTCGAAGAGCGAAGCGCTGTTCGCGATGGCGACGGCGGAAGTCACGCTCAGCACCAGCCTGCAGCTCACGCCGGCGAAACGAGCGGGCATCGTCTTCAAGCCGGTGGAATCGTCCTACTTCGACCAGGCGGAACAGGAGCTGCAGGGGATGCTGCGCCAGAGCAGCCAGGACGAGAGCCTGCGCTTCAGCACGGAGACCGACAGTTATGGCTTCCGCTGGATCGTGCTTGAGAACGACGGCTTCGAGGAGCTCGTGGCCGCGCAGCATATGGTCAGCATCACGCTGACCGACAACGGCTTCGGCGACCAGTTGCTCGCGGCCGTCTTCCGCTTCGACACGGCCTCGCATCCGGTCTACTGGATCTACAACTACAAGCGCGGCTCTTTCTATCCGTTCGTGCCGCACGGCAACCACGACCGCGACAACGGCGAAGAGCTACGCCTCGCCGCGGTGATCGGCAAAGAGCTGCCCGTCGAGAAGGCGACCGACCATTGGTACGCGATCTGGGGCATCCCCTTCTGAGCCTTACTCAGCACGTGACGGGGACGTTTCGGCCGTTAATCTTACGGAAGCAGGTCTGCGATGGCGCCCCGGACGACGCCACGCCGCCGTGATGTGAGCACGTGCCCGAGCCCGTGCTCTGGCTATAGGTGCCGTCTGCGCAAAGCGTCTGACCTCCTGACGCGGGCTGCACTGGCGCCACCGCTGTAGGAGCTGCCGGAACAGTTGCAGCGGCAGGGGCAGCCGTGGCCGGTGCCGCCTGCGTAGCGACATCAACGAGCACGGTAGCGGCAGGCGCAGGCACGACCCCAGCGATCTTTTGCAGTTTGGCGTCCTGCTTCTGCGCCAGCGCGGCGACGTCGTCGATCGTCTCCACCGCGGGCGCACCGACCTGGATCAGCGCCACGCCGAAGCGGCCGCGCCGCCAGATGACGGCGTAGCCGCCCAAAGTGATGCCCTGGGTCGACCCGCTGACTTTGTAGGCGAGCGTATCATCGCCGATCTTCGGGGCGTTGGTGACGGGCGTGAGCTGGAAGTCCTGCCCCGCCTGCTGGGTGATCTGGTCGGGCAGCGTCTTAAAGCCGGTCGTGGCAGCGGCGGCGTCGCTGAACGAGGCAAGGCCGTCCACGAGCGCCTGAATGTTGAGGCCGGTGCCACCCTGGCCGATGCAGGTGAAGGTCAGACTGTAGTTGGCGGTTTCACCGGCGCCCGATGGCGGCGTCGCCTCCGAACTGTCCAGCGAATAGCCCTTCGGCAGATCGGCCAGCGTGAGCGCGGCGGCACGGAGCATTTTCTCATCCGCGGAAGCGCCGGCGGCGGGCGTGCTGGTTGCTGCTGCCGCGGCGGTGCCGGCGGCCGGTCCACTGCAACTGCCCGCCGCCTGTCCGGCCGCGGCGCCCGGTGTCGGGCTGCTGCCGCGGACCGGCGCCGTGCCCGCGCTGGGCGATGCCGTGCTGGCCCGCACCGGGGCGGGGCTCGCCGCCGCCGTCGGGCTGGCGAGCGGTGTGGCCGTCGTTGCCACCGGCGCGTTGCTGGAGTTGTTGTTGGCGTTGTTCTTGTTCTTGTTGTTATTGCTGCTGGAGCAGGCCGCCAGCAGCGCCAGGGCAGCCAACGGCGCCGCGAGCTTCACAAGCTTGAGTGTCCGGGGACGATCGAGCATCACCGATCCTTTCGTACGGGCCGTTCGCGCGGGCGCGGCAAGCGCGGCTCGTGTTCATTCAGGATACCGATCGCCCGCCATATATTCCCCTCCGCTCGGGCGATTCCTGCGCACCGATAGGAGAACGCCAGACGGGCAGGCGGCCCGTTGCACGGCGGCGGGCATACCCAACCGGGGCGCGAGCCCTTGCCGGCCGCGCCCCGGTTGGAAGGCACACCTGGATTACAGGCCACCGGCCTTCATCTTCGCATCGAGCTTCTGCGCCAGTGCAGACGTTTCGTCGAGGCTCTTGGGGCCGGGGTTGCCGATCATGCCCACGATTGCGTCCACCTTGCCGCGGCGCCAGACGATGATGTAGCCGGTGTACACTTGCTCTCCGCTCGACGAAATCTTGTAAGCAAGGGTTTCATCGCCGAGCTTCGGCGCCCCGGAAACCTGCTCGATCTTGGTTTCCGGCGTGCAGGCCTGCTTGAGCGCCTGCGCCCGCAGATCCTTCAACGTTGATCCGGCCGAACCGGCGTCTTTGAAGCCGTTGAGCGACTCGATGAAGAGGTCGCCACCCAGCGGATTGGAGGCGCTTGCGCCGGTTAGATTCGGCTTGACAAAAAAGTCGGAGTACGCCGCGGTTTCGTTGGCGTAGGTCAGATCCGACTGGCCGGCGCCACCGGTAAACCCGGACAGACTCGTGTACCCCGCCGGCAAGTCCTTGTCCGTGAGCGCGACTTTGGCGAGCAGCGACTGCAAATTGGCATCAATCTGTCCGGTGTTCGTGCTGCTGCTTGAGCTGGAGCACACCGTTGTCGAACTGCTGCTGCCGCCGCTGACCGAGCTTGCGCTGATCACCACGCTCGAGCCGCTGGCCGGCTTCGTCGCGCTGGCGGCGGCAACGGTGGCGGCCTGCGTCGGCGCCGTGACCGAGCCCGCGGCCTTTGTGGCGCTGCTGGCTGCCGTCGTCGCGGCGATCGGCGCGGCCTGCGTTGGCGCGGTCTGGTTGGCGGCATTCTTGTTGCTGCTGTTGTTCTTGCTGCTGCCGCAGCCGGCGAGCGCCAATGTCAACGCCAGCGCGGGCAGAACCAGGAATTTGGAGCGTAACATCTGCTCTCCCTTCGTGCAGTGCCGGTATGCACCGGGACATGTTGTGTCAGCGTACTCGCCCGTACCGGTGCGCGGTCAACGGCTGCGCGACGTAGTGCCGAGAAAAGCGGTGAACATCTGCACGGCCGGACCACGCGCGGCGGACAGTCGCGGCCGGACCTCAGCCTTCCGGGCCAAGCTTCCTCCCGCCGACAAGGTGCAGGTGCAGATGCCAGATCGTCATGCCGGAATCGCCGCGCACGTTGAAGGCGAGCCGGTAGCCGCGCTCTGCGATGCCCTCGATTGCGGCCACACGCTTCGCCGTCAGCAGCATCTGCACGAGCAACAGGCCGTCCGCGTCGCTCACATCCTCGGCGGTGGGGATGTGCCGCTTCGGAATGATCAGGTCATGAACCGGCGCCCGCGGGTTGATGTCGCGGATCACGAAGATCTGATCATCTTCGTAAACCTTCGGCACGTCCATGACGCCGCCGGCCATACGGCAGAAGAGGCAGTCGTCGGGCATCGGTCGCTCCGCTTCAGGGAACAAGTTACAGGTGACAGATTACAGGAAGTCGGCCGCGGACGTTCATCACCGACGCAGCCAGCACACAAGCACAAAGAGGCGGGCTGCTCGCAGCGCCGCGAGCAGCCCGCATTCACTGTCACCTGTCACCAGTAACCTGTCACCTGTTCCCTACAACGCGAGCGCGTCGGCCACCTTCTCGCGGTGGAAGTCGGCGTCGCCCCACATCAGCTCGCTGCGCTTCTGGCGGCGGAAGAAGAGCTGGATCTTGTAGTCCTTGGTGAAGCCGATGCCGCCGTGGATCTGCTGGCCGTGCGCGACCACGCGCCGCGTCGCCTCGCTGCACCAGGCCTTCGCCATATGCACGTTGAGCGCGGCGTCCGGCTCGCCCTCGGCCACGCTCCAGGCGGCGCGGTACATGATGAAGCGAGCGCCGTCCACGTCCGTGACCATATCGGCGCACTTGTGTTGAATCGCCTGGAAGCTGCCGATCGGCCGGCCGAACTGTACGCGCTCTTTGGCGTAATTGACGCTGATCTCGAAGTCCATCTGCGCCAGGCCGACGAGATAGGCGCACTCCATCACCGTGGCCTTGAGCATGACCTTTTGCAGCGTATCCCAGCCCTGGCCCTCGGCGCCGAGCAAGTTGGCCGCCGGCACCTGCACGTTCTCGAACTTGACCTCGCACTGCTTGTCGCTGGCGATCGTCTTCAGCACTTCGGTGGAGATGCCGGGGCTCTTCGCATCGACGATGAACAGCGAGACGCCGCTCTCGCCGCTGCCGCCGGTGCGGGCGGCCACGACCAGCAGGTCGGCCACGTGCGCGTCGGGGATGAAGAGCTTGGTGCCATTCAGCGTATAGCCGTTGGCGCCTCTGGTCGCCTGCAGCTGGATGCCCTCGGCGTCCCAGCGTGCCGACGGCTCGGTGATGGCGAGCGTGGCGATCGCCTCGCCGGAGGCGATGCGCGGCAGGTACTGCTGCTTCTGCTCGTTGCTGCCGCCTTCGAGCAGGGCGATGGCGGCCAGCGTGGTGGCGATGAACGGCCCCGGCACGAGGGCGCGGCCGAACTCTTCCAGCAGCACGATCAGGTCGAGGAAGCCGAGGCCGGTGCCGCCGTTGTCCTCGGGGATGATCAGACCCTGCCAGCCCTGCTCGGCCATCTTGGACCAGACTTCAGGGCTGTAGCCTTTCTCGTCCTCCTCCATGTCGCGGACGTACTTCTCCGGCACCTCCTTCTCAAGGAAGTCGCGGGCGAAGTTCTTGAGCATTTCCTGTTCTTCGGAGAGTCCGAGGTCCACGGCGGTTTGTCCTTTCGTCAAGCGCTGCCGGTCCAGGCCGCCCGCAGCCGGGCCCAGTCCTGGCCGAAGCGGATGCTACAACGCGCGGGCGCTTAGACGCTAGTAGGCAGTCACGCCGGGATTGTGGGATAGAGATGCTGCAACCGAATGCGGGCGTCTGTGGTCGTAAAGCGCCACTTCACACCGACCCCGGCGCGGTTGCGGTCTGCGACCCACGCGGCCACTT
>Ga0207416_1005278_pt1 | contig 10401 bp, 8 predicted proteins | sample PaiPotPPM11metaG_FD_184107 | JGI IMG/M metagenome (GOLD analysis project Ga0207416, IMG submission 184107) | Iron sulfur acid spring bacterial and archeal communities from Banff, Canada, to study Microbial Dark Matter (Phase II) - Paint Pots PPM... ...
GCCGTGCGGCGAGCGAGTCGCGGCTGCGCCGCTTCGCCGCCGACGCCAGCCACGAGCTGCGCACCCCGCTCGCTGCCATCCGCGGCTACGCGGAACTGGCCCTGCGGCACCCCGGTGACTCCCCCGAACCGGTGACGCACGCACTCGGCCGGGTGCTCTCCGAGTCCACCAGGATGAGCGTCCTGGTCGACGACCTGCTGCTGCTCGCCCGGCTCGACGCCGGGCGGCCGCTGAGCAGCGAGCCGGTCGACATGACGCGGCTGGCCATCGACGCGACGAGCGACGCCCAGGTAGCCCGCCCCGGCCACCGGTGGGTACTCGAACTGCCCGACGACCCGGAACTCGTGCTCGGCGACGAGCACCGGCTGCGCCAGGTCCTCGCCAACCTGCTGTCCAACGCCGGACGGCACACCCCCGACGCGACCACGGTTACCGTCCGGGTCAGCGACAGACTGCCCGCAGGCGAGCCGGGCACCAGTCCCAGGTCGGCCTCCCACGGGACGCTGCCGCCCGCGCCCTACCTGGTGATCTCGGTTACCGACAACGGGCCCGGCATCCCCGCCGAACTGCTGCCCGATCTGTTCGAGCGGTTCACCAGGGCCGACACGTCCCGATCGCACGCCACCAACGCCTCATCGACCGGACTGGGCCTCGCGATCGTCGACGCCGTGGTCACCGCCCACCACGGCGCGGTGCTGGTGACCAGCCGACCGGGCATGACCCGCTTCACGATCGTGCTCGCCACCCTCGCCGAGGCGTCCGCGCCGACCATGCCGACGCGGACGGCGAAGTGGTGAGCGTCACTCCGGAGTGCTGACCGGCTCCGTCGCCCCGGCATCGGCCCTCGCGGCCGCGGGGGCCGATGCCGGGGCAGCGCGGCCCTGCAGGGGGCCGCTCCGCATCAGTGACCCGCAGAGGACCGCTCCGGCCAGGAAGATCCCGGCGCACCACCAGAACGCGGTCGTGTACCCGTGGACCAGCGCCAGCTGCGTGAGCGCCGCGGTCGGCCGGCCGTGCAGGTGGCTGGCCAGGTAGCCGACGGTCGCGCTGGCCGCGATGGTGTTCAGCAGCGCGGTGCCCATCGCCCCGCCGAGTTGCTGTCCGGTGTTGACCGACGCCGAGGCCACGCCCGTATCCTGCGGCCGCACGCCGTACGTGCCGGTGTTGAACGCCGTCGAGAACATCAGGCCCATGCCGAGGCCGGTCACGATGATCGGGCCCAGGATGTCCGTGGCGTAGTGCGAGTGCGGGGTTATCTGCGTCAGCCAGGCCATGCCCGCCGCGGCGAGCACCAGGCCGGCCGAGACGATCGGCTTCGGCCCGATGCGCGGCATCAGCACGATGTTGGACACGTTGGACGACGTGGCGACGCCGGCGATCATCGGCAGGAACGCGACGCCGGTGATCACCGGCGAGTAGTGCAGCGTGTCCTGCAGGTAGTACGTAAGGAACAGGAAGATGCCGAACATGCCGGCGCCCACGATCAGGATGCCCAGGTAGGCCGCGCCCCGGTTCCTGTCGAGCACCACCCGGGGCGGCAGTAGCGGGTACTTGGCGCGCGACATCCAGAACGCGAACGCGGCGAGCAGCACGGCCCCAACCGCGAGGAAGCCCCAGGTCGACGGGGTCGACCAGTCGTGTGTCGCGGCGTTGGAGAATCCGTAGACCAGGCAGAACATCCCGGCGGAAACCAACAGGACGCCCGGGACGTCCAGCCGCGCCCCCGCCGCCTTCGGCTGCCCGTGCAGCAGGAGCAATCCACCGATGATCGCCGCGCCAGCGAAGACCAGGTTGATGTACAGGCACCAGCGCCAGGACAGGTACGAGGTCAGCGCGCCGCCAAGCAGCAGCCCGACCGCGCCGCCGCCCGCCGCGACCGAGCCGTAAATCCCGAACGCCTTGCCCCGTTCCTTCGGGTCGGTGAAGGTCGTGGCAAGCAGCGAAAGCGCGGCCGGCGCGAGGATGGCGCCGAACACGCCCTGGCAGGCGCGGGCGGTGACCAGCATCCCGAAGTTCACCGACGCGCCCCCGACAGCGGAGGCCACGGCGAAGCCCACAAGGCCGGTGATGAACATGACCTTGCGGCCGATCAGGTCGGCGAGCCTGCCGCAGAACAGCAGCAGGCTGCCGAACGACAGCGAGTACGCCGTCACGATCCACTGCCTGTCCACGTTGGTGAAGCCCAGGTCTCGCTGCGCCGACGGCAGCGCGATGTTCATAACCGTGGCGTCGAGCACCACCATCAGCTGCGCCACCGCGATAACGACCAGGATCAGCCAGCGGCGCGAGTCCGGCTGGGCGGCCGCCGCGGCCCAGCCTTGCTGCGTCCCGCTACTCTCCCCCGCTGGCACGGGGACGCTTGCCTCGGACATTCCAACCACCAATTTCGGAGGGTATGGTTCCGCTTACAGGAGGAGCATAACACCAACCGGAGGAACCACCTCCGTTCGGGATACGCTATTACCATGACGCTTCGAACGGACGAAACGTCTCAGGACGGACCGGGCGACCGCCCCCTGCGCCGGGACGCCGAGCGCAACCGCCAGCGCGTCCTCGCCGCCGCCGCCGAGGTGTTCACCGAGCGCGGACTCGACGCCACCCTCGACGAGGTCGCCCGCGCCGCCGGCGTCGGCGTCGGCACCGTCTACCGCCGCTTCCCCGACAAAGCGTCGCTCATCACCGAACTCTTCAAGGACCGCATCGACGCCCTCGTCACCGTCGCCGAGGAAGCCTGCGCCGCCACCGACCCCTGGGACGGCCTCACCGCCTTCCTCGAGTTCGCCGCCGCCGCCATGGCCGGCGACCTCGGCCTCCGCCAGCTCATGATGTTCAGCACCTACGACCGCGACCAGGTCTGCTACGCCCGCGACCGCATGCGGCCCGTCGTCACCCGGCTGGTAGAGCGGGCACAGGCTTCCGGCGACCTCCGCGCCGACTTCCAGCCGACCGACGTCAAGATGATCGCCTACATGCTCTCCAGCCTCGCCGAGTACGCCGCACCCGTCGCCCCCGAGGTATGGCGCAGGTACCTCACCATGCTCATCGACGGCCTCCGACCCGCGCGCGTCGGGGTAACCGAACTTCCCGTGCCCGCCCTCAGCGTCGCCGGCCTCGCCGAACTGATGACCGCGCCCGGGCAGCGCCTCGCCCCCCGCCGCTGACGGCATTTTCCGCGCCCGCGCTCAGGTTCCCCGCGCTCACGCTCGCATCGTGCACGTGCATACGCACGCGCAATCCAGGCGTGCATTTTCAGGTGCATCAAACATGTGCATAATTCGCATGCAGCAACGACCGCTATCGATTGCAGCCAGGTTGGTGCACGTGCATACGCACATCGATCACCCGCCCGTGCATCCGCCAATGCTCATTTGCATTAGAAAATGGACATAAAGGAACCAAACACAAGCCGACACACCCCATCTGACCTGCAGAATCAACTATTCAACCACCCTTTCGGCCATCTAGGCGGCGAACTCACCCCGGAACCCTATAAGCTTCCGCACGCCGACGCGCACGCGTGCCAAAGATACTTCCGTAAGGCAAATTACATCCCCGGCTGTCGGCGACAAGTCCGACAAATCACGGTAAGATAGCGCTAGCTAGGCACCCAAAGGCGCATGCCTACCCGTCGAGTCCCCCTTCTCGACTCTGGAGTTCTGGTCCATGACATACGGCAACGACGTGCGGGACGACAGTCAGCAGCTCCGCGACATCCAAGACCTCATCGCCAAGCTCGCCGACGTGAACAGACAGCTATCGCTCCCCACCCGGGCGATCACCGTCGACCCCCGCGGCGACGCCGAACCGGCCGACACCCCGAGCGCCTAGCACTCCCCCGAACTCACGGCTCGACCTCGTAGACGAGTTCGACATTGCCGTCGGGACAAGTCTGCGGGCCCCCCACAGCCCGAGTCGGCTCCGGTTCGCGCCGGTGACCGTGGCCGTTGTCGAGTAGATACGAGCCCGATCAACTTACTGCTCGGTGGCCGGACAGTTGTCCGCGTCGCTTCCGCCGGCGACTTCCGGATGCAGGTCGAGCCACTGGTCGAGCACCGAGACCGCATCTGCGCCGAGCATTCTCGCGGCAGTGGTTTGTGCGCTGCGCCAAGCGGTGCTCGCGCGGGTAAACGCGGCTGCGCCGGTGCCGGTGATTGTCACTGACATCGCCCGTCCCGTGGGCGAGGTCTCGGCAGCGGTGACCCATCCCCTCTTCTGCATCAGGGCGAGGTTCCGGCTGACGGTGGACCGCTCCGCCCTCAGCTTGGCTGCCAGGGCGGCTTGCCTCACCGGGCCGGCGGCGGTGACCAGCACGGTGAGGATCTCCATCTGGGGCAGGGAGAGCCCCGCCGTCTGCAGCTCCTGCTCGTAGACGCGGGCGATGACCCGGTGGAGCCGGGAAACGCGCATGCCCAGGCAGGCGTTACGGACCTCCTCGGCGAGGTCATCGGCGATCGTCCGCTTCTCCATTCCCGCCTCCGATCTCACTCGACGGTCACGTTGCAGATACATCATTATAGCATTAGTGTACCTACAACACATTGCGCCGGCGGGAGGACCCCAAGTTCGCGCATCCAGCCCCCAGACCCGAGCCGCGTTGAGCGCCACCGCAGCAGCAAGGAGAGCGATATGCATGTCCTAGAGGTCCGCAACGACGAACTCATGGATTCCCTCACCAGGCAGGCAGCCGAGCGCGGCATCACCTACGCCGCCATCGTCGCCCTAATCGGAGCCGTCGACAGCTTCACCGTCTCCACACCCCCCGCCGGCGACCCGACGGCACACACCTACTCCAGTTACCCCCTGCCAGCGGAGATGACCGCCACCGGCGAGATCGTCGACGGCAAGCCCCACATCCACGCCGTGATGGCCGTCCAGGGGGACAGGACGATCGGCGGACACCTGCACCGGGCGGAGCTCGGTACCTCCTTCGCCCGCGCCTACGTGATCCCCTCCGAGCATCCCGTCGCCGTGCAAGACAACGAGGCGATCGTGTTCGCCGCCGCTCCGGACAGCCCTACGGACCGGGGGCGCCTCACCGACACGCGAGTCGCGCTTCCCTGAGATATGGCAAAGCACTGGCTCACCACGACGGATCCTTCACCCTGCCAGGGCAGGTCATGGCTGGGCATGAGGCGGCCCCGCCGCCCGGCCCGTCACCCGCAGAGGTCGCGGAGCCAGGCATGAACCCGGATCCGGGGCGGTTCATCGAGGTCAACGGCGTATCCCTGTACGTCGAGGAGCACGGTGCCGGCGTCCCGGTGCTGCTGATGCACGGCTGGCCCGATTCCGCGCGGCTGTGGCGCAACCAGGTGCCGTTCCTGGTGAGCAACGGCTTCCGGGTGATCACGCCGGACATGCGCGGGTTCGGCCGGTCGAGCCGTCCGCAGGAGGTCGCCGCCTACCGGCTGGCGAACGTGGTCGCGGACATGACCAGGCTGCTGGACGACCTGGGCATCGAGGCGGCCCACGTCGCCGGCCATGACTGGGGCGCAGCAGCGGCATGGCTCATGGCCGCGCTCGCCCCGCACCGGGTCCGCCGGCTGGTCGCCATCTCGGTGCCGCACCCGCTCGCACCGGTCACCCTGCGCCAGCACGAGATGGCCTGGTATCAGCTGTTCTTCCAGTTCACCGACATCGCCGAGGCGACCATCAAAGCCGACGACTGGGCCTGGCTGCGGATGTTCAGCCGCGGCGACGGGGACACCAGCCAGTGGATCACGGACCTGTCCCGGCCGGGCGCGCTGACCGCGGCACTGAACTGGGCCCGGGCCAACCTGGCGCCGCGCATGCCGGGCCCGCAGCCCAGCATGCCGCCGGTCCAGGCGCCGGTGCTCGGCATCTGGTCAGACGGCGACCACTACCTCGACGGCGAGCGGATGCGGGAGTCAGCGGCCTGGGTGGCGGGGCCGTGGCGCTACGCCCAGATAGCCGGCGCCAGCCACTGGATCCCCCGGGACGCCCCCGCCCAGCTCAACGACCTGCTGCTCGACTGGCTGCGCTGACCGCGGCTCTCTTCCAGGCGCGCGGCACGGCCCGTACGGCACCACGCTCGACGCGAACCAGCCGCCAGGGTGACATCAACCCGTTCCGAGGAGGGACACCATGACGACCTCACCAGAACGCCCGCTGACCCGCTGTTCCGCATGATCCAAGAGCAGGCGCGGCCGGCCGCGTTCTGGCCGGAGGCAGCCGTCCTGGTCCTGTTCCTCGCCGCATCCGCCGCACCTACCCCGCTGTACCGCGTCTACCAGGCCCGGTGGGGGTTCTCGGCGACCACGCTGACCGCCGTGTTCGCCGTCTACGTAGTGTTCCTCCTGATGGCGGTGCTGCCGGAGCCGGGAACCGTGCGCCCCGGCGCCCTGGCCTCGCTAAAACCGGACATCAGCGTGCCGCGCCCGGCCCGGGGCACGTTCGCACGGGCCGCGCCCTGCCTGATAGCCGTGTGGGCCCTGGGCGGCTTCTACCTGTCGCTGGGACCCTCGCTCGCCGCGCAACTGTCCGGCTCGCACAACCTGCTGTGGGGCGGCGTCATCGCCTTCCTGCTCACCGGCCTGGGCGCAGTAACCGCGGCCGCGTTCCGCAACTCCGCCCCGATCGCGGTGATGCTGGGCGGCTGCCTCGGGCTGCTGAGCGGCGCTGCCGTGACGATCGCCGCGATCGTCACCAGAGCGCCCGCGCTGCTGCTAGCGGGCACCGTGCTGGCCGGCCTGGGCTTCGGGCCCGGGAACCTAGGCGCCTACCGCGTGATCATGGCACGGGCCGCCGCCAGCAACCGGGCCGGGATGATCTCAGCCGTCTCCACCGTCAACTACCTGGCGTTCGGCCTCCCAGCCCTGATCGCAGGCGTCGCAACCACGCATTTCGGCCTGCACGACACCGCACTGGTCTACTCCGCCGCGATAGCCCTGCTCGCCGCAGCCGCCGCAGGAGGCGTCCTGTTCGAGAGTCGTGCCCGCACCCGCACACCCCAGGCAGCCGCGCCCCCGGCCGAACTGCCACCGGGCCCGGGCACCGCGCCACCGTACGCGCGAGCAGTGCGCGAGGAAGCCAGGCGCCGGCTATTCACCGGTCATAGGACCGCGCCGCGGCGCGGATCAGGTGAGCCGAGCGGGAAGTGTTCAGCGCCGCCGAACGCAGCCCGCCGAACGTGCGCAGGAAGCGGGCCACCTCCTCCCGGCCCTCGAGGCTGACGCCGCCGGACAGCGCAGGCAGGTGGATGACCCCGATCTCAGGGGTCTCCGCGAACCGCAGCAGCGTCATCGGACCGCAACCCGCCACCGCGTGCGCGCCCGCCGCGAACGGCAAGACCCGCAGCGAGACCCGGGAGCGCTCCGACTCGGGGACATCCCGGTCGGGCAGGCCGTCGGCGAACCCCGTGTCGGCCAGGTCCGCTAGCCGGCCAAGCTGCTCCCGCATCACCCTCGGCGGCCCCACCGTCTGGCGCAGCGCCCCCTCCGTGATCACCATGTCCAGGCTCGGCGCCCGCCCGGCAACCACCACCCGCTGCCGGTTGAGCTTGGCCTCCATCGCGTGAGCGCGCATCTCCTCCGAGGCGTAGCGGGTGTCCGCGGCCGCCGCCGCCCGCATGTAATCCGCCGTCTGCAGCAGGTCGGGGACCTGGTTCGGCTCGAAGGCGAGGATCTCCGTCGCGGCGATCTCCATGATCACGTAGTCCTGCGCGGCCGGGGAGAGCACATCGCGGTAGTCGAGCCACCAGCCGCTCTCCCGGCCGCGGTGGGCGACGGCGAGCAGCGCCTCCTGCTCGGTGACGGGCACGCCGTACTCGGTCAGCAGCGCGCGCAGTTCCTTCGCGCGGATGCCGCGCTCGCCGGTCTCGATCCTGCTGATCTTGGAGCGGTCGCAGTCGAGAATCGTCGCCGCCTCGTCCAGGTTGAAGCCGAGGCTCTCGCGGTACTCGCGCAGCGCCGAGCCGAGCAGACGGCGCCTCACGGGGGCTGTTCCGGTCACGGTGCCTTCCTCCTCGCCGGGGAATCCAGGGGGTTCCGGTGGGTGCGCGCCCGCCGTCGGGGCCGCGGCGGCGCGGCGGGCGGGCGTGCTAGATGGGAGGAAACCTAGCACTTGGGGTAGTCCGGGATCGAACGACACGCCGATTGGGAGGGGAAACGGGGGGAATAACTCGGTTCCGATGTTCGATTGTTGCCACTGTCCTGCACGTCTCATTGGCAACAGAGTGCCACCTAAGGCGTGCAGAAGGCTCAGGTCAGCTGCTCGATGGCGGTCATGATCCTGCGTTCGGAGACGGGTGTCGGTGTGCCCATCGTCTGGGCGAAGAGGCTGACCCTGAGTTCCTCGATCTGCCAGCGGATCTGGGTGGCGGCGTTTCCTGTTCTCGCTTCGGGTGGGAGGGCGGCGAGCGCGTGGGCGTAGGCGTCTTGTACGCGGTGGACGACGGTCATCTGCTGGGCGTCGCGGCCGGCGTTGTCGGTGAGTTTGTCGAGCCGGCGGGCGATGGCTTTGACGTAGCGGGCGAGGGCGGGGAGCCTGGCGGTGCCGGCGGCGGTGAGGAATCCGGGTGCGATGAGGCGGTCGAGCTGGGAGCGGATGTCGTCGGCGGCGGGCTCGAGGGCGGGGCTGCGGAGCGCGCCGAGGCGGATGCGGGCGTCGTGGGCGCCGCGGAGGATTTCCTCGGCCCAGGTCACGGTGTCGTAGGTCGCGGCGTGGATGCGGGGCCTGACGTGGTCGACGATGCGGTTGAATGCGGCGGCGTCCCAGGCGGGGCCGCCGGCTTCGGCGGTGAGGGCGTCGACGGCGGTGGCGACGCAGTCGGCGAAGAGGGCGGCGACGGAGCCGTGGGGGTTGTCGCTGAGCACGAGTTTCTGGGGGGTGGTGAGTCTTTTCGCGACTTCGTTGGCGGGGGATTTCACGGTGAGCAGGATGAGCCGCCTGGTGCCTGCCCGCATGGCGCGCTCGGCGGCGGCGGGGGTTTCGTACAGCCGGATGTCGACGGTCTCGCCGGCGTCGGCGAGTGCGGGGTAGGCTTTGACTTCCCCGTCGGTGAAGACCCTGGGCAGTGGCCCGAAGTCCCAGGTGGTGACGCCGGTCCTGGTCAGTGCGGTGGCGCGGGCGGAGAGGGTGGCGCGTACCTTGGGCCGGAGCTGGCGCTGGAGCGCGGCGAGGTCCTTGCCGGAGGCGATCACCTTGGTGCCGTCGGTGATGCGGAACGTGATCCGGAGGTGCGCGGGGAGCCGGTCCAGGTCGAAGTCGTCGGGGGTTACGCGGACGCCGCGCAGGCGGAGCAGTTCGCGGGAGAGGGTTTCCCTGATGTCGGCGCCTTCGGGGATGCCGTCGAGGGTCGCGATGATGTCGCGGGCGGTGTTCGGCGCGGGGACGAGTTCGCGGCGGAGGTTCTTCGGCAGTGACCTGATGAGCTCGGTGACGAGTTCGGTGCGGAGGCCGGGGACCTGCCAGGAGAATTCTTCGGGGCGGGCCTGGTTGAGCGTCTTGAGCGGGATGTCGATCGTGACGCCGTCGGTTTCGCTGCCCGGCTCGAACGCGTAGCTGAGCGTGAGCCCGGCGGCGGCCCCGTTCGGCTGGCCGGTGCTGTGGAGGCCGGGTGAGGCGGAGGTCCATACTTCGGGGTACTCGCCGATGTCGAGGTCGTCGGCCGCCGGCGAGAGCAGGTCGTCGAGTGACAGGGTGAGGAGGTCGGGGGTTTCGTGCCTGGCTTTCTTCCACCAGGTGTCGAAGTGGCGGGCGGAGACGGCGTCGGCGGGGATGCGGGCGTCGTAGAAGGCGTAGAGTGCGTCTTCCCCGGCGACGAGGCCGCGGCGGCGGGCCCGTTGCTCGAGCGAGGCGGCTTCTTCGAGCAGTTTGGCGTTGTCGCGGAAGAAGTGGTGCCTGGTTTGCCAGTCGCCCTCTACGAGGGCGTGCCTGATGAACAGTTCGCGGGCGAGTACGGGGTCGATGCGGTGGAGCAGGATGGTTCTGTCGGCGACGATCGGTATGCCGTAGAGGGTGACTTTCTCGGTGGCGGCGGCGGCGCCGGAGGACCGTGACCAGCGGGGTTCGCTGTAGGAGCGCTTGACGAGGTGCTGGGCGACTGGTTCGACCCATTCGGGTTCGATCGCGGCGACGGTGCGGGCCCAGAGCCGGGATGTCTCGACGAGTTCCGCGGCGACGATCCAGTCGGGTGGCTTGCGGGCGAGGCCGGAGCCGGGGAAGACCGCGAACCTGGTGCCGCGGGCGCCGAGGTACTCGGGCAGGGGGCGCCGGCCGCGTTCGGGTCCGCCGGGGGTTCCCGGCCGGCCGGGAACGGGCTTGGCCGGGGAGAGCACCACCTTCATGCCGACCTGGGAGAGCAGTCCGGCGAGCAGTGCGGTGTGAACCCGAATCCGTTCGGTAGAGGATGTTTTGGGGTTGATTCCCAGGTCGGCATGAAGG
>Ga0207416_1005283_pt1 | contig 10391 bp, 9 predicted proteins | sample PaiPotPPM11metaG_FD_184107 | JGI IMG/M metagenome (GOLD analysis project Ga0207416, IMG submission 184107) | Iron sulfur acid spring bacterial and archeal communities from Banff, Canada, to study Microbial Dark Matter (Phase II) - Paint Pots PPM... ...
GTGCTCATCAGGCTCGCCGAGCACCTGCGGCTTACCCACCGGACCGCCGGGCGCCCGCCCGGCCTGGCCCACCTGACCGTCATCGAGGAGGCGCACCGGCTGCTGCGCCGCCCGGAGCCGGGCGCGGCGGGCGGGGCGGGCGCCGCCGCGCACGCGGTCGAACTGTTCGCCGGGCTGCTCGCGGAGATCCGCGCCTACGGCGAGGGCCTCGTGATCGCCGAGCAGATCCCGTCCCGCATAGCGCCCGACGCGATCAAGAACACGGCGGTGAAGGTGACCCACCGGCTCCCCGCGGCCGACGACCGGGAGGCGGTCGGCGCGACGATGAACGCCACGCCCAGCCAGTCGCGCTACCTCGTCACCCTGCCGCCCGGCCGGGCGGCCGTGTTCTCTGACGGCATGGACTTTCCTGTTCTAGTCCAAGTCGAGGACGGTACCGAACGAGAGGTTGCTTCGCCCGCAGGCACCGCCGACGCCCACGGGGTGGTGGGCCCAAGGTCGGCCAGTTGCGGCGGCGAATGCCGGGCCAGGCCCTGCACGCTGCGGGAGATGCGCGGCGGGCAGCGGGTGCTGGAAACCGTCTCTTGGGTCAGGCTGTGGTCGGAGTTCGCGGTGCTCGCGCACCTGACCGGCTGGCCGATGCCGGTACCCACGCCCGCCCTGCTTGCCGGACTGCGGGCGGTGCCCGCGCGGCTGGCTCAGTGCGCGGCTTCGCACGCGGTCGACGCGGCCGTGGCGGTGCGCCCGGTGATCGCCAGGCCAGCCGCCCTCGCCGCGCACGTGGCGGAGGCGATCCGCGCGCGAGCGGAAACCTCTGCCTGGCTGTGCCGCCCCGACGAACCGGAGTGGCTGCTCGGTGCGAAGGTGACGGACGACGTCGTCTTCGGCCTCGCGCGCCCGTCGGTTCTTGAGGCGCCGGGAACGCGCGACTCCTTGGCCGAGGCTTTCATCGACTGCCAGTGGCCCTTGCAGTATCTCCCGGAGACCTAGCTGCCGATCTCGCTGTCGAGGGTGGCCTGGGCGGCGAGCTGGTCGCGGAGGCCGCGCTCGTCGTCGGAGTCGAGCGTCATGACGCGACCCGTCCCGAGATCCTGGCGGCGCAGGACCGAACCGGTCCGGGTGGCCCACCAGCGGCCCGCATTGCTCCGCCAGATGTGCCACCCGGGAAACTCGGCTTCTAGCTGCGCGACCCGCTCGTCCCACCCTGCCATGACGTGGTCCTCCTGGAGTGGAACGGCGGTCCCCTTATTAAAATGAACGTGCATCTGCACGGTGTCAAGTGATCACCTGTGACAGGAGGTCACCTGCTACCCGCGCTTACCACCGGGATGCTGTCACCTGTCCATTCACTGAAGTTTCGGTGTCCTGGTCCTTGGGCTTCTCGGACCTGGGCTTGGTGGCGTCCGGGCTGCCCGGCGTGGACTGGTCGGCCTTCTCTGCGAGGGTCTCCTCCTCAGCGACCAGCTCGGTGTCGGCGGCCATCGCGGCGCGGTAGCGGAAGCGAGCCACCGCCGCGGCGGCACCGAAGGCGGCGAGAACGGCCGCGCCGAGCAGGGACCAGGTCAGTATCGATGACCTCTTCGGCCTTGTGTCCGGCGGGCTGACCTGGCGGGCGGTGTTGTGCAGCGCGGTGGATACCTTGGGTGCCACCGTCGTCGTGCAGTACTCGGCGGCGATGTCGAGGCGCGGGGCCGCCCAGGTCCTGGCGGTGTAGACCCCTTGCTTGACGCCCTTGCTCAGGCCGGCGGCGGCCGTCTGAGCGGCGTCGCTCGCGGTCTGCGCCGCGCTGGTAGCGGCCGCCGCGGCTACGCCCGCGGCATTCTGGGCGGCAAGCGCGGCGCTCTGCGTGGCACTTGCCGCGTTGACGGCCGCGACCGAACTGGCTGTCCGTGCGCGCTTGGCGGCCTTGATTGTGCTGCTGGTATCGACATCAGCAGCCTTTTTCCATGTCAGCGACATTGAGTAACTCCCTCGTCGGTCTCGGTAGCTCAAGGTTCCCAACGATCGCGGGTTCAATCATTGGGGCCGTGACGGAACGCCACTACGGTGGAGCCGGTACGGTGAAAGTAATGCCGGGTTGTCCGGCCTCACGATGAAAACCGGAGTCACATCAATGAGCGAAGCACTGACCGCGACGCTGACGACGACGCAGGGGACAATCACCGTCCGGCTGTTCCCCGACCACGCGCCGAAAACAGTGCGTAACTTCGTCGAGCTTGCCGAGGGCGGCAAGGAATGGACGAACCCGGTGACCCGGGCCAAGAGCAAGGACAAGCTCTACGACGGCACGATCTTCCACCGGGTAATCACCGGCTTCATGGTCCAGGCGGGCGACCCCCTAGGTAACGGTACCGGCGGCCCCGGCTACACCTTTGACGACGAGATCCACCCCGACCTGCGGTTCGACAAGCCGTACCTGCTCGCCATGGCCAACGCCGGCCTGAACCCCGACGGTACGGGCACCAACGGCTCGCAGTTCTTCATCACCACCGTGCCCACCCCGTGGCTGAACGGCAAGCACACGATCTTCGGCGAGGTCATCGACGGCGCCGACGTTGTGGAGAAGATCAGCCGCGTGCAGACTGTTCCTGGCGACCGCCCGGTGACCGACGTCGTGCTGCAGTCGGTCAGCATCCGGCGTAGCTAGAAGGAGGCGGTAACCCCCCCATGACCGCGCCGGACCCGGCCAACACGACCGGACAGGAAGTCCCGCCCACTTGCTACAAGCACCCGAACCGGGAGACTTGGGTCTCCTGTGTCCGGTGTGGTCGCCACGCCTGCCCCGACTGCCTCCGCCAGGCGGCAGTCGGGCAGCAGTGCGTGGAGTGCGTACGCGAAGCGAGCCAGGGAACGCGCAAGGCGAAGACTGCCTTCGGCGGGCGGCCCGTCACGACCGCCGCCGTGACCTGGACCCTAGTCGGCATCAACGTGCTGATCTTCCTGATCGAGGTGGCCAAGCCGGATGTCCTGTACGCGTGGGGCATGCTCGGCACGCGGGCGCTCGCACCGGACGGCCTTCAGTCCGGGGTGTCGGGCGGCCAGTGGTACCGGCTGATTACCTCGGCCTTCATCGCGCCGGGAACCTCATTCAGCGGCCTTGGATTCCTCGACATTCTGTTCAACATGTGGGCGCTCGTGGTAGTGGGACCGAGCCTTGAGCAGATGCTCGGCCGGGTGCGCTTCCTGGCGGTCTACCTGCTCAGCGCAGTCGGCGGCTCGGTCCTCTTCTACTACATGGAGCCCTACGGCCTGGCGGCGGGCGCGTCGGGCGCGATCTTCGGCCTGTTCGGCGCCTGGTTCGTGGTCGCGAGGAAGCTGCGCCTCGACGTCCGGGGCATCGTCACGATCATCGCGATCAACCTGGTGTTCAGCCTCGTCTACCGATCAACGATCGCCTGGCAGGACCACGTCGGCGGCCTGATCGTCGGCGCGCTGACCGCCGCGGCCTTCGCCTACGCGCCACGCAAGAACCGGACGGCCTTCCAGGTCGGCGTCGCGGTCGTCATCCTGGCCATCCTGGTCGTGCTGGTGATCTTCCGCAGCCACGAGCTGACGTCCCAGCTTGGCGCCTAATGCCACCTGGTCGCGAGCACCACGCCCGTGACGATCAGCGCGAAGCCGCAGACCAGGTTCCAGCCGCCGAGGCTGCGCAGCACCGGCATGTCCGCCTGGGTGACGTAGTAGAGCGCGATCCAGGCCAGCCCGACCACAAGGCAGCCGATCATCGTCGGCGCGAGCCACGGCGGGCTCACCTTGCGCTTCGGCGATCGCGTCGGCGGCGGCGTGTAGACCGGCTTCTTCCGGACGCGGGACTTAGGCACCGCGCACCTCCTGTCGGGACTCAAATCTGCTCGGGGTAAGGGTAATGCACGAAGCTTGGGCGTAGCCCAGTTATCGCCGCAGGCACCCTCTCGGCCCCGGGGCGGCCCGTCGGCGCGGGCCTGGACGAGCTAAAGCCCGCCCAGGCCGTTGCCGTTGCCGTTGCCGCCGTTGCCTGAGGTCGACGTGCTGGTTGGTGTTCCGCCGCCGGTGGGCGTCGCCGTGTCGGTCGGCGAGGTCGTGTCCGTCGGCGTCGCGGTGGGCGACGAGGTCGCGTTCTGCGGCTGCACGAAGATCTGGATCAGCGTGCCCTTGGGCTCGACCTGCTGTGCGGCCGGGTTCTGGTTGTAGACGGTGCCCGGCTGGACCATCTGGCTCGCGGGGGCCGGGGTGATGGTGGTCTGTACCTGGAACCCGTCCTGGTGCAGGATGGCCTGCGCCTCGGCCGCGGTCTGGTTCACCACGTTGGGCACCTGCTGCCCGCCACCGGACACGTACAGCGTGATCTGCTGGCTGAGCGGGTAGTTGCCAGGAGCCGGCGTCATGTGGTCAACCTGGCCGGAGGGCGCCGTGGACTGCGCGTCGGACACCTGGGTGACGTTGGTGAAGCCAAGGGTCTTGAGCTGGGCCTGCGCCTGGGCCACCTGCGTGCCCGCGAGGTTCGGCAGGGCGGCGGTGGTGGCCCCGGTGGAGACGTTGACGGTGACCGTGCTGTTCTTGGCGACGCTGTTGCCGTTGTCCGGGTTGGTGCTGATCACCTTGCCCGACGGCACGCTCGAGCTCGCCTCTTTGTTCTCAACCGGGTTCAGCCCGGCGGCCTTGATCTGCTGCGCCGCCTGAGCATAGGTCTCGTTGTTGACGAGCGGTACGTTAGTGGTGCCGCCGCTGGAGCCGTTGTGAAGCAAGACGACCGCCACGATGATCGCGGCGAGCACCACGAGCCCGGAGATGACCCAGGGGATCCACCGGCGGCCGCCGCGCCGCCCCTCCGGACCGCCGTCGTAGCCGCCGTTACCGTAGCCGTAGGGCTGCTGGTACCCGGTCTGGTAGCCCGACTGCTGGTACGGCGACACCGTGGTCGGCGCCACGCCCATCATGGTCTGCTGGCCCATCTGCTGCGTCCGCGGCGCGTACTGGTCGAGGCGCGTGGGCGGTGCCGCGGCGGCCACCTGCATCCCGGAGGCGGCGCGCTGGATGTCCGCCTGCATTTCCGCGGCGCTCTGGTACCGGTCGTTCGGTGACTTGGCCATCGCCTTGAGCACGATCGAGTCGGCCCACGACGGCAGGGACGGGTCGAGCCGCGACGGCGGTACCGGGTTCTCCCGCACGTGCTGGTAGGCGATCGCCACCGGAGAGTCGCCGGTGAACGGCGGGCGTCCGGTGAGCAACTCGTACATGAGGCAGCCGGTGGAGTACAGGTCGGACCGCGCGTCCACGCGCTCGCCCCGCGCCTGCTCCGGCGACAGGTACTGCGCGGTGCCGATCACCTGCGCGGTCTGCGTCATCGTGGCCTGCGAGTCGCTCATCGCCCTGGCGATGCCGAAGTCCATCACCTTGATGTCGCCGTTGCGCGTCACCATGACGTTGCCCGGCTTGATGTCGCGGTGCACGATGCCCGCCTGGTGGCTGTACTCGAGGGCGCGCAGCACGCCGGAGACGATCTCGAGCGTCCGCTCGGGCAGCAGCCGGTGGCCCTCGATCAGCAGGTCCCTGACCGTCCGGCCGTCGACGAACTCCATCACGATGAAGGGCACGCCGCTCGCCGGGTCCTCGCCGGTGTCGTACACGGCGACGATCGCGGGGTTGTTCAGCGATGCCGCGGACTGTGCCTCGCGGCGAAACCGCGCCTGGAAAGTCTGATCGCGCGCGAGATCGGCGCGGAGGGTCTTGACCGCGACCGTCCGGTCCAGCCGGAGGTCCCTGGCCCGGTATACCTCCGCCATGCCGCCCCGACCAACGACACCATCGAGCTCGTACCTGTCACCGAGCAGCCGGGGCTGTGTCATGTCTCGCACTCTTCCAAACCATCCTGCATCGAAGTGTCATCCCCTATCCGCCGGCCGCCGACGTCGCCGTTGAGGACACCGGTGGCGTGGTCGGCGGCGTGCTCGGTGGCGTAGACGGCGGCGTGCTCGGCGGTGTACTCGGCGGAGTAGACGGTGGTGTCGACGACGGCGACTTCTTCGGCGTCGGCGATTTTGTTGGCGTCCGCGATTTCGTCGGGCTTGGTGACTTCGACGAGACCGGGGATGCCGTCCCTGTCGGTACTACATTAGTGCCTGGGACGCCAGCGCCGACGTTGGTTGCCGGCTGCGACGCGGTGCGCGGTGCGGCCGCGCTGCTGCCCGTCGGCGACGACGACGACTGGGTCGGAGCCACCGTGTTTGTGCTCGTGTTCGCCGCGTTACTGCCGTTATTTGAGATCAGCACGGCGATAATCGCGACGATACCGATGGCCGCCGCGCCGATCCCCGCGAACAGGAACGTGCGCGATCCGTTGCCGCGCGGCGGCGGCATCCGTTGCGCATCATTTTGGTAAAGATCGAGACTCGTCGCCGCGGCGTAGTTAGGCACGACCGGCAGGTCGGAGGTCGACGGACCGTTGTGGCCGTTCCGCTTGCGGGCCTCGCGGATGACGTCGGCGCGGTCGGCGACGTGCCGGGCCGATTCCGGCCGGTCCTCGGCGTTCTTGGCGAGCATCGCGTAGACGAGGTCGGCGATGGGCCGGGGCACGTCATTCGGCAGCGGGGGCACCGGGTCGTGCTTGTGCATGATCGCGATGGCCAGGGGCTGGTCGGCGACGAACGGCGGGTCGCCGGCCAGGCACTCGTAGGCGACCACCCCGAGCGAGTACACATCGGACGAGCCGGTCAGCGGCTGCCCGGTGGCCTGCTCAGGCGAGACGTACAGCGCCGTGCCCATCACGATGCCGGTCGCGGTCAGGTTGACGTCCTGGACGTTGGCCTTGGCGATGCCGAAGTCGGTGATCTTGGTCGTGCCGTCGGCGGTGATCAGCAGGTTGCCCGGCTTGATGTCCCGGTGCACGATGCCGGCCCGGTGCGCCGCGTCCAGCGCGCGGGCGGCCTGGGCGACGATGTCCAGGGCCACGTACGGGTCGAGCCGGCCGTACCGCTCGATGATCTCGGAAAGCGGCTGCCCGTCAACCAGTTCCATGACCAGGTAGGGACCGCCGAGTGGGCTCTCCTCGCCGTAGTCGAACACCCGGGTGATCCCCGGGTGCGCCAGCGACGACGCGTACCTGGCCTCCGCGCGGAACCGCGCCCGGAACTGCTCATCGCCCGCGTGCATGGCGGCCAGCATCTTGATCGCTACCGGCCGGCCGAGGATCTGGTCGCTGCCCCGCCAGACCTCGCCCATGCCGCCGGTGGCGATCCGCTCGATCAACGTGTAGCGGTCGTCGAGGACGTAGTCGGCCATTGTCATTGATTCCCCAGGGTTGCCAGATAGGCCTTGATGACCGCGACGGCGATGGGCGCGGCTGCGGCAGCCCCATAGCCCCCGCCTTCTATCATGACGCCCACAGCTATCTTAGGGTTGTCAGCTGGGGCAAATGCCGTGAATACGGCATCTGGCTGGGTGCTCGCACCGTTCTGCGCGGTGCCGGTCTTGCCTGCGATGACCAGGCCGTTCTCATTGTTCGAGTTGAACGCGAACCCGGTGCCCTCTTGCTGCTGCACCACGGCGGTCATCATCTGCTTCTCGTAGCCGGCGACCGTGCCCGATATCGGCTGGCCGAGCTGCTGCGGCTGCGTCTGGCTCACGACCGACAGGTCGCTGGCCGTGACCTGCTGCACGAGGTACGGCTTCATCAGCGTGCCGCCGTTGGCGACCGTCGCCGCGAACATCGCCTCTTGCAGCGGCGTCACCGTGGTGTCGTGCTGACCGATCGCGTCGAAGGCGGTGAACGACTTGTCGGTCTCCGCGGTGAAGTTGGACGCCGCGACGTCCACGCCGTTGATGTCCTGCGCGGCCGGGTTGTTCAGGCCGTACTGCGATGCCATCGACTTGATCGTCGAGCCGCCGAGCTGGATGCCGATGTTGGCGAACGGGGTGTTGCAAGACTGAGCGAACGCGAAGAGCACGGCGGTCTGGCCGGACCCGTTGCCGCACTGCTCGCCGTTGTCGTTGCTCAGCGTGTTCCCGTTGGGCAGCGTGAGCGGCTGCGGCGAGGAGACGACCGTGTTCGGGTTCCTCGTCGGGTCCTGGGTGTACCAAGCCGAGCTGGTGACGATCTTGAACGTCGAGCCGGGTGGCAGGGTGGTCTCGGTCGCGTTGTTCAGCAGCGGGCTCGGGTCCTGGGCGGTGAGCTGGCTGTCGACCTTGTTGAGCGTGGTGGTGTCGTGCACCGCGAGCTGATTCGGGTCGTAGCTCGGGTAGGAGGCCATGGCCAGGATCGCGCCGGTGGCCGGGTTGAGCGCGACCACGCCGCCGACCTGCTGCTTGCCGTTGATGGTCTTGCCCTGGAGCGTCGCCTGCAGCTGCTGGTAGGCCGCGGCCTGCGCCTTGGAGTTGACCGTCAGCTGGACGGTCGCGCCCTTCTGCGGCTTGTTGGTGATCATGTCGATGAAGTTGCGGAACGCGAGCTGCGACCCGGTGCCGGTCAGCAGGGAGTTCTCCGCGCGCTCGACACCGCTGGCGTAGTTGGGCGCCTGCGACTGGGTGAAGACCGTGTCGTAACCGGTGACCGGCGCGTACACCGCTCCGTTCGGATACACCCGCTGGTACTTGAACAGGTCGTTGGACGGCTTCGTGGTGGCCACCGCCACGCCGTCGGCGGTCACGATGTTGCCCCGCTGCACCGAGTTCTGGTTGTACTCGGCGCGGTCGTTGAGCGGTCTGGTGGACAGGCTGTTCGCTTGCACGCCCTGCAGGTAGTTCGCGTTGATGAGCAGGATCACGAACATCACGAGGACCGCGAGCGCGATCCGCTTGATCGGGCGGTTCATTCCGGTCATCGGAGCGACACCACCTGGGTCATCCCCTCGTCTTGGATCGGTTTGGGCGCCGGGCGGCGCGCGGTATCGCTCAGCCGCGCCAGCACCGCGACGAGCAGCCAGCTCGAGATCAGGCTCGACCCGCCCTGTGACAGGAACGGGGTCGTGATGCCCGCAAACGGGATCAGGTTGGTCACGCCGCCGACGATCACGAAGACCTGCAGGGCGAACATGAACGACAGCCCGCTCGCGAGCAGCTTGGAGTAGTCGTCCTTGACCAGCATCGCGGTGCGGAGGCCGCGCTGAACGAAGAGTCCATAGAGCAGCAGCATCGCCATCACGCCGGCTAGGCCGAGTTCCTCGCCGAACGCGCTGAAGATCTCGTCGCTCTGCACGAGCGGCGTCCAGAAGGGCTGGCCGTTGCCCAGCCCCTTGCCGAGCAGGCCGCCGTTCCCAAAGCCGTACAGGCCCTGTGCGGTCTGGTAAGAGGGCTGGCTGCCCTGCAGGAGGTTCGCGTTGGTGAACGGATGGAGCCAGACGCTGAACCGCACCCCCACGTGCGGCACGAGCTTGGCCGTGAGGAAGGCGCCCGCGACGAAGAGCAGGAAGCCGAGGATGGCCCACGACCTGCGCCCCGTCGCGATGTAAAGCATCGCGACGAACAGGCCCATGAACACCGCGCTGGTGCCGATGTCACTCTCGAAGATCAGAATGAGCATGCTGACCGCCCAGACCACCAGGATCGGGGCGAGGTCGCGCCGCCTCGGGAGGCTGAAGATCCACCACTTCTCCGTCAGCAGCGAGAGCTTCCTGCCGTTGACCACCAGGTAGCTGGCGAATGAGGCCGCGAGCAGGAGCTTCCCGAACTCCTCGGGCTGGATGGAGAAGCCGCCGATGCTGACCTGGATCTTGGCGCTGGTACCCGCTATACCGCTGATGGACGACGGCAGCAGCGCGGGTATCGCGATGAGAAACATGCCCGCCAGGCCGAATATGTAGGTGAAGGGCTGCAGGGCCTTGAGGTCCTTGATGAACGCGAGGAACACCACGAGGACGACGACGCCAATCACCGAGTAGATGATCTGCGTGGTGGTCGCGCTGTGGCTGAGCGTCACGATCGGCTGGCCGTTTGCGCTCGCGTTGCCGTCGCGTCCCGCCTGGTTGAGCCGGTAGATCATCACGATGCCGAGGCCGTTGAGCACCGTCGCGATCGGCAGCAGCAGCGGGTCGGCGTACGGTGCCCAGCGGCGGACCGCGAGGTGCGCGCCGAAGACGATCACCAGGAACGCGATGATGTACTCGGCGATGGTCGAAACGTGCTGGTCCTTGAGGCTCGCCGCGACGTTGGCGAAGGCGAAGGCGACGATGCCGCACGCGAACAGCATCATCCACATCTCGGTGGACCGTCGGCTGTTCGCCGCCTCGTCCGTCGGCTGGCTGCCCAGCGCTGGAGAAGGCATCGTCATGCTGCTCACCCAGCCGCCTGCGGCGTCTTGGACGCGGTTGCCGAGGCTCTCGTCGTTGGGGTCGTGGTTGGCTTGGCGCTTGTGGTGGTGGGCTTCGGCGTCGAGCTAGCGGCGACCGGCGGAGCCGGAGTCGTCGTGATGCCGAACGCCG
>Ga0207416_1005284_pt1 | contig 10391 bp, 10 predicted proteins | sample PaiPotPPM11metaG_FD_184107 | JGI IMG/M metagenome (GOLD analysis project Ga0207416, IMG submission 184107) | Iron sulfur acid spring bacterial and archeal communities from Banff, Canada, to study Microbial Dark Matter (Phase II) - Paint Pots PPM... ...
AGGAGCGTGGCGGCAATGGCGCGTCTTATCATGTTGGGCCAGGTGTCGTCGCCGCCGGCTGCGCGAACCGATCAACGAGCATTTGCAGGTCGTATCCCTCTCGCCGAATGCGGATGTCGTAGTAAAATACAGCGGCCGCGACTACAGCGAAGGGGCCGAAGAACAAAGAGGTCAAGCTCGCGAAGGTTAGGTAAAGCGCGGGCGATTTCAATTCAAACGCCAATATCGCGCCGCTGAGGCCGAGCACTGTCGTCACCCCAAAATTAATTCCCATGAGAGCGAGCGCAAGAACGAAGCCGCGCCAAAATTGGCTCCTGCTAAATATTCGCGGGAAAGCCTTGGCAAAGGCCGTAATGGGGTCCACGTCCTCGATAACAACCGAAATAAATGACACTGCAGCCATCAAGTACAGCATGATGAACAAAGCGAATGCCGCGAGCGCGATGGCAACGATGATGACTCCAAAAAAGATGGCGAAGAGTACGCTGTATTTCTCTAAGGCCATTGCACCCGGGATCATAATGGCGGCGATGATCGCCAGACCAAAGATCATGACAAACGCCATCACGACGAGTGCGATCCCCCACAGGATGATTAAGATAAAGATCCACAGCCACCGTCTCAAGGCGTGCGCGTAACTGTCTTTGAAGGAGATCGGAAGTCCCAGGTAGGCCTTCGATACGGCGGCCACAACCGCGCCGTATGCAAAAGGAAATCCGATAAACAGCAACGCGTACTGAAGGGCAATTGCAACATCAGACGGCTGGTACGCCGTCAATTTTGCGATGTCGGGCGTTGAGTGCGGCGAGTTGATCATTTGCTGAAACAAAGCAATGTATGCACCGATCAAATCGCGGGTTGAGTAGTACGAAAAGATGACGCTTGGCACGATCACGATGCCGACGATTGCCGTAAAGAGAGCGATATGTTTGAAGTACAGGTGGAAGGCGCGGTCGAGCACCTCACCAATCGAAAGCGGCCGCAGGTTCAAAGCATCTTGAGTGCTGGCTGGTGTGAACGGTCTTGACAACGAGTCGTCTGGCCCCACGTAAATGCCGATCGTGACGGAGAGATTTCTGCGCCGTCCTTCTGGGGGGCCACAGAGCCCTCCTGGAAGAAGGGCGGTGCGTGGCGCAAGAACTAAAAGCATTCGACTGCGGCGATCAAGCCGCGGTCATCGTAACGCGTGGTTCGCTCGTGGAGAGCCAGCATTCCATCTGTTACGCGGTCGTCGACGTTAACGGACGCGCACTACAGTCACGCGGCGACATTGACCGGCTCGTCTACATGCGTTCGAGCGCCAAGCCGCTCATCGCGACAGCTGTTGTGGCGAGCGGTGCGGCAGATCGCTTCGGCTTTACCGAAGAAGAGATTGCGCTTGCAGCAGCATCGCATAGCGGTGAGCCAAAACACGTGGCGACCGCGCAAAGCATGCTGCACAAGATTGGTCTTGATGAAAGTGCATTGCGTTGTGGCGCGCACGCGCCCACCCATGGGCCGAGCGCCGACGCGCTGTGCGCTGCGGGTCAATTGCCGCGCGCCATCCACAACAACTGCTCGGGAAAGCATGCGGGCATCCTCGCACTTGCCGTGCATCGCGGCGTCAGCCCAGAGGGCTACCTCGCCGCCGACCATCCTGCGGAAGTCGAGATCCTCGACGTCTGTGCACAGCTCCTTGACACCCCGCTCAACCGCATGGCGATTGCAGTTGACGGCTGCGGCATCCCTGTTATTGCGGTACCTCTGCGCACCGCCGCACATTTTTTCGCTCGACTTTCGAATCCCGATCGTTTCCCCGAGCAGTTGGTGCCGGCGCTGCGGCGAGTCATGCGCGCAATGATCGACTATCCTGACTATGTGGCGGGGACGAATCGATTCGACACCGATCTCATGATTGCGGCGAGGCCGGACGTCCTTGCCAAAGGCGGCGCTGAGGGATATCATGCGACCGCGGCGTTGAAGAAGGGCCTCGGAATGACAGTGAAAGTTGCTGACGGCAACTACCGCGCGGTCGCACCGTTCATCATGGAACGCCTGCAAGACTTGAATGTACTTAACACGCGCCAACTCTCGGCGCTCCAGCAGTATAAAACGCCGAAGGTTCGCAATCATGCCGGTGCGGTCGTCGGCGAGATACGCGCCGTCACGGGCAGCTAATTGTTGCTGTAGACGAGTTCACCGCCAATGAACACGTTTGTGATCTGATGCCGCATGTTCCACACGACAAAATCTGCCCGCAATCCCTGGGTGAGCGTGCCGATCTCGTCTTCTAATCCCACCGCGCGCGCCGGGGCCCACGTGGCGCACGCGATTGCTTCAGCGAGCGAAATGCCTGTAACTGACATGAGGTTGCGGAGCGCCTGATCGAGCGCGAGGCGGCTGCCGGCTATCACACCATCCTTGGTTCTCGCCACGCCGCCCTCTTCGACCAGCCCGTTGACGAGCGGCATGGCGTCGGTCGTTAAAACCAGATTGACACCCTTGAGACGGTAGAGGAGCGCAAGGTGTTCGACTGCGACGTGGAAGCCGTCCGCGATCACCTCGCAAAATGCTGTTGGGTCAAGCAGATAAGAAGTCAGAATGGATGACGTGCGGTGGTGGAGGGGCGGCATCGCGTTGAACGTGTGCGTAAGAATCTGATAACCCGCCTCAATCGCTGAGTTGCCGATCGCATAGGTCGCGGCTGTGTGGCCGGCAGCGAGGGTTACGCCGTGGCGATGCAGTTCGGCGGCAGCCCGTGGAGCGTCTTCGATTTCGGGTGCCATGGTGATGCGCAGCCTACCAGCCGTCCACGTTTCGAGCAACGCTTCGATGCGCGCCGGCGTCGGGGTAAGTAAGAATTCTTTTGGATGAGCACGCCGGAATTCGGGGTTAAGGAACGGGCCCTCTAGATGCACGCCAATGGAGCGTGCCCCAGTTGCCGGTTTATTAACGCATTTGGAAAGTGTGGCGGCGGCGTGCAGCATCTGGGCCCACTCGCCGGTCATAATCGACGGAAGAAATGACGTCACTCCGTGCGTCGGGGCATCGGTCTGCATGGCCGCCAGCGCTTCCAAAGGCTCCCGATTGAACCACAATTTGCCGGTTCCGTTAACATGCAAATCGATGAGACCGGGCGTGATGATGCTGCCCGGAGGCAGGTTGTGGTCGACGCGAGACGACCGATCCTCGATGCCGGCTATGAGGCCGTCTTCTACACTCAAACACCCGGATTGGGCGGTTCCGTCACCCACCGCCAGGACGGCGGGACCAAAAATGCGATGGCCCACTATTTATTAGCTCCGGATCAGCGCAAGGAGCTCGTCGCGTTGTTTCTCCAGCAACGTTGCATCGTCAGCTTCGACGTTGAGGCGCAGCAACGGCTCGGTATTCGAAGGCCGGATGTTGCACCACCAGTCATCGTACTGAATCGTGATACCGTCAAGATAGTCGATCTCGCGCGCATCGGCATAGCGCTGCGCCAGCTCCTTGAGCTTGGCCGTCGCATCGGCAACGCGGCTGTTGATCTCGCCCGAGCGAAATCGCCGGTCAAGGGGCCGCAACAGTTCGCTGACGCGCTTGCCTTCTTGCGAGATAAGCTCGAGCACAACAAGCAGCGCAATGAGCCCCGAGTCGGCGTAGTAGTGATCCCGGAAATAGAAGTGTCCAGAATGCTCTCCGCCAAAAATTGCGTTGCGCTCGCGCATGACCTTCTTGATAATCGAATGACCGACGCGCGTTCGCACGCCGTTGCCGCCTGAGGAGGCGATGAGTTCCGGAACGCCGCGCGAGCAGATGAGATTATAGAGAATCGTCGATCCGGGATGTTTTCGCAATAACATCTTCGCGACCAGGGCCGTCACCATGTCACCGCCGACAAGCTCACCTCGTTCGTCGGTGATAAAGACGCGATCGGCGTCGCCGTCGAACGCGGCACCAAGATCCGCCTTGTGCTTTCGGACGGCGCTCTGAAGGTCGGCCATGTTCTCGGGTTCGATGGGACTGGCCGGATGATTTGGGAATGTGCCGTCAAGCTCGAAATAGAGCGGAATCACTTCGAGCGGCAACCGCTTGAACACAGCCGGCACAATGAGACCGCCCATGCCGTTGCCCGTGTCCACAACGATGCGCAACGGCTTGATGTTGCGCACCTCGATGAACGACAGACAGTGATCCGCAAAATTGGGCAGCACGTCGCGCTGGGTCACGTGCCCGGGTGTCTGCACGGGAGAAAAGATCCCACGCGCCACAAGGTCGCGGATCGCGAACACGCCGGTGTCTGCAGACAGCGCGATTGCTTGCTCGCGGCAGAGTTTGAAGCCGTTGTATTCCTTGGGATTGTGCGACGCGGTGATCATCGCGCCGGCGGGATAGCCGAACTTGCCAACGGCGAAGTAGAGCTCGTCAGTCGAGGTGAGGCCAAGATCGATCAGGTCCGCACCTTGCAAGGTGACGCCGTGCGCGAATGCCTCAAACAAGGGTTGCGAGGATACGCGCATGTCGCGGCCGACTGCGACGGACTTCACCCCAAGAAACTCGACGAACGCTCGCCCGATACGCAGCGCGGTTGGCTCGTCAAGGTCATCCGGATATATGCCCCGGATGTCGTACGTTTTGAAAATATCGAGATTGGTGCTTGCGCGCATGACCGTTAATGCGGGGAATGCATCGACGCGTAATGCTGCAGCCAGATGATGGTTGCAATGACCGCCCCGAGCATAACGAGAAGGCGCCACAGTTGCGGAGGCTGCGGCGCTTGTTGCCATTTTCCAAAGGCCATTGGCGGGGGTTCGTTTCTTGTAGCGGCCGACCTTGCAGTCGAGTCGAGCTCGACCGCTACAAGGGCCTAGTCCGCGATATTACCGCCCGCCGATCACAGGTCGTGGTAGAGGTAAAACTCGTAGGGGACGGGGCGCAACTTGACTTCGTGCAGTTCCTTTGTGCGCTTGTAGTCTATCCACGTATCGATGAGGTCTGCGGAAAATACCCCGCCTTGCAGCAAGTAAGCATTGTCTGCTTCCAAAGCCCCAAGCGATTCGTCGAGACTCCCTGGAACGGACTTGATCCGCTTTGCTTCCCGTTCGGGCAATTCGTAGATGTTCTTATCGAGCGGCCCGAAGCCGGCTTTTGTCGGATCGATCTTGCGCTTGATGCCGTCGAGGCCTGCCATGAGCATTGCAGAAAACGCGAGGTATGGATTCGCAGCGCAGTCCGGGGGCCGAAACTCAATGCGCTTGGACTTGGAATACTTTGGACCCTTGAAGAAGATCGGTATGCGCACCGCGGCCGAGCGATTGCCCATGGAGAATGCGACGTTGACGGGCGCTTCAAAATGAGGAACGAGCCGTCGATACGAGTTCGTCGTCGGGGCGCAAAACGCCATAAGCGAGTCGATGTGCGTCAGCAATCCTCCGATGTAATGTAGTGCGAGCTGGGAGAGTTCGGCATAACCTGTGGGTGAGTAGAAGAGGTTTTTCCCCGCTTTCCAGAGGCTCTGGTGAACGTGCATGCCCGAGCCATTATCTCCAAAGAGCGGTTTGGGCATGAATGTTACTACCTTGCCGTGTCGCCGCGCCACGTTGCGCGTGACATATTTGTAGATCATCACGCTATCCGCTTGATCGAGCAGCGTGTTGTAGCGGATATCGATCTCGGTTTGGCCCGCGGTGCCCACCTCGTGATGGTGCATCTCCACGTCGACGCCCCACGACTGGAGGCCGAGCACCATCTCGGAACGGATATCCATGTGCTTATCCGAGGGTGCAACCGGGAAGTATCCCTCTTTAGGACGCAGCGCATACGCGAGATTCGCATTCTCGCTATCGCCGGAATTCCAATGTGCCTCCTCAGAATCGATCGCATAGCTCATACCGAACTGAGAAATGTCGAAGCTGATGTGATCGAAGATGTAAAATTCAAGCTCCGGACCGAAGTACGCGGTATCCGCAATGCCCGTGTTCTTGAGATATGCTTGCGCGCGTTGGGCAATGATGCGAGGGTCGCGCCGATACGGTGCTTGCTCTCTGGGATCAAAACAGTCGCAAATGAACGAGACGGTCGGGATATTGCAGAATCCATCGACGCGCGCGGACGCTGGGCTAGGCCGCAGCACCATGTCGCTCTCTTGAATTTCTTGGAACCCGCGAATGCTGGAACCGTCAAACCCGATGCCGCTGGCAAACGTTTCCTCGTTTACCTGGTCCGCGGGGAGGGATGTGTGCTGCCACATCCCAGGCAGGTCAATGAACTTGAAATCGACGATCTTGGCGCGGTTTTTCTTGATGAAGTCCAGCGCGGTTTTGGCCGCCGAGGCTGTTGCCACGTGATCGCTCCTCTCCCATAGCGAACTGAAATACGCCGTATGGCGCGATGCATGATTTCAGGCCGATTGAGAGTTGCCTTTTAGCCTGCAGACAAAGAGCGGGCCATTCTCGTTGGCCATGTGGCGTTGTGCATAACTAGTGCTGGCAGCCGCGGCAAAAGAACGTGCTCTCTCCGCCAGCGTGAACCGACGAAATACGGTGGCCGCAGCGCGGGCACACCGACTTGCCGCGCGCGTGAACCTTCAAAAACGTTCGATCCTGCTTGTGCAGCTTGTGCATGCCTTTCTCATATTGTCCCTTGATCGTACGCACCGCATTGGTCAGAACGGAACGCATAGCGTCATATAACGTGCGCCGTTCTTCATCGGAAAGCGTGGATGCGCGCCGCAGCGGCCGCAGCCCGGCTTCAAAGAGGATCTCATCTGCATACGCATTGCCGATTCCAGCGACGAATGCTTGATTGCGTAAGACATTTTTGAGTTCGCCGCGGTGGCGGCGAAGCCGCGCCGCAAAGGTACCGTAGTCGAGTTTTGGATCCAGCGCGTCAGGTCCAAGATCGGCGAAGGCGGGAATCTCGGCTCCAGGATCCGATGTCAGGTAGACGCGCGCCATCATCGTGTTGTCGAGAAAGCGAATGTCTTCAGCCCCCGACAGCTGCAGCGTGAAGCAAGTTGCCGGCAGTGAAGGTGCTGCGCGGCTGCAATAGGCAAAGCGTCCGCTGAGCATCGGGTTGATGATGAGGCGCGGGCCCCGGTCGTCAAAGTCAAAAATCAAGAACTTGCCGCGCCGCTCGATCGTGGTTATTTTTCGCCCTTGCAGGTTCCGCCCAAAGTCGGCGGGCGGGTAGCGGATGACAAATGCCCGAGATGGGTTTGGCACGACGGCGAGGACGGTCTTGCCGGCAGCGTATTTGGTCAGCGCTTCGCGGAGTAGTTCGAGTTCAGGGAGTTCGGGCAAGCCGTACGCTGCGCTCGGCTAACTACGTCGGAGACATCAGAACTTGCTTTGGAACAGTCTGATTTTCGATGACAGTGACGGTGTCTTGGCCGTGAAGACCAGGTGCATCGGCTACGATTGGGTGCGTGCCGATGACGATGTTATCGATGGTTACGGAGCCGCTCGAGTCGGTCGTGGTTGTTGCAGTTCGTCCGTCGACCGTCACGATAGCCCCGCTAACAGGCTGGCCGTTGCTGGCTTGGACACAAGTCGCCTTGACGCTGCCATATTGTTGAACGCCGATGGCGTTGGGGTTTGGGCATCCCCAAAGGCTCAGAACCGCCGCGACGGCGGCGACCGACGCGATGATCCTGGCCTGGGCCGGGTTTTTCATAATTGTGGGCGCGTGGCTCTTCATATTGTATGGCACACGTTTTTGGCACTCCGTAACTGTGAACTATAACGCATTTTAGGCTCTCGAACGTTCGCCCGAAGGGCCTCTACCCCTCGCACGGCTCATTGCAACCGGGTCGCGGGAGCGGTATACTTTCTCTACTAAGATGAACCGACAGATGCGGCTGGTCGCCATGATGGTGGCTGCGATGGCCTCCATACTGACGGGTTTTGCTATTGCGTCCGCCGATGCCAACCCGGCCGCCGGCCCCCAACCCTCAGCCGCCTCCTTGCTCGGGCAGGCTCAAGCAGAAGCCGATGCGGGTCATCCGACGTCGGCCAAGCTGATCCTCGTGAAAGCTGCGGCGCTCTACCCCGGCAATATGGACATTCAAAAGTTGCTCGGTGATGTTGACTACCGAACCGAAGACTATGCCGGGGCTGCAGCTGCCTACAAAAAAGTGCTCGCGCGCGATTCTACGAACAAGGAAGTCCACAATCGATTAGGCGGCGTCTATGCGGCGCAGGACCGATACAACGATGCCATCAGCGAGTTCCGGCTGAGCCTGCCGCTGTCTGAAGGTTTTCTCCATCTCATTCAAACGTACATCGATGAGGGAAGAATCGGCGATCTCGAGGCCGAGCAACAGCGCGCGGTCGTGCTCGCGCCCTTTGAAGCATCGTCACACTTCAGCCTTGGCCTCGTCTATTATTACGAAAAGAAATACGATCAGGCGCTGAACGAATTCCAAGCGGCGCTTGCGAACGATCCACGATCGTCCGACGCCCGCAACGGCTTAGGCATGGCGTATGGAGATCTCGGCCGGCACACGGAGGCCATCGCACAATACAAGACGGCCATCGCCCAGGATCCAAAGTATGCCAACGCGTGGATCAACTGGGGAGTCGAGCTCATCGCTACTTCGGATTACCGTGGAGCAATCGAGAAAATCAACCATGGGCTCGATCTGAAGCCTGACCTTTCAGTAGGCTACGATAATCTCGGCGTCGCCTACGATTACCTCGATAATTTTACGCAAGCGGTCGAGCTGTATGAGCGGGCGTTACAGCTTGATCCTCGCGAGCGCGAAGCATATCAGAATTTAGGCAGCTTGTACTTCAGCCATAACCTGCTCAATCTCGCCGAGGCCGCGTTCATTAAGGGCTTGGCGGTCGCCCCGCGCACGGCCGGCCTGCATTTTGACCTCGGCATCGTCTACGAGCAACAGCACAAATATGGTCTCGCCCTCGAGCAATACAAAGCGGCGCTCACAACTGAACCAAACAATACGGAGATGCGCCAGCAGCTCGCGGGTGTCGAAGCCAAATTAGTTCATCAATAGATCGGACCTAAAGGTCCGATGCTACAGAAGGTCCGATGCCACAGCGCTCTATTTGGTCGCGATGACGTCGACCTCGATCAATGCGCCCAGCGGCAGCGCGCCGCAGCCGACTGCTGTGCGTGCCGGGCGGTGCGAACCCACATAACCCTCGTATATCGCGTTGACCTCGGCAAAGTGTTGCAGGTCGGTCAGAAAAATTGAGACTTTGACCACTTTGTCGAAGCGGGAGCCCGCAGCCTCGAGCACGTGACTCAGATTGCGAAACACGTGCTGGGCCTGAGCAGTCAGTCCGTCCGCAAGCTTTCCAACCGCGGGATCAATCCCGACTTGTCCGGAGCAGAAGATGAATCCGTTCGCCTCAATTGCCTGGCTATATGCTGCGACGGGTTTTGGAGCCGTTGGAGTTGAAATGAATTTCATGCGTGCTGGGTCCAACATGGCCCGCACCGCCACCTCCCGATGAAGGTCACGACGAATGGCTGAGACACGCATTTTCACAAAACCCGGTTGCCCATACTGCGCCGCTGCGATGGCCGACTTCCGCGAGCGCAAAGTACCGTTTCGCCAAATTGACGTGCAGCACGATCTGACGGCGCGCGAAGAGATGCGCAAGCTCTCAGGGGGCCTGCGCGTCCCGACGATCGTGCACCCGGACGGGGCGGTAGCCGTCGGATTCGACGGGTTTTGAACCGTTCACGATTGACGGGCGTGTCCCGTCACTAGCGACGGCCGGGGCAGTGTGCCGATAACATAAGCGATACCGCCGCTTGTGGCTGGTCGCTTAGGAATGATACAGACCACCTTCCGAACACCGGTTGACGAAGCACGCTGGCTCGAAAGCAGCGTGCTTAAATCACGCTTGCTGACCGTTGCAGCGAGCGTTGTTATTTTTGCCGCATTGCCGTGGCGTTACCCCCATTGGCTGCAGGCAGCCATCGTTCTCATTTGGCTCACCCAAGGGATTATAGCGGCGACCTATGTTCGTCGAGCGACAACCGTCGAACAGATCGAATGGGCTGGACGTATCCTGCTCTCCCTCGACACGCTCGTGTTATGCGTGCCCATCTTGCTCTATATGCCGACGCTGCCCGAGGCCTGGATCGGGATGCTCATTCCGATCATGTGGGGCGGCGTCCGCGCGAGGCTGGTGGGTGCTGTGAGCGTCGCGACCTTTGCGACGGTGGTGATCTTCATCGGCTTTGCCTTTCATCTCATTGCGCCCGAGGGAGAGCCCCAAAGTGGGCGGTTGATCTTCGACATCGCCGTGATATGGCTGTGTGTACTGGCGATTCGTCAGCTCGTGCGAGCGGTCGCCCTGCGCAACGAAGCGCTTGCGGCGCAGCGAGAAAAGCTTGAGAAAGCGTACGGTGCGCAGGCAGAAATGCGCTTGCGGGCCGATCTGCAAGCGGCGACGCTC
>Ga0207416_1005286_pt1 | contig 10388 bp, 7 predicted proteins | sample PaiPotPPM11metaG_FD_184107 | JGI IMG/M metagenome (GOLD analysis project Ga0207416, IMG submission 184107) | Iron sulfur acid spring bacterial and archeal communities from Banff, Canada, to study Microbial Dark Matter (Phase II) - Paint Pots PPM... ...
GAGAGCATCCGGTCGGGGGTGGCGGTTTGTCTAGTCGCTTGCGTGGCGCTGGGCTGGTACCGCAAGAAGGGCAGCGCGGCGGGCCGGCGTCGGCCGCCGTGGCCGGGTCGGCGCGCTCGCCGGCCGGCGGCTCGCGGCGGGACGCGGGCTGGCGGCTGGGCGCGGGCTGGCGGCCGGGCGCGGAGGGAAGTCCGCGATCAATGACCCGAGGCTGGCCAGGATCCGGCCGCCGGTCGCCGCATCGCCCACGGCGATGTGCACCTCAGCGAGGTCGATCGTCACCGCCACCTGCCGCGCCAGCGGGGCGCGGCGGTCGCGCAAGTAGCCGGAGAGAGCGATCAGGTGTAGCCGGGCGCGCCGGAAATCTCCGGCTTCGCGGGCGGCGCGGGCCGCGTCCGCGTGCAGGCACTCGAGCACCCCGCGCAGCCGTGGCGAGTACCCAGGCGTCAGGCGGGCAGGTATGTGGCTCAGTACGCGCTCGCAGCAGGTCTGCGCCCGCGGCCAGCCGCCGTAACGCATATTCGGCCGCACCTCGAGCGCATGGATCCTGGCTGCCGCGACCAGCGCGTCGAGCGGCCTCCCGGTCCGCTGCGCCCAGCGCAGCCTGCGCAGTTGCCAGCGCACGCGGGCGGCGGTGGTCAGGTGACGGACGGTGGTTGCTGTCGGCCTGGGTTTCAGGTCGCTAGCGATCGTCCTGACCGTAACGGTCCTCACTTCTACCTCTTCGGTCGTGCGGTCACCGTGCCCGGTGACCGGTCTTGCCCCCAGTAAGAGGCTAGAAAGAGGGTGTTTACAAGAAGTGACTATCGTGTGAGCCTGTGACCGTCAGGGCGGTGGCTAGAGGGGCCGGGGCGCCGGATTGCCCCGCCGGCTGGTTGACGGATTGCGCGGTCGCGTTGGCGAGACGGTCCCTCAGGTCATCAGCGTGGGGGAGACGCAGTTCGTCCAGGATGGCGAGTGCCGCCCGGAACGAGGCGTCCGCCGCGATCCGGTCACCGGTCGCGAGCCTGCTGTCACCGAGGGTCGTGAGGACCTTCGCGACCTCGGCGCCGCTGCCCATCGCGCGGTGCAACTCGAGGGCCCGCACGGCGAACTGAGCGGCCCGCTCGTGGTAGCCGATCAGGTGATACGACCGGGCCAGGCTCGCCATCGAGTACGCTTCGCCGCCCGGATGGTCGAGTTCCTGGTAGATGCGCAGCGCCTCGGTGACCGAGACGATCGCCTGCTCATGGTCGCCAAGCCGGTTGGCGCACGACCCGATGCCCTGCAGGGCGAAAGCCTCGCCGAGCCGGAACTTCGCTGCCCGGTAGAGTTCAAACGCCTTCCGGTGATGCGCGATGGCGTCGTCGTAGCGGTCGAGCCGGGCGAGCACGGAGCCGAAGTTGGTGTCCAGGTAGGGATGCGGGTCAGGGCAGCCGAGCCCCGCGTAAAGCTCCCTGGCGCGCTCAAGTTCGGCCAGCGCCCCGCTGCTGTCCCTCAAGTAGTAGAAGGCACCCGCGAGCATTCGGTGCATCTGCACCTGCCCGATGACGTCGCCGCAGGCGGACGCGGCGTCGAGGGCGGTCCGCGCGGTGGCGGCCCAGTCGTGCCAGAAGCCCTTGCGCTGGTAGAACAGGGGCAGCCGGTAGGTCAGCCGCCACGCGTACGCGGCGGACCCGTGCTGTGCGGCGTACCTGATGGTGGCCTCGAGTATCCGGTGCTCGGCGGTCAGCCACTCCAGCGCCGCCGCGTAGTTGCCTGGCTGCTCGGGGCAGACCCCGGGTTCAACCGGGTCCGGCGATCTGACCTGCTCGTGCGGACGGAACTGCTCGAAGCACTGGTGCGCGGAATGCAGGTAGTAGCTGTGCAGCCGGGACCGTGCGGCCTGGCGGTCGGCCCCGGTGTCGGTCGCGACGCACAACTCGGCGGCGTACGAGCGCAGCAGGTCGTGAATGCTGTAGCGCTGCGGGCGGTTCTCATTCAGCAGCCGCGCCCAGGTCAGCTCGGCGAGCAAGGCCCGCGCCTGCGCCTGCGGCGCGCCGAGCAGGCTTGCGGCGGCGGCCAGCGAGATGTCCGGGCCAGCGGCCAGGGAAAGCATACGGAACATGCGGGCGGCCTCGGGACTGAGCAGCCGGTATGACCAGAAGAAGACCGTGCGGACATCCGGCAGGCCCGTGTCACTGAAGGCGTCGAGGCTTCCCTGCGCCCCTCGAAGCTCGGTGCTGACCACGGACAACGGAAAGCGCGGACGGGCGGCGGCCCGCGCCGCCACCAGGGCCAGCGCCAGGGGAAGTCTCCCGGACAGCGACGCGATCTCCGCCGCGGCTTCCGGTTCGGAGGTGATCCGGTCGGCGCCGAGCCGGACGGACAGCGCCTCGCGTGCTTCGGCCGGGGAGAAGACATCCAGGCTGAGCAGCCGGGCACCGTCGCGGGCGACCAGTCCGGTCAGGCAGTTGCGGCTGGTGACGATGGCCGCGCAGCCCGGGGCCCCGGGAAGCAGCGGCCGCGCGTGTTCGTCATCGCGCGCGTTATCGAGCACGACCAGCATCCGCTGCCCCGCCAGCAGGCTGCGGTACAGTGCGGCCAGGCCGTCGAGGTCGGACGGCACGCGCTGCGGCGGGACGCCCAGCGTCACGATAAATCCGCGCAGGGCCTCCGCTGGGCTGACCGCCGCCTCGCCGAGCGCGAAGCCGCGGAGGTTCACGTACAGCTGCCCATCGGGGAAACGGTCCGCCACCGCGTGCGCGCAATGCACGGCCAGCGCCGTTTTCCCCGCGCCAGGCATGCCGTCGATCACGACCGCGGGGAGTGGCTGCGCGGTCTGCGGGGTCAGCAGCTCCGCCACGTAGGCGGTCTCAGCCCGGCGCCCCGCGAAGGCGGCGAGGTCAGCGGGCAGCTGGGCCGGGCGGACCAGCGGCCGGTCGCCGACGGGCGCAGCCGTTGCCTGCTGCCGCAGTACCCGGCCGTGCGCTTCGCGGAGCTCCGCGCCCGGGTCAAGCCCCAAGTCACCGGCCAGCCGCGCCCGCACCGTCTCGTAAACGGCCAGCGCCTCGGCTTGGGCGCCCGCCGCGGCCAGCGCCAGCATGAGCCGGGCCTGGACCGGCTCGGCGAGCGGGTGACGACCCGCGGCCTGCCGCAGCGCCGGCAGCACTTGCTCGGCCAGCCCGGCCGCGAGCGCCGCGTCAGCCGCCTCTCGGGTCACGGCCAGGCACTCATGATCCACGGCGGTGAACGAGGGATGCTCCCAGACGGCCGCCACCCCGTTCGCACACAGCCCCTGGCACAGGGCGAGCGCCGCCGCGAACAGCGGCACCGCCTGCGCCTCAAGACCGTTCGCGGCCGCTTCGCGGCCCTGCCCGGCCAACTCGCGGAACCGCAGGAGGTCCAGGGTCTCCGCGTCCGCCGCGACCCGGTAGCCGCTTGCGTGCCTGACGAGCCAGCGCCCGGCGGCCCGCGGCGGCAGGTCAGGCTCGAGCACCCGTCGCAGCATGCCCACGTAACGGTGCACGATGTTGACCGCACTCGCGGGCGGGTCCGCCCGCCACAGCAGGTCGACCAGTTCGCTCAGGCTCGTCGGCTGTCCGCCGCGCGCCAGCAGCAAGGCTAGAACGGCTCGCTGCTGCGGCGGCCCTAGGTCCAGTTCCGCCGCCCCGCGCCACGCCCGGACCTCACCGAGAACGGTAAACCGCACCATCGCAGACTGCACGTCTGACAGTGCCCCCTTCCGCCGCCCGGACTTGCCGCTTAGTCAGCTAGGACTTAGCGACAAGTGCCCCCCGTGCGGCTTGCCCCGAAACAACTCACGCGTACGGCATCGCCCGTGCTCCCCGCTCGACCGCGCTGCTTTGCCGTCTGCAATCGATTTCTACGGTACTCGCTAAGACGCGGGGCAGCGGGCGTATCGAACGACGTGAATCACGTGCTTCGGCGTCCTCGGGGGCGATCCGGCCCGACAGTAGCCGCCGTCGCCCGGCTGACCTGGGCCTACCTCCGCACCGAGCTCTACCCGGGCGATCCGGCCTGGCAGGCGGCACGCGACGCCCTGACCACGGAGCCCAACCCGCTCGCACAGGTCAAAACCAAGTAAGCCGAAAGCGGTGGGCAGGTACCACCAGTCGTTCGGGATGAAAATCTTCAATATTCCGAACGAAATGTTGGTTCCCGTGTCCAACCACGAATTTCGTCGCGGCGGGCAAGGGCGTTCGACGGCCCCGGAGCCGGCGGCCGCCGTCCCTGACCCTGTGGTGGCCTTGTCCGTCCACGCCGGTGGAAGCAGGGCCAGTGGTGGCCGTACAAGCGCCGGGACCCGGTAACCTAGCAGGGATTCCGGCCCATCATGCGGGCTGGAGCCAACAAGGCGCATAGCGGCCGCCTAGCATTATTAGGCGGGCGAGGCGCTGGGGCGGTTAGCTCAGCGGAAGAGCAGCCGGCTTACAACCGGCAGGTCACTGGTTCGAGCCCAGTACCGCCCACCCGGAACTACGCACTAGCCCAGGGGAGGGCGCCAGGTCCAGGGGATGATCTCGGCCATGGCCAGCGCGGGCCCGCTCAGGGCGCTGCCGCGCCGAAGACCGGGACGCCCGGCTCAGCCGCGGTCGTGGAGGGTCACCTGGTAGCCGTCGGGGTCCGCGAACGTGAAAGTGCGGCCGAACGGCCCGTCTACGGGCGCTGAGACGATCGTCATGCCGGCGGCGGCGAGGGCGTCGTGGATGTCCTGCGCGTCGGGGGCGTGCAGCCACAGCGCCATTCCCTGCCCCGGCTGCGCGATCGTGTCTAGGTTGGTGCCCGCGACGACGTCGCGGACGGCGAACGCGATCGGCTTGGTGTCGAACACGACGGCGTGCGGCGGTCCTGCGTCGGAGCGCTTCAGCCCCAGGTACCGCTCGTAGAAAGCGGCAGAACGCTTCAGGTCGCGCACCTGCAGTGAAATGAAGTCGGGTCCGGTGACGGCCACGATTCCTGCCTCCTCAAGGTATGTCAGTCTTCTGACACTCCGCAATGTATGTCAGACTACTGACATGAGTCAAGGCGAGCCAGGAATCGAGCTGGACACATCGCTGGGGTACATGCTGAAGGCGGCCGCGAGCGCCCTGCACTCTGCCCTGGAGGCCGTGCTGAGGCCGCTCGGCATGACGATCACCCACTACTCCTGCCTGGAGCTGCTCGCCCAGCGACCAGGTCTGTCCAACTCCGAGCTCGCCCGCGGCACCTTCGTCACCCGGCAGTCGATGAACGTGCTCCTGCAGGCCCTCGAACACCAGGGACTCGTCGTCCGCCCGGCACGGGCACCCGTCGGCAGGGCCCTGCCGACCGAACTGACCGCCCGCGGGCGCCGCCAGCTTAAGGTGGCCAGCGCCGCGGTTCGCCGCGTCGAGCAAGACATGCTGGCCAATCTGGATGCCGGCGAGCAAGATCAGATGCGGCGCCTGCTCACGGCGTGCATCGCCTCACTGACTGAACCGCCCGCATCGGCGACGTGACTCCTTCAGGGCGATGGGCTCCCGCGAACGCAATGGCCTTGGGCGCCAGGCTACCTCTGCCGCTGGACGGCCGCTTTCCGCCGCGGCGGCGCCGTGCTGGCTCGGACGACCAGGGAGGTCGTCAGCTCAACCCGGTTACTGGAGGGGTTGGTACGGCCGCCGAGCGAATCAAGCACGGTGCGCGTGGCCATGGCGGCCATGCTGGCGAGAGGCTGGACGACCGTGGTCAGCGGCGGTGAGACCCAGGCCGACATCGGCAGGTCGTCGAAACCCACCACGCTGAGATCATCCGGGATCCGCAGCTTGCGCAGCCGCGCTGCCTCGTACACTCCCATCGCCTGCATGTCGCTGCCGGCGAAGATGGCCGTTGGCGGGTCGGCGAGCCCGAGCATGTCCCGGGCAGCCACCAGGGCTCCCTCGAATAGGAAGTCCCCCGCGTAGATCAGGCCGGGATCAGCGGGAATGCCCGCGCGCCCCAACGCCGACCGGTAGCCGTCCAACCGCGCCTGGCTGCACAGCAGCGCCGGGCGGCCGGTGATGATCCGATCCGGCGGTGGCCCAGCTCGATCAGGTGCTCCGTGGCCATCAGGCCGCCAGCCCAGTTGGTCGCGCCGATCGACGGGATTCGAGGGTCGGGCTGACCGACCGGATCCACGATGACCACCGGCCAGGAACATCGCCGCGAGTTGTTCCCGGTAGACCGGGGCCAGCTCGGTGAGCACGAGGATCACCCCGTCGATCTGGCCGACTGACAGCCGGGCGAGCCACGCCTCGGTGGCTGCCTCACCAGAGACGACTGACACGGCGATGCGGCAGCCCTCGGCGGCGGCCGCCTCCTCGGCGCCGCGGATGATCTCAACCGACCATGGGCTCAGGTCGGCGAAAGCCAGGTCAATCAGCCGGGCCCGGCCCATCGGCTTGCGCCCGTACTTGTGATCGGCCAGCACCGCTTCGACCCGTGAACGGGTGCTGGCCGCCACATCGGCGCGGCCGTTGCGGACCTTCGAGACCGTGGCCACCGAGACCCCGGCCGCCACCGCGATGTCGGCCAGCGTCACCCGCTCCCGGGCCAGACCGGACTCGTTTGTCATACCTGGCTCATGCCCCCGTCCACGACTAGCTCGATGCCCGCCACGAAGCTGCTCTCTCCGCAGGCCAGGAACAGCGCGGCGCTCGCGACCTCCTCCGGCCGGCCTATCCGGCCGACCGGGATGACCTCGGCCAGGTGCTGCCGGAAATCCGCGGCGCGCTCGCCCGCGAATCTCGCGAAGCCCTGGGTGTCGGTGGGCCCGGGGCTGAGTGCGTTGACTCTGATGCCGCGGTCCTTCAACTCCACCGTCAGCGTGCGGGCGAGCGACCGCACCGCGGCCTTGCTCGCGTTGTAGATGCCGTGCGCCGCGGTGCCGTTGTGGCCGGCGATCGAGGACATCAGCACGATCGTCGCGCCGACGTTGAGCAGCGGCAGCGCACGCTGGACGGTGAAGTACGTGCCGCGGAACGTCAGGCCGGCCGAGGCGTCGAACCGTTCCGGAGTGACATCGGCGACGGCGGCCGAGCCGCCCCCGCCTCCGGCGTTGGCGACGAGCACGTCGATGCCGTGGCCATACTCCCCTACGGCCGCGTACAGGCGCCCGAGGTCGCCGAGCACGGACGCGTCCCCCTGAATGCCGGTAGCGTCATGGCCGATCTCGGCCAGCGCCGCCGCCAGCGCGGGCTGGCCCCGGCCGGTGATGAACACGTGGGCGCCTTCGGCGACGAAACGCTTCGCGGTGGCCAGCCCGATACCCGCGGTCGCGCCGGTAATGACCGCGACCTTGCCCGCCAGCAGGCCCTGATCCTGGGCCCGCATCAGTTGAGCCAGGACGCGGACGGGACGGTCAGCGAGTCGAGCTCGGCCCACAGGTCGTCGCCGATCGGTTCCGACATCAGCGCCGTGACCTGGTCGACCCTGGCCGGGTCGGATATCCCGACCACAGTGGCGGTCACCCGGGGGTCGCACAGCGAGAACTGCAGCGCCGCGGCGGGCAGCGACACACCGTGGGCCGCACAGGCGCGCTGCATCGCTCGCACCGCGTTGGTGACGTCGTCGCCGGCCGGCTGGTAGGCGTACTTGGGCTGGACATCAGGCCCCTTGGCGAGAATGCCACCGCCATACGGCGCCCCGTTGACGAATGCCACCCCGCGCTGGCAGGCGTCGTCCATCAGCGGCTCGGCGCTGCGATCGATCAGCGTGTACCGATTGTGGTTGAGTACCACCTCGAACAGGCCGGTCGCGACGAAGTCGCGCATCAGCCCGATCGGGCCGCCGGCGATGCCGAGGTGACCGAGCAACCCACGGTCGCGCAGCTCGACCAGGGCTTCAACCGGGCCGCCGGGCGCCATCGCCTCGGCGAACGTGAGGTGATACTCGGGGTCGTGCAGGTACATGAGCGGAACCCGATCCAGGCCGAGCCGCTGCTGGCTCTCGGCGACCGACCGCCGCACCCGCTGGCCGGAGAAGTCCCCGGTCGCAGGGTCGGCGTCCACCTTGGTGGCGAGCACGAATCCGGGCGGCGGGCCGCCGGCCGCGGCCAGCGCCCGGCCGATACGCCGTTCCGCCGTTCCGCCGCCGTAATTGTTGGACGTGTCCATGAAGTTGAACGGACTGCGGAACGCGGCCAGGATCGTCGCCTCGGCCCGCTCCTCGGCCACCTCGTACCCGTACAGCGCCGGCATGCTCGCCAGCGGGCTCGTGCCGATGCAGACCGGCGACACCGATAGCCCCGTCCGGCCCAGCAGGCGGCGGTCGGCGGGCCTAGCACTGCTCGGCATGGGCGGCCCTCACCGAATTCCGTAGAGGTGTTCGAGGGCAAGCTGGTCCAGCCGCTCATAGCTAAGTCCGCGCCGCCCAAGCGCATCGGCGTCGACCGCCACGTTGCTCACATCCCGCCAGGTCTCGCCGGGGGCCAGCGTCGGCGTGGCCAGCTGGTCAACCCCGGAGTCGCGCAGCGCCTCGACCACTTCCGGGTCGGACCGGAACGCCCGGACCTTCGCCCGCAGGATCAGGTAGTTCCGCATGCACGCCGCGGCCGACGCCCAGACACCCTCGTCATCCTCGGTGCGCGGCGGCTTGTAGTCGAAGTGCACCGGGCCGTCGTACCCGCCGGCCAGCAGCGCGTCCACCACCCAGAACGCGCCGCGAACATTCCCCGCCCCGAATCGCAGGTCCTGGTCAAACCGCGGGCCGTGCTGGCCGTTCAGGTCGATGTGGAACAGCTTGCCCGCCCACGTTGCCTGCGCGATCCCGTGAGCGTAGTTCAGCCCGGCCATCTCCTCGTGCCCTACCTCGGGGTTCACGCCGACCATCTCCGGGTCCGCCAACCCCGAGATGAACGCCAGCGCGTGACCCATGGTCGGCAGCAGGATGTCACCCCGCGGCTCGTTCGGCTTCGGCTCGATCGCGAAGCGGATCGGATATCCCTGCTCCCGCACGTAGGCGCACAGCAGGTCCAGCCCTTCCGCATAGCGGTCAAGCGCCGCGCGTATGTCCTTGGCCGCGCCCGATTCCGCGCCCTCCCGGCCGCCCCAGAAGACGTAGGTCCTGGCGCCGAGTTCCGCGGCCAGGTCCAGGTTCCGAATGACCTTGGCCAGCGCGAAGCGCCGCACGTCACGGTCGTTGGCGGTGAATGCCCCGTCCTTGAAGATCGGGTGGCCGAACAGGTTAGTGGTCGCGGTCGTCACCACCAGTCCGGTGTCAGCCAGGGCCTTGCGGAACGCGCCGACCCGCTCGTCCCGCTCGGCCGGCGACGCGTCGAAGGCGAACACGTCGTTGTCATGGAAGTTGACTCCGTACGCGCCTAGCTCGGCCAGCTTGCGGACGGCCCGCTCGGCGGGCATCGGCGGTCGCACCGCCGACCCGAACACATCCACTCCCTGCCATCCGACCGTCCAGATGCCGAACGAGAACTGGTCCTCCCGCGTAGGGACGTATTCCATGCTCACCCGGGCGATCCTTTCCGTATGCATCGCAGCCATGGACAGCTCCTCAGGGCGGGCCAAAAGGATGCTCTCTTCGAAACTTTCAGTTAGTTTCCGACCCGAGAAGACCCCTCGAAACGTACGATGGCTTGAACCGCGATGTCAAGTATTGGGCGGTCAACCAGGATGAACGAGTCCAGACGGCCTTAGTGCCAACCTTGCTAGCTCAACCAGCACTGGTCCTACGGCGGGTTGATCGGAGCTTCCAAGAGCGAGTGGAGTCTCGAAAATTTCGAATCAGGCCTCGACGGATGCGTAATTGTCAGCCGCTCACCGGTCCGATCGCGGATTGCATGCGTCGTTACTAGGCGGAACCCAGCCCCGCGACCTGCTCGAAGCGCCAACCACGGCGGTGGCCCGGACGCCTTCTAGCGGCTGTCTTCGAAAATTTCGAAGCATCAAATGTGACTCTGAGCTGCACAAATGTAATCAATGCTTCTCATATACGAGAGGATGTCGAAAAATGACCAGAAACATCTTGACATAGGCATCTTCCGTCCGGTCTACTCCTCACCAAGACCTCCAGTAGTTACCGAGAGTTTGCGCCGAATTTCACCGGTGTGTCGGAGGACGCAGATGCTGCGCAGGAGACCAAACCGGGACGTATTTCTTCCTGTCAACGACGCCGTGGTCGGCAGGATGCTCCTGTCAGGCAGTTCTGCCGAACGTCCGAGTATGTCGTCGACCGGTGACGTCGGCCGATAATTTCTGCGGCTCGCCGCAACCAGTGCGAGCCTCGGCACCCACTGATGATGTACCCGGCGTCTCAGCCACGGCGGTACCCCCAGCAGCTTGACACGGGCCCAGGAGGCACGATGAAGTCGCCTACCGTAAGACGCCGCCGACGGGCAACCCAGGCCGTCCTTATAGCTACTTTCCTGATATTCCTCGTGGCTGCCTGTGCTAGCGGCG
>Ga0207416_1005287_pt1 | contig 10388 bp, 15 predicted proteins | sample PaiPotPPM11metaG_FD_184107 | JGI IMG/M metagenome (GOLD analysis project Ga0207416, IMG submission 184107) | Iron sulfur acid spring bacterial and archeal communities from Banff, Canada, to study Microbial Dark Matter (Phase II) - Paint Pots PPM... ...
CGGTCTCTCCGGGCGCTGCGGCCCGGCGCACGGCAACTTGGGTCTGCTGCGTCCTGGCCTGAGCAGTCGCATGGGCTCGCGCGGTGGCAGTCTGACGAGCTGCTGCCGTCTCTCGCACGATCGCTTCGCTCTGGAATGGCTCGCCAGGAGGACCCCGTCCGTGCCACCCAGAGCATGCCGGACAGGATGGTGCGATGGTCGTTGGCCGGACGACCAGTCCTCAAAGCGAGTAGACAAAACGGCGACGCAGCTGGCGATGAGGCCGTGGTGGACGTCCCCAGATCCAAGGCTTGGCCCACTGGCTGACCTGAGCGGTGGCGAGTGAGGCGCCAGCACCAATCTCCGTGTGATCGGCAAAGCTCTGTCCCGCAACGGCATTTCGCCGCAACAGCCGCCACCACCCCTCAATGAAGTTTAACCAGCATCTGCCCGTCGGAAGGGGCTCTTCACGCAGTGGCTGGTCCAGAAAGCGTTGGTAGACCCGATTTGGGGGCGCTCGCGAATGCAGTTCAGAATAGGACGGTCATGGAGCAAGCAGGTCGCTCATCTGCTGTCGCCCTGACTGGATTCCTCGCTACCGGTGACGTGATGGATCCGACCCGTGACCCTCCCGCTGCTACCTTCCTACCAGGAGCGCCGCTCGGCGAGCGGCCCGGCGTTCGGGTGCTTGAGCACCCGATCTTCGCCCGGCTGATGGGACACGGACCGCCTGCCCTGCTCATTCATGGCATGACCGTGAGTGGGGAGATGTTCGCCCCTATCGCTGAGCAGCTCGCCGCCACCCACCAGCTCATCATCCCTGACCTGAGTGCGGCAAATCATGGGCTTCTCTGCACCAATCTCGCGGACACTCAACCCCTTGGTGCGACGCAGAACTGGGGCCATGCAGAAGAGCGTTTGATCCGGTTGCCATGAGCAGGCGCTGCGGCGCCCTCCGGAGCGGAACAAGCGGTATTGCCGACGCTACAAAGCACGCGCTCGTGAGCAGGTCTCGGCCGAACGAGACTGAAGGCCTCTGGTCAGGACACCTGCAACCCCGACGCACACGATGCGGGCCGCGTTCCATCCGACGTCCAGCAGAGCAACGGAACGTACCTTTCTCGTTGCTCGAACCCTTTTGACATTACCGTTGACCGGCGCTACCACAGATGCCACTGGAGGTGTTGCTATGACTCTCGTCGACGACGTCCGCGCCGCAACCTCGATCCACCTAACGAACCTCACCTTCGCCTACGTGCCGTTTGATACCATGTTCGAGATGCCCGGTCCGCGGGGGCCGTTCGACATTTGCGCGCCGAAAGCCGCGGGGACGTTGGCCATCACGCTCGACTCCACGCAGTTTGGCTTTCCTCCGCCACTCCGCTTCCCAATCGCGTTTCCCGAGCCATTCGTCGAGCCCGACGCCCGACAGATCACATGGACCATCGACGACCGGACGACCCATCTCGTTACGGTCATTAATCCGAATGACACGCGGATCACCCGCATCCATGGCCAACTCACGGCCAGTTTGACCGAGATCGATCCCGTGCCAGATGGACCTCTTTGCGATCCGATGAGCACGCGTGGAGTGTTCCTGGCTAGCCTGGCCGACGCTGCCACCTCATCGCTCCCCAATCTGCTGGCATTCGACATCACGGCCCCTTTTCCCGCGGGAAGCGGAACGACCTTTACGAGCGGCATTCGCTTTACGGCCCAGGCGGGCCGGGCACGGGTGCCTGTCCGCCTGGCCGGCGTGGGTTCGACCAGCATCTGCGCTCTGCCGGGACGCCTTCCAGTATGCACGTCCGTTTGCCTGGCCACCTCCGAAACACGCAACCAGGCGCCATCGGGGCATATCAAGATGGCAGCTGGCACGCTTTCTACTGGCGCGATGAGCAGGAAGGCAGACTCGACCTCGGAGCCCTCCCGGACCACGACGGAAGCTGGGCAAGCGATGCCAACGACGATGGCACCATCGTGGGCACGGCGGCGAAGAATGGCTCGACTCGTGCCTGGCGTACGGATGCATCCGGCGCCCTGCTCGATCTCAACGACCTGGTGGAAAAGCGCGCCGGATGAACGCTCACCGAGGCGCTCGCGATCAATAACCTGGGCCAGATCCTTGCACGAAGCGTCGATCAAGCGGGCCGGCTGGAGCAAGTCCTCTTGGAGCCGGCCAACGTGTAGGAAGACGTGTCTCAGATCCGCGGCAATCCGTGGCCAGCACAGGCCGAGGGCCTGAGAGAAAAGCGAGGTTTAGAACGCCTGGTAGTTGGCCGCTCCTGGGACTGGATGTGACGACCAACCATGATGGCGGTGAGCACCAGCACGGCGGCGGCGACGACGAGTACCACGGCGGTGATCATCGCACGTCTCGTCGCCGGCCCTGCAGGACTTCGGCGATCTCCTGGACTTCGGCTTGGATCTCGTCAATGCGTAAGGTTGGCTCGCTCATGGCTCACATGGTAGCAGCGTGAAGCCACAGCTGCCGTGCAGGGGATGGCGCGCTCATGCCCGTGTTGTCTCACAGCATCATGCAAGTCAACCAAGCAAAAGGCGGTGGATCACCTCGTCGGCCGCCACGTAGACCCGAGCCGGGTTCCGTACGAGAATCAACTCTTCCACGGAAATCAGGTGAAGCGGGGACGTAAGCCACAGATGGCCTCCACTGAGACGATAGGCCTTGTGCGCTGCGTTGCCAGGATTCAGTCTAGACCGGATGACCAGCATGCCGTTCACATGCGAATACGGTGCCAGCAAGCGCCTGGCAAGCCGTGTCCATAGACAGTTGAAGCATCTCCCATTGCCAGGGCGGCTCAATCACCAGCAAGCCGCCATGCCGAGGGTCAAGCTGTTGCGTCTTACCTACGATTCGCTGCACAATTCGCGGCAGAAGATCGAAAGTTACCGGTGGACCCGTGTAGCTACCAGGTTCGGGACAACCTTGGCTCACGAACGAGTCCTGTGCCTGGATGTCGTGCGAGGACCGCCTCCGCGGGAAAGTGACGCCTGAGATGTTTCGCGAGCGCCGGAATGGCATCGATGGCAGCTGCGCGCAGTTCTGCATCGAGATCTTCCTGGTCTCGAATTTGGTCCTCCAGGGCTTGCCACGAGATGGTCTCGCGTACCAATTGCTCAAGGAGACGCGGCCGAGACACGTACTCGCGGTCTCCAGACACGGTTTCGCTCCACCTCCGGGCTAAGCAATCGTGAACGTGGCCGAAGCGCTCTTGGTTCGTCCGTGCAAGCTACACCTGACCGTCGCCGTTCCTCCGCTTCCCTTCGACTCCATATGCCAAGTCCAGCCCACCACTCCGCCGCTGCCAACCGTCTTCGCTGAGCCATCGAAGGACGCTGGTGCTCGTCCGGTGGAATACACGACCCGAGCGGTGCAGCTGGCTCCGGGTACGCTCTTGGCATACAGCGTGGGATACGCACCATAGGACACCAGATTCGGGCTCACATACGCGGAGACGGAGAAGTTGCCACTCGGCTTTGGCTTCCCCGGCGTCGGAGTCGGCGGCGCTGGCCCTGAGGAGCCTCCGAACCGTACAGCAAGAACCGGGTGCAGCTCGATGCCATTCGGCGCGACGCCGCTCTGACCGTGGATGAAGTCGAAGTAGCCGACGCCCGTCACCTGGACGGTTGCGTTTGGCCGGCTCCAGAAGTCTGTCGGGTGGTACGCAGCGGTGAACTTGCTTCGCACATAGCGGATGCTCGGCAGGAACGGACTCGACAAGATGCAGCTGGGCGAAGGGATTTCGGCGATCATCGTGCGACCGCCGGTGTCGCTGAGCACGAGATGGTAATCCGAGTCCGCCTCCAGCTTGACCCGCAGGAGCTTTGCGCTGACCGAGAAGACCGTCGTCTCGACCGGCCGGACGCGGTTCCTCGATGGGAGAATGCTAGGTGGTGTCAGTGAGCGGAGATGGAAGATCGTGGTCTGGACGACGGCCTTCGTGTTGATTGCGCGGGCGTCCCCATCCATGCCGGTCTTTACAAACCAGCGCTCGACGCCGCACGCAGTCGAGCCACGGTGGACGATCGGCTCGTTCTCCTGCTCGACGGAGCCGGGCGCGGCCGTCACGAGGTATGTCGGCGCTGCGAGTGCGAGCGCGGTGACGAGCAGGGTGGTCCAGATGATGAGTCGCCGGGGCATGACACCCCTCCTGTGGCTATGGTGGTGCCAGTGTAGTTGCACCGGGAGAGCGGCTGCCAGTTATTGCGCTGGGCAACCGCTGCGCCCTCGCTTGGGGTGCCGGCGGAGGCGGAGCTTGGCGGCGAAGGCGAGCGCCTCGTGGTATTCGCTGATGTGGCGCACATAGCCGTCCTTCGTGCGGACCACGATGGTGTAGACGGCGCTTTCGACATGCGCGGTCTGGGGATTATAGAGGTCGACGATCTCCAGACCGGCAAGGCGGCCGGTGTGGTCTGCCTCGAGGAGGACGGTCTGTGCGTGCTCCGCTTCCTGCCGGTTCATGGCTGATCGTCCTGCAAAGTGTGCCTCGGACCGGTTGACCCGCGGCGCCTGCTCACTTCGGGTACCGCAACTCATGTGCCCTGGTCACGCCCTCATGACCCAGCCAGAACCACACGGTGGCACCCGATGCCTCGATGCCCTCGTCGGCGAGGACTTCGCTCACACGGCGGCATGGCAGACCTTCCCGCTGCGCCTCGTCCGCGCCCCGCCCGCCCTCATAGAGTTCGACCGCGCGCTTCAGCCATGGGGGGGTGCCCGCACGGTGTCGTCGACCGCACGTCGAGCAGGCATCGGACAGCTTCCCCGCTTTGCGCAGCCGGACGCGCCGATGCGTCACGGCCTCCTCGGTGCGCCCGATCTGCGCTGCGATCTCGCCCGCCGACTGCCCGTGACCATTGATCAGCATCTGATCCTCGGTTGCCGTCCAGGGCCTACCGGGGCCAGGAGGGACGGTTCCTTGGAGTGCGAGCCGCATCCTGTCGTAGGACGCACGCCGCGCAGCCGAGAGGGACCGCCGCTCGACGCCGCTCCGCAGCAGCCATTTCCGCGCCGTGGGGTGGCTCGTCCCCAGCTCGCTGGCGACCTCCCGCAGCGACCGGCCCCCCTCATAGAGCTCCGCTGCTCGTCGGATCTTGTCGCCCGCCACCGTCTTCCCAGGACACCTATTCGCCCTCAGTCGCGATCTCGCTCTCGGTCCGTCTGTGCTTTCGCATTGCGGGCCACGATAACAATCACCAATCCCACGACCGCGATGCCAAAGACAATCAGTACGGCGGCCTCCATCCCGAGCCTCCTACCCGTCGCATGCGTGGTGCCAGTGTAGCTGTGCCGAGAGCGCCGCTGCCAGCCATGCTGCGACGCATCTGTCCCGATGGTCGTGAGGCGCACGCTGCCAGCTGTACGAGAGCACCATCGGCAAGGATACCCTTGGTAAGGAGAAGGAGCGCGTGCGAAAGCAGCAGGTCGACCCACAGCAGGTCATCGTGCGGTACCAGGAACTGTACCATCTGCAGCGTACGGGAGAGGAATTCGGCATCACCCGCGAGCGGGTCCGCCAGATCGTGAACCGGGCCGGCATCAGCACGGCTCGGGCCCCCAAGCCCAAGCCTCAGCAGCAGGCCCGGTTCTGTCCCGAGTGTGGGGCACCAGTGACGTCAGGTCGGGCGCTCTTCTGTGAGACCCACCGGACTGCACGGCACAGGGTTTGGCGGTGGCGCCAGCGGGTGAAAGCGGATCCCGAGCAGTATGCCCAGTGGCGCGAGCGGAACAAGCAGTCTTGCCGGCGGTACGGAGCACGCGAACGGGAGCAGGCCCCGACCTAGCAAGAACGACGCGATACGAGGCGTAACTGCCCAAGGCAAAGATACCGGCGGCGAGCGTAGCTCCAATCAACCGATGTGCTATGGGACAACGTAGCACGCAACGGCGATAGCGGTTTGTCGCGGAGTAGCTCCTTCGACCCGTTCCCCATCTCTCAGCTTCTGCCAGAGGAACGACGTGCCACCACGCAGGACATGGCGAGGCGACGTTGTGCTGGTTCCGCGCCTAGCTCAAGTACCAAGTCGACCGATCCTTTGTTCCTGCGTCATGCTCCGCCGGTTTGTTGCCGTGCACACGCCATGGCTTCGGCGCCCCCGACCAACTCCTGCATCGAGCGCTCATAGTCCTTCAGCTCCTCCGGCGTCAGCGGCTCCAGGATCTCCCGAAGCAGCCGCCTGAACTCTTCCCACTGGGCTGGCGTCCACTGCTTCCGGTTGTCTCCTTGTGCCGATCAGACAGGGGCGGCAGCCGTCGAGAGGAGTTAGCGGCTACGGCTCGTCCTCGATGTGGACTGAGAGCCAGCGCAGGAAGGAGTCCAGCAGAGAGACCGCTTCGTCACTACGTCCGACCCGCTCCGCTCGGTCTAGGAGATCGCGCATCCGATCGACCAGCAGGCGCTCTGGATCCTGACGCCTCCCAGCGCCAGACCAGCGCCGCAACGCTTCCGTATGCGGCTCGAAGAGCCGAGACGCCTCGCCCGTAGCCATGCGCGCCTGTGGGGCAGACGAGGCATCCATGTCACGCAGGCGATCGTCTCGGGTTGGGGTGGGAGCTGGGGCGAACTGAGGTGGGACCGATACCGGCCGCGTCGGTCCGAAGTAGCCGGCCAGCTCACGGATATGTTGCGCTTCGCCGTCATCCATCCCCAGCGCCATCGTCCAGCGGTCCAGCAGCTCTTCGCTGGGCCGTGAAGGCTCGCCACGCGGACGGGGCTTTGCCTGCTCGATCAGCCACACATAGGTTGGGCTGACGCTAATCCGGCGCGCCAGCTCCGCGCTCGGGATGCGGAGCGCCCGGCGACGCCCCCGCAGCTCCCGTCCCAATCGCTCCAGGTCAATCATGGTTCACCTGCTCGCAGTGTAGCGGCGTGGCGAGTTAACGGCAAGAGGATTTAACCAGAACGTTGACTTCTGTAACCATTCCATCTACTATGAGCCTGGGTCAATGAGTCAGTTAGAGACAAGACCCCGCAACGACGAAAGGAGTTCTCCATGCCAGCAGCCACCACCCCGGTTATTCCCAGACCACAGCCAGCAACGAGAAGGACGGCCCATGTTGCCATCGTGCTTGATCGCTCCGGCTCGATGGAGTCATGCCGTGATGCCACGATCAGCGGCTTTAATGAGTACGCCCAGCAGGTTCGGGCGACCGCGGCAGACACGCTGGATGCCAGGCTGACGCTGACCGTCTTCAACCATGAGATTCGAATGCCACTCTTTCGGGAGTCCTTGGACACACTGCGGCCACTGAGCCGAGCCACCTACGTCCCACACGGCACGACCGCGATGCTCGATGCGGTGGGCCGGACCATCGACCGACTGGAGCGGCGGTGCGCGCACGACCGGGATGTTACCTTCCTGGTGTGCGTCATCAGCGATGGCTACGAGAACGCATCGCGCGAGTACAGCTATGGGGATATTGCCGAGCGGATCCAGCGGCTCACCGCAACCGAGCGATGGACGTTCACGTACCTGGGGTCGAATCAGGATCTCTCGAAGGTGTCAGCAGATCTCCACATCCCGCAGGGAAACATCGCGGGGTATGACGCCACCGCCGCCTGCACCCCGTCCGCCTGGAGACGGCACACCAGGGCAACCGAACGCCACCTCCGGGGCATTCACCAGGCCGCACCGGCGGCCACGGACTTTTACCTTGACTCGGATGGATCGTAGGCGCAGAGAGAACGAAGTCAGTTGTGAGCGAGCAGCAGACGATGAACACTGTCAACGACATTATGGTTGGAGCAGAGCATGGATAACGGTGTCGTGGCATATGGGCCGGATCACGATGTTCTCCACACGGAGCTACCACCCCCAGTGCTCGATGATCCTTGCTACTGGGGAGCCTATCCTGCCGATGAGCTGGCATACGACTGCTTTGTGCGGCAGGCCTTAACCTGCGCCACACGAGAAGTGGCCGCTCGCCATCGTGGAGAGTTGGGTCACAATGCTCCAGCGTGGTGGCGCGATGCTCTCGTTCTCATCACCAACGGCATCGTGGACTGGACCAACACGAGCGAGGCATCCCCGGTGCTCCTGAACCACCTATTCGGTGGCTGGATCGATCCCGACTGTCTCCGGGTGGGCAGCGTTTCTCGCGTCCTTGATCGCACCCGTATCCTTCTGGCCGAGGTTCCCGGTGAGATCAACCTCGAGTGGCGGGAGTTCTCCTTCATCACCCTGGACGCTCCCACCTGGAGCGAGGACCCAGATCGACGAGCGGAGACACTCTACCATCAGCTCATTCGGCCACTGGTCGAGCTGCAGTGGACCAAGCACGATACGCTCTATGGCTGGCTCGAGTACATGTTCGGGTTCTGCGAGGGCAAGCATGTCGCGTACTATAGCCACTATGTCCCCAGCACCCTGATCCATGAGATCGCCCGTGCTCATGGTGTACACCTCATCCACATCCCCCTCTTGAGACTCCCGAAGGCGATGCTGACGAGGAACCAGGCGTATCGATCGATGTACCTTTCTCTTTCCCAGTGGAACGAGTTGGGGCGCCGCCTGAAGCACGTGAACCGATATGACGAAGCAGCACTCGTCCGCGAGCACTGCGGCAATCCCTGATCGTGTGGCTGACACGGAGTGCAGGAGCCCGCTCATAACGTTCCGCGCTCACGCCGAGGGATTCTGCCTACCCGCACCTCAACCTTCTTGACCAACTCCGAAGGCGAGGTATCCAACACAGCCGCGAACTGAAAAATGGCATCGAGCGATGGGCCGTTGATACCTCGCTCGAGCAGGCTGATGTACGTGCGGTGGTAGCCGCTCTCGAGCGCGAGCCGTTCCTGGGATAGACCCCGTTCGCGCCGGAGTTCCTGAAGAACCCGACCGAAGACTTTATCAAGCGAGACACTTGCCTCGTCCTGCACGTCATCACGGCTCATCCTGATGACATGCTGTCTGCTTGTATCTCAGTGGTCTACAGAGTATACTCTGCAACGCAGACCATGATCTTTGTTCGTGATCCGTCTGAAGTGACGGTTCGGTGGCGTTAGCAGAGGGTCGCTGCGTGCAAACGTGTCGGAGAGGACGGAGACGGCTGGCGAGCACGTGCCCATGACGCATTCATCGGACCCTGCCAGCGAGGCTGATCCACGCGAGAGAGAGCAAACAATGGCATCCTCCGTTGTCCCTCACCAGAATGACCGCCTCCCTCCGGGAGAAGCCAGCGCGATCGATCTATGGAAGAGGTTGCAGATCGACGGCAATCGGACGGCAGCCCTGATGAAACTTGCTTTTGCTGCTACCGATGCGGTGCGTCAGCGGACCTTGCTCCATGACCCAGCTCGGGTCCGGGAGGAGTTCGATCACAACGAGGCGCTCAAGCAGCGGATCCGTGCTCGGGATCGGTACACGTGCCAATGGTGCGGTGCAAAGGACGCCAACCACGTCGATCACATTGTCCCGATCAAATACGGCGGCAGCAACGCCACTGTCAATCTGCAAACACTCTGCCGCTCCTGCAACTCAAGGAAAGGGGCGACTTGCGAGGCAATCGATATCCTAGTTCGCGCGACCTTGCGTGCCATGCGAAATGGGACGGTCAACGTGAAGGAGGCGAGGAAGAATATGAAGATTCATGGGAGGCTCTGGAACAAGAATCCGTCGACACGCGGCGTCGTGATTGCCCTTGCTCCCTTCGTGATCAACACCGTAGTTCGGCCAGCACTCAAGAAGGGGACCGGCGTTGCGGTCGACAAGCTCATCGACCGCGAGGAGGAACGACAATCGATGATTCCTCTTCCTGAGCTACGGAAGCGGCGTGAAGAGTGGCACCGGCTCCAGCGCATGGTCCGTGCCGAGATCCTACAGCGAGACGACTACCGGTGTCGCCAGTGCGGCGTGAAGGAGGGACCGTTCGACGTGCAGCATAAGGTACCTTTGTATCTCGGTGGCAGGAACGATCCCGAGAACCTCCACACGGTCTGCTTCCCCTGTGGGAAGAAGCGGCGGATGGAAGCAGTACGCTCAATCGGGAAGCGGGTCGTTCGTCGTCGATTTGGACGGGACAAGCAGGAGAAGAACCAGTCCGAGGAGGACAACGCCATGGAGAGCGACGACGAGTTCTACAACGAGCGCACCGGCAAGATGGAGGAGCGCAACAAGGTTTCTCCTGACGGTCGGATGTTTACCAGAAAGCACGTGGACTCGCCAGATGATCCCGAGTTCGGGGCGATCAACCGCCGTGGTGGAAAACCCGATCCCGAGATCGCCGCTGGCCTGGCCGCCTTGAAACGAGCAAAAGCCGGTCCGCTCGATGTTGACCCCGATGAGGAGCGAGACCATCAACCATAACCATGAACGTCTTGCTCCGCACAGGGCCGCACGGCTCTTTGTTCGTTCCTCCTGCGGAGCCGTTCGTGTTACGGACGCAGTCG
>Ga0207416_1005289_pt1 | contig 10378 bp, 10 predicted proteins | sample PaiPotPPM11metaG_FD_184107 | JGI IMG/M metagenome (GOLD analysis project Ga0207416, IMG submission 184107) | Iron sulfur acid spring bacterial and archeal communities from Banff, Canada, to study Microbial Dark Matter (Phase II) - Paint Pots PPM... ...
CCTTGTCCAGATCCGTCCGCGTGCCAACGGTGGCCTGGCGGCTCGACAGCCCGATACTCAGGCGATCGAGTGGCAGCAACTCAAGAAACAGATCACCCTGGTGGGCGGCAAGGTGATGCAGATTTTCAACGTCCTCGGCAACGAGTACGACCTGCTCATCCTGGGCGAGGCGAAGGATCCCAAGACACTTCACCGCATCGATGCCATCTGCAAGCGGGAGGGTTACCCGGCCAAGACCCATCCGGCGATCCCGGCCGCCGAGTACACCCAGCTGGTGGAAGAAACAAATGCCATCCTCAACAACCGCTTACCGCGGCGTTCCAAGCGAGAGGAGCAGCGCGAAGCCTGATCGGCCTTCGGTGGGGCTAGCCGACGGTCACCAGGTTATGCATCACCAGCACGCCCGGGACGCGGCTCGCGGCATTCTCGATTCGTCGCCGGGCCCGTTGATCCCGCACCTGGCCGACGATATCGACCTGACCTAAGACTGACCTGACCTCGACGTCCGTTCCGGATGTGCCAAGGTCACGGCTGATCGCCTCCCGCACCGCACTGGCCAGGTCTTCATCGCTGCGCATGCCCCGGTCCACTGCGATCACGCCTGGCACTGACCGCGCGACTTCGGCAGCCTTCTCCGCCTCGGCCTGCGTTCTTACGTAACCGCTCAGCTTCACACGCTGCTCCCGGACCTCGACGCTGAGGGAGCGAGCGAAATGACCGACCGCCGGATCCTGGCCGAGGCGCTCGAGCACCGCTTCCTTGATCGATTCATCGGTCGCGTAGGGTTGAAGGCCGGTCCATTGTTCTTGCTGCAGGTCGGTAACCACCCGTTCGGCCCCCGCCGCCTTCACATGCTGGATCGGCAGGAAAACTTCCCGCTGCGTCCGGCCCCGCTGCGCCACGATCAGTCCGCGCACCAGACCGCTGTCTGAATCGAAGCAGACGAGGCGCAATTTGCCAAGGCGCTTACCCGCGGCGCCGAGCACCGCAGCACCGCGATGGAAGCTGACACGGCTTGCCTCTCCATCCGGCTCGGCCGGATCCCATGGCTCGCGGATTTGCAGCCGGCGCCCGTCGGCCGACTCGATCGCGCCCGCCGGCACGCGCTCGCCCTCGATCAGGCCGGCGGCGCTTGACAGCGTGATCCCCTCCAGTCTGCCGCTTTGGCCGGCAACCAGCACCGACTCGACCCTGCCCCGGAAGTTTCCCATCGCCTCGACGTCGCCGCCAAGCAGAATCGCCCGGCCGCAGCCGCCGTTGGCGCCGCCGGCGAGGCCGCTGAGGGTAAGCGGCTGAGTGCCGCCGCCGGGTCGCAGAGAGAGAACCAGGCCCGCGACCACGATCACCAGGACGTAACCGCCCATGAAGATGACCGCGGCGGCATTCAGGTCCATGACTGCAAGGATTATGCCGGACCAACCCGTGCACCGGCAGCCAACCGTTAGGCTGTGCGGTTGTAATGGGAACTCTCAGCCGGCTGGACGCCTTTGATCGCCGGCTTTTTCAGGTCCTGACGCGGCGCGAGCAGGCGCTGATTGACCGCGGCATGAAGACCCTGACGACTACCGCGAACCGATCGGTGCTGTGGCTCTCGATCGGCGCTTTGCTGGCGCTAACGGGCGGTGACCGCGGCCGGCGAGCTGCCCTGCGAGGCCTGCTGGCGATCTCGCTGACCTCAACTCTTGTTAACCTCCCGCTCAAGTACATCGCCCGCCGGCAGCGGCCGGCTCGGCGACGGGGCGATCGCCCACCGGTACTTCCGATTCCCGGCTCCTTCTCCTTTCCGTCGGGCCATTCAGCCTCGGCTTTTGCCTTCACCACCGCGATCGCGCGCGAGGACCCGCGACTGCTCTTATTTGTGCTCCCGCTTGCCGGCGCGGTTGCGTACTCCAGGGTCCATTTGCGCGTCCACTATCCCTTCGACGTGCTGGCGGGCGCGGCGATCGGCACCGGAGTCGGCCTGTCCGCCAACGCGCTGATCAGGGCAGGCCGGGATTGGCGAGACGCCAGGACCCCGGCACCGGTCGCGGAGCGTGCTCAGACCAATCGGGTCGCCTTGATAACCAGTCCCAATGCGGGCAGGGCGAAAGAAAAGCTGGAGCGCGCTCGCAAGGCTCTTGCGGAGGCCGGTCTTCAGGTTGTAGAGGAGTTCAGCGTCGAGGAAATATCCCGGCTGGACGAAATCATCAAGAGAAGCGACCGGCCGCTGATAGCTGTAGCCGCGGGCGGCGACGGCACGGTGGGGGCTGTTTCTAACGCGGTGGTTGGCACATCGGCGGTACTCGGCGTGCTTCCACTTGGGACCTCGAATGATTTCGCCCGATCGCTAGACCTGCCGATGCGCATCGAGCACGCCGCGCGCCTGCTTGCGGTCGGGAAAGTATCTACCATCGACGCCGGACGGCTGCTCCAGGATGGTAAGGCGCCGCATCACTTCGTCCATGCCGCCACGGCCGGCCTCAACGTCAACTTCGCCAGGCTCGCTACCAGGGCCGATCTTCGCCACCGACTGGGCCGTCTCACCTATGCGGCCGCGGGCGTGCTGGCGCTGCGAGAACGACCTACATTCGATTGCGAGTTGACCTTCGAGGACGGCATCCGAACGCGGCGCCTGGAGCAACTGTCGGTCATCAACACACCGGTGGTCGGCGGCGCACTCGGACTCAAGGTCCCGGGAGCCGACCCGACCAGCCGCAGTCTCCAGCTTCTCCTCATCGAGCATCTGCCTATCCGGCGGCTGGTTCGATCAGCGATCAATAACCTGCTGGGGCGGCCGCGACTGGTACGTGGTGTCACCCTCTGGGCCGTCAAGCGAGTCACCGTTTCACCCGACAAGCCGATGGATGTTGCGCTGGACGGCGAAATCTGCGGCAAGATCCCCGCGACCTTCGAGGTCGTGCCTGACGGCCTCCGTGTGATCACACGCGCACGCTATGGCGTCGATGCCTGAGCGGAAGGCATTACTGCGCTTCGTCTTCCATGTCGGAGCTATCTTCCTCGTGCTGGCGGTCGCGACGGCCGTTGCCGGCATCTTTGTCCGGATCTGGTCGCCCCCATTCGATGTCGCCGCGATGAAGGCTGTTGCCGACCATCGGACTTCTGTCAGTACCGCAGTCGCCGGTATCGTGAGTGACGCAGGTTCGTTCGCGATTCTCGCTCCGTTGACGATCGCGCTCTTGCTGCTGCGCCAATGGAAGCGGCCGGCCGACGACCTCGCCCTGATCGTGGTGGCGGCGGGGACCGCGGCTCTGCCATCCGTCGTCAAGCTGATCGTCGCCCGGCCCCGTCCCACAATCGAACACCTGACTCACCTGACCTCGCTCAGTTTTCCTTCCGAGCACGCGACCCAGGCGGCCGGGATCTACCTCGCGATCGCGAGCTTGCTGACGCAGGGGAGGCCCGAAACCTGGCGCCGGCTCGCGCTTGGGCTGGCGTTGCTGCTCGCTTTGCTGGTGGCCCTCTCCAGGGTCTTGCTTGGCGTCCACTACCCCACCGATGTGATCGCCGGCCTGCTGCTGGGCTGGGCCTGGACGATCGGCATCTTCCGCTACGCCAGGTCTCAGTTGAAAGCGCCCGGCCAGCCCGAGATCGTACAGCCGGCGCCGAAATAGGCGCTTTGTAACCGAGTCTTACGCCCGGCGTAACGGGTCTGTACGGCGGTGCGAACGCCGGCAACAGTTTCACGGAGCGTGATGCCCTATCGCACCCTGCGACGTTAAACCTGCAGCGATCGGGGAGCAAATTCCGCGCGATTGAGCGCGAAGAGAGGGGGGCGTCCGCCCAATGGTCCGCAAGACGAGTCGATTCAGCGTTCGCAAAGCGGTATCGGTGGTGATGGGGTCGGCGATGCTGCTGGCGGCCCTTCCCGCAACCACGGTTTCGGCGGCTGGAATCAACGACTATCCCTACCGCGGCACGGCCAACCGGCTGGATCCGTGGGGCTTTTACACCGGCTACTGCACCTCCTTCGTTGCCTTCCGGCTCAGCCAGGAGGGTATTCACTTTCACGGCGCCTCCCTTACCGGACCTAACGGCCGCACCGCCTTCTTCGGGAATGGCGGCTCGTGGGACGCTGCCGCGCGCAGCATCGGCTACACAGTCGACACTCATCCGTCGGCCGGAGCCGTGGCGGTCTGGCACGGTGGTGAGAACTACGCCTGGTGGGGCGGCCATGTTGCTTATGTGATGGCAGTCGATCCCTCGGGCCGGGCAGTCGTCGAAGAGTACAACTGGAGCCACGCCCTCGCCTACGGGACCCGGATCACGCAGGCGCCGCGCTATATCCACTTCGCCAGCGGCCCGTCGGCTGCTCCGGCACCGCCGGCGCCCGCACCGGCACCACCGGTCGGGCATTCCTATCGTGTCACCGATGTCGTCCGGCAACGTTCCGGCCCTGGCACGAGCTTTGGCACGCGGGGCTTCCTTGCGGACGGGCAGCAGATTTCGCTCGTTTGCCAGGTTCGTTCCGCCAGCGTCATCAACGGGACGGGCATCTGGGACCGCCTGAGCGACGGCTCCTACGTCACCGACTACTACACGACGACCCCGGCCTTCAACACCTTCAGCCCCGGGATAGCGCGCTGCTAAGTAGCCAGTAGGGGGAAAGGGGCCGCCCCGAGCGGCCCCTTTCTATTTTTCCGGCGCCTGGCCGCGCCGCAGCTGGTCGAGGCGCTCGCGGGTCTCGGGGTCGAGCCGGTCCTCGAGACGTCGCGAGATATCGGAGCGAGCTTTGCCATCGCCGATCTGCCGGTTGCGTTGCTGCAGCACGGCGTCGATCTGCCCTTTCAGGACCGTCGCGGAGACGGTCTTCACACCGCGGCCCAGTGCGTAATCACGTTGCAGCCCGTCCGAGGTCGCCACCGTGACGTCGTCGCCGGACCTGGCGCCGAAGACCAGTCGTTCGATGACATGATCGGCGGAAGTTTTGGGACCCGAGAAGACAACCTGTACCCCGGCGACCCGCTCATTGGACGCCTCGCCGTCGGTCCGCCGGTGAGAGTCGAAAACCACCGTGATCTGCTGCCGGGTCATGGCGCTGTAGTCGGCAAGGATGGAAATCAGCTGGTCCCGGGCGTCCTCCAGCTTGGTGTCTTTGAGGGCGGCCAGCTCCGGCCAGGCAAAGATCATGTTGTAGCCGTCCACGATCAGCCGATCCATCGACTCAGGGTACCGAGCCCGCTACTATCGTCTGGATGCAGCCGCCGCAGGAGGGGATTTCCGGCAGCGAGCTTCGCCGGGACGTCTCGGTGTGGGGCTCCTACATGTGGGGCTACGCCGCGGTCGGGGCGGACATCTACACCGCGCTCGGAATCATCACCCTGGCTGCCCTGGGCCTTGCTCCGCTGGCCTTCCTGGCGGCCGGGCTGGTTTTTGCCCTGGTCGGCCTCTGCTATGCCGAGCTGGCCTCCGCCTACCCGCTGGCAGGTGGCGGCCAGTACTTCACGCTTCGGGGACTTGGAGACTTCTGGGGACTCGTCGCCGGCTCGGCGCTGGTACTCGACTACACCATCGATATCTCTCTCTTCACGGTGGTCGCCTTCGGCTACTTCAACTTCTTCGTTCCATACGTCGCTGCCGGCCACCACGTGGTCGATTTCACGCTGAACCTCGGCCCCATTCACATGGCCTGGATCTGGCTGCTCGAGTCCGTCGCAGGGATCATCTTCCTGATCTGGCTCAACGTGCGCGGCATCAAGATCTCCACTGATTTCAACGGCATCATCGGCACGATCGCGATCATCGCGCAAACCGGGATCGTGGTCGCAGGCTTCGTCCTGGTGTGGCATCCTGAGATGGTCGCCCACGAGTTCCTCTTCGACCGGCCGTCATTGAGCCAGTTCGCCTTCGGGTCTTCACTGGCGATCATCGCCTTCGTCGGCCTGGAAACGATCTCACAGGTCGCCCAGGAGACGCGCCGACCCGCCACCATCATTCCGCGCACCTCCATCGGCCTCGTCATTTCGGTGCTCCTCTTTGCCATGTCCTTCTCCATACTCGCGGTCGGCCTGCTGCATCCCCTGGACTTCCGCGGCCACGAGGGAGATCCGGTCGCCCTCATCGCCGGGCGCATCCCGCTGATCGGGGTAGTGGCAGCCCCCCTCACCGCCGCCATCGGGGCCCTGATCGTTTTCATCTCGGCAAACTCCGGAGTCGTCAGTTCGTCGAGACTGAGCTACTCCATGAGCCAGTTCGACCTGCTGCCCGCCTGGTTCTCCAAGGTGAATAAGAGATTCGCCACTCCTGCCCGGGCCGTGATGGTCTTCGGGGGCGTGGCGCTGCTGCAGACGATCTTCGCCTTCTTCACGCCGGGGCCGCCCGGCAAGAGCGCTGCCATCGATGTCCTCGCGGACCTCTACGCCTTCGGCGCCACCACCGGCTATCTGCTCGTCTTCGTTTCCCTCTTCGTGCTGCGGCTCAACGATCCGTTCACGCCCCGGCCCTACATGATGCCCCTTAACATCCAGATCCGCTACAAGGGTCGCCAGGTCTGGTTTCCGCTCCTCGGGGTGCTTGGCTTCCTGGGCGTGCTCTTCTTCCTCGTCATGGTCCTTCTCACCCACCAGTACGCCCGAATCGTAGGCCCCATCTGGGTGCTCGGGGCGGTCGCCCTCTTCGCGCTCTACCGGCGGAAGCGCGGCCTGCCGATGTTCAAGACCATGGACCGCGACTGGGTAACCGCCACCCGCCGCGTCCTGCTCGACGCCGAAGAGTACAAGTCGCTGGAGGAGTACGACGCCGCGCTCGAGGAGCACCGCGCCCAGATGGGCGGGGTTTCGGCCTCGGCCCCGGCCGGCCTGCCGCCTCCGCCGCCGGCGATTACCTAGCCGCCCCGTCGCGCTGGCGCACGATCTCGTAGAGGAGGACGGAACCCGCAACCGCGGCGTTGAGCGAGCCCACCTGGCCAAGCATTGGCAGGCGAAGGACGGCGTCACACTTCTTGCGCAGCAGCTGGTGCATGCCCTCTCCCTCGGCACCCACGATCAGGACCAGAGGCCGCCGGTAATCGAAGTCGGTGTAAAGGATTCCACCCTCACCCGCCAGGCCCAGGATCCAGAAGCCGAGCCGCTTGAGGACTTCCGTCGCCTGGACGAGGTTAGCCACCCGGGCGTAGCGTAGATGCTCGGCGGCGCCCGCCGAAGCCTTGACCACTGAAGGCGTCACCTCCGGCGAGCGGTTGTGCGAGAGGATGATCCCTCCAACACGGGTTGCCTCCGCGGTGCGGCTCAGCGTCCCGAGGTTCTGCGGATCCTGCAGGCTGTCGAGCATCAGGAGCACCGCATCAGGACGTTCGCTCAGAGCCTGGTGGGCCATTTCCTCGAGATCCCAGTACTTACGCCGGCCGACGTAAGCCACGACACCCTGGTGGGCTTCGGAGTGGGCAATGTCATCGAGCTGGCGCCTATCAGCGGACTCGATTGTGAGCGCCTGCTCGGTGGCAAAACGACGCAGCTCTTTCAGGCGCGGCTCCTCGCGCAGGTTCTCTGCGAAAAGCAAGCGCCTCACCGGGCGGCCGGCGCGAAAGGCCTCCAGCACCGGGTTGCGACCGTAGATGATGTCCGGCGGACGGGGCATACCTTCGCCCCTAGGAGGAGCGCTTCCATCGTGGGCCGTCCCTGGTGTCCTCGAGCTGGATGCCCATCGCCAGCAGCTGCGCCCGGATCTCATCCGAGCGCGCGAAGTCTCGGGCGCGGCGGGCCTGCTCCCGCTCGGCGATCAGGGCTTCCACCTCCGCATCGACGCCTTCGTTGGGGAACTCGATCACGTCGAGGATGCGGTTGGCATGCCGCAGGAAGGCGACGGCGGCGGCACGCTCGCCCGGTGTGAGAGCTCCCGCCTCGATGCGCGTGTTGAAACCCTTGACGAACTCGAAGAGGTGGCCGGCCGCGGCGGGTAGGTTGAGGTCCTCGTCGAGCGCCGCATCCCAGCGAGCCCGAGCGTCCGGCGGTCGCCCCGCCTCGGCGGCGACCGCTCCCAGGCGCACGGCAAACTCGTTCAGCCGTTTTACGGCGCTGTCAGCGCTCCGCAACAGTTCGGGTGAGAAGGCCAGCTGGCTGCGGTAGTGGGCGCCTGTCATCAGGGCGTAGCGAATCGCCCGCGGCTGGTAGCCCTCTGCCAGGACGTCTCGCAGCGTGGTGAAGTTCTTGAGCCGCTTGGACATCTTCTCCCCGACCGAGTCCTGGAGAAACTCGGCATGCAACCAGAAGCGAGCGAACTGTTTGCCGGTCGCCGCCTCACTCTGGGCGATCTCGTTCTCGTGGTGCGGGAAGATGTTGTCGACGCCCCCGGTGTGGATGTCGAAACTCTGGCCCAGGTACTTCATGCTCATCGCGGAGCACTCGATGTGCCAACCTGGACGCCCCGCGCCGAGCGGAGTCTCCCAGGCCTGCTCCCCCGGCTGCCTGGCCTTCCAGAGGACGAAGTCCCGCGGATCGTCCTTGCCGTAGTCATCGACGTCGACCCGGGCTCCCGCCTTGAGCCCGGCGACATCGAGGTGGGCGAGCGCCCCATAGCGGGGAAAGGTGGCGATTCGGAAGTAGGTGGATCCGTCGCTGACGTAGGTGTGCCCCTGTTCGCTGAGAAGGTCGATCAGGGCCACCATCTCGAAGACGTGGTGGGTCGCCCGCGGGTAATGCTCGGCACGCTCGATCCGTAGAGTGCCGAGGTCCTGGAAGAACGCCTCGATGTAGGGTTCGGTGAATTCATCGATGGTCTCGTTGCGCTCGGCTGCCTTCTTGATGATGCGGTCCTCCACATCGGTCAGGTTCATGACCTGGGTGACGCGGTAGCCGCGCTGCATCAGGACGCGCCGGAGCATGTCTTCGAAGAGGAAGGTTCGGAAGTTGCCCAGGTGGACGAAGTCGTGCACGGTTGGTCCACAGGTGTACATCCGGACATGCCCTTCCTCAAGTGGCGAAAATGGCACGATCGCGCCCGACATCGTGTTGTGCAGCCGCAGCCCGCTCATGGCAGCTCCCGCAGCAGGACCACCGCCTGCGCCGCAAGCGCCTCCCCTCGCCCAATGGCCCCCACGTGGTCGGTTGTCGTGCCCTTCACGCCGACTGCGGCGGCGTCGACGCCGAGCGCCGCGGCCAGGTTGCTGCGGATCGCTTCTCGATAGGGTGCCACCTTCGGCGCCTGGGCGATCAGGGTGACGTCTGCGTTCTCCACCGCCCAGCGGGCACGACGGCAGTGCTCCGCCACCTCGCGCAGCAGGTCGAGGCTGCGCGCATTTTTGTATTTCGGGTCGGCGTCCGGGAAGAGCGTGCCGATGTCGCCGATGCCGGCCGCTCCGCAGAGGGCGTCGATCAACGCATGGCAGATGACATCGGCGTCACTGTGGCCGCTGAGGCCCAGGTCCCAGGGGAGCTCGACGCCGCCCAGGATCAGCGGCCGGCCCAGCTCGAGCCGGTGAAGGTCGAAGCCGGTGCCTACACGCACACGGGGGCGGCGGCAAGCAGGGCCTCGACCATCAGCGCGTCCTCATGGGTGGCGACCTTGAGGTTGCTGTAGGACCCGGAGAAGACCTTGACCGGCTTGCCGAGCTTCTCGATCAGTTCCGCATCGTCCTCCACCACGATTCGCTCGCGAACAGCCTTCTCGTGCGCTTCCAGGATCCAGTCGAAACGAAACACCTGGGGCGTCTGGATCTGCACCAGGTCCGCCCGCTCCACCGTGCCATGCACGAACCCCGCGCCGTCGACGTGCTTGTAGGTGTGATGGACCGGCACGGCTGCCGTCGCGGCACCATACTGGCGGGCCGTCTCGAGTCCCTGGTGAATCAGGTCATCGCCCACCAGTGGTCTGGCGCCGTCGTGGATCACGACGAAGTCAGGCGGCCGCCTCAGGAGGCTCTGCAGGCCGAGGCGGACGGAATCCTGGCGGCGCTCGCCACCAAGCTGCACGTCGATCGGCTTACGCCACCCGTCGGCTTCCAGTTCGCGGGTGACCTCCAGGAGATTGCGTTGGGACACCATCACGGTGATGCCGGTGATCTCGGGACAGCGGTCGAAGGCCTCGAGGGTCCGTCGGATCAATGAGCGACCGCCAACCGAGATCAGCACCCTGGCACTGGACTCCCCGTTGTGAAGTCCGGCGCCGGCGGCCGGAATGATGGCTTGTACCTCCACGAGTCACCCCTTTGTCTAGGTGGTTTGGTGGGTTGAAGTATACGGGCTAGTCGCCAAATTCGAGCTGCTTTCTGGCAATTTCCTCCGCCAGCCGGAGATCGCTTTGGGTGGTCAGTTTGATGTTGTCCTGCTCCCCCGGGATGACCCGGACGAGGCCCCCGGCCCACTCGATCACGGAGGCGGTATCAGTTCCGAGGTACCCCGCCCGGGCGGCTTTGTTGTGCGCCTCCAGCAGCCAGGTCGCATCAGCC
>Ga0207416_1005296_pt1 | contig 10360 bp, 8 predicted proteins | sample PaiPotPPM11metaG_FD_184107 | JGI IMG/M metagenome (GOLD analysis project Ga0207416, IMG submission 184107) | Iron sulfur acid spring bacterial and archeal communities from Banff, Canada, to study Microbial Dark Matter (Phase II) - Paint Pots PPM... ...
GCAGTATACCGGTGAAGGAAATGGTGCAGAAGGCCGAAGAGTTCGATCGCTTGTATCAGCAGATGTTGGGAGAGATGCTCGCAAAGGACTTTGGTGCGCTAGAAACCTTTTTGACAGCATGGGGTGAGAAACCATAAGGGATTGATCCTTCATCAGTTGTCTTTGATCTGATCGTTTTGAACCACCCGAAACGCGTAATCCGCTAGCGAGATTTGGAGAGGCAAAATGGAATACTCAGATGCAACACTGGATGCTTTGCGTTTGGTAGGGGATCCCTTCGCGGATAAGGTCATTACCGATATCGAGGCAGCAGGGGAGGTAGACGTGGTGAATCTTCTCATTCGTCATCTGATAACCATTAAGCAGTCAATACCTGAGCAGCTCCCGCCAGCCGTGCAGGATTATTTCACGGCGACCGATCATCCCCCGCCAGGAGTGGATTATGCACGGCTGAACCGGGCAGTCACGTTCTTACAAACGCACGGGATGCCGATTGGATTCATTCTTTCCACCGGCGGCCTGATAGAATGCTTCGCGGCGAAGAAGGGCGTGCAGGTACTCGCCGCCACGCACCGCTTCGATCATCCCCAACGCCGCGTTCAGGAAACGACACAATTTATGCTCTATTTGTCGAGCAAGGAGAGTTTTACCCCACGCGGAAAATTCATCCGCTGCGTGCAAAAGATCCGGTTAATGCACGCGGCTGTGCGTTCTCTCCTCCTACGCAGCGGCACCTGGCCTCAAACGGAACTGGGGATACCGATTTGTCAGGAAGACCTGCTCGGTACCGTGCTGATCTTTACCATCGGAGTACTTCGCGGCCTTGAGCGCATTGGGTTGACCGTTACCGATGCCCAGGCGGAAGATTATTATTATCTCTGGCAGCAGGTTGGTCAGATGCTCGGGGTATACCCCGAAATTATTCCGCCGACGCTGTCCGAAGCGCAAGCGCTTAAGGATATTATGGACCAGCGCCATTATGGCCCTTCTCCAGAAGGAATCGCCCTGACGAAAGCGCTGCTGGAGTATTACGAGAGTTTAATGCCTAATGCCGCCTTTGATGGTGCGATACCTGCACTGGCGCGTACCCTGATCGGAGATACCGTTGCCACTGTGATGGACATTGCGCCTACCAGTCAAGAATGGGTGACCACCCACGCTTTGCGGTTGGGAAGCGCGCTCGATAAAGCAGATCTGCATCATGCCCTGATGCGGCATATCGTTGAAAAATTGAGCTACGAGCTGGTCGTGGTTCACTTTTACCTGACGAAAGACGGCATTCCGTTTACCTTTGATATCCCTGACGACCTGCGAGTTTCCTGGCAGCTCGATACAGCGAGCAATACCTGAATATAAACCTGAGCCTGCTCTTTTTGTACTTTTTGTGTTCAAAAGCAGGTTCTTCTTCCTTGCAGGCAGACTTTTTCCCTGGTGAACCTGGGGGTCATAACATTTTTTCGTACACTTTTCAATGTACGAAAAAATGTTATGACCCCCAGATTGCGCCTGAGCCGGCCAAATGGGTTCCCTCCACAGCCTTACTGTGCGCTCTTGAGCAGTTCAGCGAGGAGCTGCTCCAGGGGCAGGGCATCCCCTTCTGCCCAGGCGGCGGCAAAGGCTTGTTCCTGCGCCTGGCGGCGTGCCTCCTCCACCATGCGCTCGTAGGCGGCACGCTCGACTGGCGGAATGGGCGCTCCTATGGTCTTGCGCAGCGCCTCGGCTGCTCCCCAGAGCCGCGCTGCCTGGGCAAACTCGCTCTGCTGCGCTTCCACGGCAGCCAGCCCCTCCAGGGCCGGAGCGATCCCTTCCTGGTAGTCGGTCTCGCTATTGTGAACCAGGCTCTCTTGATAGAGCGCGTATGCCCCGACCAAGTCGCCTTGCAGCGCCGCCACGCTCGCCAGTCCCATCAGCGCATCGGCCAGACCTCCGCGATCCCCGGTCTCTTTGCAAATGGCCCGGCTCTCCTCAAAAAGGTCACGCGCGCGTGCCTGCTCTCCCTGTTGGAGCGTGAGCTGGCCCAACAGCACGAGCGCATAGGGCGAGGACATGACTTCTCCCTCCTGACTGAGGGTCAGACTCTGCTCGACCAACCGGCTGGCGGCAGCGGCATCGCGCCCGGCCAGAAAGAGCAAGCGAGCCTGTAGGTAGAGGACCCAGCTGATGCGCACGGTATCGCCCAGGGCGCGATACAGAGCCAGGCTCTCCTCCAGCAAGCCGTGCGCCTGCTCGTACTGGCCCTGGGCCGTGTCGACGCGCGCCAATTGCGTGAGGCAGCGACCGCGCTTCCAGCGGTCTCCCAACTCCTGGTAGAAGGCTGCCGCCTCTTCCAATTGGGGACGCGCCTGCCCAAACTGACCCCTCGCCCAGGCGCTCGTTGCCAGGTGGAAGAGCGCGTCGGCCATCCCCACTTTGTCTCCCAGGGTGCGGAAGAGCGGCAGGCCCTCGGTACACAGGGTTTCGGCCCGTTGCAGGTCGTCCAGGAAAAAGGCCAGTTCGGCCGCCGCGAGGAGCGCCTTCGCCCGCAGTAAATCCGCCACACTCGCACTCGTTGCCAGCGCCTGCTCCAGGAAGGCCAATCCCTCGCGAAAGTAGCCCCGGAGGGACCAGAAGGGTGTCAGAGCCACACACCCGCGCAGAGCTTGCTCAACCTGCCGCGGGTCAGCAGGGGTGTTGGCTCCCACGAAGACCGGTGGCAGCAGAAAGGCGAGGGCCGCGCGCAGGTTCTCATGCTCCTGCTCCAGGCGAGCCAGCCAGGTGGCCTGCTCGGCTCCGTACAGGTGTGGCTCGGCCTCCTGCGCCAGGGGCAGGTAATAGTCTGCGTGCGCCTGCCGGGTGACCGGCGTTTCTCCGGCGGCGGCAAGCAGCTCCAGGCCAAATTCCCGCAGCGTCTGCAACATCGAAAAGCGTGGCTCGGCGTCCTCGGCCTTTGCCCCCTCGCCTGGGTGGTCCTGCCGCAGCAGACTCTTGTCGACTAACGAGACCAATCCCTCCAGGATGTCGAGCGGCAGCGGGCTGGCGGCGGTACAGACCCGTTCGGCGGCTTGCCAGGTGCAGCCATCTACACAGACGGCGAGTCGCCGGAAGAGCCGCTGCTCGTCAGCAGTCAGCAGTTCATAGCTCCAGGCAAGCGCGCCCCGCAAGGTCTGCTGCCGCGCCGGCAGGTCGCGCGCGCCTCCCGAGAGGACGGCGAGTCCCTGCTCCAACCGCGAGAGCAAGACCTGGGGCGAGAAATACTTGCTGCGAGCGGCAGCCAGTTCGATGGCGAGCGGCAGCCCATCCAGCCGCGCGCAGATGGTCGCGACCGCTGGCGCATTGGCCGCCGTGAGCGCGAAGTCCGCTTTGGCTGCCTGCGCCCGGACCAGGAAGAGCGCCACGGCCTCGTACTGCGCCAGGGCAGCCAGGGTGGGCAGGCGTTTGGGGTTGGGCAGCGCCAGCGGCGGGACGACGAACTCGTGTTCGGCTTGCAGGCGCAAGACCTCGCGGCTGGTGACCAGGACTTTGAGCTGCGGGCACGCGGTCAAGAGCGCGGCCACCAGCACGGCCGCCTCGACCACCTGCTCAAAGTTATCGAGCAGTAAGAGCAGGCGCTGGTCCTGGAGCGACGACGCGAGCCGAGCGAGAGGGGCCTCGCCACTGCTGTCACTGATGGCAAGCGTTTGCAGGATGGCGAGGACGACCTGCTGAGCATCACTAATGGGAGCCAGCGCCACCAGAAAGATGCCGTCGGGAAACTGCCCGGCCAGGTCCGTCGCCACCTGCAAGGCCAGGCGCGTTTTGCCAATGCCGGCGATGCCGGTCAGCGTGACCAGGTTCACCCCAGCCCGCAGCAGGAGGCCAGCCAGAGCCTGGATCTCCTGCTGCCGCCCAATCAGTGGCGTGGGGGAGAGCGGCAGGTTGGTGCGCGGGCGAGGGCGCTGCGAGTCCGATGTCCTGGTCGGAGGAACCGCCGGCGCAGGCAGAGCAGGCAGCAAGGCAGCGAGGCCGTGTTCATAGCTCTCGCGGAAGTCGATGCGCTGGATGGCCCGCAGCTCCATGGGGACGTTGCACGGGCGATAGTAGAGGGGGATGACGACTTTGCCCTGCTCGAGGGCATAGTCATATTCGATCTGCACATTGGTGGAGGCGACCGCTTCGGGAGAGAGGACGATGAGCAGCACCTGGGCGCGCTCGACGGCTTCCTGGAGTTCGTGCCGCCAGCGCTGGCCCCCGGCCAGGCGCTGCCGATCGACCCAGGGCGCAAACCCCTGCTGGCGTAAATCGGCTTCCAGGCGATCCACGAACGGGCTATCGGTATGAGCATAGCTGATAAAGATCGTGGGCGGCGGATCGGACATCTGTGCCTCTCTCCTGGTCAGCAGCCGGCAGCTTCCTCCTGCCGCGCTGATGTGAAGAACCATCTTCCCGGCTTGTGCCTGCACTCTAGCATATGTTTCCTCGTCATGTCAATGCTTCCTGCTGCATGTATTCACATCCTTCCTCCGAAAATCGCCAATGCATACATCTCTTGCATCGAAAACACGATTTTCATCTTCGTCTCTGTCCCCAGAGAGATAGTGCTTCGGGGGAAACGGGATCGAAACCCGTAGGGGCGTAGACCCTGAGAGAATTTCCATCCTTCGGGGTGGTTGCCGGTTATCCTTATCGCGGGACGCTAATTGGACGAGTGCGGTGGAGCAGCACCCAGTCGCCATTTTCCTCCAGGGCCTCTTTCCCCAACTCGTGGATCACATGTTCAGCCTCTTGTGGCCTTGCTTGCTTCAAGGCGGCTTTCAGGTGATGGGAAGCCAACTGGAACAAATTGGCCATGCGTTGATATTGCTTGATCTGTTCACTATACGCCATTCGAGAGGTAAAGTCGTCCCGAAGGGCAGCAAGAACCAGCGCCAGACTCATGAAAAATAGCAACAGGTCCACAATCGGCGCCGTACCGATCCATCCTGGATACAGAGAAACAAGCTTGAGTACCTGCAAGAGGAACACGAGCACAGCTACCCCTGTACCCATGATGAAGAGGCGGTGTATCCAGCGCTCATGGCTTTCCAATTTCCGTTGCTCTTGGACGCTATGGTGCGTATAATAGTTCTCCTGATCATCCACCCAATGCTTGACCAGCAGGCGGTAGCGCTCATCAAGGCTAGCTTCCGTGACGGCTAGAGGACGATCCTGACTCTGTACGTCACAGAGCAGATTGGCGACACGCATGCTATTGCGGATCCAATCCAGATCACTCTTCTGTTTGCGCAGGTAATGAAGAGCAACCGAGTCCGCTATCCCTGCTAAACACCAGAAGAACTGCACTCGCACCCCTTCCGCGAGAGCGCGGTAATCCAGGTACTTGCTCTGATAATGCCCCCTGGTTGCTCGCGAATACCAGGTGTAGTAAGCGAGTACGAGCAAGATCAGATAGAAGAGCAGGAAGAGCAAGCTCAACCGCTCCCCCTGTGTCTCCCCGAAGGATGTTACCAAATCCCCACCGAAAGTAGTAAAAACATTGAAACAGACTACGCCGATGAAGAACAGATACAACAGGAAGAGCAGCATGTTCACCGTCCGCTTTCTGAAGTAGATAGCCATACTATCGGCAATGGCAAACAGCTCAGCGTAACGATCCAAAGACTGCTTGAGGGCAGGAGGTAAAGTGACGGTATCCAGAGTGCCGAGTAAACAGATTTTGCTCTGCTCCTGCTTCTTTGCGAGTTGAGGCCCAAGATGGATGACATCGTGATTGAAGGTATTCAGGCTCTCAAGGACCCCATCAAATTTCTGCCTGGGTGTGTCAAGACTTCTTTCATGGTTCTGCTTTTTACTGAACTGGTCATTCTTGTTATTTAACCCCTGGCCGCTGGTGCCTTGTTCAGCGGACGCGTCCTCACGCGTCCCGCTTGCAGAAGTGAGCTTGTGCAATGTGAAGGGTTTTCCGACGGGAGTAGGGTTTGTGACTCTTGGTGTCACAATATGATAGAGAAGTTCCCCTTCCGGTTCATCCAATAGACTTTGCGGCGGGGCATAGGGTTTGGGTACGCCCCATAAGCAGAATTGGACAATTTGGGATGTTCCTCCTATTTGATTCGTATCCGTCCCATCCCACAAGGCAATGAGGATCTGGCTATGAAGAACGATATAGGCGCCCAGTTGGGCATAGTGCTCGTCGCGGGCCGAGCCTGGTCGGCGTACCTCCTCTTCTCGCGCGTCTTGTAGCAGCGGCAACTCAAACCAGTATTCTGCTTGTTGGAGTAGTTGGTTGAATTCATCGCGCGAAGCCTGGATCTGGAAATCCTCTTCATAGAGCGCCCTCGGCAGGGGTAGTGGAGCAATCAAGCGCACTCCCTTCTCCAGGGCCACCTGTGCAACCAACCGATCCGACCCTTCTGCCAAAGCCGAGAGAAGAATAAGGGGTGTGCTGGGGTAGCGATTTCGCAGTTCGGCAAAGACCTGTCCAACCTGCGCTTTCAGTGGTTCTTGATCCTCGTCGCGCAGATCGCGGTGGCCAGTCACACCGATGACCAGGGGGAGAGGAAGAACTGGCCTGCCTTCAGAAGATTTCCCTGTATCGTTCATAATTCAGCCTGCTCAGAGGCAACCACCTCGGGAGAGAGTACGGCCAGTACGAGACTCGCCCCATCCAGGGCTGCTTGCAGGCTGCGCCGACACTGCTGGCTAGCCGTCAGGTTATGACGATCCACATGAGCCTCCGCGAGTCATAGTTATTGCTCACTTATTAAGTGTAGCATCGATTCCCGAAAATTACAATCGTAGATACGGTAAAGCCTGTCCTCACCTGTTGACATTTGCGTCTATCTTCTTTATATTGTGGGGTAGATTTTTGTGTGGTACAAAGGATAGGTATCATGGCTTTGACACGCTCAGGCATCCTTGTCGAAAAAACGCCCGCATTAAAAGGCATCTTTCAGGGTGAAGAGCATCCGTATGTTCACTGTATCGTTGCTGATGTCGCCGATCCCGAACGCCGTTTTGAATGTCGCGTCCTGGACGAGGAAGACATCCCTGTTGCGGTCGGACAGCCTCTGACGCTAGAAGTGATCAAAGTTGTCACTGACCGGCGGAACAGCGTTGTGCGCTTTGATTGTCGCTTGGTGAAAAGTAACGAGATACGCGAGAAAAACATGGGAGGTGAACTATGACCTGCCAGCAATGCGGCGCTGACCTGCCGGATTCAGCAACCTTTTGTCATAAGTGCGGCACACCGGTGCGCGCATTGTCCTTTTCCTATTTGCCCGCGGGCGCGCCGCCGTGGCCGACAAATGCACCACCGCGGTCCGCGCGAGAAACAGATGCCGGAGCGCCACCGCCAGCGAGCCAGGACGGCAAACCATCTGTCGCTACGCGCCGCTCAGCCAGCAGCATCCTCTCAATCATCGCCCTACTGATCCTGGCGCCGGTCCTCGGCGCTGGCATTACCCTGGGCGTATTGTTTGCCAACGGGCAATTCGCATCCTCTCCAGCCCCTAAGTCAGCCAGCGCTTTGCCGACGGCGCAGCCCACAGCCTCTGGCGCCAGCACGCCCGCCAGCGCCACGCCGACGACGCAGAGCGGCCTTTTGCCCACGCCGACCTCGTTTCATACCGCCAACAATACGCAAATGAACCTTTCAATTAAATACCCGTCAGACTGGGTTGCCGATCCCTTGCAAACGAATTCCTCCGGCAATAGCACCATCGACTTCCGCTCGCAGCAAGTCCCGGTTGCCTTGTTTATTGGGCGCATTTCGGCGGCGAACTCCGCGCAGGTTACCAGTACTGCCGACGTAAACCAGGCCAATATACAGGGGTTTGTGACAAGTCAGAGCGGGACGAATCTACAAATTTTGACGAATACGCCTCAACACCTGCAAATCGGCGGCGTTTCCTGGGATGAACAAGATGCCACTTTCTTGATTAACGGGGCGCAGTTCCACCTGGTGAGCGTGGCGGTCAAACACGGCCAGACTTACTTCAACATCGTCTACTATTCACCCAATAACGCCTATAACGAGGCTACCCAGAAGTATTTCCAGCCTATGCTCACCTCGTTCCAGTTCTTGTCATAGGCAGACCCGCTAAGAAGCAAAGAGCCTGGTGGCTTGCCAGTCGGCAGGCCACCAGGCTCTTTGTTTCTTGCTCTTTGTTTCTTAACGAAAGAGAGGTCTAGTACTCAGGCATGGCCGGAGCAGCAGCTTTCTCCTTCTCAGGCAGATCGGTGATGAGCGCCTCGGTGGTGAGGATCATCGCGGCGATGCTGGTCGCGTTCTGCAACGCCGAGCGCGTCACTTTGGCCGGGTCGATGATGCCGGCGGCAACCATATCCTCGTACTTGTCGGCGAGAACGTTGTAGCCATAGCTGCCATTCTGATGCTCTTTCTGAGCGCGGCGCACACCCTCGACGACCACCGAGCCATCGCGGCCAGCGTTCACGGCCAGTTGGCGCAGCGGCTCTTCAAGCGCGCGGCGTAGGATGCCCGCGCCCGTCGCGGCATCGCCCGTCAGGTTCAGATTCTCCAGCGCCTCGACAGCGTTCAGCAGCGCCACGCCGCCGCCGGGGACGATACCCTCTTCCACACCGGCGCGGGTCGCGGAGAGCGCGTCCTCCACGCGGGTCTGGCGGTACTTCTGCTCAACCTCGGAGCCAGCGCCGACCTTGATCAGCGCCACGCCGCCGGACAGCTTGGCCAGGCGTTCCTGAAGCTTCTCGCGATCATAGTCGCTGGTGGTCTCTTCGATCTGCGCCTTGATCTGGCGGATGCGGCCCTGGATATCAGAGGTTTCGCCGTGGCCTTCAATGATCGTGGTCTCTTCTTTGTGCGAAACAACCAGGCGCGCGGAACCGAGATCCTCCAACGTCGCGCTGTCCAGACGACGACCCATCTCTTCGCTGATGACCTGTCCGCCGGTCAAAGCGGCGATGTCGCGCAGCATGTCTTTGCGGCGATCGCCAAAGCCGGGAGCCTTCACGGCCAGCACATTGAGGATACCGCGCAAGCGGTTGACAACCAGGGTTGCCAGCGCTTCGCCGTCCACATCCTCGGCGATGATGACGACCTCGCGGCGGCCCTGCTGCACGATCTTCTCGATGAGCGGCAGGATATCCTGAATGGCGCTGATCTTCTTGTCGGTGATCAGAATGTAGGGGTTTTCAATCGAGGCTTCCATCTTCTCGGCATTGGTGACGAAGTAGGCCGAAATGTAGCCTTTGTCGATCTGCATGCCCTCGACGTACTCGGTCTCGAAGTTGATGCCTCGAGAAGCCTCGACGGTGATCACGCCGTCTTTGCCAACGCGATCCATCACGTCCGCGATCAGCGTGCCGATCTGCTCATCGGCGGCGGAGATAGAAGCAATCTGCGCGATCTCCTTCTGGCTCTCAACCGGGATGGCGATGGAGCGCAGGTACTCAACGACAGCCTCAGCGCCGCGATCGATGCCGAATTTTAGCTGCATGGGGTTGGCCCCGGCGGCGAGGTTCTTCAGGCCCTCGTTGACGATAGCCTGCGCCAGCACGGTCGCGGTGGTCGTGCCATCACCGGCGACATCATTGGTCTTCGTCGCGGCTTCTTTCAGCAACTGCGCGCCCATGTTCTCGAATGGATCCTCCAACTGGATCTCTTTGGCGACGGTCACGCCATCATGCGTCACGGTCGGCGCGCCGAACTTCTTGTCGAGCGCGACGTTGCGGCCCTTTGGCCCAAGCGTGGTCTTCACCGCGCCAGCCAAAATATCGATGCCCTTTTTCAAAGACCGACGAGCTTCTTCGTCGAAAATCAGTTGTTTTGCCATTATCTGTATCCTTCTTTAGAAACAAGCTAGAAACTAGCCAATCACGGCGAGAATATCGCTCTCTTTGAGAACCAGGTACTCTTCGCCTTCCAATTTGAACTCTGTGCCACCATATTTGGCGTACAGCACGCGATCACCCTCGCGCACATCAATGGGGGAGCGGTCGCCATTGTCCAGCAGACGGCCACTGCCGATGGCAATTACCGTGCCTTCCTGGGGCTTCTCTTTGGCTGTATCAGGAATGACTATGCCGCTCTTGGTCACTTCTTCTTTGGCGGTGGGCTTGACCACCACGCGGTCGCCAACAGGACGAATTTTTGCCACGGTTCGTAACATCCTTTCATGATCAGATTGTTCAGCACGCGTGTGAAGAACATTCGCTATGATGATCGCTCGTTATCGTCGCGGCTCTCACTCACGTTCGATATAGTGAATGACGCCGGAGATGTTGACCGAGCGATACTGCGAGTAATCGCAACTGCAAGGGCCACCGGCTGCGCAGCCGGTACAGCAGAAAGTCTTCCCTTCCACCACCGTCGGAGGCCACAGAATCTCGATATCGCAGTTCGCGCAGCGCGGGGGCTGGCGCG
>Ga0207416_1005298_pt1 | contig 10358 bp, 9 predicted proteins | sample PaiPotPPM11metaG_FD_184107 | JGI IMG/M metagenome (GOLD analysis project Ga0207416, IMG submission 184107) | Iron sulfur acid spring bacterial and archeal communities from Banff, Canada, to study Microbial Dark Matter (Phase II) - Paint Pots PPM... ...
GGCACGGATAGGGGGACATCGATGCGTTGGGGCCTGACGATTCTTGGCGCCATTATGCTCCTGATGGGCGGAATCTGGTTTCTCCAAGGGATCCGGATCCTGCCCGGCAGCTTCATGACCGGCTCGGTGCGCTGGACGGTGATCGGGGCGGTCGTGGCGGTTATCGGCATTGCGCTGCTCGTTCGAGCAAGGCGCCGGAGCGGGGCCTGAGCGGCCTGGCCTTGTCGTGCGCGCGGACGCCGCGTATTATTGAAACGGGTCCGCGCCCGTAGCTCAGCGGATAGAGCAGCTGCCTTCGGAGCAGCGGGTCGGGGGTTCAAATCCCTCCGGGCGCGCCAGACCATCCCGGGCCACCCCGCTGTGGCAGCACCGATCCAGTAGCGCCACGACGCTGCGGCATGGTAAGTCCAGTCCACTATTCCCTCAGCATTTGAGATTTTCTTGACATCATCCGGCTCTTTCTTGTGTGCTGTTTGATTGGACCCCGAGCATACTGTGGGAGTGGTGGAATTCGAGCAGGCCCACGCCTGAGAGTAAGCGAGGCGGACCTTCATGTGGGATCTTCTCACTTGCTGGTTCCCGGTCTGACCCGGCTGATGGGGCGGTGAAGACATGATCGTGCTGGCAAGCATCCTGTCGCTCGCGCTGTTTGCGTACCTGGTCTGTGCGCTCCTGAAGCCGGAGTGGTTCGTATGACCACGATCGGCCTCGTGCGCATCCTCGTCTATCTGGTGGTGGTGTTCCTGCTGGTCAAGCCGCTGGGCGCCTACATGGCCCGCGTGTACCAAGGCGAGCGCACGTTCCTGGACCGCGTCCTCGGCCCGCTGGAGCGTCTGCTGTACCGGCTGAGCCGTGTCTCCCCGGACGAGGACATGTCGTGGCAGACCTATACGATCGCGATGTTGGTCTTCACGACGGCCGGCATGCTGCTCCTCCACGCGCTCCAGCGGCTGCAGGGATTCCTGCCGCTCAACCCGGCGGGGATGGGCGCGGTCTCGCCGGACCTGTCGCTCAACACGGCCATGTCCTTTACGACGAATACGAACTGGCAGAACTACGGCGGCGAGAGCACGCTGAGCTACTTCACCCAGATGGCGGGGCTCACCGTGAAAAACTTCGTCTCCGCGGCTGACGCGTGGACGTGTTACAGTTGAATCGGGCTCGGGATCGAGTGAGGTGACGTCCACGCGATGATCAAGGAGCAGCCACGGCCGCAGCCTGAGGCACTCCTCGAGCAGGCGGCGGTTGAAGAGCGCCGGAAGCAGCGGGGGAAGCTGCGGATCTTCCTCGGCTTTGCCGCGGGCGTGGGGAAGACCTATGCGATGCTCGAGGCGGCCCACGAGCAGTTCGCGGACGGCCGCGACGTCGTCATCGCGTATGCCGAGACCCACGGGCGAAAGGAGACGGAAGCTCTCCTTGCGGGTCTTCCGGTGATCCCGCGGAGGCGGATTGAGTATCGTGGGGTCGCCCTCGAAGAGCCGGACCTCGACGCCGTGCTCAGCCGCCGTCCCCAGGTCGCCGTCGTGGACGAGCTGGCGCATACGAACGCCCCCGGATCGCGGCACACCAAGCGCTGCCAGGACGTCGAGGAGCTCTTGACCGCGGGCATCGACGTCTACACCACGGTGAACATCCAGCACGTCGAGAGCCTGAACGACGTGGTCGCGCAGATCACCGGCGTGACCGTGCACGAGACCGTACCGGATCGCATTCTCGAGGAAGCCGACGAGATCGATCTCGTGGACTTGCCCCCGGACGAGCTGCTCGAGCGCCTTCGCGAAGGCAAGGTCTACGTCCCCGAGCAGGCCAGCCGGGCGGTTGAGAAGTTTTTCCGCGCCGGAAACCTGAACGCGCTTCGCGAGATCGCGCTCCGCTACGTCGCCGGCCACGCCGACCGGCAGATGCGGATCTACATGGGCGCGCACGCGATCCCCGGCCCGCGGCCGGCGGGGGAGCGCGTGCTGGTCTGCCTCGATCCCAGCCCGGTCGGCGAGCGGCTCGTGCGGACAGGCCGGCGCCTGGCCAGCGGGCTCCACGCGGAGTGGACCGTCCTGCACGTGGAGACCGCCGAGGAGAGCCGGTACGGCGACGAGGACCGGGACCGCCTCGCCCGGTTCGTGCGCCTCGCCGAGGATCTAGGCGCGACGGTGGTCACGCTCCCCGGCACGAGCGTCGCCGAAGAGGTCATTCGCTACGCGCGCGCGCACAACATTACGAAGCTCATCGTCGGCGCCTCACGAGGGCCGTGGTGGGTGGAGTTGCTGCGGGGGGCAGTCGTCGATCGGATCCTGCGGGCCAGCGGCGCCGCCGACGTGTACGTAATCCGCGGCCCCGAGGACCGGCTCCGGCACCTCCGGGCCGAGCGGCGCCTGCCGCCGGCTCCCCGCGTGCCGTACCTGTACAGCGCCGGCGTCATCGCGCTGGTCACCGCCGCGAGCGCGCTGGTCCGGGCCAGACTGGACCCGGCAAACCTGACGATGCTCTACCTCCTGGGCGTGGTGATCATCGCTCTGCAGTGGGGGCGGGGCCCGGCGATCCTCGGCGCGACCCTCGGCGTGGTTGCATACGATTTCTTCTTCGTCCCGCCGCGGTTTTCGTTTGCGGTGTCCAACACCCAGTACCTCCTGACCTTCGCCGGGCTTCTGGTCGTCGGCATGGTCATCAGTTCGCTCGCCGGCCGGGCTCGGGAGCAGGCACAGGCCGCGCGGCAGCGAGAAGGGGCCACGGCCGCGCTCTACGCGCTCAGCGGTGACCTGGCGGCCGCCACCAGCCTCGAGACAATCGCCCTGGCAGTCGCGCGGCACACGGCCGCCATATTCAGCCGGGAGGTCGCGGTACTGCTGCCGATGGAGGGTCGGCTGCAGCCGATCTATCAGGCGCCCGGCTTCCCGCTCGACGGGAATGAACTGGCCGTGGCGACGTGGGTTTATGAGCACGGAGAGATCGCGGGGTACGGTACTGACACCTTGCCGGCGGCGTCGGCCCGGTATATCCCGCTCAAGACCGCGCAGGCCGTGCGCGGGGTGCTCGCCGTGCGGCCGGCTATAGCCGCGGAACCGCTGACTCCCGACCAGCGCAATCTGGCCCTGGCGTTTGCCAACCAGGCGGCGCTCGCGATCGAGCGGACGCAACTGGCCGGGGTCGCCCGGCGCGTCGAGGTGCTGCGCGAGACGGAGAAGTTGCAGGCCGCGCTCCTCGACTCGATCTCGCATGATCTCCGGACACCGCTTGCGTCGATCACCGGGGCCCTCAGCAGCCTGGCGGATGCGGGGACGGTCCTGAACGACGCGCAGCGGCGCGAACTCCTCGAGACCGCCCGAGAGCAGGCCGAACAGATGAACCGGCTCGTCGGGAACCTGCTGGAAATGACCCGCCTGGAAGCCGGCGGCCTCAGGCTGCGCCTCGCGCCGACCGATGTCCAGGAACTGATCGGCGCGGTGGTGGGCCAGTTCACCGACGCCTTTCGCGGACATGAGGTTGCGATCGAGACGGCGCCGGATCTGCCCGCGGTACCCATGGACTTCGTGCTCGTCGCCCAAGCCCTCGGCAACGTCGTGGATAACGCCGTGAAGTACTCGCCGCCGGGCACCCCGATCGAGATCCAGGCCAGGCTTGCGGGACGGGAGCTGCAGATCCAGATCGCCGATCGGGGCCCCGGGATTCCGCCGGGCGAACTGGAGCGGATCTTCGACAAGTTCCACCGGATTCGCCGGCCACGCGATGCGGGCGGGGTCGGCCTGGGTCTAGCCATCAGCGCGGGGATCGCCGAGCTGCACAAGGGCCGCATATGGGCGGAGAACCGGGCGGGCGGTGGGACCACCGTGACGTTTGCCGTCCCGGTGAGCGAGGTACCCGCCCCGGCGGTGCGGTAGCGGCGATGCCCGAAACGGGACTGCGGGTACTCGTGGTCGACGACGAGCAGGCGATCCGGCGGTTCCTCCGCGTCTCCCTGAGCGCGCACGGGCACAAGGTGTTTGAGGCGGAGACAGGGCAGGAAGGGCTGGCCGCGGCGACCGCGGACCGGCCCGACATCATCATTCTCGATCTCGGACTCCCGGATCTGGACGGCATCGAGGTGACGAGGCGCCTGCGAGCGTGGACGCAGACGCCGATCATTGTCCTCTCCGTCCGCGACCATGAAGAGACAAAGGTCGCAGCCTTGGATGCCGGCGCCGACGATTTTCTGACGAAGCCGTTCGGCGTCGGAGAGCTTCTCGCCCGGATGCGCACCGCCGTCCGGCATGCGACCCGTTCACCCGAGGAACCGGTCTTCACGGCGGGGGATCTCAAAGTAGACTTTGCCCGGCGGCAGGTGACCATCGCCGGACGTGAGGTGACGCTCACACCCACCGAGTACGACCTGCTGAAAGCCCTCGTCTCCCAAGCCGGCAAAGTGATGACCCACCGTCAGCTTCTGCGCCAGGTCTGGGGCGCCGGCTACGAGCAGGATTCACATCTCCTGCAGGTCAACGTCAGCAACCTCCGGCGCAAACTCGAGCCCGATCCGACGCGCCCCCGGTTCGTCCAGACCGAGCCCGGAGTCGGCTACCGGCTGCGGGAGGGACTGTAGGCCGCGAGCCGCAGCAGCCCCTCAGTCGTTCTTGTCCGGCGGCGGCTTCACTCCAGGCGTCGTCGGGATCAGCCGCCCCGCCGAACGCGATGTCGCGCGTAGTCCCGAAGCAGGCCCACAACGAGGACCGCGGCGGCGATCCAGAGGAGGACCGTGAACGTCCGGAAGAGGAGCGACGAGATGGAGGGGCCGGTCCGCAGCGAACCCGCCGCGACAAAGGTCCCAAGGTCAAGCGTATCCGCGACATCCTGCATCGCCGGCGGGAGCGTGGTCGTCTTGAGGAGCGTCCAGCTTCCGCCGGTCAACCGGAGCAGCTGCGTTCCCGTCGTAGGAAACCGTAGAATGACGTTGGCCGGCTTCCGCAGCACCGCTGGTGCCCCGGATCGCGCGTATCTGGCGGCGATCCGGTACCCGTTGCCGTCGAGGCGCATCCCCGCGGGCGGCGGCGGGAGCGGGGCCGGGTCGAGCGGCGTGAGGGTGACGCGGACGGACGATTCGCCCACTTTGGGCGCGATCGCATCTCGCATCAAGACGACGGCCGCCTGGTCATCGCCGGACGTGATCGCTCGCGGCTCCGAGCCGGACAGCGTGAGGGCAATCGATCCCGCGCCCGGCTCGGGTTGCTCGTTCGCTTGGCTGAGATTGGCGGGCGGTCGGACCCAGCGGTAGGGCGGCAGCGGGGCGATCCCGTCGTAGAGCACGCGCGCGGTCGGGAGTCCGCCTCCCGTCCACGCCGCGATCGCGAGATAGGCGGCCGCAGAGGCGAGTCCCCCGATGACCCAGATCCACTGCCCCGCGGGGCTTCCGGCGCGTTCGTCGGGCCCGCATCCCCTCACGGAAAAACGATTGGGTGCGTCGCGAACGCGTCGGGCCAGACGACTGCACGGGTGTTCACTCGAACCCACTCCCAGATCACGCTCATCGCCCGGAGGTTGGCGCCGGCCTGCGGGGATCCGGGCGGCGCAAACTGAAGCCCGCTTCCGTTAGGGAGCGTCCCCATCGGCAGGCTGATTCGCTGCGCCGCCTGCGCCACGGCCCCCGCCTCGGCGCTTCCGGCCTGGGGAAGCACGTAGGAGAAGAGGGCGAGCCCACCCGAGAACCCGGCGAGCGCGGGGGCGCTCATCGCTGCCCCGAACCGGCGCTGGTACTCGGCCGTGGCCCAGCGCAGGGCCGCAGCCGCCTCGGGCCGCAGGCTGTCGAGGCGGAGGACGTCGCCGTCCGGTTTGTCCGACGCAAAGAGCCCGACCGCCTCGCTGCCGAGGCGGGCGCCGAACTCGGGATGGCAGTAGCTCGAACTCGTCCCGATGTTGGCGAGGAGCGGGACCCGGGCGTCCACCACGGCGCGCCGGAGCGCGACGCCGTCGTCCAGGTAGGCGCCGACGACCAGGACGTCCGTCCGGGCCCGGGCGATGCGGGCGGCGAGCGCCGCGTAGTCCAGGTGCCGGAGATCGTACGGCAGATCGGCCGCCAGCACGAGGTGCGAGCGGCGGATCTCGTCCAGGACGCCGAGCCCGACCGACCGGCCGTACACGTCGTCCACATACGCGACGGTGTACCGAGGTACCCGCGACACGTGGAGGCGAGGGATCAGGTGATCGCGGACGAACACCACCGCATCGCGCCCGAGCGCGCCCCCGGTCGGTGGGACGCGGAACACGTGCGTGCCCAGTCCGGCCGTCATGGCGAGTTGCCCGACGGCGCCGGTCTCCCAGAACACCAGGCCGAGGCGGGTCGCGGTCTCGGCCGCGGGACGGGAGATCGTGCTGCCGTAACTGCCGACGACGACAGTCACTCCGTGACTCGCCAACTGTTCGACCGCGCCGGGTGTGGCATCATATGAATCGGCGGAGGCCAGTTCCAGTCGCACGGGCCGGCTCGCCGCGCCCCCGCGGCCGTTTGCGTACTCGGCCGCCAGTTGGACGCCGCGGAACTCTTCGGTCCCGCCCGAGCCCTGGCTTCCGCCGGTTGGATAGATCGCGCCGATCACGATCGCCGGTTGCCCCGGCCCGGCGGCCGCGGCCCCTCCGACCAGGGCCAAGGCCAGGGCCAGGATTACCACGCTCAGGATCGCTCGCTGCATCGGTCCCACCTTCCCGTTCGGTAGATTTGACGATGCCCGTGCCGGTTCACTCGACGGTGACCGTCGCGACAGTGACCACCCGCGGATTGAACGGGAAATGATCGGTGGCGACAAACTCGCCTTGCACGAGGTGCGGCCCCTTCCCGACCGGCACGTCCTGCTCCAGCCCGTAGGTCATCGTGACTACCTTGCCGTCGATGCTCAGGTGGATGTGGCCCTTGTCCGGGGAGAGGTGCGTCGACGTCTGGGGGACGATCTCGCCGCCCACCAGCTGGAACTTCACGTGCAGCGTGGGTCCCTTGATCACCGCTCCCGGGACAGGAACGAGAATCGTCAGCGTGGCCGACGACCGCGGCCGGGCTTGGACCTCCGGGGCCGGCGCGGCTGTTTGGGCGCGTGGCGTGCATCCTACCCACAGCGGGAGGAGAGCGAGGAGGCCGATCGCCGCCCACCGCCGCAGCGGAACCTGTGCCGTCATCGTGAAGCTCCTCCTCATCGCCCTTTCATAGATCGCCCGTTCATAGATGGATGGTGAGGCGGGCCAGGAGCGGTGCGCCGCTCCGATCGGCCGCGATCACCTCGATCTCCCAGTCGCCGGCGGCGAGTTGAGCATCGCCGATGAAGTGGCCGGGGCCGAAGCGCCGGACCGGCAGCCGCTCGGCAGGTCGGCCTGGCCGCCTCACGGTGATCACCGCGGGCTGAGGGACCGGCAACTCAATTCCCGATGCGTCGATGAACGTCGCGTGCACCTCGTTGAACCCGGGACGGTCCGGATCCAGGTAGAAGTCTAGCAGGCGGCCGCCCGGCAGGTCGATGCCGTAGAGGGTGGGCTGGCCCGGCGCCGAGATCGTGCGGATCGTTTGTGGCCGGCCGCGGACGTCCACCGTGAGCGGCACCGATACCGCGGTGGCCGCCTGCTGCACGGTCACCGTGATCGACCATCGCCCGCTCAGGGACAGATTCGCCCCTTGGCCGGCGTATGCGCCGTCGCCAACCCGCGCGAGGTCCAGCGTTGAAGGGCCGATGTCAGGCCGATCCGGCGTCTCGAAGCGGAGGTTCACACGATCGGCCGCAACGGGCCGTCCCGTATCGTAATCGACGATGCGGGCCGTGAACCGGTTGATCCCGGGGAAACCCGGAGCGATCTCCATCTCGACGCGCACCGAAGTCGCGAAATCGCTGCCCGAGATTACGAGGGCGGCGGCCGGCCCCGCAGGGGCCTGGGTCAGGCTCGGGGGCGCCAGTCCCGTGAGGACGCCGACCACGACAAGCGCTCCCGCGGTGACACACAGTTCCATGCCGCCGACGCGGCGGAGTCCTCTTAAGCTCCGTCCTGCTGCGGGAACGTTCCAGTAGCGGTTCACCGCCCCGAGGGCCGCGAGCACGATCAGGAGGGCCGCCTTCAGCAGCACCAGCCGGCCGAAACCCGAGGAGACGAGCGCGCTCCACGACCCGACGTCGGCAACGGCCCGCAGGATCCCGGTGCCAGCCACCACCCCGAGCGCGATGCCGGCGACCGCGGAGAACCGGCGCACGGCGGGGGCGTTCGGCGGATCGGGCGCTCCGCGCAGCGCCACGAGCAATGCAGCCAGGCCGCCCATCCACGTGCCCACGGCGGCGAAGTGGACCCACTGATCCGCGACGTTGGGCCAGCGCCACGCCCCGGGGCTAGCCCCCGCGTGCCCTCCGAGGACGTGCGTCAACATCGCGGTCGCGGTTGCCACCCCGACGACCGCGAGGGCCGCTCGCCGCCGGCTTGGTGGGAGCGCGTGCCCGGCGCCGATCGCCACCGCGGCCGCCGCAACAGGAATCGCCCGCCACAAGAGGGCATACCCGAGAGGCGTTGCCAGGAGGCGGCCGAGCGGCACGCCGGCACCTGCCGCCTGGTCGATCCCCAGGAGCGCGATGCCAGCGGCCGCGAGCGCCCAGGCCGACCAGAGGTACCGAGAGTTGTTGACGGGGGGCTTCGGGAACACAAGCAACCACACCCACGCGGCGCCAAGAAGCCCGCTGAGTCCTGCGTACAACCCCCAGCGCCCGCCCACAGCGAGCACGGACGGGGGGGGCGAAGTGGCGGTCGGCTGTTGGGTGAGGGAGGGGGCGATCCCGATACCGAACGCAAAGGCTCCTCCGGTGACGTGGCCGTCGATGCGGGAGACGGTACGCCAGGACACCGTGTACACCCCCTGCGGAAGGGGTCCAAGGGGGATCGTCAGCTCGAGCGGCCGACCGGGAACCGGTTTCGCCGGTCCCTGTTCAACCTGCCTGCCGGCGCTATCCAACACGTGGACGACGGACAGGGTCGGCTCCGGCTGTTCGGTGAACGTTATCACGACCGCGCTGGGCGCGCGTTGGAGCACGGCCCCGCTTGCCGGGTCCGAGTGACTCAGCAAGGCGTGTGCGCCGACCCCTGGCGCAAGGAGTGCCACCACCAGGAGGGCGAGGAGCCAGGCCGTGCCCCAGCGCGCCATCACGCAGCCATCTGGGTCCTACCGGCGGCGGGGCTGGAGGCCGACGATGATTCCCGCGGCACCGAGGACGATGCCGGCGATCGCGAGCATTCTGGACTGCGCCACACCCCCACCGGCGTCCCGCGCGGCCATCTGCGCCGCATCGATCCGCGGGCCGAGCCGGCTGATGCCGGCGGCGAGCTCGCCCGTGGACGGATCCTTGGCCGGGAACTCGGCCGCGGTGGGATCCTCGACCGGATTGAAGGTCTTCTCCGACGACGTGAACGACTCGTCAATCTTCTGCCCATGGATGGACCCAACGAAGCGGAACGTGTAGTTCCCGGGTCGCGTCGGGATGATCGACGCATTGTACTCTCCGGGGGTCCCGAGGCCGGTGTCGGGGTCGAACGCAGGCTCGAGAGGCTGCAGGCCCGTTTTCTGGGTTCCGAAGATCACCGCGACCTTGAGCGTGTCACCCAGGTCGGTGACGGGCTTGCCTGCCGTATCTTTCAGTAGGAGCTGCACGCCGTTTTTGAATCCCGTGTAGGACGGTTCGTCGGCCCACCCGACCGTCATGGCGATGGATCCGACCTGGCGGTGTTCGTGAGCTGCGGCCACGGATGACGATATGAGCAGGCTGCTCAGGGCCGCGCATCCAGCTACCAGCAATCCCAGAGATCGCATGTGTGACACACGTATCTCCTCCTTTTTTAAGCCTGGCGGAGACTCGCCGCGCCGCAGCCGGGTCGCGAGACGCCGGGAGCCGTGAGGAGGGAGCCGGTTGTCGGGTTCTGTCAGGTCAAACCGGGAGAGTGGGCGGGGCGCGGGAGGGGCAGGCGTGTGTGCGGCGGTCGTGCGGGGTCCGCCGCGACTCGCCAGGGACCCGGCCGGCAAACATGAGCAAGAAGACGATCGCAAGCACGCCAGCGACGAGGAATCCGGACTGCGCCTGCGCGAAGATGAGAAAATCGACCAAGGTGTGGTGCGTATGAGGATCCGACACGCCGTGGACGTGGGAGACGGTGAAAGCGGCGAACGCCAGCACGGTCAGGATCAGGCCGATCGACAGCCTGCGGCGGACCCGGACGGTCATCCGGTTTCCCACAGAGAGCGTTTTGCGCATGCCCCCCTCTGAGCCGATCCCATTAGAAACGGGAATTCGCTTCTCCCCGAGAAAATACCTCGGGAGTGTAAGTAGGAGGGAAGCCCTCCGCGGGTCGCGAACCGGGGGCGGGGTGTGAGGTGGACGGATGCGGGT
>Ga0207416_1005299_pt1 | contig 10352 bp, 6 predicted proteins | sample PaiPotPPM11metaG_FD_184107 | JGI IMG/M metagenome (GOLD analysis project Ga0207416, IMG submission 184107) | Iron sulfur acid spring bacterial and archeal communities from Banff, Canada, to study Microbial Dark Matter (Phase II) - Paint Pots PPM... ...
TAGTCGCTGGTTGGTCATCTTCAGAATTTCAACTACCGAGACTGGCCACATTGCTCAGATGCAGGAGCTAGCGATGGCGGCTGCCGTGCAACGGAGCCAGGAGCACTGCCGTTAAGAGCGCGTCCCGACTCACTATGGGCCAGGGCGCGCTCTCACGCACTCGGCGGACGGACGGTGCACAGAGCGGTATCCCTGGGACGCAAACGCCATCGGAAGCTCTCGTTCAGCCGCCACTCGAAGGTATTCAGGGTTCGGCCCACATCACGGTGTTGGCTGGCCGGGTGGATGGGTTCCCACGATCATCACTCCGTTGTCGGCATAGCAGGTGTCGACTGCCGGGCAGTCGATGCCGGCAGGGGGGCCGAAAGCAGTGCCGCCTTCCAGCTGCGGGAAGTGCGTGCCGTCCGCCAGTCGCTGTTGCTGCCAGGTGGCGCCTCCATCGGCCGTGGCGAAGATGCCCGCCGACCCGATGACGCGGCATGCCCGCGCCCCGGCGCAGGAAATGTCGTTGAGCGTTGCCTCCGCCTTCACAACCGAGTGGCGCCAGGTCGCCCCGGCGTCAGTGGTCACGAGAACGACACCCGGTAGCGGCTCGTGTAAGCCTGGTACGCTGGCGGTGATGGCATAGCAGGTTGTCACGGTGGGACAGGCCAGCGGGAGGCCGGGCTGCAGGTTCCCATTATTGTTGGGCATGGTGGGTATCAGGACATGGTGCGCCCAGGTCTTTCCACCGTCGGTCGTGGAGAGGACCAGGATGGTGTTGGACACCGGGGTCGATGGCGTGGGAGGGCTCATGGCGATCGCGATGACGAAGCAGGTCGTCGGGCTCGGGCAGGACAGGCGGTCGAGTCCAAAGTTGGTGCCGGTGCTCGAGACTCCGGCTCGGGCGGCCGCGTCGATCCCGGTCTTCGCGCTCCATGTCTTGCCGCCATTGTGGGTGACGAGGAGGGCGAGGCGAAGCTGGTTGGTCCCCTGGAGAGCGGCCGTCGCATAGCACGTCGTGACGGACACGCAGTCGATATCCCCCGGGCGGAACGCGCCGACTGGAAGGGTCATTTGCTGCCAGGTCTGGGCCCCGTCGTCACTCCGGTATATCGCTACTAGCGGCTCATTGTTCGATTGGTTGATGGCGTAGCAGACGGTGAGGCTCGGGCAGCTCAGGCGCCCAAACTGATCGGGCGGGGCCGGCTTGTCGACCCAGGTCTTCCCACCATCGGTGGTGGCGGCCAGCCCGTAACCCATGGCGTAACAGGCAGTGGTGCTCGGGCAGTTGAGGGAGGTCAGCAACGTGTGAACGCCACTGTGGGCCAGCGTCTCCTCGGTATGATCGAATCCGTCGCCGGTTTTCAACACGGTCTGGTCGGCCGCCACGTAGCAGGTGGTGGGAGCCGGACAGGCCATGCCGTACGCCCCGAAGGTCACGAGAGGGCGAACCGACCAGGTCTTGCCACCGTCGGTGGTCCTGACCACGGACTGGTCGGCAATCAGGTAGCAGGTCGTCGCATCCGGGCAGATGGGACTCCACAGGCCGCTGTTGTTGACGTGGGCCACGTGCTTCCAGCTCTTGCCGCCGTCCCTGGTCAGGTAGATGTCGCTTTCCGTCTCGCGCTGCTGGAAAGTGACGTCCAACTCGCGCAGATCGTCGCCACAGGTGAAACAGGTGGTATCGATGGTGATGCAGGCATCCGGCCTGAGGCAGGCCAGCGCCCCGAACCCAAAGGAGGTGGTCGGCTTCCCGATCATTTTCCAGGTCTTGCCACCATCCGCGCTCCGGATGAGGGCGGATTTGGGTGGGGTGGGCCCGTTGGAAGGGAGCCAACCGTCCGCGTAGCAGATGGTCGCCGTCACACAGGTGAGGGCGTTGACCCCCTGGAGAGCGGGCACCTTCACCAGGTGCCAGCTCATTCCTCCATCGCCGGTGCGGAAGACAGGGAGAGGGGAGGTGGAGGAGCCGCTGCCTGCGGTGAGACAGGTCGTCACGCTTGGACAGACGAGACCGTTCAGATACGCGTTGGCGCTGGTGGGAAGGTGAGGTGCTGGCTGCTGCCAGGTCTTTCCGCCGTCGACGCTCTTGAGCACCACGAACTGTTCGACCCTCCCTGTGCCAGTCACGACGGCGCCGAGCCCGTAGCAGATCGTTGGGCCGGGACAGGTGATGGAGGAGAGAGAGACCGGCGTTGGCTTTGGAGCGTCCGTCCAGTGCGCCCCTCCATCCGCCGTCAGTATGATGCTCCCATCCGCTACCGTGGCGACGCAGGAGGTGACGGAGACGCAGGCAACCGATCCCGACAGGGCATAGCCACGGGGCAGCGGGTTCTGCCAGTACCAGGCGGAAGAATCCGCGGCGCTCGCCCCCGCCGGAGGCCTGGCGAGAAGAGCGAGGCCGGCGACGGCCATCCAGAGCGCGAGGGCCGCTCGGTGTGATGCGTACACGGTTCGTCTCATCGTCCGAATCTCTCCTTTCATTGGGGTGCAAGAACTTCCAGCAGGTGGCCGTTCCCATCTCCGAAGCCGCCAGCCACGTAAATGCGCCCGTCGGGGCCGGTGGCCGCGGCCGGTCCCGCGCTGGCATAGAGCGTCGAGCCGATGGTCTTCCAGGTGTTGTGAGCGGGATCGTAGGCGTCGACCGGGCTGGGCGGGGCGGTGGTGCAGCCATGGTTGCCGGGCGGGCCGACACACCCGCCGATCAGATAGATGCGGCCATCCTTTCCCGTGGCCGCCGCGAAGCCCATCATGCGCACGTGGATCATCCGCGCGATGAGTGTCCAGCGGTTGGTCCGTGGGTCGTAGACCTCGGCGGAGGTGAGAGTCAGGCCGTTCCTGGCCTGGCCGCCAAAGACATAGATGCGGCCGTCCCGGCCGGCCGCGGCAGCCGAGCCAACCCGCTCCGTGTGGAGATTTGCCAGCTTCGTCCAGGTGTCCGTCCGGGGGTCATAGGCCACCGCCGTGTTTGGACCACCGTAGCAGGGCGTCTGTTCCGGATGGGCCGGCCGCGCTCTCGCGCCGGTCCCGGCTGCCAGGGCACCGGCCGGCTCGCAGACCGTGACGCCGCTCACGTTGCTGAGCCCGCCGATGGCGTAGATGCGGCCGTTCGTGCCGGTCACGGCCGCGAGCTGGGATCGGCCGGCGGGCATGGGCGTTCCCGCCGTCCAGTGGTGCGTCCTGGGGTCAAAGATGTCGACCGACGCCAGGGACACGGGCGGATTGGTCGTCGTTCCCTCGCTGGCGGTGCCGCCCAGGACATAGATGCGGCCATCGGGACCGGTGGTTGCCGCCAGCCCGATGCGGGCCGCGGGAAGTTCGGGCTGGCGCGTCCAGGTATTTGTCTTCGGATCGTACGCTTCGACCGTGCGCAGGATCGTCGGGCTTGGCTGGGGGCCCGGCTGCCCGATGTTCACGCTTTGCCCACCGATGGCGTAGATCTTCCCGTCCCCTCCGGCTGCCACAGCCAGGTTCTGGCGCCCGGTGGGCATGGGGGCCAGCATTCGAGCCACCGGCGTGGGGCCTGGCGGGGGCGTGGGCAAGGGCTGGCCCGCCGGCACCACGGTGTAGACGTCGACCACGGTCAAGGGGGTCCCCGACATAATCGCCCCGGCGCCGCCCATCACGTAGATGCGTCCGTCTGGGCCGACGGCCGCGGCGAAGAGCCAGCGGGGATGAGGGAGCGGCGCGACCGCCGTCCAGGTGTTGCGCCGGACGTCGTACGCCTCCACCACGTTGCACGGAGAGGTCAGGCACCTGCTGCCGACTCCGCCGCCGATGGCGTAGATCCGGCCATCGGGTCCGGTCACCGCCTGAAACTCGGCGCGCGGTGTGGGTAGGGGGGCGGCCGGGGACCAGCTGTTCGTCTTCGGATTGTAGGCGTCGACCCGGTCGCTCTTCCCGCTCGGCTCGCTGCCGCCGATGACGTAAATGCGCCCGTCAGGGCCGGCAGCGGCGGCGGGCGACTGTCGCGGCGCCGGGAACGGCTTCAGGGCCGTCCAGGCGTTGGTGCTCGGGTTATAGGCGGAGAGCGCGCCCACCCACAGGCCCTTCACCCTCCCGCCCACGGCATAGATGCGGCCGTTTGAACCGGTGACCAGCTGCGCCGAGTCCTGTACGCCCGGCGGCGGCTTGACCTGTCTCCAGGCGTTGGTTCGCGTGTCGTACACCAGGGTGCCTCCGGGCGCGCCGAGCCCGCCGCCACCATAGAGGTAGACGCGATTGTTCGGGCCGGTCGTGGCAGACGGGCCACCGCCCAGCGTCTGCGGCATATTCCCCCGGGAAGTCCATTTGTTCGTCCTGGGGTTGAAGGACTCGAACGTCTGGCAGAAGCCGGAACGGGTGGCGCAGTTGCCACCGAAGACATAGAGCCGTCCGCCGGCGCTGGCCGCGGCCGGCCCCATCCGGCCGGCCGGAAGAGGAGCGACCGTGGTCCAGGTGTTGGGCGTGCCGGCCCGCGCCGCACCGGCCCAGGCGGCGCCGGGCAAGATCAGGGCAAAGAGAAGGATTCCAAGAAGGCGGTGACGTCCGGGGATCATGGGGAGCCTCCTTCCGAAACGGGCATCTGGCGGCTGTGCTGACAGCATAGCGGGTCTGGCGTTACACAACCGTTACTTGCGCGGCGACCGCTAAGCAGCCGGACGAGAGGACTACCCACATCGTGTAGAAAACCTGACAGCATCCGGATTATTTCCCTTCCAACAATGGCGCGTGGTGCCTCTCTGATGTCCAGTTTCCTCTAGTAACGCCCACTTCACCAGGCACGATGCATACCACTGACCCACACAATTGGTCGGAGAACCTGACTCTCCCTGGCAGCAGCTCCCTGTGCGCCAGGTGGCCCTGCCTTCCCCATCAGGTCATCTGTGAAGGACCACTAGCGCGAGAACCTGCTCCGTCCGCTCGACATCCTTCTTTGCGCCCAGGCGTCGGTAGATCGCCAGCGCTTGCTCCAATCGCTGCCTGCCGTGCTCCGGCTCACCTTCAAAGCCGGATACCCTCTGGGTGATCTTCCGAGTCGCCATCATGCCATGCGTTTCTAGAGCGCGCGCTTCGGCATAGGGATAGGGCATGCTCCTGGCCAGAGACACTGCCTCCTCAAAGGCCGCTGCCGCCTCCTCCCAGTGCTGTTGACGGCTCAGTAGCATGCCCTTGATACGCAACGCGTCGACCAGAGCAAGGCGGTTCTGCTGTGTCGTTGCCCGATCGATCGCCTCGGAAAGAACCCCGGTGGCACGCTCGACATCTCCAAGCGCCAGATGCGCCCACGCCAGAATCGGCAGCAGCGAGGTACCGTCGTGCTCCTGAAGGCCCGGGCGATCAAGAATAGGTTCGAGACGGACGAGCGCCGCCTCCGGACGTCCCTGCAGCAGATCAAGCTCAGCCAGGGGGCGATGTGCCTGCCGCAGAAATTGGAGATCACCCTGGGGTTCGGCGATGGCGACGCACTCTTCGAGCTGGCGGGATGCCTCTTCCCAGTCGCCCTCCCAGAGCGCCAGCTCCCCGAGCTCGTGTAGGGCGAACATAGTGCCCTGGACGGTGCCGATCGAGAGCAGCATATCTAGCGCGCGGTCGGCATATCCACGAGCGGTCTGCCAGTCGCCTCGGCAACGCGCCAGCCAGGCAAGATTGGCGATGGTGGTCGCCATCCCAAAGGTATCGCCCATGCGCTCCTGCGCTGCCAGCTGACGTTCGCGATAGTCCCGGCTCCGATCGAACTCACCAGACAGAGTCGTCGCTTCGGCGGCGTGGCTCAGCGCATCCTCGAGCATCTCGAGATCGCCTACCGCCTCTGCCCGAGGGATGACATTCTCCGCGATCCTCAATCCCTCTTGTACCTGTCCCAACATGAGGAGTGGGAGCGCAGGCCATACCTCTGCCTTGCTCTTGAGGCGCTCGTCTCCTGACGCCTGAGCAACGCTTGCCGCCCGCTCGACCGCCGCCAGCTGGTTACTGTACTGCCCGGTAGCAAAGAAGTAGTGCGCCATGTCCCCGTAGAAGCGGGCAAGGTCGGGAGAAGGATTGCTCGATTCGATGGAGTCGAGCAGGCGCTCGCTCCAGTGGATGCTGTCGCCCAACCTCATCGTCTCGGTAGGCGCCGAGCAGCAGCACCCGATGGCCACGGGTGTGGCGAGCCAGATGCTGCAACAGATCAAGGCTCGAACCGTCCGCCCACTGCAGATCGTCCAGCAGCAAAGCCACCGGCGCCGTTTCAGCAATCGCCTGAATGAAGGCGGTGATTGTCCGGAAGAGACGCTCCTGCTCCTCCCGGCCCTCGGCCCCGAACCCCTGGACCGGAATCCCGGCCTCGGGAAGTAATCGACCCAGATACGGCCAGCGCTGCGGGACCGAGGCGCGGATGGCGGCCGGCGCAGCTCCATAGAGCGCTGTCAGCGCGTCCAGGAATGGGTAGTATGGGACGGCCTGCCGCGGCTCGTAGCAGGTACCGGCGGCGAGCACGAACCCCCGGTTGCGCGCGTGGAGCGTTACTTCCTGCGCCAGGCGAGTCTTGCCGGCCCCGGGCTCGCCTGCCAGGAGCAGCAGTCTTCCCTCGCTTGCTTCGACGGCGTCGATGGCGGCGAAAATCCGGTTCATCTCTGCATCCCGGGCAACCAGGATGGTGGATGGCAAAGACCCAAGGAAGCCGCCGATAGGAAGTCGTTCTGGACTCCTCACCCCCGATTCCTCTCCCTGTAGGCCGGTTTCAGGAGAGGAGAGATGCCCGGTCGCCGGCAATACTTGAACGACATGTACCGGATCGGCAAAGCCCTTGAGCTGTACCGTCCCTCGCTCGGCATACTCCAAACCATCGATCTTGCGGGCCAGATGGGTGACCGCATCGCTGGCCAGCACTTCGCCGGGACCGGCCAGGCTACACAGTCGCGCCGCCAGGTTGAGCGCTGCTCCGCGATAGCCGCCCTCGACCGGTATTGCCTCGCCGGCGTCGAGCCCAATACCCACCTCGAGTGGCAGCGATGGATCGGCTTCAGACACCTGGATGAAGCGCTCTTGCAGCTCCGTAGCCGCCCGCAACGCCTGTCGGGCGGAGGTGAAGACGGCGAGCGCCTCGTCGCCGCGCAGCTCGATGACTTCTCCACCGCGCGCCGACACGACCTCTCGCGTCACCAGTGCGAAGCTTGCTGCCAACCTGGCAGCCGCTTCGTCCCCATGCTCGGTCGTGAATCGCGTGTAGCCGCGGACATCGGCGATCAGAAATGTGTGTACTTCGGCAGCGGCGATGGTCGCATCTGCCGGTTGGGCAGTCTCTGTCACTGCAGCGTCTCTTGGCAGCCGGCGAGATTGTCGCCGACCCGTTTGGTCTTTCAATCTACGCCTGCCACCGCCGAACATCCAAGCGGGGGTGCAGCTGTCTATAGCGTCTTCGTGCCATGGTCCGATAGCGGGAACGTAGTGAAAGCTTCCGGAATCGCCGGATACTCCGGGTGCAAAGCTGATCGAGCAGAGCCTCCAGATCACCAATCGTCTGCGGGTAGTCCCGCAGCCTACCGACACACACCCACTCGGCGATGCTTATCATTCCTATCTCGTGTCCGTGGTGAATAGCCGACTATGCGCATCGACCGGCAATAGTTTATAACTAAACTGAATGCAGCGAGGAGGCGGGGCGTCAAACGTCTTTTAGGGTATATGCGTCGAGAGGGGCAGATCTGCCCGCATAGTCGGTGTAGCTCGGTGCTCTGTCACCGATGGAGGCAGGCCGGTCTGACCCGTTCAGGGTCAGACCCGGCCGGGGTGGGCTGTGCTGCTCGTTCTAGCACCAGTGCCCGGGGAAGCACCGCCCCAGCGCCCGAACCAGGCGGGAAGGGAGACGTGTGGGCACTCCCCGGCCGGTTCTCAGCGGGTCCCCGGACTCCGTCCGACCCGCGGAAGCCCTGGACGGGCCGCTGCGGCCTGCCCTGATCGGTGACAGAGCACCGAGCTACACCCGGTAACGGAGCGCCCAGCTAGGGGTGCGGCGGACTGGCCGCGGTCCCCCATCCGTGCTCGCGCATAAACCCCGATACCTCTTGTTCGCGGCCCCAGTCTTGCTACCAAGAAATTTCGCAACCACAGAGAAAGAGTAGCTCATGACGAACGCAACCGAATATCCACTCGTCGTCGAAACGATCAAAACAGAACGGAAGACCGTCGACTTTTGGTTCGATCCGCTCTGCCCCTGGGCCTGGATTGCTTCCCGCTGGATCCTGGAGGCGTCCACCGTTCGCAATCTCGACGTGCGCTGGCATGTGATGAGTCTGGCGATGCTCAACGAGGGGCGCGATCTCCCGGAGGAGTATCAGGAGCTCATGAGCCGGGCATGGGGGCCGGTGCGGGTTGTCATTGCTGCCCAGCAGCGCTTTGGCGATGATGTGGTGTTGCCGCTCTACACTGCGCTTGGTACCCGGATTCACCACGAAAAGGCTCCGATCGACCGAACCACAATAGAGGCGGCGCTTGCCGAGGTTGGGCTACCTGCCGATCTGGCCGATGCTATGACTTCCAGCGAGTACGACGAGGAGCTCCAGGCCAGCCATCAGAGCGGGATCGAGCGCGTGGGCATGGACGTCGGTACTCCGATCATCTCCGTGGAGGGCGTCTCGTTCTTCGGCCCGGTGGTGACCCCTGTTCCGCGTGGCGAGGCTGCCGGCCGGTTGTGGGATGGGGTGTTGCTCGTGGCCCGTACGGACGGCTTCTACGAGCTCAAGCGCACACGCGACCGAGCACCGATCTTCAACTGAGATGCCGATCTCCATCATCGCGGGTCCGACAGCTCGCTATAGCGGTAGCAGCTCACCACGTGGTCGTTGACCAGCCCCGCCGCTTGCATGAAGGCGTAGCAGATGATCGGTCCCACGAATTTGAAGCCTCGCCGTCGCAGGTCTGCACTCATCGCACGCGACTCCTCGGTCTGAGCTGGAATCTCGCTGGTCGATCGCCAGGCGTTTTGTATGGTCTTGCCCCCCACGAAGCTCCAGATGTAACGATCGAAGCTGCCGAGTTCGTCCATCAGCGAAAGGAAAGCCCGTGCATTGTCAACCGCGGCCTGGACCTTCGCGCGATTCCGGATGATCAGCGGTGACTGCAGAAGCCGGTCGACGTCATCGGGAGAGAAGGCAGCGACTGCGGTCGGATCAAAGCCCCGGAAGGCTTCCCTGTATCCCTCGCGCTTGTTGAGGATGGTGGACCAGCTCAGACCGGCCTGAGCTCCGTCCAGGATCAAGAGCTCGAAGAGGCGACGATCGTCGTGAACGGGCACGCCCCATTCCCGATCGTGGTATTCAGTCATCAACGGCAGACTGAGCGACCAGTCACAACGCGGACGCGCAGTTTCCGTAGAGTCAAGCGCCCCTGTATCGGGTATCGTCACGGACACGAACCTCTCCTCATGGTACGACGCGCTGTTACCGCAGGACAGTCGGAGGGTATCGACGCTTGAGCGCTGCTCTATACAGTACGCAGTCTCCAGCAACGGTCAAGAGCTCTCGCTTCATGACAGGAGCTTGTCGAGCGTGATCGGAAGGTCGCGGATACGGATGCCGGTCGCGTGATAGACGGCATTGGCGATTGCCGCGGCGGCGCCGACGATCCCGATCTCACCAATCCCCTTCGCACCCATTGGGCTGACGTGCCGATCATCCTCCTCGATCCACGCTACGTCGACCGTACCGACGTCGGCGTTTGTCGCGATGTGATATTCCGCCAGGTCATGATTCGCATAGTGGCCAAAGCGCTCGTCGAGCACGCTCTCCTCGTGCAGCGCCATCGATAGTCCCATCGTCATGCCACCGAGGAGCTGCGATCGGCCTGTCTTCGCGTTCATGATGCGGCCGACGGCGAAGACGCCGAGCAAGCGCGGAACACGGACCTCACCGCTATCGACGTTCACACGGACCTCCGCGAACTGTGCTCCGTAGCCGTGCATCGAGAAGTGCTGCGCCTCGGGATTATCCCCGACCTCGCCGGTCACCTCGAGACCCTCTGCCGGAATGACGCCATCGTATTCGTGCAGGCGCGCGCGGAGCTGCTGCGCCGTCTCGACGATGGCCGACCCCCAGGACGTGGTCCCCATCGAGCCCCCAGCAATTTGCGCCCACGGCAACGCGGTATCGCCGATCTCGAGGGTGACGCGCTCCACCGGGGCCTCGAGCGCATCCGCTGCGATCTGGGTCAGTACCGTCCAGGCTCCGGTCCCGATATCCGAGGCGCCGATGAGGACGTTGTACTGTCCTGCCTGATCGACGCGGATGCGGGCCGACGAAGGTCGCCGACGCGCCGGATAAGTCGAGGCGGCGACGCCGGTGCCGACGAGCCAGCGGCCGTCTTGCCGCACTCGAGGGGTCGGATCGCGCTGCGCCCAGCTAAAGCGCCGG
>Ga0207416_1005300_pt1 | contig 10350 bp, 10 predicted proteins | sample PaiPotPPM11metaG_FD_184107 | JGI IMG/M metagenome (GOLD analysis project Ga0207416, IMG submission 184107) | Iron sulfur acid spring bacterial and archeal communities from Banff, Canada, to study Microbial Dark Matter (Phase II) - Paint Pots PPM... ...
GTGGGATGGCGATTGTCACCGGGCGTCTCCTGGCGAAGAGGAAGCTCCGAGCGATTCGACGTGAAAGCCAGCCGCCTGTCTGACCAAGCGGGAAGTGCCGATCCAGTGCGCTCAGGCTCAGCGCGAACACCTCCGGTCTCCTCCTGCTTGTAGCGTCTAGCAGTCGCAAGCGAGGAGATGGCATGCAACCTCTCGCAGACACAAAGGCTGATCGTCGAGTGGCGCGGGAGATGATCGGTGCCTACCACCAGGCCCAGCTGAGATCCCTGCTCGAGCATGTCCGCGCAGGGTTCGCTCAACTCGACGCGGGCGAGATCGACGAGTTCGACCTCGACGACGTCCTCCATCACTACAAGAGGTCTGCCGCCGAGCTCTGGAAGTTCTGCGGGAGCGGCGGCGGCCGATGGCTGCAGGCCGCCAATGCGCTCGCGTACCTGCGCGAGCAGGGAGACGAGCCGGATTGGTGGGACCGTGGCGCGCCCCGCGGCCGCTCCTCCTCACCGGCCGCCGATGTTGACAGTCAAGGATGATGGTCTCGACCACGACGACTCGAGCGTCATGATCACAGCGGCGCTCCCGGGAGCGGACACCCCGGTCAGAAGCTTGTCGTTTGGCATGCCCGGCGGCCGGCGTGCCTCGCCCGTGCCACTCCCCAGCGCTCTGGCGTCGTGCACAGCCAGGGGATTGGACTGTCCGGGGCCACTGTCTTCGCGCCGTGTCGAGCGCATGCAGCCGCAGCCCTGACTCGCTGTGCTCTCGACTCATCGGCATAACGGTGCTGGGCCCTCCAAGCGCACACCAGGGTGCCCCCAGCACCCGAGGATCGACTGCGTTGTGTCAGTGGCACGGGATTGTCCAGGTCCGACCGTTGCGCGACGATGGCGACGTGGTCGCGAGGAGCTGCTGTATCGCCAACGAGGCGGCGGACGTCTGCCGTCGAATCTCGGGTGATTCTCGGATCCTGACCAGGGCACGGGCAGGCGACGTGCCTAGGCGTCGCCTACGCACGAAGCGTCTGCCAGGCACTTCGTGCGGGTCAACACCCGGAGGTCGTAGGTTCACGCCGTTCCCCCGCCACTCATGTCAGCGCATAAATATGCAACTCTAGTCCACGCCAGACTTCGCCGCGGCCGTGAAGCTCACTTTTGGCAGAGTTCGTTGGGTTTGACGCGTAAATGCTCTTCGTCGCCGAGGTCATGGTGATCGATGGCGAGTCGGGGGTGTCGGTGCGCCGCCTAGGCATGCCCACCCCTGAATACCCCCATGGCAAGGGAGGGGTGGGCGAACCCGCTGTCGACTTCGGCCGGTGGCGGCGTATGGGGGAGTGATGAGCGACCGTCGCGGCGCGACTATCAGAGCTTCTGTGGCCCACTCATAACGCCTAACATACGGGTGAGTGTGTTGCGTCCCCGTGTCTTCCACCTGGGCTGTCGAGCATCGGGGCATGACCGACTCCCCTTGTTGGATCCGATCTTCGGGGAGCGCGGGCGAGGCCCGCTTCTCACTCGGTGACGGGTGGCTACGCCACTGAGGAGTGTCCATCGCGCCGAAGCGTGCAACGCCCGTCACCCCTCGTCAGGATCTTCGCGGTCGACCTGGTCGCAACGATGGTGTCCCGGCTCGCGATTGACATCAGGTGACGCATCGTGATTTCTGAAGTGGAGGTACTGGACGAAGTGCTGGCCAAAGGTTTACCGGGAGTTGGCCGCCGCCTCTATCGCCTTGCATGGTGGTCGATACCTGGTCCGGGGCGCCGAGCCCGAGGTGGCCGAGGGACACTGGCCTCCGGCTCAGCGGGTTGTGGTCGTTGAATTCCAGACGATGGATAAGTTGCAGAGCTGGTACCACTCAGCCGACTATGCGAAGGCCATGATTATCCCGCGAGCACGCTCTCGCCCGGCGGCTTGTCTTCGTCGACGGACTCCACAACGAGGACTCAGGGTCACGGCGTCGCAACGCTCCCTCCGGGACTACATGAGGCGAACGTTCCTTGACGCTGGGCGAACGTCCCCCTGTCACAGGGGACGACGACGTGGCGCGGCCGAGGTTCGGGGTGCAACCTGACTAGACATCCCCTCTACCGGCCAAGGCCGCCCCTGTCGAGGACATCGGCGATGTCGCGCGTGTGATGCAGACCTTCGTGAGCGGCCTGCCGGAGCAGCCAGCGGGCAGTTCGCTCCTCGCCGGGAAGCCGTCGAGCCCGCCGGCCCCAGGTGCCTTCAGTGTTCTTCGCAGTCTCGTCGAGAAACCCAGCGGCGTTGTCGTTGAGCTCGTCCAACACAGAGGCTATCTCCCTCTTGTTGTAGCGAAAGCGCACGACACGCAAGTCGTTGAGCATTGGTTCCAGGACCGGCGCTTCTTCCACCCGCGTCCGGTACAGCCGTATCGTGTAAGCGGCGTAGACGTCGCGCAGGTGACACATGTACTCAAGAGCCGACCAACCGCCGCCGGACGGTCGAGCGCGAAGGTGCTCGTCTCCAACTCCGAGCACCACTGCTCTGACCTCGTCAGGAACGTGTTGCACCACGTCGATCGCGGCCTGGACAGACACCTCGATGTAAGCGAAGGCGCACGCAAGGCACCGGTGATCCTCCTCGGCAAGCAGAGCAAGCGACGGTGCCACGTCCTCCATCTTCACCGACGAACGGGACCCAGGCATCGACCTCGACCTTCATAAAGTTCGGACGAGACGCAGACGGGTGGTTCCCGAGGTGCGACGTCGTGCTTCAGGGCTCGGGCGTACTCGAGATCACCCATGAGCTCGTAGCGCCACACACCCTGAAGCGTCGCTTCGGTCACATCCAAGTGGCGACCACGGTGGTGCCGTACAGCCACATCCCAGGCGGTCCACATATCGACAACCACGCGCCGGGTGACTGCGAACAGGAGTCGTGCGCCATTCGGTCGGGTTGATGCCAAGCTCGATGGCGCGCCACCAGCCGGCAACGACCATGTCCACATCGCCCGCACGCCGAGGATGCGCGTGCGCGGCATGAAGCTCGTTGCGGATCGAGGAGCATCTCGATGGCGCGAGCGGCATGGCGCTTGCTCATACTGTGCGGCCATGCCGGTAATCGTTCATCACATCGTCGTCGACGCCCACGATTTAGCGGCCCTCGCCCGTTTCTGGGCAAGAGCCCTCAATTGGCAGGTGCTATCTGAACGAGAACGTGAGGTTGTTATCGGTCCTCACCAGTCCGCGCCGATTGGCATGTGCTTCATGCCCGCCACCGAGCGAAAGACCGTCAAAAACCGTCTCCACCTAGACCTGACCACCATCGCTGAAGACCGGGATGCTGAGATCGATCGCCTCCTCCTGCTCGGAGCGCAGCGGGTAGAGATCGGGCAGACAGGTGACGAATCTTGGACTGTGCTGGCCGATCCGGAGGGGAACGAGTTCTGCGTCGTACGTCCGAAGCGCACACTGATCGACTGAGCGCGCGCGCCGACAGCGTCGTTGTGGAGCGCGCGGGAAGCGTCGATTCCGGGGCTTCCGCCGTCGCCTCATACGCCCGGAAGCGTGGCCTTACCCGCCCGCGATGGCCGTCGAACGAGGCCGTCTTGCCAAGAGGCCACCGGCAGCTTCAGCAACCCGATGCCCCCTGGGTTAGTCGGGGATCTGGGTCGACACGCAGAATGGGTGCCCTGCCGGGTCAACAAGGACCCGCCACCGATCGGGAGCCGGCTGCTCTGCGGCCGTGCGGGCCCCGAGGCGCAGCGCCTCGGCTTCGGCTACGTCGAGATCCTCCACTGCGAGATCGAGGTGCATCTGTTTCGGAGCGCCGGAACCATCGGGCCAGGAGGGCGGCTTGAAATTGGGCACTCGGACCGCGGCGATCCAGATCCGATCGGTCTTCACCGCAACGAAGTCGTTGCTGGCAAAGGTGACTTCGCCGCCGAGCAACTCGGCCCAAAACGTCCCGAGGGAGGACGGGTCGGCGCAGTCAAGTGCTATTGATCCGAGTCGGGCTACGGGCATGCTCGCCGAAGATAGTTGGAACTGGGGGCACACCCTCTCGGCGAGGTGACGAGGTTGAGCACTGTGTGATGGCCGCGAACGCATCGGTCAGCGCATGCCCGTCGAACGTCGCTCTATCAGCGGGGCACCGCCCTGTTCTCGAACGGTGGCCCGTGGCGCGCGTGCGAGCGAGGTTAGAGCCATGTTGACCAGAGGCGATGAGCGCCGGGACGCGCAACGTCCGAAGCCCTCCAAGCATGGCCAGCTTGAGGATCGCTGTCTATGGCCTTGAAGGCTGGGCGGAGCCTGGGGGCAAGTCCATGGTCGTCCTTGTCACGTCTGGGGTGACGCAGCGGGAAGGTGCACGGTGACGCAGAGCCCGCCAGCTGGCCGAGGCGTGAGGGTAAGGGTTCCGTCGTGGGCTTGGGTGATGCTTTCGACGATTGCCAGGCCGAGCCCGACACCTGCGTGGTGGGTGCGTATCCGTTCGCTGCCGCGATGAAACGGCTCGACAAGCGTGGAGGCTAACTGTGAGGTGAGCTTCTCCCCGGTGTTCTCGACGGTGAGCGCGACGGCGTTGGGATGGACGCTGGTTTTGACCCAGACGGTGCCCTGTTCAGGAAGATTGTGGACGATGGCGTTGTGGACGAGGTTCGTCGTCAACTGCAGCAGGAGTGCGTGTGAGCCGACGGTTGGGGTCATGTCGCCCGAGGTGTCGATGGTGACTCCGTGCTTTTCGGCGAGGGGGAGAAGCGTTTCGTTGGCTTCTTCGGCGATGAGGGACACGTCGACGGGGACCGGGGTAAAGGACCGCTGGTCGGCGCGGCTGAGCAGGAGAAGTGCTTCGGTGAGCTCGATCGATCGGGCGTTGACGTCATGGAGGCGGTCGAGCAGCTCACTGTTGTCACGGGTCGGATCGTTGCGGGCCACGTCGAGCATGGTCTGGATGATCGCGAGCGGGGTGCGCAGCTCGTGGGAGGCGTTGGCGGCGAACCTCCGTTGCTCTGCTACGTGTGCTTCGAGCCGGCCGAGCATGGTGTCGAAGGTGTCGGCGAGCTCGCGAAACTCGTCTTCGCGGCCCGGTAGCCGGATCCGGTGGGACAGCGATCCGTCGCCGGCCAGGCGTGCGGCGTCGGTGATCTGAGTCAAGGGGGCGAGCATCCGGCCGGCGAGCAACCAGCCTCCCGCCAATCCGACTACGAGCAGAAGGGCCAACACTTCGACCGCCCTCGGAGCAAAGACGTGCAGGAGGCGGGAGCGGATGGGAAAGACACCGTTGGTGTCGGTGCCGACGTTCACGAGCAGCGCTCGGTCGGGAACGTAACGCAGGAGGAAGATCCATACGGCGGCGAGCAGCACGGCCCCTGCGACCATCAGGAACGCGGCGTAGCTGAGGGTGAGTTTGAGGCGGACGCTCAAACCGGGCGGTCTATCCAAGGTCGCCCGCGTCGTGCCCGGTGTCTGGCTGGGCGGCGATGCGGTAGCCGACGCCGGCAACGGTGGCGACGATCCCCGGTTCGCCGAGGCGCTTGCGCAGTGCCGAGACGGTGATGCGCACGGCGTTGGTGAAGGGGTCTGCGTTCTGATCCCACGCCCGTTCCAGGAGCTCCTCGGCGCTGACGACGCCTCCCCCGGCAGCGACGAGGACTTCGAGCACGGCGAACTGCTTCCGGGTCAACGCGACGTAGCGGCCGTCACGGAAGACCTCGCGCCGGAACGGGTCCAGACGCAGACCTGCGATCTCCCGCACGGGTGGCCTGTTGTGGGCACGCCTGCGGTCGAGGGCCCTGATCCTCAAGATGAGTTCTCGGAGTTCGAACGGTTTCGTGAGGTAATCATCAGCGCCGAGCCCGAACCCGGAGGCCTTGTCGTCGAGCCGGTCGGCAGCGGTGAGCATGAGAATCGGCGTGCCGCTGCCGGAGGCGACGATGCGTTTGGCGACTTCGTCGCCGGAAGGCCCAGGGATGTCACGATCGAGGACGGCGATGTCGTAGGCGTTGATGCTCAACAGCTCCAGCGCAGTCTCGCCGTCACCGGCGATGTCGGCGGCGATCGCTTCCAGGCGTAGGCCATCGCGGATCGCTTCGGCCATGTAGGGCTCGTCCTCGACGATCAGCACACGCACACTGCCGCGATGCTACGAGCCCGAACATATCGTCGGCATATCAAAAAGCGCATACGTGCTGGCAACACCTCCTCGGCCTGAATGGAGCCGTGACCTACATCAGACCAGCACGAAGCAGCCCCCGTTGGCTTCGCCGAATCCTTGTCTGCGGTCCGCTCGTGATCATTGCGGTGGTCGCCGCTGGCGTTGTCTCCCCGCTGCCGGCCTCCTCGACGGCCGCAGCCCCCTTCCCGTCCGGAACGGCATCGGCGGTCGACGTCGGGCGTAGTGCGTACGGGGGTGCACTCGGCGAGGCTGACGGCGCCGTCCCTGACGCCACCACGGTCTTTGATGACAAGGTCCCGGCTGTAGCAAAGCTTCGCCCAGGTCTGCTCGGCGCTCTGCGCCACGCGGCAAGCGACGCGGCAGCCGAACGGGTCCGGTTCTACGTCACCAGTGGCTGGCGATCGCGCGGGTATGAGGACGCTCTGCGCCGTGAGGCGATCGCGAAGTACGGGTCGGAGAAGGTGGCTTCCCGGTGGGTGGCGACGCCCGCCACGTCTGCTCACGTGTCAGGTGACGCAGCCGATGTTGGGCCGTCCGATGCCATGGCGTGGCTGTCCAAACACGGCGCCACCTACGGGCTGTGCCAGATCTACAGCAACGAGCCTTGGCATTTCGAACTGCGCACCGAGGCCGTCGGACACGGATGCCCGCCCATGTACGCCGACCCGACGCACGATCCAAGGATGCAGCCGTGACGGCCACGCTCGGCACACAAGCGGTGTCCACGCCATCACCACATAGGAGGACAATCATGAAGAGACTGAGGCTGCTGGCCGCCCTGGCCATGGCCGCCCTGATCGCTGCGGGCTGTTCGAAGGCACCTTCCGGAGCCGGGCCCGGTAGTAGCGGGGCCAACAACATCTCCGCCAGTAGTGAGAAGGCGGTGAAGTTCGCCAAGTGCATGCGCGACAACGGCATCACCGGATTCCCGGACCCGGACTCGTCGGGACAGCTCACAGTCGATGCAGTACTAAACGGTTCGTCGGTGGACCCGAACTCTGCGGCGTGGAAGCAGGCCCTCAGCGCGTGCAAAGACCTGCAGCCACCGGGGTTCACGGGCCACAAGCGCAGCGCCCAACAGCAAGAAGCTGCCCTCAAGTTCGCCAAGTGCATGCGCGACAACGGCGTAAGCAATTTCCCGGACCCCACAGAAGATGGGCCGCTCATCAGCGTGAACGGCGCTCGCAGCATCCCCGGGTTCGAGGCCGCGGTAGGCAAGTGCCGGGCACTCCTGGCCGGGGCGATAGGCAAATGAAACCGAAGACGTGGGTGCTGGCTGCAGCCATCATCGTGGTTGGCGCAATCGCCGCCAGCGCTGTGATCGTCACGTCCAGCGCGCACCGAACGACCCTGGCGCCACAGGGACCGCCGGTGAGCACGGCGAGCGTGGTCGAGGGGAAGCTGTCGGCGATCGTGTCGAAGGACGGGACCCTGACCTATCAGGGCCAACCGGACGGCACGCCGTATTCCGTGATCAATCAGGCGGCCGGGACCTACACCAAACTGCCGCCGGTCGGCCAGGTCATCTCCCAGGGGGAGGTGCTCTACCGAGCCGACGACAGCCCGGTGGTGTTGCTCTATGGCCCCACCCCTGCATATCGGACCCTTTCGCTCGGGGCGACCGGCGCCGATGTGGCCGAACTGAACGCGGATCTGGTCGCGCTCGGCTATGCCAGCGCCGCTGAGCTCAACCCCACGTCTGCCTCCTTCGGTACCGCCACCGCGTCGGCCTTGCAGAAACTTCAGGCCACCTTGGGGGTGACCCAGAACGGCGTGCTCTCCCTTGGCCAGGCGGTGTTCGAACCCACCGCGCTGCGGGTAACCATCGTGTCGGCCCAGCTAGGGGCCAGCACCCAGTCCGGCCAAACGGTGATGCAGGCGTCCTCGACCGCTCGCCAGGTCCAGGTGGCACTCGCCGCTTCGGAACAGACCGACGTAGCCGTCGGGGACAAGGTGACCATCACCTTGCCCAACAACAAGGCCACCCCAGGTGTGGTGTCTTCGGTAGGGGCGATCGCCACCTGCCCGTCGAGTTCCACGTCGGGAGGCTCGACCCCCAGCGTCGCGGCGCCGGGAACGGACGCCTGCACGTCGGCGAGGTCGGGGACTTCTACACCCACCATCGCCGTGTACATCACCCCCTCCGACGCGACGGCCACAGGCACGTGGGATCAGGCCCCGGTAAAGGTCGGTATCACGACCGCCAGCGTGCCCCACGCGCTGGCGGTGCCGGTAACCGCGCTGGTGGCCCAGTCCGGAGGTGGCTACGCCGTCGAGATGGTCGACGCGAGTGGGCCAGACCGTCTTGTGACTGTCTCACTCGGACTGTTCGACGACGCCGAAGGCTTGGTGCAGGTCACCGGTGCAGGACTGGCCGCCGGTCAGAAAGTGGTGGTACCGGCCACATGACCTTCACCCCGCCACCCGCACCCGAGAACAACACGGTCGCAACCGGCGACGACTTCGCTCTCGATGGTGACCGGAGGCCGGTCCTCGATGTGGACGATGTGACCAAGAGCTACCCCGGCGAACCGCCCGTCGAGGCCCTGGGAGGAGTGAACCTCACTATCAGCCAGGGCGAGTTGGTCTGTATCGTCGGCCCGTCCGGATCAGGCAAGACCACCCTCTTGCAGCTGATGGGAAGCCTGGACCGGCCCACCAGCGGCCGCGTGCGGATAACCGGGTTAGACGTCGCCGCCATGGCCGACGACGACGTGGCCTACATGAGGGCCACCCGGATTGGGTTCATCTTCCAACAGTTCTTCTTGGCCGAGCACACCACGGTATTGGACAACGTGGCCGACGGGCTCCTCTACGCCGGCATACCCCTCAAACAGCGCCGCCAATGCGCCCTCGACGCCTTGGAACGGGTCGGCTTGGCCCAGCGGCCCGACGCCCGCCCCACCCAGCTCTCAGGCGGACAACGCCAACGGGTCGCCATCGCCCGGGCCCTGGTCGGCCAGCCCGCCATCGTGCTCGCCGATGAACCGACTGGGAACCTCGACCAGGCAACCGGCCAGTCGATCCTGGGCCTCATCGACCAGCTCCACCAGGCCGGCTCGACCATCGTGGTCATCACCCACGATCACGTCATCGCCGAGCGGATGCCCCGCAAAGTCGAGATCCTCGACGGCCTCATCGTCGCCGACACCGGCCCCGCCGCGGCAGCCGACCGGCGTCTCCGCCCAACCACCGCCACCCCCGAACCGTCACATTCGAGCCAGCCCGGGCTGTATGTCAGCGAGGACCGGTCATGACCGCTGTCGCCACCGTGAGCAGGAAACGGTTGCAGCTCTCCGACCTAGCCCGGCTCTCGAGCGTGGGGCTGCGCACCCGGAAGCTGCGGGCCGGGCTGTCCGCCCTCGGCATCGCCATCGGTGTGGCCGCCATCGTGGCCGTGCTCGGCCTGTCTGCCTCGTCCCAGGCGGGCCTGCTCAACGAGATCAGCCAGCTCGGCACCAACCTGCTCACCGCTACCAATGGGCAGAACTTCACCGGCGGCACCGCAGAGCTGCCGACTACGGCGCCCGTAATGATCGGCCGGATCAACGGGGTGCAGCACGTGCAAACCACCGGGACGGTCAGCGGCGCCAGCGCCTACCGCAACCCTTACATCCCTGCCGGTGCCACCAACGCACTGACCGTCCAAGCAGCATCTCTCGACCTGCTCCCAGTGGTTGCCACCAGCGTCGCCCAGGGCCGCTACCTCAACGCGGCCACCGCCCAAGAACCCGTTGCCGTCCTCGGCGCGGCGGCCGCGCGCCGGCTTGGACTCGTCCGAATCCACCCCGGCGAGCGGATCTGGGTCGGCGGCCAATGGTTCTACGTGGCCGGCATCCTCAAACCGGCAGTGCTGGTCCCATCCATCGACTCCTCCCTTCTGGTCGGCTACCCGGCCGCCCGCAAGTACTTGAGCTTCGACGGGCATCCCTCCACCATCTACGTACGAGCCCAAACCGACCGGGTCAACGCCGTCGATGACCTCCTGGCCGCCACCGCCAACCCCGACAACCCCAGCGGCGTCAACATCAGCCAACCCTCCGCCGCCCTCGTCGCCCAAGCCGAGGCAAAGAGCGCCCTCAACGGCCTGTTCCTCGGCCTCGGCGCGGTCGCGCTGTTGGTCGGCGCAGTCGGCGTCGCCAACATCATGATCATCTCAGTCCTCGAACGCCGCTCCGAGATCGGCCTGCGCCGAGCCCTCGGGGCCACCAAAGGCCACATC
>Ga0207416_1005302_pt1 | contig 10348 bp, 7 predicted proteins | sample PaiPotPPM11metaG_FD_184107 | JGI IMG/M metagenome (GOLD analysis project Ga0207416, IMG submission 184107) | Iron sulfur acid spring bacterial and archeal communities from Banff, Canada, to study Microbial Dark Matter (Phase II) - Paint Pots PPM... ...
ACACGCGATTGCGCATCCCGCGGCACAATATCACGCGGTCTCCTTCGCCGAATAAACGCCGGAATCAGGCAGCGTACCAGACGCGCGCCGTTTTATCCGCGCCCGCCGTTGCCAGGCGTTTCCCATCGGGCGACCACCGCACGACGCTGACGCTGTCCCTGTGGCCCTGGTACGTCAAAATGGTTGTGCCTTTGCTGGCATCCCAGACGTGTACAGCGCCGTCGCGCCCTCCCGTAGCGATGCGCGTTCCATCGGGCGACCAGGCCACGCTCTGGATGCGATCATTATGATTGCGATAGGCAGCGAGCGACGTACCCGTGACAGCATTCCAGACCTGGGCAGTTTTATCATAACTGGCGGAGACGATACGCTGCCCGTTGGGCGACCAGGCCACGCACGATACGATGCTGGAATGTTTGAAATAGGTCGCCACGTTCCTGCCGTTCGTGGCATCCCAGAGATGCATGGCGTCATCGGCTCCCGTCGAGATGATCTGCCTGCCATCGGGCGACCACGCCAGCGCGTATACGGCGCTATGATGGCCCTTATAGGTGATGTGTTGCCTCCATTGCCGCGCATCAAAAACTTCGACTTTGTATTCGCCGCCGCCAGCTGCCAGGCGCGTGCCATCCGGCGACCATGCCAGCGCCGAGATGGTCTTATCCGCCTGCGTATTCCAGAAACCCGCGTTACTGACATAGGCAAAGACCTGTTCACCCGATAATGCGCGCATCACCTGCAGCGTTTCAGGGTTGCGCTTATCGCCGGCATAGCCGAAGGCAAGCATCGAGCCGTCCGGCGACCACGCCAGCGCCAGCGCGCGTTTTCGAGCATCTCGATAGGTCTGGACAATCGCTCCCGTTCCCGCGTTCCAGATATGCGCGGTTTTATCCTCGCTGATGGAGGCGATGAGCGCGCCATCCGGGGACCAGCACAGGTCATCAATGGCTCCCATATGCCCCTCAAAGATGCAAAGCTCGGTACCGGCAGGCGGGGCCATCAAATTCCCGCTCGATGGAGGGCCGCCAAAGCGGGGTGTCTGCGGAACCGCTTGACGGGGCAAAGACCCTGATAACCCACTCGCAGGAGGCATGGATAAGCTCCTGTTGGATAGGTTGCGCGGGGTGAAGGAACTCCCCGGCGTCAATGGCACGGAGGGCTGCCTGATTGTCTGTTGGGCGACGTTCCTGCTGGCTTCCCTCAACAGATTAGTGATACGGTGCAACTCGCGCGCCACCGCCAGCATATTCTCTGGCCGGCGATCAGGATTCATCTCCAGCATACGCATAATCAGATTACCAAAACCGGCCAGGGGCGACATGGGAGGAAAGCGGATAGGAGCAAACTCAAAAGGGCGCAGCGGCGGGTAGGCGCCGGTCAACAACTGGTGCAAAGTTGCGCCGAGGCTATAGATATCGGCTCGCACCGTCGTCTGCGGGCTATCGTATTGTTCGGGAGCCGCGTAGCCGGGCGAACCGAAGGGACTGGAATTTTTCGACTGCGCGGGATCAAACAGGCGCGCCAGGCCAAAATCAATCAGATAGATGCGTCCCTGGGGCGAGACGATGATGTTGGCCGGTTTGAGATCGCGAAAGATCACCGGCGGCTGGCAGCTGTGCAAATAGCCGAGTACTTCACACAGCTGCATCCCGATCTGCAACACTTCCTCCACCCGCATACGTCCCAGTCTATCGAAACGCGCCTCGAGTGTTTCACCCTCGATATAATCCATCACCAGGTACCAGCGTCCCGCCTCGGAAAAATGATCGTAGATGCCGGGCAAGCTGGGATGCTTTAGTTTTGCCAGCAGCAACGCTTCACGCTTAAAGGCATCGGCGGCTCCTGCTATCTCCAAGGGGGTGAGGCCGCCCCGGTTCATCTCCTTGACGGCCACCAGGCGATTGCCAGACTGCTCATCCTCCGCTTTATACACTGCTCCAAAACCGCCATTGCCCAGGCCCGCGAGAATGCGATAGCGTCGTTTGAGCAAATACCCTGGCGCGAGCTGGCCTGAAGAACTGCGATATCCACCGGGGCCGGAACCGCTCGTTGAGGAGATCGGTGATGCTGGCGCCATGTTTTGTAAGGATTGTCCGCAGGCATAACAAAATGCAGACTGCGCGCGATTGGCCGTGCCGCAGCGCGTGCAAAAGACGTTTGGCCGCATCATGTACCTGCTCCTCTAATTACTACACAAATTTTGCGTAGCCAGCGCCTCGCCAAATCAAGTCGAACGTTCCATGTGAGCAACCCTGAGTGAATGACAAACCTGCGAAATTATAACATACTTTCAGGCAGTGTGAAAAAAGTTGAACCAATCTGGTACCTTTTTATTGTACAATGCCTACCAGTATTACAAGGAGCAAGCAGTATATGTCCCAGCCTCGTCCAGATAGTTCAGATCTGGCTATGCCGACCGGAGCGCACGCACAGCGCCGGGCCAGCAGCGTCCCGCTGCGCATATTTGCAGCCTGTACCACCTCGGTGGTCGTGGCGGTCAACTACACCAACTATGGCCCGCTCATCCCTTTATTGGGCAAGGAATTACATATCAATGGAGGACAGGCCGGGCTGCTATCGACCTTTCTTTTTCTGGGGCTGGCGTTCATGTATATTCCGGCGGGCGCGCTGGTCGATCGCTTCGGGCCGCGCCCGGTGCTAGTCGGCTTTAGCATCGTGCTGGTGCTGGGTGGAGTCCTGCTGCCCATCGTGCCCAATCTTACCTGGATACTGGCCTGCCGTATGCTTATCGGATTTGGCGCGGGCGGCACCTTTGTAGCCGGAGCGGGTGTTGCGTCCAGCCTGGGGAAATATGCGCCGGTGGGTCAGGGACTCTATGGCGGCTCGGTACAGATCGGTTCAGGTCTTGGACTACTGCTCACACCCCAGTTGGCGGCCTGGTTCAACTGGCAAGGCGCGTTCCTGTGCTGGGGACTGCTGGGCATCGCCTCGATAGCAGTGTGGCTGCTGGTCGATGATGGTTTCAAGGCGCACGAGCGTCAAAAAATCGATGTGCGGGCCGGATTGCGCTCTCCGGCGGTCTGGTCGCTTGGCCTGTCGCACATGGGAACCTTTGGCCTGGGCAATGCAATCGCCGCCTGGATAGCAGTCTATCTTGCTCACCAGTACGGCCTGTCGCTCGGCATGGCGGCTACGCTTGGTTCCATCGCGCTGCTCTCCGGCGTATTTTTCCGTCCCCTGGGCGGCATCTTGATCGCGCGTCGCATTGTCGGCGCCATCCCGCTGCTGCGAGTTGGCACGATACTGGGCGGACTGGGCGTGTTATTGCTCACGCTGCCCTTGAGCTTTGCCCCGTTGACCGCGCTGGGCCTGGCGATGATCGCTTTCGGCTCAACGACTCCCTACACCTCCGTCTTCAACGAAGCCGCGCGCATCAAAGGTGTGGGCAAGGGTATCGCGCAGGGCCTGGCAAGCATGTACTCAACACCCACCATTCTGCTGGGACCACCCCTGATTGGCCTGCTATTCAACCGCAGCGGCAGTATCACGCTGGCATTCACGGTGATCCTGCCATTCTCCGTCGTTGCTATCATCGCCTCCGTACTGGCCGGGCCAGCCGTGCGGCGCGAAACGCTGGCCGGTTAGCAAGCAGAGCAAAAACGCTATTGACAAAAACGACGCCACCAGTTATGATAATGACGCACCAGACAAGGCGCATTCGTCTAGTGGTCCAGGACGCCGCCCTCTCAAGGCGGAGATCACGGGTTCGACTCCCGTATGCGCTACCAAACATTTTCCCTCTCATCTGGTAGCTCTCCCCACATTTTGCTATGATACTAGTGTGGATTAGTACATGATCCTCTACGATCAGGCTCACAGGTGAGCTTGCGGCAAAAAAATTCATTTGAGCAATTTTGAAAGGAACATTGCATGTATAAAAAGGTCCTTGTGGGGTTAGTCCTGTTCGGTATTTTGACGACGACCATCGCCGCGTGTGGCATCTATGACCAGAGCAGCATACCGACAGGCCCAACCGTGCATATGGGTGGAGCGACCTTCCTCGTGCCTTCCATCACCATTAGCAAGGGGCAGTCCATCGACCTCATCGATGATGTAGCGGTAGCACATACTATTACAAACGGCACCTGGAATGGGGGCAGCATGGTGCTGAAAGCAGAATCAGGCGCGCCAACCTTCAACGTGAGCTTCCAGGGCAATGATAGCAACTCGATCGGGCCATTCAATACGAGCGGGACATTCAAAGTACTTTGCACTATTCACCAGGGTATGAACCTGACCGTGATCGTATCCTGACAGAACGGTCTTCCTCAAAGCCAGTAGCCACACCTTTGCAGGCGTGGCTACTGGCTTTTGTTTTCAATTATTTGCTTTGTGCCCAGAGAATCGGGCATGTGCATAAAACAATTGGCAGGTGCGCATTCGTTCATTGAGAGAGAAGAAACCATGTTTTTGAACATGGGTCGCTAGTACTTTTATGGCAGGAAAACGCACTCCCGACGGTACAACCGGCGGATCATGCTATACTATTCCATGATTGCGCAAGCATCAACACCATCAGGTAGATAAAGGTCATTTTACATATATGCGCTCGCAACCAGACAAAAATAAAAAATCGCTTGCCTTGCTTTTCAAATGCATGGGTATTTTCTTGTTTTTATTGTTGGCAGTTATTGTGGTGGCGTGCGGTGGCGATACCACACAGGCTATTCCTGGCACGCCGGTTGCCACGCTCACCGTCGTGTTCGGTCAATTTAATGCTTCACCTACGCCAGCGCTGTCGCAGTATTATTGTGGCGGTTGGGCAACCGACACCACGCCAGCTTATAGCGCAAATGGCGTTATCAATGTCTATGGCAAATTCACGCAGACCGTTGAGGGCAATCCTGTCGGGGTCAATGGAGCATCGGCGGTTGCTACCGTCTTCTGGCCTGATGGCACCACAGAAACCGAGAAAACCACCACCACGAGCGACGGGCTGGCCGTTTTCTCCATCGCAATCCAGGCAAGCGCCATTAACCATGTCGTGCTTATCGGGATGACCTTTACCGCCCCCAATGGTCCATCATGCGCTCTCACATCGGATGCCTTCTTTACGGCCATCGTAGTGTCGCCAACGGCAACCAATACGGCCATACCATCCCCCACCAATTCGGCCACGCCATCGGTCACACCATCTGTCTCTCCAACGCCGGGCGGCACTGGCACGCCCACCGTAATACCAATACCAACGCTCACGCCGACCAAAACTCCCGGACACTGAAGACGGACTATGCTCAGTAGAGACAATCCCCGGTGAAAGGTGCGGGCGTCTATAACTATTCATGACACTTTTTGCTCTACAAATTGCTCTATTCTATTATCGAACGTATTCATACGCATAGAAAGGCAGTATGCGAGTTGAATAAACGCCGCTTGATAGTAGGCCTGGCAACCGGTGGAAGTGTCGTAGGCGTCGCAGCAACCACCGGCCTGGTTATGCTGGCGCGCCTCTTTGTAGAAGAATTTTCCCGGCCCCACATGGTGATTGATAGCAATCTCTTTACCTGGATATTGCCCGATCCACTGGCGGAGCCGCCGTCTGCCCTGCAGCGCACGCTTCTTTTCCATACCAGCGATGGAAAACTGCTGCACGGCGAGTTCTGGGCGCAGCCTCACCCCGCTCCCACCGTCATTATCTGTCATGGCTACCGCGTCTCAGGCACGACCTTGCGCCCGGTGGCAACCCTCGAATACCACAGCGGCTACAACATCATGCTCTTCGACTTTCGCGGGCATGGGGATAGTGAAAGTGTCAACCTGTCGGGCGGCAACGCGGAAGTGCGTGACCTGGAAGCGGCTATTGCCGTTGCTCTGCGGCAGGTAGAAACCCTGCCCGGCAAAATCATCCTGCATGGCTTCTCAATGGGCGCGGCCATCGCCCTGCTGATGCCTCCGCACCCTGCCGTGGTCGCTATTATAGCCGACAGCCCCTACGCGCGCCTGGATAGCATCCTCCAAAGCTTTGTCCACTGGCAATTGTTGGAGAAAAGCAGCTCCTGGTCGCCCTCCCTACGCTGGTTGAGAAGTATGTTTTCCGCGATTTCCTGGGGAACGGTCGCGGTCAGCGGACCGGTGTTTCGCCTGCGTTTTGGTCACAGGCTCATGGCACACCCGGCAGGCAGCATGAAAAGATGGCGCACCGGCTTGCGGAAATCTCGCGATTTCTATATTCCGCCGGTCCTACTTATTCATGGAACAGGCGACAAATTCATCCCTTTCACCCATGCCCTTCAAATCGTCGAGCAGGCGCGCAGGCATAACATTCCGCTGCAAACCTACTTTGCCGAGGAGTCGAATCACTGCTCGGCATACGGGGATAATCCGCAAAAGTATATAGAAACGCTGCAGCGTTTTGTGGCGCAGTATCTCGGCGATGCTTATCCCGGTGTCTCTACTTCCTGAAAATCCCGCACAGCGGGTGACTCACGTAATACCGCTCTGTGCAGGGCTACCAGGGTCACATCATCTTCTTGCTCCCATCCATCACCGGTAAAGCGTTGGAGTTCGTCAAGCAGGGTGTCGATGAGCGATACCCCGTCACCTTGTCCTGCAAGCAGCGACTTGAGGCGAGCAAAGCCGAACATCTCGCGCCTGGAATTATGGGCCTCCACCAGGCCATCACTGTAGAAGAGGAGGCTTTCTCCTGGCTCTAAAATAGCTTCGTACTCATCATAACATGTGCCAGGCATCATGCCAAGCGGCATACCCGTTGCCCACAGTTCCGCGGCGCTGCCGGGAGTCTGGCGGAAAGGCGGCTCGTGTCCCGCGTTGGCAAAGCGCATCCGCCCGCTTGCCGGATCAAGCAGCGCGTAGAAGCAGGTGACAAACATGTTGGGCGGAATATCGCTGAAGAGCAGGTCGTTGACCCGCGCCAATACCTCCGAGGGCGAAGCCTGCTCCTGAGCGGCGGTGCGCAGCATGGTGCGCGTCGCAGTCATCACCAGCGCCGCGGGAACCCCTTTATCGGTGACATCACCGATCACGATGCCCAACCGGCCATCCGCGAACGGGAGAAAATCGTAGAAGTCGCCGCCCACCTCGCGCGCCGATTGGTAGTAGGGGACGAGGCGCCATCCGGGTAGGGCTGGCACCTCTTTGGGCAAAAAGGTGTGCTGGATCTCCTGAGCGGTGCGTAATTCCTGCTCGATGCGTTCGCGTTCGCCCACCTGCGCCTGCTGCGCCTGTGCCAGTTGCGCTACACGCAGGGCAGGCGCAACTTGAGCCGCCAGTGTTTCCAGCAGGCTGCGATCCGCGCGAGCATATTTCCGCCCATCCTGACGCGCTCCCAGAATCAGCATACCAATCAACTCGCCCTGGCTGATCAACGGCAAAGCGAGTTTTACCTCGTCCGCCTGCATGATACGTAATACAGGCGAATCCAGTTGCAACTGTGCGACCTCTATCGAGCCGGAGTGGCTCAAAGCAAACGCTCGTAGGGGATCATCGGCAGCTATCGTAATATCGAAAGGCAAAGTTTTGTAAAACCCTTCCACGATAATTGCTGGTTGCTCGCCAGTAGCAGCTTTGCGCCGTCCCTGCCAGCTATTTCTTGCCCATTCAGCCCGCGCTGATCTCCCTTCCGTTTCATTTTGTGCAGGTTTACTCACCCAGATGGAGGCGCCGAGTGGCTGCATGGTTTTCTGTACAACCGTGAGCAAGCCGTCGCAGACCCTGTCCAGATCAATCTCTTCGCGGAGAGTCGAGGTAAAAGCCTCAACAGCGCGCGCCGCTTCAAAATCACGCAGATTGAAACGCCGGTCAATCATCCCCTGGAAATAATTATAGGGAGGCGCAAGAATAACAGCCCAGGTCAATGTGGTAGTTACGACGATGAAGAGCGCTACAGGGGGACCATGATAATGAGAGAGCAATCCAAAGCCAGGCGTATGAATGAATATTTCTATTGCTGTGACGCTCACATAGTAAATGAGGGCCAGACATATAGTAAGGACTCCATAAAGGAATGTGCCGTGCAGCAGCCTGGAAAGCTGGCTATGCGATACTACCATACTCATGCCTACGGGAAGCAGGACAAAGAACAGATTGAAAAGCCCGACCTTACCAAGCAAAATAGCAATCAGAGTGACTATAAGCGCTGTAACTACGCGCTGCATCATGGTATACATCCACCACTGTACGCGCGGACGCTTCCTCGCTGAGCCAGGAGGCAGCATTATTCTCGATCTTACCTGGAATACGGACATAGCTCCCTTTCATGATGCTGAATATAGAGGCCTGGCTTCCTTCACATCCACCATAATCTAATCTTATCACAGGTGTCACGTCTACATTTTCTTGCCGCCTGCGGCGACCTGAAGAGAGCAATTTATATTTTAGAAAAAAACCTCTTGCAAAATTCTTTTATTCTGTGCATAATTGGGGAAGAGAGAGTATAGCATTTCGTCTATCAACGAGCGCATAACGTGCGGTACCATCATTTGCTGCGCGCGACACCGGATTCGAGGGAGAAAAACGATGACAACATATGATACGAACGGCAATCTAGCCAAAGAATCATACGACCGCTATGCGCGCCATGTGAATCGCCAGGTTATCATCAGCGAGAAGCGCAACCGCATAACCGATGTCTTGCCCAATGTCCCAGGCGATGTTGCCAACGGTAAACTGAGCGCGCGCCAGTTCGCTCAGTTACGCGATGAGAATCGCCGCCTGCATCATGAAGTAGAAGAATTGCAGAGCCGCATAGCGCAATACGGCGAGGCAGAAGCGCACTTTGAACAGGAAGTCGAGACCATCCACCACGCTCACCAGTTGGAGATCGAGCAGTATCAAAGCCACCTGCGCGAAATGATGGACGAACTCAATGAGAAACAACAGGCATTGCAGGAGATGGAGCAGCGTTACCAGGATCTCTATCACTCCTTCCAGGATGCGGTTGAAGAGGAGGCCGGGAAACTGGTGACAGAAGCCGCGCAAACCATGGTGCTTTCTCCCGAACATACACCGCCCATTCTCCACGATGTGGTCAAAACGCTGGAGTTTCAGGTCAAGCAGACGGAAGATCAGCATGTGGCTGAACTGATGGCCCTCATGCGGCAGGCGCAGCGCAAAAACCAGTTGCTGGAACAAGAACTGGCGCAGGAGCGCGAGAATCTCTTCAACGAACGACAGAAGGTTTTTGAAGAGCAAAAACGCATACGCGAACAGGGCGAACTGCGAAAGAAAATGATCGAATCTTACCTGCGCACGCGCTTCGCCATGAAAGTCGCCTCCTTGACCAGCGCCTTTCTTCTCCTCTATGCAGTTATAGCGTTGGGACTGGCTAAAGCGACGACATTAGGCATCTACTGGTCGATCTTTCTCCCGCTCATCGTCTGTGCAGTGCTAGCCTTTTTTATCACTCGCATGACTACACACAGCCGCTATTTCCGGCCACCTGCTGTTCAAAAGAAGTAGGATAGGGGAATGAAAAATGCCAGCGGAGTTGTCCGCTGGCATTTTTCATTCCCCTATCCTTATTTTCGCCCGCGAAAACTGCTGATGGCTCGTATAATCTTGCGGTTACTGGCGATAGCGGAACCTTCGAGGTACGCTTCAAAGACGGTCTGCTGGATGCCGGTGTTCATGGTGGGGTAGACGTGGATGGTATCCAGGATATCGTTGAGGGTCAGGTTGTGCTGCATGGCAAGCGACAATTCGCCCAGCATCTCGCCCGCGCGCGCGCCCACCATATGCGCTCCCACTATTTCATCTTTCTTGCCCGCCAGCACCAGTTTGATGAAGCCTACCGTCTCGCCCTCGGCCTGCGCGCGGTCGATTTCCGCCCAGGGAAACTTCACAACACGCATCTGCTTATACTGCTTCCCGGCATCGTCGGGAGTCAGACCGACGCGCGCCGCTTCGGGGTCGGTGAAGGTACACCAGGGAACAACGCGATAATCGACCTTCTTCTTTGCTACCGGCACGAGCGCATTGCGCACCGCGACACCCGCCTGGTACGCCGCCACGTGCGTAAAGAGGTAGCCCCCGATAACATCGCCAATCGCCAGCACACTACTCGCCGTTGTCCTGAGATACTCATCTACCTTGATAGCTTTGGCATCGTACTTGATGCCCGCCGCTTCCAGGTTCAGGCCATCCACATTAGGCTGCCGCCCCAGGGCCAGGATAATTTCATCCGCTTCAAACGAGAGCAGATCGTCGCCCCGTTTCGCTGTGACGACCTTCCTGTCCCCATTACGGCTGGCTTTGATGAAACGGGCGCTGGTGACGATCTCGATGCCCTCGGATGTGAGGACACCCGCGACCGCTTCCGACACCTCCGCATCTTCTCTGGGCAGGATGCGCGCCGGCCCCTGGATAAGCG
>Ga0207416_1005304_pt1 | contig 10347 bp, 11 predicted proteins | sample PaiPotPPM11metaG_FD_184107 | JGI IMG/M metagenome (GOLD analysis project Ga0207416, IMG submission 184107) | Iron sulfur acid spring bacterial and archeal communities from Banff, Canada, to study Microbial Dark Matter (Phase II) - Paint Pots PPM... ...
GTTTCGGTAGAGGGTGGCGATGCCCTGGCCGCCGCCGATGCACATCGTCACGATGCCCCACTCCTTTTGCTGGCGCTTCAGTTCGTAGGCGAGCTTGACGGTCAGGATGGCGCCGGTGGCGCCCACCGGGTGTCCGAGCGCGATGGCACCGCCGTTGGGATTGACCTTCTCGGGATCGATCTCCAGTTCGCGGATCACGGCGACCGCCTGGGCGGCGAAGGCCTCGTTGAGTTCCATCAGGTCGATGTCGTTGATCGTCATGCCGACCTTCTTCAGCAAGTTCTGTACCGCGAAGATCGGAGCCACGCCCATGATCTCCGGGCTGATGGCCGCAACTGCATCGGCGACCCACTCCAGCTGCGCCTTGACACCGAGCTCGTCAGCTTTGGCCTTCTTCATGACCACGACCGCGGCGCCGGCGTCGTTGATGCCTGAGGAATTGCCTGCGGTAACGCTGCCGCCCTCGCGAAAGGCCGGCTTCAGCCGCGCCAGTGATTCCCTCGTGGTGCCGGCCCGTGGATGCTCGTCGACTTTTGCCACGAGCGGGTCCCCCTTCTTCTGTCGAATCTCGACCGGAGTGATCTGCTCGTTAAAGCGGCCTTCGGCGATGGCCGCAGCGGCGCGGCGCTGGCTCTCGGCAGCAAACGCATCCTGGCTTTCACGCGAGACGCCATATCGATCGGCCACCTTCTCAGCCGTGCAGCCCATCTGGTAGCGACCGAAGGGGTCCGTGACCAGCGATAGTGTCCCGTCGATCAGTGCCGCCTCACCCAGACGCCAGCCGACCTGGCTGCGAGGCAGAAGGTAGGGTTGGATCGACATGTTCTCGTTGCCGCCGGCGACAACCACCTCGGCTTCGCCCTGGCGAATCTCGTGCACGGCGCTGTTGATTGCCTGCAGGCCCGAGCCGCAGAGGCGGTTCACGTTGTAAGCGGTCGTGCTTTCAGGCAGACCTGCCTTGAGGGTCGCGAGCCGTGCGTTGAAAGCGTCCTCGCCGACCTGGCCAACGCAACCAAGGATCACCTCGTCGACTATCCCGGGTTCGATCCCCGCGCGGCTCACGGCCGAGCGAATCGCGGAGGCGCCCAGGTCCGAGGTCGGTAGATCCTTGAATGAGCCGGCGAACTTGCCTATGGCGGTGCGCGTCGCCCCGGCGACCACAACGCCATCGGTTGCTGGGCTCACGACATTATTTTATGTCTGCCGCCCCGGTGGCCGACCGGCCGCCTTAGACGCCCGGTCCGGGTACCCCGCCGCTGCCGACGCTCGCCGGACCGGCGTATGAGGAAGTGCTCGAGCTGTTGCCGGAGCCGCGGTTCGTCATCTTCTGGGCCTGTTGCTGTGCCTTCGAGATCCCGCGCTCGACCTGCGGCCGGGCGGACTCGACGACACCCTGCGCCTGATCCAGGACCGGCTGGACCTGGCCGCGCATCTGGTCGAACTTCTCGCTAAGATCTGTGCGCATCTGGCGACCGGGCTTGGGGGCGTACATCAGGGCGACCGCGCCGCCAATGACTAACCCGTGCATAACACCTCTGAGATATCCCATGGCTTCCTCCTGGAAAAAGTGGCGACCGGACGGCCGCTGATGACCTACCTGACGTATCTTAGCATGCCCGGTGGGTTCTTTGTGATACTCGAGGTATCAAGTACCGCTTCGGAGCGGTAAGAAACGTCAGGCGGCCGCGGGTTTCATGGAGGCGGTCACCGGGGTGGGGCCGGCCGCTCCGTGAGCGATCCAGAGGGCGCCCCGAACGCCTAGGTCGAGCGCGGCGTGGAGCACGACGGCGCTGAGGCAGCAGACGCTGTAGAGGAAAACCTCGGCTATCCGCGCCGTAAGGAAGGGGACCCCCGCCGCCAGCCCGGCGATCAGCAGACCGACGGCACAGAGCGAAGCCAGCAACTCGACCAGTCGGAGCTCAGCCCATTCTCGGACGCCCATGATTGCTGGAATGGATATAGGACAACTGTCAAGAAAAGTCAACACAAAGGCAAATTTCGCTAAAGGTCGATCGTTACCCCCAGCCCGCGGTCTTTAGCGCGCTCCAGGACGACTGCTCCCAGGGCCACGTCCTCCAGCGCCAGCCCCACCGATTTGAAGAGCGTGACGTCGGAGGCCAGGCTGCGCCGGAGGGGGCCCGCGATTAGGTCGGCCAGGGGGTGGACGCTCGACCAGGCGAGAGCGCCTTCCTGCTCGGCCAGGAGGAGGTCGCCAGCTTCGAGCCTGGCCGCCTCCAGATCGTCGACCACCAGTAGGTCGGCGCGGCCGATGGCCCGCGAGTCGAGCTCCCTGCGGCCCGGCATGTTGGAGCCAGCCGCATTGAGGTGCTGCCCGGCTTCGATCCAGCTGCCCGAAAAGAGGGGCGTGCGGGCGGAGGTGATGGTGGTGATGATGTCCGCGCCGGCGACAGCCTCCTGAGCGGAGCTGGCCTCGACCACCTTGACCGCCGGCAGGCTCCGCCGCAACTCGCCGGCCAGCGAGGCGCGCCTCAGTGGATCGCGGTTGACGAGGCGGATCTCGGACAACGGTCGGACCGCCGCAACCGCCAGCGCCTGCGGAAGCGCCTGGTGTCCGGCGCCGAAGAGGGTGAGGGTCGAGGCGTCGGGACGCGCGAGCGCACCGGTCGCGAGGCCCGATACTGCTCCGGTTCGAAGCGCGCCGAGCCAGTCGGCCTCGATCACAGCGAGCAGGCGGCCGTCGCCCGCATCGAAGAGGTGGACCCAGAACCGGGCGCCTCCCCGGCCGGCTGTATAAGCCTTGTAACCGACCAGGTTTCGGGACGGGAGGGCGGCCGACATGATCGCGAGCGTTGTTCCGGTGTCGCCGACCCGCCGCCGTGGCTGGTTGCGAGCCTGACCGGCAGCCGACTCCCGGAAGGCGGAGTCGAGCGCTTTCAGGCCATCGTTGATGTCGACGAGAGCGCGCACGTCGGCCTCACGCAGCAGCAGGGCCATCCAAGCGATTATGTAAGACATCGCCCTAATCGACGCGGAGCTGCGACGGAGCATCAACCAGGCGCGCGTCGCGCACTTCGCGACCGCGGACGGCTCCCAGCCGGCGCTGGTTCCAATCTGCTTTGTGCTGCTCGGCCCCACCGTGTACCACGCTCTCGATGGAAAACCAAAGCGAGGAGACTTGATGAGCCTCCGGCGGGTACGAAACGTGCTTGCCAACCCGAATGCGGTGGTGCTGGTCGATCACTACGACGAAGACTGGCGCCAGCTCTGGTGGGTCAATCTCGTCGGAGAAGCCCGTGTCTTAACCGATGGTCCCGAACTGGCCCGCGCGCTGCTGGCGTTGAGGAAGAAATATCCCCAGTACCGCGAAGGCTGGCCGCTCGAGGGCGGCACGCCGGTTATCGCGCTAGATGTACGGCGGCTGCAGGATTGGCGATCCAGCTCACCCGACCGCCACCGCGGGGGCCACCTGGATCCTGGGGCATGAAGGTCCGGATCGAGACGATGCCCGTCGAGGGGTCGCCGTAGCGCTCGCTGAAGTTGATCGTGTCGGCGAACCAGGGATCGTTGGCCGTAAGCCCGCCCTCGGTTGAGTAGCCGGTCAGGAGGATGAAGTGCTGGTTTCCTCCCAGGCTGACCTCGGCGACCACCGGCCGGCCGGCGTCGAGCTCCGTTTGGATCGCATCGAGGTCCGGCCCAAGCCAGCCAGAGAACGCGACGTGTCCGCCCGTGTAGTTGGTGACGGCGTCCCAGAGGAGCTGGTCGCCGTTTGCATAGCCACCGTTTGCGTTCAGCCAGCTGTTGAGGGCGCCCGGGTCGGTGTTGATCCCGTAGTAGCGAAGCATCATGGTCACGGAGGTGATGGCGCAGCCCGCCGTCGCTACGGTGTCGGTCGGTGAGGAGCCGAGCGGGGCACCCCCCCAGGCGCCATCCTGCTGACCCATAACGGAGACGTTCATGCTGCTATCGGCAGAGGCGCCAAGCTGTCCAGCGACGAGGGTGGTCAGGGCAAGGCCGAGGGCGGCCAGTCCCAACCTGAGCCTCCGCCTGAATTCCAATAATTGCACGCTCCGATACCTCTCTTGGACAGATCGCTAACTTCGGCATCTTGGGCGAGATCAGGGGGCCAAACAATCGAGCTGGATGGCCGAAGGTGAGCGAGTGTCGCGGGTGTACAAGGGGACCCGGCAGATGGGAGGTAAAGGAAGCATCGGGACGATGGTCCAGAAACGCCTGTAACGACTTGTGGACCCTGCGTGAGCTTCGAACTGGCGAGGGGTAAAGATCCCCGGTAGAGCGGCGCCCAAAGCAAACACCGTGGCTGGGGTCTTTTCCTCGGCTTCGCCGCGCCCAGGGCCCAGCCAGGAAGGGAAGTCGGACCGGGTTGACGAGTGCTAGGCCGGCGACTGTGACCGAGTCGTTACCCGGTCAGGAGGCTGTTAGGCGGCCTCCTTTCTGGAAGCGCCGGTGCGGGCGCGGGCGCGCTCGATGCGCTTCTCCTTGGCGACGCGTCCGCGGCGAACGTGGGGCTTCATCGCCGATACAACTACAAATAGTTACCCGGCTTGCGTCGGGCGGAGCCAACGCGCACAACCGTTACGGCGAGGGCCCGATTGCCCTGGCGGCTGTATTCGGGTTGAATTTGAATCGCCTTGTTAACATGGGCAACGCATGAGTGACCCGCGGCCCATCGGCGTCTTCGACTCGGGCGTCGGCGGGCTCACCGTCCTGCGCGAGCTGCAGAGGCAGTTGCCCGACGAGTCGACCATCTATTTCGCCGACCTCGGTCACTTCCCCTACGGGCCGCGCTACCAGGCCCAGGTGCGCGAATTCGCCCTAAACATCATCCGCTTCCTGCAGGAGCTGGACGTCAAGCTGGTCGTGATCGCCTGCAACACGGCGACTGCGGCCGCCCTCAACGCGGCGCGTGAGATCTTCGACATCCCCATAATCGGCGTGATCACGCCCGGCGCCCAGGCAGCCGTCGAGGCGACCAGGAACAAACGGGTAGGCGTGATCTCGACAGAGGGCACGATGCAGAGCCAGGAGTACCTGCACGCCATCAAGGAGGCCAACCCCACGATCGGGGTTCTGCCCAAGGCTGCGCCAGACCTGGTAGAACTGGTGGAGTCGGGCAAAGCGGACTCTGAGGAAGCCGAGGCCGCCCTGCGCGACGCGCTCAAGGAGATCATCGAGTACCAGGCCGACACGCTGATCCTGGGCTGCACCCACTATCCGCTGCTGCGGCCGCTGATCCGGAAGATCACGGCCGACCGTATGAAGATCGTGGACTCGGCCGAAACGACCGCCGCCAAGGTGAAGCGCAGCCTGGCGGTCAACGGCCTGCAGTCGGGTGGTGACGAACCGGCACGCCACCAGATTTACGTGACGGGTTCCGCGGAGCGGTTCCTCGAGACGGCGCGCATCCTCTTCGGGCAGGACCTGCCTCCCATCCGGTCGGTATCGATGGAGATCGTCGACGGCCTGGGAGGACGGAAGGGCGCAGCATGAGCGCCACCATGACCCGTACGGATTTCATCCAACCGATCCGTGAGGAACTCGCGGAGTTCGAGAAGCGGCTGCATGCCACCGTCCAGGCAGACCTGGGACCCCTTGCCGAAGCGATGGAGCACGTCCTTGATGCCGGCGGAAAACGGCTCCGCCCGGCGCTGGTATTCCTGAGCGCCAACCTTGGCTGGCCGCGGAGCGTCGACGACGTGCACCGGGCCGCCATGGCACTCGAGTTCATTCATAATGCGACGCTCGTCCATGACGACCTGATCGATCGCGCCCCGACTCGCCGGGGACTGAGAACAATCCATGAAACGCTGGGCCCCAACCCGGCAATCATCATCGGCGACTACTACTTCGCCAAGGGTGCCAACCTGATGTCGCAGATCGGCATCCCGAGCATCGACGCGCTGCTCTCGCAGACCGTGATGACGATTTGCTTCGGCGAGATGCTGCAGCTGACCAGTCAGCGGCGTTACGACCAGTCGATTAACGAGTACTACGAAAAGATCGAACGCAAGACGGCGGCACTGCTGGCCGCCTCCACCTTCTGCGGCGCGACGTTGGGCAACCTATCGAACCCGCAGATCGAGGCGATGCGGCGGTTCGGCCACTATCTCGGGATGTCGTTCCAGATCGCCGACGATGTTCTCGACTACCTCGCGACTGAAGAGGAGGTCGGGAAGCCGGTAGGCAATGACCTGAAGCAGGGCACAGTCACCCTGCCGTTGATGATTGCGCTCGAAGACCCGGCGGTGCAAGACGAGTTGGTGGGGATTCTCGGGCGAGCGGAGCTGAGCGATGCCGACTATGCCGAGGTGGTGAGCGTGGTCCGGCGATCGCGCGGCATCGACGAGTCCTACGAGCACGCACTCCGCTTTGGCGAGAAGGCGCGCTCGGAGTTGCTCAGCCTGCCGGAATCCCCCTACCGCGATGCGCTCGAAATCCTGACCTCTTACGTTGTCAGCCGTCGTAGCTAGCTGAGTATCCGCTTGAGGTTCCGGGTAGCTACCCGCGGCAGCAAGCTCGCCCTCGCTCAGTCGCGGCTTGCGATCGAAGCGTTGGAGCGACGACATCCGGAGCATGAGTTCACGCTGGAGCCGCTACAAACGCAGGGCGATCGGCAGCAATCACTGGCCCTCACCGACGCGCCACAGGAGGGTGTATTCGTCAAAGAATTGGAAGCGGCGGTTCTGGAAGGTCGGGCCGAGCTGGCGGTCCATTCTCTCAAAGACCTACCTACGAGGGAGACCAGCGGACTCTCGCTGGCTGCCTACCTGCCGCGTGCCGAGGCCCGCGATGTTCTGGTGAGCCGCGACGGTGGGTCACTGGAGAGTTTGCCCTCCGGCGCCCGCGTTGGGACCGGAAGCCCGCGCCGGGTGGCGCAACTGCTGGCGCGTCGACCCGACCTGCGAGCGGTTGCGATTCGGGGCAATGTCGACACCCGGTTGAAGAAGCTCGCCGATGGGCTGGTCGACGCTCTGGTGCTGGCTGCCGCCGGCGTGGAACGGCTGGGCCGAACAGGGGAGGTGACGCAGTCGTTGCCATTCGACGTCATGCTCCCGGCGCCTGGCCAGGGAGCTCTCGTTGTCCAAGCGCTCTCAGGAAGCGAGGCGGAGAAGGTGGCCTCGGCGGTTGACGATATCGCCACGCGGCGTGCGGTCGAGGCCGAGCGCGACGTCCTGCGGGGGCTGGGAGGCGGATGCCTCTCCGCGGTTGGCGCCTACGCGAAGGTGGAGGGAAGCGAGCTCAACCTGCAGGCAGTGGTGCTCACTGAAGACGGCAAGCGTGTGATTCGTGCTGGCGGGAGGGGGGACGACGCAGCCGTCGTTTCCGAGGTCGTCGGCGCGCTTCGCGCGCAGGGCTCGACACGAATGCTCGGGGGCGAATGGGATGAGAGCGAGCCATTGCGGGGGCTCCGAGTCATGGTTACGCGCGGCGACTCACAGGCGGAAGGATTGTCGCGAATGCTGCAGGAGCGCGGCGCGGAGGTGGTTCGCTGCCCCGCCATCCTGATCGAGCCGCTGCCGGTCGACCTCTCGCGCTACGGCCCTCTCGAACATTATCAGTGGGTGATTTTCACCAGCGCCAATGGAGTCGAGCGCTTTTTCGAGCTGTTGAGTGCCGCCGGGAGCGCGTTTCCCGCCGGCACGCGAACGGCAGCGATCGGGCCGGAAACAGCGGCCCGGTTGCGGCAGCACGGGATCGAGCCCGCGCTCGTGCCGGAGCGCTTCGTCGCGGAGGACCTCGCCGAGGCGCTGCCGGCACAGCTGGTTGGAGGCAGCCGTGTCTTGCTGCCCCGCGCCGCCGGAGCGCGCGACGTGTTGCCCGAACGCCTGCGCGCGCAGGGTGCGCGGGTCGATGTCGTCGAGACCTATCGAGCGCAGATGCCGCCCGGACTTGGGGAGCGGCTGCCGGCCGCGCTTGCGGGGACGGACGTAGTCACCCTGACGAGCTCATCCACTGCCCGGAATTTCGCCACCGCGCTGGGAGAGCAAGGCGCCGGGCAATGGCTTACAGCCTGTATCGGGCCGATCACTGCGGCGACGGCAGGCGAGCTTGGACTGCGGGTTGATATCATCGCCACGGAGTACACAGCGCGTGGGTTGGTCGATGCCCTGGTGCGCCACCGGCTCTCCATTCGAGCATGAGCTTTCCTACGGAACGTCCCCGGCGACTGCGGTCGCGGCCCGGGCTGCGCCGGCTGGCCCGGGAGACGCGCGTGGGTCCCGAGAACCTGATCTACCCGCTATTCGTTCGCGAAGGAATCGCGGATGCGGTGGCGATCGAAGCCATGCCGGGCCAGTACCAGCACTCGATAGATTCACTGACTCGGGAAGCCGAGGCAGCCCTGCGCGTTGGCGTTCGCAGCTTTGTGCTGTTCGGGATCCCACTCGAGAAGGACGGGGAAGGCTCGGCCGCCTGGGCAGAGGACGGAGTCGTCCAGCAGGCGTTGAGGCGACTGCGGGACGCCTTCGGCCCGGAGGTGCTCTTGGTCGCTGATCTCTGCCTCTGCGAGTACACCGACCACGGACACTGTGGCGTGCTCGAGGGCGAGACGGTCGCCAACGATCCGACGCTGGCGATCTACCAGCGGATCGCGCTTGCCCAGGCATCGGCGGGCGCCGATGTCATCGCTCCTTCCGGCATGATGGACGGCCAGGTGCAGGCGATCCGCACCGCACTTGACGGCGACGGCTTCGCGGACCGAGCTATCCTCGCCTACGCCGCCAAGTATGCCTCGGCCTTCTACGGGCCCTTCCGCGAGGCCGCCGGCTCGGCACCGCGGCATGGCGACCGTCGTGGCTACCAGATGGATCCGGGCAACGTGCGAGAAGCAGTGCGGGAGGCGCGCCTCGATATCGCCGAGGGCGCCGACGTCGTCATGGTGAAGCCGGCGCTCTCCTGCCTGGATGTGATCCGCGCGGTTGCAGAGTCGACCGACGTGCCGGTGGCCGCGTATAACGTCAGCGGTGAGTACGCGATGGTCAAGGCCGCCGCAGCCAATGGCTGGATCGACGAGCGGCGCGTGATTCGCGAGATCTTACTCGGGATTCGCCGAGCCGGGGCCCAGATGGTCCTGACCTATCACGCCCGCGAAGCGGCGGCCGAGATGCCCTGCTGGGAGGAACTGGGCTGAGTCAGCGACCGCAGCGGCCCCTGCCGGTGATACTGGCGACGCTTGCCGTCGTGCTTGTGGCTATACTCGGCTTCACGATTTATGTGCAACGAGCAGTCGGTTCACCCACCAGCAGTACGGCGAGTAGCAGCGCGTCGGCCTCGCCGAGCGCGACTTCAAGCGCAAGCGTGAGTGCGGCAGCCTCGGGCGCGAGCTGCGGCAACCTGCATTTTGGCCCGCAGTTGCAGGAGACGGCCGGCAACGCCGGCAAGCGGAGCTTCAGTGCTCCACCGGCGATGGGGATCAACGCCTCCCATCACTACCTGGTGACGATGAAGACCAGCAAGGGTGATATCACGCTCTGCCTCGACCCCCAGCTGGCGCCCAACACGGTGAACAATTTTGTTTTTCTAACCCGTAACGGCTTTTACAACGGCCTGACGTTTCACCGCGTGGTGGCGGATTTCGTCATCCAGGGTGGCGACCCGCAGGGGACCGGCTCCGGGGGCCCGGGTTACAAGTTCAACGACGAGCCGGTCAAGGGCCAGTACACCGCCGGCGCGCTGGCGATGGCGAACTCGGGCCCGAATACCAACGGCAGCCAGTTTTTCATCTGCACCGTTGACGACACCGCCAAGCTGCAGAAGCTGTACAACCTGTTTGGTTACGTTCAGGCCGGTATGGACGTGGTCCTCAAGATCAAGCAGGGCGACCTAATGACTGCGGTAACCGTCCAGGAAGAGGTCAGCTAGAGCCCCCTCGACGATCTCAGCTCGATCTAAGGAGCGCGCGCCGGACGCGCTTATAATCAGCCTCAAAGGAACCATAACAATGCCCGGACTCAGCCACTGGCCCGCGCTGCTCCTGGTACTTATAGTGGTTTTGATCTTCTGGGGTCCCGGAAAGCTTCCCGAGATCGGAAGCGCCGTTGGCAGGGCGATGCACGAGTTTCGCAAGCAGTCCTCCGACTTCCAGGATGAGATCCGCCGGAGCGCGACGCCCAGGTCGGACCCGGAGACCTATCAATCGACTCAGGCCGCGGATGTCGCAGCCTCGGCTCCGGCCGAGGTCAAGCCTGCCTCGGCCACTACGCCCCCGGACGTCAACCGCAGCCCGGCCCCGGACGTCAACCCCAGCCCGGCCCCGGACGTCAACCCCAGCCCGGCCCCGGACGTCAAGTCCTGACCTCGCCGCCCCTGGGGGCTCCTGAATAAAACCATGGCCAAGCCCAAGCTGGTCAGCCCGGAAGAAGAACGGCG
>Ga0207416_1005307_pt1 | contig 10341 bp, 9 predicted proteins | sample PaiPotPPM11metaG_FD_184107 | JGI IMG/M metagenome (GOLD analysis project Ga0207416, IMG submission 184107) | Iron sulfur acid spring bacterial and archeal communities from Banff, Canada, to study Microbial Dark Matter (Phase II) - Paint Pots PPM... ...
CGTCTTCACCGGCTTCAAGGTGACGCGCGAATACTATGTCAACGACGCCGGCGCGCAGGTCGATCAGCTCGCGCGCTCCGCCTATCTGCGTTACCGCGAAGCGCTGGGGGAGGCCATTGGGCCGATCCCGGAGGGTCTCTATCCCGGCGAGTACCTCAAACCGGTGGGCGAAGCGCTCGCCGCGCAATATGGGCCTGCCCTTATGGCCACCCCCGAGACCGCATGGCTGCCGCCGGTGCGCGTAAAGGCGATCGAGATGATGCTGGCGGCGGTCCGCGCCGACCTCGCGTCACTCGGCGTTAACCATGACGTCTTCTATTCCGAGCGCTCACTGGCGGGAGAGAATGCCGACCAGGTGGCCAAGACGATCGAGTGGCTGCGCGCGCGCGGCTACGTCTATGAAGGGCGACTGCCGCCGCCGAAGGGCGCGCCGGTCGAGGACTGGGAGGACCGCGATCAGACCCTGTTCCGCTCGACCGCATTCGGCGACGATGTGGACCGTCCGCTCAAGAAATCCGACGGCTCCTATACCTACTTCGCCTCGGACATCGCCTACCACCGCACGAAGCTCGACCGCGGCTTCAAGACGTTGATCGATGTCTGGGGCGCCGACCACGGCGGCTACGTCAAACGCATGCAGGCGGCGGTGGCGGCACTGAGCGGACAGAGCGCCGAACTCGACGTCAAGCTCATCCAACTCGTGAAGCTCCTGCGCGCCGGCGAGCCGGTCAAAATGTCCAAGCGCGCCGGTGACTTCGTGACGCTTCGTGAGGTCGTGGATGAGGTCGGGCGCGATGCCGTCCGCTTCATGATGCTCTACCGCAAGAACGACGCCGTGCTCGATTTCGACCTTGCCAAGGTGATCGAACAATCGCGCGACAATCCCGTCTTCTACGTCCAGTATGGACACGCCCGCGGGCAATCCGTCTTCCGTAATGCGCGCGCTGTCTTTTCCGATCTGCCCGCGGATTTTGCCGATCCGGCAGTCGTCGATGCTGCGGCGCTGGAACGGCTCTCCGATCCGGCGGAACTCGCCCTGATGCGGCAAATTGCGCTCTATCCGCGGGTCGTGGAGGCGGCGTCGGCCGCCCACGAGCCGCACCGGATCGCCTTTTATCTTTTCGACTTGGCCAGCGAATTTCATGCGCTATGGACGCTCGGCAATACCTCGCCACATTTACGCTTCATTATCCAGAATGATCGACAAATGACCGTGGCTCGCCTTGCACTTGTACAAGGCGTCGCATCCGTGCTTGCCTCGGGGCTGGCGTTACTGGGCGTCGGGGCGCCGAACGAGATGCGATAATCACCGTTCGTGCCGCCCGGGAAACCGGGAGCTGCGGTCGAGGGGGATAAGCCGATCGGTGCCTTTTAACGCCTGGTTCGAGGCGAGTACGATGGCTGACAACAATTTCCGCTCTTACCGGAGCCGCGATCCCGTCGTGCGGGAGGGGGCCGACCAGGCCGCTCGCCGCAGCGCTGGCGATCCGCTCGCAGAATTGGCGCGGCTCATCGGCAAGAGCGATCCGTTCGCCGACAGCGGCCGGCACGAGACCGACGGTGCCGAGCGGGCTGACGACGCACGGTCCGCCGGCCTCGAATGGGGCGCGGACGACAACGATCCCGAACAGCAGCGCCCAGCGGAAGAGCGCTACGTCACGCCCCCGCGCAACGAGCCGTTGCCGTCCCTTGGTCAGGCGCCGCAAGAGCGCGCCTACGAGAATGAGCCGCCGTCCGGCGGTCGATTTTTTTCCGGGCTCGCGCCGCGGTTCAACGGCTTCAGCGAAGACGACGCGCGGGACTTTCCGGCGGTTGCCGACAACGCCGGTTACCAAGATGAAGCGCAGCCGGCTTTGCCGACGCCGGACGATCGGCCGCCGGTTCTGCCTCCTCGCCAAGCCCCGGCCTTCCCGCCGCCCGCGCCCGGAGAGCGCGCGGCCGGGGAGATCCAAGCGGCCGAGGTTGGCGAAGCCTATGGCGCCGACGACTACTACGATGACGCCCCAACACCCCGCCGGCGCGGCGGTCTGGTCCTTGTGATCGCAGTGCTCGGCTTGGCGGTGCTTGGGACGGCGGGCGCCTTCGCTTACCGCGCCATGTTCGGCGGCTCAATGCTGCCGACGCTGCCGCCCATCATCAAGGCCGGCAACGCGCCCAACAAGATCGTGCCCGGTTACGGCGATGCCCGCGCCAGCAATTCGGCGCAGACGACGGTCGCGAACACGGGCTCGAGCGAAAAGCTCGTCTCGCGTGAGGAGCAACCGGTGGAAATTCAGGAGCCGTCGAAAACGGCACCGCGCGTCATTTCGACGATACCGATTGCGCCCAATCCGAACAGCCTTCCGCCCGGCGCTTCGAGCATCGGGGCCGCGCCGCTCGCGCCGGCACCGGCTGGCGCCGCGCCCGCCGCCGCTCCGCCTGTCATCGCGACGGTCCCCGCGGCTCCGCCGCCGGCCCCGGCTCCCGCGCCCGCTTCCGCCGAGCCGAAGAAAATTCACACCGTCACGATCCGCTCCGATCAGTCGGGCGGAACCGACGCGGGTGCTGCCGCCTCGGCGCCCCAGCACAACTCGGCACGCTCCGCCAAGATGTCGGCGGCGAAGCCCAGCGCAGCCGCGCCAGCCGCGGCCGGCAACCAGCCACTCTCGCTCGCGCCGGACTCGCAGGGCGATGTCGCCGCCACGCCGCCGGCGCCGGTGCCGGTGCCGTCTCGTTCTCGCGCGCACGCCGCCGTCGCCACCACAACCCCCGCCGGCGGAACGACGGGAGAGACTACCGCCAGCGGCGGCTACGCGGTGCAGGTAAGCTCCCAGCGCAGCGAGGCCGATGCACAATCAGCCTTCCGCGCGCTGCGCGCCAAATTTCCCAACCAGCTCGGCGGGCGCGAGCCGATCGTGCGCCGTGCCGATCTCGGCGCCAAGGGTATCTACTACCGCGCCATGGTCGGCCCCTTCGCATCGATGGAAGAGGCCGCCGGAATGTGCAGCAACCTGAAGGCTGCCGGGGGCACCTGCCTCGTCCAGAGAAAGTGAGAAGTTGCACGCTTGACCCGCGCGCGTCGCGCGGGCTAAGCGGCCGCGATGCGCGCCTTCATTACCGGCCTGGCCGGACCTGCGCTCACCGAGGAGGAACGGGGCTTCCTGCGCGAGGCGCAGCCGTGGGGTTTCATTCTTTTCAAGCGCAATGTCACCCATGCCGCGGCACTGCGCCGCCTGATTGATGACGCGCGGGTAGCCGTCGCGCGCGAAGCGCCGGTATTGATCGACCAGGAGGGCGGCCGCGTGCAGCGGCTTGGCCCGCCGCTTTGGCCGGCCTATCCGCCTGGTGCCGCCTACGGCGCGCTATTCGAGCGCGACCGCGATACCGGCCTTGCGGCGGCGCGGCTCGGGGCGCGGTTGATCGCCGCCGATCTCGCACCGCTCGGCATCGATGTCGATTGCCTGCCCATTGCCGACGTGCTGGCCGGCGGCGCCAATCCGGCGATCGGAAACCGTGCCTACAGCACGGAGCCCGGCACGGTCGCCGCCATTGGCGCCGCGGTCGCGTCAGGTCTGGCCGAAGGAGGCCTCTTGCCGGTCCTCAAGCATATGCCCGGCCATGGACGGGCCAATGTCGACAGCCATCACACGCTCCCGGTGGTCGATGCCGACCGGGCAACGCTAGACGCCACGGATTTCGCCGCCTTCCGGCCGCTCGCGAAGCTCCCGCTAGGGATGACCGCGCATGTTGTGTTTAGCGCGATCGACCCCATCGCGCCGGCCACGATTTCGGCCACTATAGTGCGCGACGTGATTCGCGATTCGATCGGGTTCAAAGGTCTTTTGATGAGCGACGACATTTCCATGAACGCGCTGGCGGGCTCGGTCAGCGAACGCGCGCGCGCCGCTTTCGCGGCCGGGTTGGACGTAGTGCTGCACTGCAATGGCGTGATGCCGGAAATGCGGGCGGTCGCAGCGGAAGCGCCGCAACTCGCCGGTGAGGCCGCGCGGCGAGCCGAGGCGGCCTTGGCGGCGAAGAAGCGGCCGCTGCCGATCGACGTCGCCGCCAGCCGCGCCGAATTCATCAGCCTGATGGCCGGCGTTTGGCAGCCGGCGCAGGGGCTCGCATGATCGCTGAGGATCTCCAGTTCACGACCGAGCTGCCCGAGCGGACGGCTGACGAGCCGGCGCTCATGATCGACGTCGAGGGTTTTGAGGGCCCGCTCGATCTGCTGCTGACGCTCGCGCGCCAGCAGAAAGTGGACCTCGCGAAAATTTCGATCCTGGCGCTCGCCGATCAATACCTCGCCTTCATCGAAGAAGCGCGCAAGCTGCGCCTGGAGCTCGCCGCCGACTATCTGGTGATGGCGGCTTGGCTCGCCTACCTGAAATCCCGCCTCCTGCTGCCGGAACCGCCGGAGCCCGACGGGCTGAGCGCCGAGGAGATGGCGACCGCGCTCGCCCAGCGCCTGCGCCGGCTCGAAGCGATCCGCACCGTGGCCGAGCAGTTGCTCAATCGCCCGCAGCTTGGTCGCGAAGTTTTTTCGCGCGGCCGCCCGGAGCCGATCGCCGACATCAAGCGGCCGGAATGGTCTGCGACTCTCTACGATCTGCTTTCGGCTTACGCGGTGCAGCGTCAGAAGCAGGCAAGGGCGTATGTGCGCGTGCCCAAGCGCACCGTCTGGTCGCTTGCCGAGGCGCGCGAGGCGCTGGAGCGGCTCATTGGCGGGGCCGCGGATTGGAGTCGGCTCGATCAATACCTTCTCGCCTATATGGTCGAGCCCTCGCTCAAGGCGACGGTTCTCGCCTCGAGCTTTGCGGCGACTCTTGAACTGGTGCGCGAAGGCCGCCTTGAAATGCATCAGCACGCGGCATTTGCTCCGCTTTATGTCCGCAAGCGACCGGATGTCCGCAAGCCGCCGGGCGGCGGCGACGACGGCGGCGGCGGCGTGCAGCCGGGAAATGGGTGAGGGGGAGACCGAACCGATGGGCAATGTTGCGGAGATGCGTGTGATCGTCGGCGATGGGGAGCGGGAGGCGCGCGACGAGCGTCACGAGCGTGCCGAGGAATTGCGCATTCTCGAGGCGCTGTTGTTTGCCGCCGAGGAGCCGCTCGACGAGAAGGTTTTGGCTGCGCGTCTGCCGGCGGGCATCGATGTGCGCACGCTGCTCATGCGCTTGCAGCAGGAATACGCGCCGCGCGGTGTCAATCTGGTGCGCGTCGGCGGCAAATGGTCGCTGCGCACGGCGAGCGACCTCGCCTGGCTGCTGACGCGCGAATCGGTGGTCACGCGAAAGCTTTCGCGCGCTGCCGTCGAGACGCTGGCCATCGTGGCCTATCACCAGCCGGTGACGCGCGCCGAAATCGAGGAGATCCGTGGCGTGACCACCTCGAAGGGGACGCTCGACGTGCTTTTGGAGACCGGCTGGGTCCGCCTGCGCGGCCGCCGCAAGGCGCCCGGCCGCCCGGTGACTTACGGAACCACCGAGGGGTTCCTGTCACATTTCGGGCTCGATGCGCTCGCCGACCTTCCCGGCCTCGACGAGCTCAAAGGCGCTGGCCTCATCGAAAAGTCGCTGCCGGCGGGCTTTAACGTCCCCATGCCCTCCGACGATCCGGCGCTGCGGGAGGACGAAGAGCCGTTGGAGCCGGGCGACCTCGACCTCGGACTTGCTCCACCGGTGGAGCGCACCGAGGAATAGGCAGCACCTTTGCCCGGGGCGCGATGCCCGGCCTGGCGTAGCAGCGGCCCGCCGGCTCGGCGGCTTTCCGGTTGCGCTTGTTTTTGCCGCTCTTGGCGCATAGTTTCTGATCAAAATCGGTACCTTGCGGCGAGCGCGGGGCGCCGCTGCACACGGAGGATTTCATGGGCTCTCTGAGCATTTGGCACTGGATGATCGTTGTCGCCGTCGGGCTTCTGCTTTTCGGCGGGCGCGGCAAGATTTCCGAGCTGATGGGTGACGTCGCCAAAGGCATCAAGTCATTCAAGAAGGGCATGGCTGAAGAGGAAACGGCCGACGCCAAATCGGACGCGCCGGTGAAATCGATCGACCATCAGGCGCCCGCGGCGGTCAAGCAGCGCGCCGAGGCCGGAAGCAAGGTTGAGGGCACGCTGTCCTGAGGCCGATCGCGGCCGCCGCGGCCGGACATCGTGTTGATCGGCGGTTGACGGGAAGCGCCGCCTGAGCCGGCCTGGGAATTCCCATGTTCGATATCTCTTGGACCGAGTTCCTGCTCATCGGCATCGTCGCTTTGATCGTGATCGGGCCGAAGGAGCTGCCCGGGGTCATGCGCACCATGGGCCAGTGGACGCGCAAGCTGCGCAGCATGGCGTCAGATTTTCAGCATCAGTTCCAGGAGGCGATGCGCGAAGCGGAAATGACCGACCTCAAGAAGCAGGTCGACGACATGGCGCACGACATCAAGAACTACGATCCGCTCCAGGGCGTGCGCACCGACGTCGAAGCGATCGGCAAGGATATCGAAAGCTCGGTTGCGGCGCCGGCGCCCGCGGCGGAGCCTTCCCTGCCCGAAGCCACGGCGCAACCGGCGGACAGCAACCTCATCGGTGCCGCCACAGGACCGGTAGCGCCTGCGGCGGAACCATCCGCCGCCGAATTGCCGGCGACCGCTCCCGTACAAGGCGGCGAGAGCACCGTCGTCACCGCCGCGACCGTTCCGGTCGCACCGCCCGAGCCCGCCGCGGAAGTCCCCCACCCGGACAGCACAAGGCGCGCGGGATGAGCCGGGAAGACGAAGAGAAGGAGATCGAGGCCACCAAGGCGCCCTTGATGGACCATCTGGTCGAGCTGCGCGGGCGGCTGATCAAGGCGCTGGCCGCGTTCGGTCTCGCCGCAGTCTGCTGCTTCTTCTTCGCCAAGCAAATTTATAACGTGCTGACCTGGCCCTACATCTGGGTCGCCGGCCCCGAAAATTCGAAGTTCATCTATACCGGCCTGCTCGAATATTTCGTCGTGCAGCTCAAGCTGGCGCTGTTCGGCGCGGCGTTCATCGCATTTCCGGTGATCGCCTCGCAGATCTACATGTTCGTTGCGCCCGGTCTTTACCGCAATGAAAAGCAGGCTTTCCTTCCCTATCTCGTCGCCACGCCGTTCTTCTTTCTGCTCGGCGCTTCGGTCGTCTATTTCGTGGTCTGGCCGATGCTGGCGCGTTTTTCCCTCGGCATGCAGCAATTGGGCGGCCCCGGCCAGGCGTCGATCGAGCTTCTGCCAAAGGTCGAGGACTATCTCTCGCTGATGATGAAGCTCATTCTCGCCTTCGGCGTCGCCTTCCAGCTTCCGGTGATCCTCACGCTGCTCGGCCGCGTCGGCATCCTCACCTCCGACCAGCTCAAGTCGAAGCGCCGCTATTTCATCGTCATCGCCTTCGTGATCGCGGCGGTGCTCACCCCGCCCGACGTGCTGAGCCAGATGTCGCTCGCTTTGCCGCTCGTCGCCCTCTACGAGGGATCGATCCTGTCCGTGCGCTTCGTCGAGCGGCGCGCGGCCGCGGCGCGCGCCACCGAAGCCGCGCAGGCCAAGCCCGCGGAGTAAAAACGCGTATTGTATATTGTTGATTCGTCATGCCCGGGCTCGCCCCGGGCATCCACGTCTTGAGCGTTGGAGAAGAAAAGACGCGGATGGCCGGAACAAGTCCGGCCATGACGCGAAATAGAATGGTCCGCATGCACGATATCCACGCCATTCGACAAAACCCCACTGCGTTTGACCAGATGCTGGGAAGGCGCAACCTAAACGACCAAGACCGCAGACGCTTCTCGTCTGAACAAATCATATCTGTCGATGAGCGCCGCCGTGCCATCATTCGCGTGCGTGAGGAGGTCTTGGGACGCCGGAACGCGCTCTCCAAGGAAATCGGTCTAGCCAAAACCAAAGGGGATGAAGCCGCTTTTCAGCGGCTTAGGGCTCAGGTTGAGAACGACAGACTATCTATTTCTCGAATGGATGACGAACAAAAGGCAGCGGAAAATGAGTTGAATAGATTAATAGCTGAAATTCCCAATCTCCCACTCGATGATGTGCCTGACGGCAAGGACGAGAGCGATAACGTCGAGCATCGTCGCTTCGGGGCAAAACCAGAATTCGTGATTCTACGCAAGGGGAGGCGTATTACCCCGAAGGGCCAACAGCTAATTATTGATGCGGCGCAGTCCGGCAAGATTACCAAGGCAGCTGTCGCCCGAAAATTCGGCATTTCGCCCAGCACCGTTGCGAGATTGATGAAGAAGTCAAGAACCCGAGTTCTAAAACCGGATTTGGGGCCAGCTGACACTTTTACGCCGAAGCAACATTTCGAACTCGGCGAGGGGCTCGCGCAGATGGACTTCGAGACCGCAGCAAAGCTCTCCGGCGCGCGGTTCGTGGTCCTGAAGAAGGGTCTCGCGCGGCTCGAACGCGCACTCGGACAATTCATGCTCGACGTACATACGAGCGAGCACGGCTACAACGAGGTCACGCCGCCGCTGCTCGTGCGTGACGAGGTGATGTTCGGCACGGCGCAGTTGCCGAAGTTTGAGAATGATCAATTTTGGGCGGTAAGCGGCGACCTGCTTTTGCCTTACACAGAAGAAGACCTAGAAGGTCTTGGACAGGAAACTGATGCAGTCGCCTTGGGAGCGGCATTCACTTACGTGCAAAGTAAATTTAGAAAGCTGCGTCTGGGTTTAATCCCCACCGCCGAAGTGCCCCTGACCAACCTCGTGCGCGAATCCATCATCGACGAAGCGCAACTGCCGCAGCGCTTCACCGCCTGCACGCCGTGCTTCCGCGCCGAAGCCGGCGCCGCCGGCAAGGACACCCGCGGCATGATCCGCCAGCACCAGTTCACCAAGGTCGAGCTCGTTTCCATCACCACGCCGGAGCAATCGAAGGACGAGCACGAGCGCATGCTCGCCTGCGCCGAGGAGGTGCTCCGGCGGCTCGATCTGCACTACCGGGTGATGACCTTGTGCGCGGGCGATCTGGGTTTTGCGTCACAAAAGACATACGACATCGAAGTATGGCTGCCGGGGCAGAATATGTATCGCGAGATTTCCTCCTGCTCGGTCTGCGGCGAATTCCAGGCGCGGCGCATGAATGCGCGCTACCGCACCAAGGAGGGTCGCCACCTTCGCCACGTGCATACGCTCAACGGCTCCGGCGTCGCGGTCGGCCGCGCGCTTATTGCGGTGATGGAGACCTATCAGCAGGAGGACGGCTCGATTGCAGTGCCGGATGCGCTTGCGCCATACATGGGCGGCATCAAGAAGATCGAGAAGCAATAGGCCATGCGCATCCTGGTCACCAACGACGACGGCATCCATGCCGAGGGGCTCGACGTCTGCGAAAAGATCGCGCGCGCCCTTTCCGACGACGTCTGGGTGATCGCGCCGGAGTACGACCAGTCGGGCGTCGCCCATTCGCTGTCGCTCAACGATCCGCTCCGCCTGCGCCAAGTCGCCGAGCGGCGCTTTGCGGTGCGCGGCACGCCGACCGATTGCGTCATCATGGGCGCGCGCCATGTTCTCAACGGCAAGGGACCCGATCTCGTGCTCTCGGGCGTCAACCGCGGGCGCAACGCCGGCGAGGACGTGATCTATTCCGGCACCGTCGCCGGTGCGGTCGAAGGCACCGTCATCGGCGTCCCCTCGTTCGCTCTGTCGCAGGCCTATGCATCGCGCAGCGGCCGGCCGCCCTACTGGGAGACGAGCCTGCAGCATGCGCCCGACATCATCCGCCGCGTCGTGGCCGAGGGCATCCCGCGCGACGTGCTCATCAACGTCAACTTTCCCGATTGCGCACCTGACGAGGTCAAGCGCATCGCAGTTGCGCCGCAGGGGCGGCGCCGCCAGGAGCGGCTGCACATCGACGAACGTCGCGACGGCCGCGGCAATCCGTACTACTGGATCACCTATGCGCGCCTGAGCGCCGTCAAAGCGGCGCCGGACGGGACCGATCTCGCCGCGCTCGACGAGCATTGCATCGCGGTGACGCCGCTCAAGCTCGACATGACCGACGAGCCGTACATGACGAAGCTCGCCGGGCTATTCGAGTGACGACCCACTGGATCGTCGCCGCCGGCGACGAGCAAAATGACCAAGCAATCCGGCACTCGGGGAAACGGTGGATAGCGTCGGTCGTGGCGCTTCCCGGTGCACATGCCGCGCCAACGCGCACAAGGTCGCGCCAAGTCCGCACCGAGTCCGCACCAGGTCCGCGGATCAGTTTCTGGCGCGGGCCGTGACCGTTTTGATTGCCTCGGCCAGCGCGTCGGCTTGGAACGGCTTCTGCAGCGTCGGGGTCTGCCGGTACGGTTCCGGGACGCCGCGCTGGCCATAGCCGGTCGCGAACACGAACGGCACGC
>Ga0207416_1005308_pt1 | contig 10340 bp, 10 predicted proteins | sample PaiPotPPM11metaG_FD_184107 | JGI IMG/M metagenome (GOLD analysis project Ga0207416, IMG submission 184107) | Iron sulfur acid spring bacterial and archeal communities from Banff, Canada, to study Microbial Dark Matter (Phase II) - Paint Pots PPM... ...
AGTGACCCGGGCACGGGAGGGACGAGCCCACTCTGCGCCTCAGGGTCGATCGTGCCGCCGCCTGCACGCCGTCGGCGGTCCGGCCAGCCTTTCTGCCATGCAACAAATCGTCAATGAATAATCCAGGCTAGGGGTGCCGTCTCCCGTCAGCCATAGAACGTGGTAATGATCAGGGCGACTGCTGCGACACTCATGACCGCCGTCGCACTCCAGGTCAGTGTCCGACTCAACGGGCCGCTGACATGGTCCCGCATCACGCGGCGATCCGATCCCAACAGCACGATTAATAGGAGCAACGGCGGTGCAACGAGTCCGTTAATCACCGCGGTGAGAAACAGCGCCCTGATCGGATCAATGTGGAGGAAGTTCAAGGCGACGCCAACCAGCGTGGCGAGCACAATGATGAGGTAGAACGTGGGGCGGTAGCGTGGCTTGGATGCCAGGGATCCAGGGAGGTGGAAGAATTCTTTGAGCGCATACGCAGCAGATCCTGACAGGATCGGAATCGCGAGCAGCCCCGTGCCAATCAGTCCCACCGCGAAGAGGACAAAGGCGAAGGGACCAGCGAACGGGGCAAGCGCTGCCGCTGCTTGATCTGCCGTCTGGATGCTGGTCTTCCCATGGACGTGGAGGACTGCTGCCGAGGTCAGGATGATGAAGTACATGACTACATTGGAGAAGAACATCCCGATCATGATGTCCAGCCGAGCTGCCTTCAGCTCGCTCAACTTCACACCACGTCGGGCTGCCTCTGAGGTCCGTCCAGCAGCTTTCTGCTCATCAACCTCGGACGCGGCTTGCCAGAAGAACAGGTAGGGGGAGATCGTCGTCCCCAGAACGGCAACCAGCGCCGTGACAAAGCCGGTTGAGACCTCGACATGGGGAACAACCGTTGCCCGCAGGACTGTCAGGGCGTTTGGGTGCGCGAAGAAGGCGGTCATGACATAGGCAAAGAGCACAAGGGTGAGCCACTTGAAGGTACGAAAGATTACTGCATAGGTGGCAAAGAGCTGCAAGCCCAGAATCAGCAGAGCAGCGGGAACCACCAGCCAGATCGTCCCAATGGCGCCGTGCGTCAGGAGCGAACCACCGGCTGCCACCGCTCCCAGATCAGCCCCAACGTTGATCGTATTGGCAACCAAGAGCGCCAGGATGCAGCTACCCACCAACCAGGTGGGAAACTTCCGGCGGAGGCTCACACCCAGACCGACCCCCGTCTGTAACGCGATGCGACCGCATAACTCCTGGACCGCAGCCATCAATGGAAAGGTGAAGAGCGCGGTCCAGAGGAACCCGTAGCCGAACTGGCTGCCCACCTGGGAGTAGGTGCCGATGCCGCTCGGATCATCATCACTGGCGCCGGTGATGAGCCCCGGTCCGAGGAGCTGCAGCAGACCAAGGAGCCCCTTGCGTTGACCGAACGAGAGGGCACTCTCGCCCGCAGCGGGAGTGGCGACCTCAGACTCAGCCGCTGGGAGCTCCTTCAGAGTCTCGGCACCCTCCGGCTCGATCTCGTCGGTCAAGGTGCGAAGGACCGGATCCCTGGTTGGTGGCTCCTCGATGACGGTCATTGCTGCTCCTTTTCACTGGCTCGTCAAGGTAGGCACTACTATGACACAGAAGTTCTTGACGAGGTTCCAGAAGCAAGAGCCATGCCAACCATGTGTCGACGATTGATGGTGCTGAGCTCGGGAACTGGAGGGAATCTCTACCTGGTGCCAACCTACCGCGTCGAAGGCAGAGTATGTGTACGAGGACGACGACAATGATTGAGAACTTGGCTCAGCAACCTGTCGGCGGCGAAGCCGATTCGATGAGCGGGCCGCAGCTTCTGGATGACGTGCTCTGGGTCGACCATCCGGTTTGGTGGAACCCGATCCCATCGATCGATCCTGCGTCACTCCTCCTCACCAAGCGTGCTCCTGCCAAGGACACGCTCGCCGAGGGGCCAGCGTGTCGATATCCAGAGTGCCAGGTGGGTAGGCTCTGGAGCTGAGCGATGCTGGCGCTCTGACGGACAAAGAGTTCCGGGTAGCACGGGTCTGATACCAGGGTTCTACTTGCGTTCGTTCTTACGCCGAGCCCTACTTCGTGGTGACAGAGAACTCGCGATCCTGCTTCACCGATGCAGAGCCCAGCGTCGATCCCTTCACGCCGGCTGATCCGCCTGTCCCGCCGGCATGCACCACCCTTTGGGAAAGGATGCCATTTCTCTGCACTGGGGAGCTGCTCTCGCAGCGCGCAGATCCGCTTCTTCCCCTTCCTGACCATGCTTAATTCCAGGTCGCTGGCTCCTAGCCCGCACGCAGCCCTCCAGGAAGGCAGGGAACTCGGCTTGATATGTGTCGGCGTCGGCGTGTAGTACAGTAGGTACCACCATGAACGTCCGCTTCTGGGGCACCCGCGGATCCATTGCCACCCCCGGCTCAAGAACCAGCCGGTATGGCGGCAATACGTCCTGCGTTGCCGTCACGTCTGACCAGGGCACACTGGTCATCCTGGATTGTGGGACGGGCGCCCGCCTGCTGGGCGATCACCTGCTGCAGACCTGCGAGCCGCCGATCCACGGGTACATCTTCTTGACCCATACCCACTGGCACCACATCCAGGGCTTCCCCTTCTTCGCCCCAGCGTTTGTTGCCACCAATGAGTTCATGATCTACGGCCCTACTGGCGGTGCGCACCATCTGGAGCAGGCGTTGGCTGGCCAGATGCAGTACACCTACTTTCCCGTCGAGCTGGAGCGCCTCGGCGCATCCCTCCGCTGTCGCGACATTGGCGAGGGAGCGTTTCATCTCGACGATGTGCAGGTGTGCTGCCAGTATTTGAACCATCCCGCGTTGACCCTAGGGTATCGCCTCACCATCGGGGACGCCACGGTGGTCTACTGCACCGATCACGAGTCCTTCTCCCCGGTGCTGGTCAAGCAGGATACGACGCGGCCGACGCTCGATGCGATCGTGCACGATGGGGACCGTCGCCATGCCGAGTTCCTGCGTGGCGCCGATCTGGTGATCCACGATGCGCAGTACACGGCCCAAGAATACGAGGCCAAGCGCAACTGGGGCCACAGCTCGATCGACTATGTGGTCGGCGTGGCCTGTGCTGCCAGCGTCAAACGCCTGGCGCTGTTCCACCACGATCCAGACCACGACGATACCATGCTCGACGCGATCCAGGAGCAGGCCCGTTCCCTGGTGGCGGCTTGGCAGGAGGCGCTCGACGTGTTCTGCGCTCGGGAGGGGGACGAGATCCATCTGGAAGAGGGAGCGCATGCCAGACCTCGGCGAACGGGGCACCCATCGCCCCACCTCGAGCCGGAGAGCAGACGGATCCTGATCGTCGACGATGATGCCCTGATCCGCGAGTTGGTCCAGGACATTCTCGAGGAGGAAGGCTACCTGCTCGAGTTCGCACGGGACGGCGAGGAAGCGCTGGCACGAGTGGCCGCTCGCCCCCCAGATCTGATCCTGCTAGACCTGCGGATCCCCAAGATCGACGGATTGTCGGTCCTCGAGCGGCTGCGCTCATCGGATACTACACACGATCTTCCCATCATCATGCTCACCGCCGCTGATGACACGACCGAGCAGGGCTTCAAAGCGGGCGCGACCGACTACATGACCAAGCCGTTCAGTGAGTCGCACCTCCGGGCGCGCATCAGTAGCTGGCTCTTACGCACAGCCGAGAGCCCCAGCCCTGTGCCCTGACTGATGAGAGCGGGAGATCCCGCCCGCTCCTCAGATGCACCATCACGTTACTGCCCCCAAGTGCTTCTGCTCCGTGTGACCAAGCTGCGCCTTCATGGCGTCCGGCACGTCGCCGTCGTGGTTCGCTCGCCCCAAGATACCGCGCGGTGCGTGGATCACGTCGACCGGGCGCGGCAGATGGGGATCAGCAGACAGAGCCTTCATACTGGAGGAAGGTGGACTCTCCCACCGCATCCACTTTTCAGCATCACTTTGTCTGCTCGGCTTGTGGCAAATTGCATGCTCCCGACGAGAGTGAGTATACCTGCCTTGCCTGTGGTCCCTCCGGCATCCTCGAGCCGACCAGCTCTCCCTATCTCGACAAGTACAACGGGTCCGAGTTCGAGGACTTCGAGCGGGGGATCGGGAGCGCGCTCTGCCCTTCACCCGCTCACCCGGCATCTGGCGCTATGAGCAACTCCTCTGCCTCTCTCTCCGCTTCCCATCCACCACTTCTGGTCAGTGGAACGCCACTGCTCCACGCCGAGCACTTGAGTCAATGCCTCGGCCTGCCTCACCTCTAGATGTAGGAACGACATGGTCAACCCCACCGACTCCCTCCAGGACCCGCCTCGGCTGTCGCCCTCGCTTGACCCGCCAGGAGCGGCGAGGGCGGTTACCTCCATCGGCAACGCTGACTGGCGCCCTATCGGGGTGAAGCCGCAAACCACCAGTCCAGGTGTTCAAGTACTTCCCTGATTACTGTCTTTGTCTGTCTTTGGTCGGCGAACGCCGCCAAACCTCCATGAACAGCGATGACCGTTTTTCGCTTCTGGAAGCCAAAAGTGAGACACTGGCGAACGACCATGAATCGAGGCGGACAGGGTTCTGGGTTCTGGACCTACCGTGTGAGACTCGGCATCAAGTAGGTCACTTGCCCCCAGATGTTCGGAAGCGCGGAGTGCACAACAGCGGCAAGCCGATCCCGCGGGATCGGCCCGTTGCGAACCAGAAAGATGGCGTAATCCTTCGGCGTCGGATGTCGCCCAGCAGGGGTCGCTTGGCTCAATCGCACCTCGTGTGGGCGCTCTGTTCCTGCCGTGTCTGTCCGGTTCGTCACGACCATTTTGTAGGGGCCAGACACCCAAGCAGGCCCAGAGGGCACCCCCAGGGTACCCGCTGTGCCCGCCCGGTTACCTCTGCCTACACACGCGGCATGTTGGCGGGACGGCGCAAGCGGGCACAATACTTCCATCGCGGCTCCCCCGACTTTTCGCGACCACAAAAGATCAGCAGCCGGCAGATCCAGCGCATCCCACAGCGTCACCTTGATGTCGTCCTTTGAAAGCAGGGGAAACCCGAGTTCACCGGCCAGAGGGACGGCGAGCGTCGTCTTTCCGGTGCCTGGTGCGCCGGAAACCAGCACGATCTGACGGGGCATGCCTCTATCGTAGTGATTCTTAGCGAGTCGCAAATGTCACGGTCCAGCCACCCGTCTTCCACGTGGCATGCAGCGCATAACACCCGAGGGAAGGCAGGAGGATCTCGGAGGAATAGCCGAGCCAGGCGCGATCGCGAGGGCTCGAGCTCATGGCGTTCGGATAGCGGGGATCGAGGTGCGTTAGAGCTCCGACCGGCTGCGTTCCCGGTCCTTGGTCGGCGAACCGAAAACGAATGGGCATCCCCGTGCGTAGGTTCCGGCCGCGCAACGTCACGACCTGACGTAGGGAGCGACGCATCTGCCACAGGACCTTCTGCACAAAGCCGGAATTAAGTCCTGCCACGTTGAGGGTCGCGTGCCGCCCCGACCAGGTGGAGATGGCACGGACGCCACCGGTCCCGACCCATCCCCATCCTGGCCCGGACATGCCGTGGGTTGATGAGGAGGGACAACCCGATGTGGAGGAGAAGCCCGCAGGCTGAGTCTGGCTGATCGTTTGCGCAGTGGCGTGCGGAGGAATGTCGACAACGGCGATGAGAGACACAGAGAGAACCAGAACACCAACGCCTGCCGGCTTCATAGCTTCCTCCGCCTGGAGGCCTCCCGAGCGTCTCGACCTGCGCCGCATGCTTTCCTTGCGGTTGGTTCATTCTATCCGGCATGCGTTGGCGCTACCGGAGAAAGAGACCTGACAGTCCCGAACATCGCCTTGTGCTTCAGAGCGTGCATACCACAGGGCTCAGCGGTTCACCCGAAACTTGATACTGGCTGTCTCTGTCACTGTGCCCAGCGAGGAACCACCGGACGCGGTGCGGTGTATCTCACACGGAAACGCCGTCGGTTGCAGATGTCGAGCGACCGCTCTACGCTGGGAGGAGGAGCGGGTGACGGACGCCCCGGACCGGCGGGAGATGTTTGCCGAAACGAAGGAGGTTACCCGTGATTGTGTCATTCCATACCGTCCTTCGAGGATTAGCCTGCATCATCGACGTGCGCAGTGTCTCGCTCGCACCGCGGCAGAGCTTGCTGGAGCGGCTTGGCTCCTGGCTGGGTCTACTACCACAGACGGCCGAGGCGAAGGGAAGGCTGCGCCAGCCTCCGTCCGTCGTCTTGACCATTCGGCTTGCGCCAGGTGAAGGCTACGCTGATCGGATGATGGCGAAAGCGCTCCCACTTTGGCTTCAGCACCAGCCAGGAGTCGTCGATCACCTGCTCCTTCATCTCCACCAGGACCCATCCCGCCTGCAAGCCGGCTGTGATGTGCTCGCTCAGGAGATGAACGTACGTCTCGATCGCTACCGGTTCACCGGACCCGCTGGTGTAATGGGTCGGCATGCCGGCACCCATGATGAAGTGCGGGTGGTAGCCAACGAGTACGAGAAACCCGCCGGAGTACGTCAGCCTCCATGCTTCGCGGTAGAGCGGCTGCACGTCGGGAAGATGCTCGTCGACCAGGCACGCCGTCACCAGATCGTAGGCTTCGGACTCGAGCCCGGTCGCCGCGACGTCGGCCTCGAACAGGCGCTGGTAGATGCCCCTCGACCGGGCGACGGCGATCATCTCGGGCGTGAGGTCGACGCCGTCGATCGATGTGACGCCCTTGCCTCGCAACCAGGCTCCCGTCCTGCCCGTGCCACATCCCAGGTCTGCTGCCCGACGTGTCGTTGGCCATGGGACTTCGGAAAGGGCCTCGAGGAGCGCGGTATCCATAGCGTCTTCGACCGTCTGCTCGTAGCTAGCGACCCACTCTCGGTAGCCCGTCCGAACCGTCACCGTGCGATAGCCACGTGCGTCGAAGTCCGCGAATCGCACCCTGCCCCGGGTGGCGGCATCGAATGCGGTCGTCCTGCTCGAGAGGATCTCTGGCCTCGGCGATGAGTCCTGCGGCATCTATGGCTCCTTTGGTAGCCGAGCCTGCGGCGGCGCAGAGGATCCACGCACGTCAAGGTGCACGGGGAGAATCATCCGTGCTTGAACGACTGGTTGGCCCTGTTTACTGATCATTGCACAGTGAGCTAAAGGCGCTGCCCCGGCCAGCCACCCTCGTGGTCGTCTGCCCACCCGTCGTAGGGGCGACCTGCGTTCGCCCGCGGCATGCCAGGCGTCATCGCGCACCGGGCGAGCGCAGGTCGCCCCTACCACATGATGACACGGATGGGGACAGCATCTTCAGCCTCCGATGCAACGATCAGCAGATTAGTGGGCAGCAACCTGTAAGTGCCAGTTCACATGTTCGTAGGCCAGGAAGAATCCCTGCTTTCTCAGGTCGCGAGAGGACTGGTTGTCGACCTCTTCCGTTTCTGAGTACAGAAGCTGTAGACCGCGCTCGAGTGCGGTCTGAACTCTGGCCGAGATGAGAGCGGTATGGAGGCCACGGCGTCGAAACCGCTCGAGCACGCCGCCACTGAAGAGACCTCCAACGCCTGCTCTGACGAATAATTGCCCCGTGCCTGCCGGCTCGCCATCGTAGCGAGCAAGGAAGCTCAAAACATCCGGAACGTTGAGCGTCGCGATGATTGCGCGGTCTATCGGGGACGACATCTGGAACGCTTGGAGCAGCACGCGCACGAAGTCATCACGGTTCGTGTCGTCGACCAGCTCAACGGAGATTGAAGGCGGGATTGTCGCGGGATTCCGGCTATCAGGCGTGAGCGCCAGCACTCCCCATGACGGATGGCGCTCCAACCCGCGAGCAGCCAAACGGCGTCCCAGCTCCTCCTGATCGGCCAGAGGAGAGAGCTGGACGTGGCAAGGCAGGCCTTCATCCCGATAGAGCGCCAGGATGCGGTCAATCTCATCATCCTTAGGTGTGCAATCGTCCCCCAGACCAATCACATGGTTGAACAGCACGACCGGTACGGCAGGCCAGCGGAAGGCGGTTGCATCGCCTACCCGGTCTACGCTTGCTCCCAGCGTCCGATCGGACGTGACGAAGATCTCAAATGCTTCGGCGGCATGCTGCTGGAGACGGCGAACGCGTGTTTCCTGGTTCACAGACCTGCCTCACCTTCAGGCGATCGCCGCGGGCGGCGAACCAGCTCGCCTCCACAGTTGGGACAGCTCGATGCCAGCGCCTGGACGCAGGCATGGCAGAACGTGCACTCGTAGCTACAGATGTATGCTTCGCCGGTGTGCGTGAGTATTTCCCCGCACCGCTCGCAGCTGCTCTTCATCTCCAATCCCATCCACCGGTCCTCCCTTTCTCGGGCGAGTGTATCACTGTCCCGCGACAGACGGTAGCAGCCCGCGGTACATTCAACATGAGATGGACTCTCCAAAGCTTCTGGACATAGCGCGGCAAGCCGCTGCCTATGCTCGCGCGCCGTACTCGCAGTTCCCGGTCGGAGCGGCGGTGGAGGGCGACGATGGCCAGATCTACCGTGGCTGCAACATCGAATCGGCCTCATATCCGCTGACCATGTGCGCCGAGCGGGTGGCGATCTTCACTGCTATCGCCGCGGGAGCGGTCCCACGGCGTCTCGCCGTGTCCTGTCTGCGAGGTGACCCCAACGACCCCAACTCCTTGATGCCCTGTGGGGCCTGCAGGCAGGTCATGATGGACCAGATGGGCCCCGATGCGCCGGTACTGGTCGACGGCGTGGGAGAGTTCACGGTAGCGGATTTGCTGCCCAAAGGATTCCGGCTGCCTCAGTAGAATGAAGCATGGAAAACGTGCTTGACGTGCTACACGAGCGGGGCTTTGTCCAGCAGGTCAGCGATGAGCCTGAGCTGCGCAAGCGACTCGAGCAGCCGATTACGCTCTACCACGGCATCGACGCGACCGCAAGCAGCCTGCACATCGGCAATCTCATGCAGGCCATGATGCTAGCCTGGTTCCAGCGCCATGGCCATAGACCAATCGCTCTTATGGGCGGCGGAACGACCCTGGTCGGCGACCCATCCGGCCGAACCACCTCGCGGCCGATGCTGAGTGAGGAGCAGATCGAGCAGCACGTGCGGGCAATCAGACAGCAGTTGCAGCGCTTCCTCGATTTTGAGGACGATCGAGCCCTCATGGTCAACAATATTGACTGGCTGAAGCCCCTCAACTTCGTCGACTTCATGCGTGACATTGGCTCCCAATTCAGCATCAACGAAATCCTGCGCCTCGAGGCATACCGCACCCGCCTGGAGGCAGGTGGAATGACCTTCCTCGAGCTCAGCTATGTCTTGATGCAGTCGTACGACTTCCTTCGCCTGTACCAGGACTATGACTGTATCTTGCAAGTGGGGGGCAGCGATCAATGGGGCAACAGCATTGCAGGCGCTGACCTGATTCGACGCGTGGCCCGCGGCCAGGCCTTTGTGCTGGTAACGCCGCTGATCACGGCGAGCGAAGGCACGAAGATGGGCAAGAGCGAGAAGACCCAGACCATCTGGCTCGACCCTCGCATGACCTCGCCCTACGAGTATTACCAGTACTGGCGGAACGTACCCGATAGCGCCGTCGCACGATCGCTCGCGATCTATACCTTCCTTCCGATGGAGGAAGTACGCGCTTTGAGCGCTGCCGAGGGCGCCGAGCTAAACCGGGCCAAGGAGGTGCTGGCCTTCGAGGCGACCACGATTGTGCACGGCGCAGATGAAGCACGCAAAGCGCAGGACGCGGCCAGAGCGCTCTTCGGGGTCCTTAGCGAGGACCTACAGCTCACCGGCGAACTCACCGCACAGGTCACACGTCGGATCGGCCGAGACAGACTCGCCGAGGGCATGCCGGTCACAGAGCTATTCAAGTACGCCGGGCTCGTCTCATCGGCGAACGAGGCGCGCAGCCTCATCAGTCAGCGTGGTTTATCGATCAATGGCCAGACGGTGACAGATCCGAGGGCGCGAATTGGCCTGAGCGATATGGATGACGGCCACCTCATGCTGAGCCGCGGGCGTAAGCACCATATGCGGATCGTCTGCGCGTGAAGCTGCGAAGTAGGCCGGTGCTCTGTCACCGGCGGTCGTAGGCCGGTCTGACCCGTTCAGGGTCAGACTCGGCCGGGTTGGGCAGAACTGGTCCTTCTTGTCCTCACACGAAATCCAGTCGTCACCAGGGAGCGTATATATCTGCGAAAACACTATGTAATACGGAATCCGTGACCAATGGACCTGCTAAGCATCGGTGGGCCACCAGTGAAAGAGAGTGTCTCGACGGATGAGGTCCGGCTGCCGCTGGAGGGCCAGACAGCGCTGCGCCTGGACTTCCTCCAGGGTGGCAAGGT
>Ga0207416_1005309_pt1 | contig 10340 bp, 9 predicted proteins | sample PaiPotPPM11metaG_FD_184107 | JGI IMG/M metagenome (GOLD analysis project Ga0207416, IMG submission 184107) | Iron sulfur acid spring bacterial and archeal communities from Banff, Canada, to study Microbial Dark Matter (Phase II) - Paint Pots PPM... ...
GACACGAGAGACGTGCGCCACTTCGGCCTGGGCCAGGCGCAATTCTTCTTCGGCACGCTTGCGCTCGGTAATGTCACGGCTGATCGTCGCCAGAGCCAGCGGACGATCCGTGCCGGCTTCCCTTATGCAGAAAACCTTCTGAAGCATGGGTATCGCAGCCCCGGTCTTGAAGTGGCGGAAACGCATCTCGCCTTCCCACTGTCCCTGCTGTAGCACGACCGGCCAAACTTGGTGCATGAATCTCTCGTGATCCTCGTCGAAAATAAAGTCCGTTACACTGGTTGCGCGTGCCGCTTCGTCTCCCTCGATCCCTACGAGCGCCTGGCCAGCAGGATTCAAAAACAGAGCGCGGCCTTCGAGGGAAGCGATTCCTATGAAGTCGCTGCTGTGTTCCACCAGCGAAGCCAGCTTCTGCTGTTCTTCTTCGGCGCGTTTACGATCCGACAGATCGCGGGTGATCTTCGAAAATCCAATCAGGTTCGCGTGTTGATCGCGTACTGCAGTAATCACAATATTGGCATAGAATCGCGAGCCGCCTTTTCGCATTCGCCAGCCTTCAGTTTCGAGGCGGCCTTCAATTGCCGCCGCATCGAGTTCCATCTGCGGGTCGTGCTGCTCGAGATACTCCGGTGGGAAAAAACGAGAGAAGTGCTGGCCGAGAATCTCTTTTGCCGGATAACCGTTGATCTTTTCCGCCCCGGCGTTCCAACTCATGACCAGCCCAGCAGGATCCAGCATGAAAATGGCATAGTCCTGAACGCTCTCGACTAGCAGGCGAAACCGTTCCTCGCTATGGCGAAGCTCCTCGTCGGCCTTCTGGCGCCGGTCGACCTCGCTGCGTAAGATGCGATTCGCATTCTTGAGCTCGGCGGTGCGCTCTTCGACCCGAAATGACAGATCCAGTTTTGCCCGGTGGAGCGCCTCTTCGCTTCGCCGCCGTTCCGCGATCTCATGCCGCAATGCCTCGGGACTGGGCAGCGCGAGCGCTCGGGGAATCAGACGCACGAACAATATCGCGGTGGAAACGGAGGCCAAAGCAGTAACCGCTTTGATGAGGCCGGCGAGCCAGTAGTCCGCATGCCACAGGTTCCAGACCTCCATGATATGCGTTGCGCCGCAAGCCAGAATAAATACACCAAAGCACACGAACATCCAGTTAAACGGCAGGTCGCGTCTCTTGCGGATGAAGTAGATGAGACTGACGGGAATTGAAAAGTAGGCGAGCGCGATCAGCGAGTCCGAGACCAGATGCAACCAGACCAATCGGCTGTTCCAAAGATAGCAATACCCGTGAGGCATGAACTCGCTGGGAGAAAGCAAGTTTTTGAAGAGCTCCATGGTAATCCTCAGATCCGTTTTATCTTGCGCCCCAAGCACAATTAACAGGTCGGGAGTCACCAGCACGCTGCTCAGAGTTTGGAGTACGCCAAGAGCAACGAGGCTTCACTTTTAGAAAGAACCGTTTCATCTCAGATAGCGCTCTAGCGGAGATGTTTCAATCGAACCGCATCGCTGCGCGCCCCCGGATTGGTACTCATTTAACCATTGAGATGCATGCGAAGCAGTCACAAACCGGACAGTCGATCAGTCATTTCCAAAAACGCTGCGCAAAGAATCGTTAACCTTTAAACCATGAGAGCAGTCAATGAGTCCGGAACTCTTAAAGCGTTTCATCAGAACATTGACGCGCTGTCGGGTCGTACCGATCATCTCCGCCAGGGTCTGCTGACTTACGTTGCTGGCGAAATCTAAGCGGCCCGGTTGCGCCAAGAAGAAAAGCGCGCGGGCTAATCGTTCCTCACTTGAGTCAATCAGATTGTTCACCAGGTCTGCCGAAATTCGCGTGTTGCGGCCAAGAAGGTATGTAACAAAGCCGTAACATGCCTCGCCTCCGCTAAGCAACGCGCGTATCATGATGGTGCGATCGATTTTCACCGCACGCAGATCCGTGAGAGCCACTGCAGTGTGAAAGCGGACCGGTTGGTCTGGAGCAATACAGCTCTCGCCGAAAAAATCCCCGCGGGAGAGAACGCCAATGATCGCTTCTTTCCCTTGCCGGGAGGTGACCGTAAGCTTCACAGCGCCTTTTTCAATGTAGAAGATCGAATCGCTGGGTTCGCCTGCGGAGAAAATAAGTGTTCTTGCAGGGAACGATATGTCCCTTTTCTTTGGGCCGACGGAAACTAGGAATGTGGCGGCGTCGAAGGTTTTGGCAGGAGCTTGCTGCATTTTTACCACAACTCTCTCTTGTAGCTCCATGAGTAATCAATCGATTAACTTCTGTCAAGCAAGCGTGACAGGTTCGTCGAAATTAACGGCCGCAACATTCGTATACGCCTGTATACGAACTCTGGCGAACTTCGTCGGGAGTGCGAGTGAGATACGAACCGATAGGTATCTGATCGATACGCTACGTAAAGATACCTCGTTTACATCGATACGCGTTTAAGGTAGGAAAGAAGCACGCGGATGAAAAACAAAAAGCCACAAGCAGCGTCGTCTCATTTCCCATCTGTTCCTCTGGCCGAGGCGGTTGCGAGTCGCGCGAGCAGACACGCGAAGATCGTGTCAGAAATTCTTAGCGATCTGGAAAAGCTCGACCAGTATAGTGCGATCAAGGTGAATCTCACTGATTCAGGAGAGAAAAAAGCCGATCTTCGTTCCGCGATTCACCGTGCTGCCAAGAAAAACAATACGCCTCTGGCCACTACTTCCGACGACAAAAATCTTTTTGTATTTAGGAAGCTGCCGCGGTAGGAGTTGCAATAGGCAACCCTATGCGAGAATCTGCGAATTACTCGCATGGGCAATTCCGAGCTTGTAATTCCAAAGTCGTACGAGGCCCTCTAACCGACGACGGATTCACTTCTACTTTTCTTTTCGAACGCTAATTTCCCCCGAAGGATGAATTGTCCGCACAGAGTGGCAGGGCTAGCATCGGTTTGCCGATGAAAAATATGCGTGGCCGTGAATAGACCAATCGGAACCGCGGCCATGTCGGGAACAAGATGAAAGAGAAACGCGTCCGGACCGTTGACCAACGTCGCGGTTCGCGTCGAATTAGGTCTGGCTCACTCACGCAATCGATTTTCAAAATAAATCATAGGGAGAGTCAATGATGTCAGCACAAAAAACGAACCAACCATCGACTTCACAATCAGTTCCGACGGGAGAACAGGGCAAGCGGCAGACTTCTTTAGCTCGCCGGAATATTCTGCCCTCTGTCCCATCGCTGTTGTTCGATCCCCTGGGCTTTTTCGATGACAGCCCGTTCAGTTTGCTGAGACGGATGCAACAAGAGATGAATCGAGCTTTCGGTCAACCCGGACTCAACTCCCTGGGAACCGCCTCTAACCCGGTCTGGGTGCCCCCGATCGAGGTCGCTTACCGAGACGGCAACTTTGTGGTGTCCGCGGAATTGCCCGGCCTCAACGACGAGGACATTACGGTGGCGATCCGAGACGATGGCATCGTGATTGAAGGTGAACGCGAAATCGAGAAGGAAGATAACGAACGTGGAATCCATCGAACCGAACTTCGCTATGGGCAGTTTTACAGGGCCATTCCTTTGCCAGAAGGGGCTAAAACAGAGCAAGCGCGGGCTGAGTTTAAGGATGGAATCTTGCAAATCACTGTTCCAGTGCCACAGGAAAAAAGAAATGAACGTCAGATTCCGATAGAGACCACAGGTTCGTCGCAATCTGCTTTGTCGAAAACGAACGAAAATAAATCTGCATCGGCCGAGACTTCGGATACGAAAAAGGCCGCCTGAAAGAAAATCAATCGTTTTGCTGGTCGTCGTGAGCGATCGCCGTTGCCGCCCAAAGTCTTCACCGGTCGACCAGCAATTTGTTTGTTGGAGACGAAAACAATCCGTACCCAGGAGCTTGGTTCTGTGGAATGAGGCGCACTCGAAGATTTCCAAGCTTCACCGTCGGACACCGAAACTCACGGGGATCCTGCGCGCTTGCAGGACACGCTTCGACAATTGTTCGTGTCTCAACACCGGACATTGCGGATGAAAGAAACTGACGCAAAAGTTAAACTCTTCGGCAGGCGGGGATCCGCCGAAGCGCATCTCATTCGCGATTTCCTGCACCGATGCGACGTGCCGTTTGAGTGGATCGAGCTGAATAACGACGCGCAGGCGCCACCCGAAGCTCAGCTACAGGGATTAAGTGATCGTCGATTGCCGATCTGTGTGTTTGCCGATGGCACTCGGATAGAACATCCCACGATTCGACAGGTCGGTGAGAAACTTGGCTTGTTCCGTAATCCATCTCGAGCCGAATACGATTTGAGTATTTACGGCGCGGGGCCGGCTGGGATCAGCGCGGCCGTGTATGGAGCTTCCGAAGGCTTGAAAACAGTCCTGATTGAGCGCTTCGCAGTGGGCGGACAGGCTGCAACCAGCCCCAAGATCGAGAACTACCTTGGGTTTCCGGAAGGAATTGCGGGCGCGGAGTTGGCTTTGCGAGGTCGCGAACAGGCGTGCCGCTTCGGAGCTGAAATCCTGCTGTTGCGCGAAGGGGTTCGCGGTGAGTTCTTGCCGGGCAAGGGAATCGGCTACCTCTCAGATGGAACAAAAATCATCGCACGCGCTTCGATTTGCGCAACCGGTGTTGAGTACCGCCGCCTAAATCTTACCAATGAAGAAAAGTTTCGCGAAGCGGGGGTTTACTATGGGGCGGGCGCGAGCGAGGCGACATTGTGCAGCGCCAGCGATAACGTGTTCATCGTCGGCGGAGGAAATTCGGGGGCTCAGGCGGCGATGCATTTTGCCCGCTTTACCACAAAGGTCACCATCGTCGTCCGCGAGGGTTCCCTGAAAAAAAACGTCTCACAATACCTGATCGACCGCATCCGCTCCTGCCCCCACGTCAGAGTTCTTCTACGCACCGAAGTGATTGCTCTTCACGGAGATGATGTGTTGAGTTCGATTACGCTGCGCGACGCTCAAACTGGCAAGGAGTGGACTGAGGGAACCAACTGGCTTTTTCTTTGCCTAGGCGGGCTGCCGAACACGGAGTGGGCGGAGGAGGTCGGTATCGTCCGCGACGAGGCTGGTTATCTCGTAACCGGGCTCGATCTGATGAAGAACGGCAGCCGGCCGGCGAACTGGAAGCTTGATCGCGATCCCTATTATATGGAGACGAACATTCCAGGTGTCTTCGCAGCCGGGGATGTGCGGCATGGTTCCATCAAGCGGTGCGCCTCGGCAGTCGGGGAGGGAGCGATGGCTGTCACATTTGTCCATCGCTACATCGCCGGCGGTTAGAGCTGAGCGCCCTCAGGCTACGCCTGGAGGCCATTCCAGAAGAGCGATTCCCGCCTCACTCAGCAACGCGGCCACGTCGTCGGCGTGCAGGCGGGACGCGTCATATTCAACTTGAACCGTTCGCGCATTCTCATCCAACGAAATGCGGCGGACCATCCACTTCTCGAACTAGATCCAGAGCACGGATTGCGAACCTTTCCGAAAGCCGCGCATAGGAAAATGTCTTATTCAGAGTGTCAAGAAGTACGTCTCCATCAGGCGCTCTTTCTATCATCGACGTCAACGTACTCGGCGTCCACGACTCCTTCATCCTTGGCATGGCCATCAGTTCCCGAGGGAGGCCGGCCGGAACCAGATGCGGCGGCCCCAGTTTGTGCTCCCTGCGCCTGCGCTGCCTTGTACATTTGCTCTGCGAGTTTCTGTGAGGTCTGAGTCAGATGGCCGAGTGCCTTATCCATAGCCGCTTTGTTATTGGATGACAACGCTTGTTTGGCATCAGCCATGGCATTTTCCACCTCGCTCCGCTCGGATCCCGAAATCTTGTCGCCTTGCTCGCGCAGCATTTTTTCCACGCTGTAGACCAACGAGTCAAGATGGTTTCTGGCTTCGATCTCTTCGCGTCTCGCTTTGTCTTCGGCCGAATGTGATGCGGCTTCCTTGGCCATGCGTTCGACATCTTCCTTGCTCAGGCCGGAAGACGAAGTGATTGTGATCTTCTGGTCTTTGCCGGTGGCCAAATCTTTCGCGGTCACATTCAGAATGCCATTTGCATCAATATCGAACGTCACTTCAATTTGCGGAACTCCGCGCGGAGCGGGCGGAATCCCGGTGAGCAGGAACTTACCCAGCGTACGATTCTGTGACGCCATCGGGCGTTCTCCCTGGAGCACATGGACGTCCACTGCTGTTTGATTGTCGGCAGCCGTGGAAAATGTTTCCGTCTTGCGGGTAGGAATTGTGGTGTTGCGCGGAATCATAGGCGTGGCTACGGCGCCTTGAGTTTCAATCGAAAGCGTCAGCGGGGTTACATCCAGCAAGAGCAGATCTTTCACATCCCCTTGCAGCACGCCGCCTTGGACTGCGGCGCCCACTGCAACCACTTCATCTGGATTCACTCCTTTGTGCGGTTCCTTGTCAAACAACTCTTTAACCAGGGCCTGAATCCGCGGCATGCGCGTCTGACCGCCTACCAGCACAACCTCGTTAATTTGGCTGGCGTCGACCGAGGCATCTTTCATGCACTGCTTGCACGGAGGAACCGAGCGCTGAATCAGATCTTCAACCATGGATTCGAGTTTTGCGCGCGTCAGTTTTTTGACTAGATGCTTGGGGCCGCCGGCATCGGCGGTAATGAAAGGCAAGTTGATCTCGGTCTCCATGGTGGTTGAGAGTTCAATCTTGGCCCGTTCTGCCGCGTCGCGGAGCCGCTGCAAAGCCATTTCATTGCCCTTGCCGCGCAGATCGAGTCCCTCATCTTTTTTGAACTCATCGATGAGCCAGTCGACAAGACGCTGATCGATGTTGTCACCGCCGAGGTGAGTGTCGCCGTTGGTAGCCTCCACTTCCACCAGGCCCTCGCCCACTCGCAGGATGGAAATATCGAATGTACCGCCGCCGAAGTCGTAGACAGCGATGGTTTCATCCTTCTTCTTGTCGAGCCCGTAGGCGAGTGCTGCCGCCGTGGGCTCGTTGATGATTCGCTTTACATCGAGGCCGGCAATTGTGCCGGCGTCTTTCGTCGCCTGGCGCTGCGCATCGTTGAAGTAGGCAGGGACTGTGACGACTGCTTCCGTAACGGATTCGCCCAAGTAGTCCTCGGCTGCCTTCTTGAGCTTTTGGAGAATCATTGCGGATATTTGAGGCGGAGTGTATTTTTTACCCTGAGCCACAACGACGACACTGTCGCCATCGCGCTCCACTTTGTAGGGAACCATTTTCAACTCTTCGCTCACCTCGTTGTAGCGGCGTCCCATGAAGCGCTTGATCGAGTAGATTGTGTTCTCGGGATTGGTAATCGCCTGACGTTTGGCGACTTGGCCGACCAGTATCTCTCCGGTCTTGCTGAAGGCCACCACCGATGGAGTTGTGCGGCCTCCCTCTTCATTGGGGATGACTTTGGGCTCACCGCCTTCCATCGCCGCCACCGCCGAGTTCGTCGTGCCGAGATCAATGCCAATGATTTTGGCCATGTTGGAGTCTCCTGGATTCTTAGCACCGTTACCCGGCGGTGGTCGTGATTTCCTCAGTGATTACATTGCGGGCGGAAAGCGGTCAAACATCTTCTCCACCGATTTGTCGAGATCTTTCATGGCTTTATCCGGCTTATCGGGAAGCGTGTCGCTGGCGGATCCTCGCCAGATGAGCTTTTTGCTGCGACTGTCAAACATGTCGATCACCAGCGTTCCGACTTCATAGTTATCAACCCAGGTCGTGGCCTCGCCGAATCCTCCCCAGCGCCAGCCGGGAAAACCGTCATAGAAAGTTCGCAGCGTGGGTCGTTCGTGAGTGGTGCCGATCGCCATGATCGTGACATCCCCGTCGGACGGAACTTCGCTCCAGCCCTTCTTCGCGAGTTCTCTGCTGACGGACTCCTTGATACGATCATCCCAGAGGGGGTTGGGTGTTTCGATCTTGGCCCACGAATAGGTTTTGTATTGCGAAAAACTAACGTGATGATCATAGTCAGTTTTGATCTCGCGCGAAAAAGCGGAGCTAGCCATTGCCAGCATGACAGCGACAGACAGCAGAAAACGGACCTGAAGTTTCATATCGTCTCCTTCGTATTCTTATCCGATTCACGACTGCACGCCCGGGTTAGAGGTTGATACATCCCAACGACCTCCAACAGCGAATCTATCGGTCAGCTTCGGTGTTGACAATTACACAGGAGAATGAAAAAGGGTTCAGAGAGGACGCGTAAAATCAGGTGATCCGCGGGTTGGAGATTTCTCTAAGACTTTGGGGGTAGAAGGAACAAAAAGATTAGCCGCGGGATTGGCTGGCGGGCGCGGCGCTGTGCACGGCCCATGTGAGCAGTTCCTGAATTTCTGATTGCAGGTAGAACCCTTCGCCGATCAGAGGCGCGACCGCTCCGCCATGGATTGCGTCTGAAAAAAGCTCACGAGTCAGCTCGTATCCGGGGATGTGTATTCTCTTCACGAGTTCCAGCAAATCGGCACTGGGCATTTCGCGTTGAGCGATGAAAGACAAGAGCAGCATCAATCCATCCGGTCCTACGAATCTTTCGAGCGGCAATCCTTCAACCAGGCTATGATCCTTTCGAAACTCGCGTCGATCATCATATCGGCAGGAATTGTGGACCAGCCTTAGACCTTTGACTTTCGTGGTGCCACGGGCATCTTCGCGCGTGAGCCATTCCACCCGGCCGGACTCAATGCTGGTAATGAGTGCACCGCAGTCAGCACATCTCCAACCGATCGAAGAAGTGCGTTGACCGCTGATCGCCCGCCTCGTTGTGAAACTCCTTTTAAAACGTTTTCTCAACTTACTTCCCTTGTGCTGATTTAAATCATTGATCTACTCAATCCCAGATCCGCTCAATCATTGACGTGCTCGAATTATGGACCGGCTCAAATCATCTCCAGCGGTTGCGGCTCTAAAGGTGGGGGAAAGTCACGATCCAGTTCTGCGAGATCCTGACTTGTCAGTTGGAGATCGAGCGCCCCCCGGTTTTGTCGAATATGTTCCGGAACTCCTGCCCTCGGGATGGCCACAACTTTTTCCTGACGGAGCACCCAGGCAAGCGCCACTTGCGCGGGAGTCGCGCCATGACTCTCGGCTATCGCCCGCAAAGTGGCGTGATTTAACATCCGCCCTTGCTCGATCGGCGAGTAGGCCATCACTGGAATCTGGCGCTGGCGGCACCATGGCAGCAGATCGTACTCGATACCCCGGCGCTGAAGGTTGTATAACACCTGGTCCGTTGCGACGGCTTCTCCGCGGGTCAGGCTTTCGACCTCCTTCATGTCGGAGAGATCAAAGTTGCTCACACCCCAGTAGCGGATCTTGCCGTTGCGGAGTAGCGCCTCGAATGCGCTGAGCGCCTGCTCCAGCGGTATCTGCCCCCGCCAATGGAGCAGGTAGAGGTCGATGTGATCCGTCCTGAGACGCCGCAAACTACGTTCGCAGGCGTTCAGGGTTCCGCTTCGGCTGGCATTGTGCGGGAGAACTTTGCTCACCAGAAAAACCTGGTCGCGCCGGTCGGCAATGGCTTCTCCGACTAACTTCTCGGCCCCGCCGTTGGCATACATCTCTGCGGTGTCGATGAGCGTCATGCCGAGATCGAGGCCCAGGCGCAGCGCCTGAAGCTCCTGCTCCCGCGTATGTTTTCCTTCCGCCATGCCCCACGTTCCTTGCCCGAGCACAGGAATTGCTTCGCCACCCGGCAGAGTTGTGCTGCGTACTGCAGTGACTGCTAACACAGAACCTCCTTCATAAGACTAGCTCATCAGAAATCGGCGTCGCGCTGCCGGCGGCCAGTGATCACCTCATTCGCGTGTGCGGACCTGCCCGTTCGTGAATCACGGGACCCAGATGGGGAGGGAATTCCCGGTCCATCATCGGACCCGCCGATCTTCCGACTCGAAGATTGTGCATCTGAGCGGGCTCCAATGGGCGGCCTGGATGTTCCGCCATCGCCGCGCGTTCTTCTGAAAACGGCAAAGCCGATGGCGGCGGCGAGCTGCGAGTGATCAATCTCGATGAACTTTGCCGGGTCGTCTCCGTATTTTCCGCTCGCGTAGCTTCGGCGGGAGCGCTCCGGCCAGCGGCTGAAGTCGGTCTGGCGTAAGCAGCCGTGCTCCGTCCTGTGCCAGCAGGCCTGGCTGTCGCAGCGAGAGGACGGCTGTGCACTGGAGGCGTCGATACAGGCTTTCCGGGCGCGGCGGCTCGAGCTGTCGGATTAGCCGATGGATGGGGAATGACCTGGGCCTTGGCAAGCTGGTCCGGTGGAATACGAACGACCTGGCGTGCCACTGACTCACCATTAGCAAAAACATTTCTTGGGACGGCCGTAGTCGCAATGGTCCGGTAAGCGTAATGG
>Ga0207416_1005310_pt1 | contig 10340 bp, 11 predicted proteins | sample PaiPotPPM11metaG_FD_184107 | JGI IMG/M metagenome (GOLD analysis project Ga0207416, IMG submission 184107) | Iron sulfur acid spring bacterial and archeal communities from Banff, Canada, to study Microbial Dark Matter (Phase II) - Paint Pots PPM... ...
TTTCCTGAAATGCTGTTTTCCCCTTTGCCTTTCGACTCTAGGTTGTTCAGGTGTCTTAGAGAGTCATTCGCTCTCATCTCTCTGCCCCTCTGGGGCTATTCGCTCAGCGCCGACGCGGCGCACTAACAACATAGATGTTTTTCAGAGGGGGACTGACTTCATGAGCATAAGACGGACAAACTCGTCATTCCATCGGGATGATAATAATGCTTCGCTCGTTCATCTTTTTGAAGTTCGATTACAAAAACTGAAGAGACTGTTTGTTATTGGAGATCAGCATCAAGTACAAAAGATTCTTAAAACATACCCATCTCTCCTGCCAGTACTCCTCGATGCGCACCAGAACATTCAGAGATATTTTCCAGGCTCGGAAGTCATGCTCGATGCAACCGTCGATCCCGATGGTCTCATAGGTGACAATGAAGAATTGGTTGTCTCGATTGGCACACCCTTAGACGGAAAAGAAGCCCTCAAAACGCTGGAACAGTTCTACGACGACTGGTGGCCCCATCACTCAAACGAGGCAACAGATAAAATCGCAATTGGCCTGGAGTTAGAATGAGTTTCAACTGGTCGGAGTATTTCACCCTCGCGCAGGAACTCACCAGTAAATCTGCAACATCTTCTATGCAAGAAGCAATGCTGCGTTCTGCGATTAGTAGGGCTTATTATGCGGCCTTCTGTGAGGCTCGCAACCACATAATTCATAAAGATGCTGAGGCCGTTCCCAACGGTGTGAATGTTCACGCCTATGTTGGAAAGCAATTCGAAAAGAGCAGCGACACCGTGCGTCAAAAAATTGGACGATTATTGCATCATCTACGCTCTCTTCGCAATATCGCTGATTATCAGGACAGGTTCTACGGCAAATTACCAGGCAGGACAAGAGTCGCCTTATTAGAAGCCGAAGAAGTGCTGCGACTCCTCAATACATTGTAGATGGAAAGCGTGACCGCGACGCAGGTGAGAAGGTATTGCGGGCCCGCTCACCTGCGCCTCATTACTTCACGAGACGATGATAGTCGCAGTCATAAATGGATGAATATTGCAGTGATAGGCAAAGGTGCCGCGCTTTGTAAATTTGAAGTGGAACGCAGCGCCGGGGGCTAGAATTCCGCTATTGAAGGTTTTGCCATCGTTGCTGGAAGCACTTTTACCTGCCGCGCGCCCGCAATACGGCAACCCCGATCAAACTCAGCCCGGCAATGAAAATGATAGCAGCGAAGATATACAGTATTGTTACAAGAGGTGAGGGACCTGGATTGGTGTTGTCGCCTCCCGCCGGTTTATCAATCACAACCGTTGCAACGTTGGTAGCCGTGGCAGGAGCAGAAGTCACCGTTGGAGCAGGCGTCGCTATCAGGGGTGGTTTCAAAAACGGCTGAGCAGGCAGGTTGTTATTGGCGGTCGCGATGGTGACAGCCGGATTGTGGCGGTTAATGCCGCCCAGTGGAGAGTACGGGTTACTGTAGAAATTCGGCCCGCTTCCCACATTGATCGTCTTGCTGCTGGTGCGTTTGCCGCCCGGCGAAGTGACAGCGAGTGTCAGCGTATAATTTCCCACCTGTCGATAGGTATGATTGACGCTGATGCCGGTAGTAGTCGTGCCATCGCCGAAATTCCAGGCATAGTTCAGGGGATTGCTTGCGTTCGCTGGATCGAAAGAGGCTTTGGCATCGAGCGCGATATTTTGTCCTACAACCGTTTGTCCGATGTCGCTGATAGCCGCAATGGGGTTGCCATCTGCCGTTGCCTGTCCAAGCATGTCGGGCTGATTGAGCATCCAGGTAGTAAGCATGGCCGGCAACGCCAGCCCTAGCGCGAGCGCCGCCGATGGCCTTGCAGCGCCACAGTTATAGGTGTTCATCAACGCCAGCGTATCCTCCGGCAGGTCGTAGGGGAAGGCCCAGATGGGCGGATTGGGATCATAATAGCTCTGATCGCCCGTTACCGTGACAACCGGCAGCCCGGCATAGATAAATGGCACCTGGTCGCTGTTGCTGGATGGGTCGTCCTGAATATGCACATTGCCTTGCTGAGCGGGCGTGAAAATGGGCTGTGAGACGTTCTGATTGGTGCTGTCATAGTAATCGAGCGATGAGTAGCCAACGGCCGAGAATTGCGCGAAAACGGCAGGAATGGCCTGCTGCCACAGGCTGCGAAAATGGATCACGCTCTGGCGCTGCGCAGGTGTCAGGTGAATGCGACCGGGATAGGCAGCGTTATCCTGCAAGGGCGTTACATCAATGTAATCTGGCATGAATGGATTAGATGCCTTGCCCAGGAAACGCGCCGGATAGTTGATGCCGCTCTGCTCTTCGTTGAACATCGCCAGCACATTCGACAAATCACCATTGACGGTGCTATCGAGGTAGTGAAACGAGCCGAACAACCCCTGTTCCTCGGCATCGAAAATCACAAAACGCACGGTGCGCGCCGGGTACACGTGGTGGCTGCGCCAGTAATCCCCCATCGCTTTGCCGACGCCCAGTTCATATGCGCAGCCACTGGTATCGTCAAGCGCCGATTCGGTCGAGTTGGCCTTCCCATCGTAATGACAACCAACGATAATCTCCTGCTCTGGATGCACAAGCCCCGGCACGGTGACTTCCATGTTAAAGGCAGGCAGCGCCGCCGGGCGCTCGCGCCACCCATGTATTGGGAACGTATCACGCCGCACCTGCGGCCCCAAACCCGCCAGGTTGTTCACCATCTCCTGCGTCCAGTACGCCGCGAACTGGTCATGCCCCTGGTTGACAGTATAGCCCGCCTCCCTGCGCTGGAAATGCGACGTGACATAGGCGAACTGGTTGTAGATGTAAACCGGGTCAGGAACAGGAAAATCGAGGCTGGTGAGAGAATTGAGGGAAGCGTTGGAAACGCGCGTCTGGGCAAACGTATCGAGAGGGAGAAAGAGGCTTCCCAAAACTACCAGCATGGCACTGATATAAAGTAGCCGACTTAACATAATGATGTGTGACGACCGAATCGGGGAATGAGGACCTTCATGATTCTGTAGGGACAGGGGGCGGGGAGGAGTGGATGCGGGGGCCTTGTGCCTGTCCTCGTTGGAGGGCGATGTGTTGGCTTCAAGCAACCCTGACGAAACGTGTAGCCACGAGGACAGGCACAAGGCCCCCACCCCTCTCCGCATCCACCCCCTGTCCCTACAGGAGGGAGGCGGCGTTTGTTGTGATTCCCCGAATCGGTTGGCAAAGATCATCATGCCCCTTTACCCTCAAATTAGCATTATATTCAGGAGTTTACCCCTGTTCGGCCAGAATATCATCAATATTCGCTTTTAATGGAAGAATATCGTTTTCAACGACAGTCCAAACACTATCCTCATTGACATCGAAGTAGCGATAGACGAGGGCATCTCGCATATCAATTATATGCTTCCAACGAATCTCAGGATGATTGATCCTAAATTTTTTTGGAATTGAGCCAGCCGCTTCACCAATAATTTTAAGATGCTGATAAACCCAGGCTTGCACCAACTCATCTTGATCGAATAAGCCTCGTCCCTGACTTGTATACTTCAATATGCGTGAGGCTGCGTTTTGAATGTCTTTCAGGCGTTCTATAATATCTCTCATACACGCAACTACCTTTTCAAAATCACTCTGATCTACACTTGCAAATGTCCTGGTTCAAACATCCACATCTGTATTTTATCATCGCGGTCTATGAAATAGCTCACAAAATAGACCGCTTTACACCTCGATCTCCATCCGTAGCAACGCCGACGAGAGCGACTTGCCCAGGCCATCGCTGCGCAGGGAGCGCGATGCGCCACCGTTCAACGCGCCGTGCAGCACGAACTTGAGGGCCAGCACGTTGGGGACTTCGTAGCGTTCGACCTCACCGGTGATGATGCCCTTGAAGTGTTCTTTGACTCGCGCGGCGGTCACTTCACGCGCGAACAGGTCGTAGGTGGCGCGGTCATAGGCAAACAGGCTGATGTCGGCTTTGTCGCCCTTATCGCCGGAGCGGGCGTGGGCCAGTTCGACCAGGCGTTTTTTCATGTTCAAGACTCCTCTACGCTCACGCGCACGTATTCTTCGATGATGTCGCGCCGCGCCAGGGTGGGCCAGATGCCGAGCAGGCCGCGCGGTTCTATCATGCCGCCCGCGCCGCCGATAAAGGGCGGGCCACTGAGAGCGAGCGGCGGGAAGAGACGACCAAGTTTCGCCGCTTCGCGTTTGTCGGCGCAACGTACTGCTATACGCAAATACACCTCGTTTAGCTCGTCAGCGTGTGCAGCGCCGGCCAGGGGACCGTGAATGGAGTTATAGCCGAGATATTCGATGACGGTCTCCTCGGCTTTCAGGCCAACCTCGCTCATTTGCTGCTGGATGATCCCGGCGGCGACCTGTGCTTTTGCCAGCGCGTCGGGCCAGGCGTAGCCGATCATGGCCTGTCCCATTACGCCATCTTCGTAGCCTGCCACAATCTTGAGCGTTGCGGGCGCGGGGCGTCCCGTCGCGCCGCTGACACGCACGCTATCCGGCCCGATCTCTTCCATGCGCAGCGTGGTCATATCTACGTCCACGTCGGGGGTCATGTAGTGCGCCGGGTCATGCACTTCGTATAATAACTGCTCGCGCAAAGTATCGAAGGTGACGCGCCCCCCGGTGTTCGGAGCCTTGCTGATGACCGCCTCGCCATTTTCCCATACCTCGGCAATGGGATAACCGATATGAGCTAAATCGGGCATGGAACGCCAGTCGCCGCCGAAATTCCCGCCGGTCGCCTGCCCGCTGCACTCCAGCAGGTGGCCGACCACGATACCCTGGGCCAGCTTATCCCAGTCGTCCCAACGCCAGCCTAGCTCATGCACGATGGGCGCGAGAAAAAGCGCGGCATCGGCCACGCGCCCCGTCAGCACAATATCGGCTCCGGCATCCAGCGCCTCGACGAGGGGACGCGCCCCCAGGTAGGCGCTGGCGAAAACCATGCGTTCGCGCACCGCCGCGATATTCTCGCCCGTGTCCATGTGCGCCAGCGAGACGCCCGCCGCCTGCAACTCATCGAAGCGTTCCAACACCGAATCGCCCAGTACTACCCCCACTTTGAGCTTGATATCGGACTTTTTCAGCGCGTTCAACAATACCTCGCGCGCCGCCAGCGGGTTCAAACCACCCGCGTTAAGAATAAACTTCACGCCGCGTGGAATGGCTATAGGAAGCAGATCGAGCAGCATGGGGGCGAAATCGCGCGTGTAGCCCAGGTTGGGGTCGCGCTGGCGATCCTTCTGGAGAATCGCCAGCGTCAGTTCCGCCAGGTGATCCGACGCCACGTATTGGACGTTGCCCCGCTCGATGCTCGCCTTGATGGGTCGCCAGGAGTCACCATAAAAGCCGAGTCCACCGGCAATACGCACTGATTTCATGAGTACGTTACCTCATCCCCAGCAGCTCTCGAGCAATCAGCAACTGGCGTATCTCATTGGTACCCGCGCCAATCTCGCCCAATTTGGCGTTGCGCCACATCTTCTCAACCTCGAAGTCGGTCAGATAGCCCCAGCCGCCATGAATTTGCAGGGCCTCGTCGGCGGCTCGCATGGCGGCACGCGCAGTGAAGAGCAGCGCCGAAGCAGCTTCTTTACTGACACGCTTGCCCTGCTGCGCCAGCCACATGCAGCGGTGCGCCATCAATCTGGCCGCTTCCAGGTCGGTGTACATGTCGGCAAGCTTGGCCTGAATGAGCTGGAAATTGGCGATAGGCTGCCCAAACTGGTAGCGTTCTTTGGCATATTTCAGGGAGACTTCCAGCGCGGCTTCGATGCCACCCACCATGCTGACGGCAAAGAAGGCGCGTTCCAGGTCCAGCCCGCTCATGACCACTCGAAATCCTTCGTTCACCTTGCCAAGCACGTTTTCATATGGCACGAACGCATCCTCGAAGACCAGCTCACCGGTAGGCGAGCCGTGCATACCCAGTTTCTCCAGCTTGCGCGCTACGGAATAGCCGGGCGTGTTCGTTTCAAAGATAAAGGCGGTAATACCGCGACTGCCCGCTGCCAGATTTGTCTTGGCGTAGACGATCAGCACATTCGCGATTGGCCCGTTGGTGATGAAGACTTTGGTGCCGTTGAGTACGTAGCCGCCAGCAACCTCGCGCGCGGTGGTCTGGATGCCCATAGCGTCGGAACCGGCATTCGGCTCGGTGAGACCTAACCCGCCGATCAACTCCGCGCTGGTCAATCCGGGCAGGTATTTACGCTTTTGTTGTTCGGTGCCATTGCGCAGAATATTATGCGCGCACAAATTCAAATGCGCTCCGAACGACATGGATATACCGCTGTTGGCTCTACCGATGGCGCGCGCCACCAGGGCGGCCATCAGGAAATCGCCGCCGCTGCCGCCGTACTCCTCCGGCACTGCGATACCCGTGTAGCCCTGCTCTGCCAGGCGTTTCCAGATCCAGGGTGGAAACTCGTCGGTACGCTCAATTTCCGCGCTATGGGGTTTAATCTCATCCTGCGCAAAGGCGTAGGCGCTTTCATACGCAAGCTGGTGTTCTTCCGGGAGTTCAAAGTCCATCACTGGGAGCCGTCCTTTCTGGCGTGGCGTGACAGTTCATCTATGCCGAATTGTACGTTCTCAGCATATGGATTACAAGAGCGCAAAATGGGTAATCTTGCGCATACACCATCATGCCCTGCGTCATATACTGTCAACAACGGGAGGCAACAGTAACCCCGCTGCGTATTCTACTGTAAGAAATAACCCGATTGACAGGTCTGCATTCTATTTACCTGCCATCAACGAATAAGCGCAGCAGTAAAAATGGTATGCCTCCTGCTCACTCGTGTTCCAATAGATAGACAAAAGAGGAAAGAAATGCGTTTGAACACACACACGGCTAATCGATCTATACAGCGCAGCGGTCGCGCATGGTTCGTTCTGCTGGCGTTCGCGGCCATGATCGTGCTGGCGGCCTGCGGCGGAACAACGGGCAGTGGCTCTACGCCAACTCCCACCCAGGCTGGTAATACTCCGACCACCGCGCCTGCTGGCAATACCCCGACGCCTACTGCAACACCATCAGGCCCTACAAAGGCGATTGCGATTGATACATCGACCGGCACTTTCGGCTTTAACCCGACCACCATCACCATCACAGTGGGAACAACCATCACCTGGACCAACACTACCAGCGCGCCACATACCGTCACCAGCGATGATGGCAAAACATTCGACTCTGGCATCAACACCCCTATCGCAGCGAGTGGCGGAACGTTCAGCTTCACCTTTACTAAAGCTGGCACATTCACCTACCATTGCCAGATCCACCCGTTCATGAAGGCAACGATTATCGTCCAATAATAATCTGCTCACACAACAGAACGAGGCTTGCACAGGAGGCGCTTACTTTAGGGGCGAGACAATCAGACAACCAGGGCAGGGGCAAGCCCGGCCCGTACCCTATACGGGAGAAGAAATCCACTTCGTATAGGGTACGGGCCGGGCTTGCCCCTGCCCTGGTCAACGCACACTTGACGCCGCTCCCTCCATTAGTACTCTCGACAGTTTGCCGGTTCGCGGTTATAATGTAGCAAAAGTGTATCAGGATAGCGGAGCATAAAACAGGGAATACGCATCCCATACATAAATGAGGAACTAGCTATGGTTGTCGCATTATCAGGAGTAACGACGCTCCATTGGAGCAGCGTTACAAGTCCGCGCGGGTCGTGTGCGATCCTGGCAACTGAACGTGGCATATGCTGGCTGGGAACACCCGGCACACCGCTCGATATGGGGCTGAGCTGGGTGCAGCGCAAAATGACCTTCACATCGGTCGTCGAAGATGCATCTATCGAGCCGCTGCGCCAGGCCGTTGACCAGCTAGGCCGCTACTTCGCGGGCGAACACATAGAGTTCACCTGCCCGCTGGATTTACACGGCACCCCTTTTCAATTGAAGGTATGGAACGCGCTCACCCAAATTCCATATGGCGAAACACGTTCCTACGCGCAGATCGCGCGGGAAATTGAGCATCCCGATGCAGTGCGAGCGGTGGGCGCAGCGAATGGCGCCAATCCCATCGCTATCATCGTTCCCTGTCATCGCGTTATTGGCAGCAATGGCTCATTGACAGGCTATGGTGGCGGCCTACCAACCAAGGCATGGTTACTGGCCCTTGAGACTGGTGGGGTAGCTAATAGGAGAGGGGTAAGCTGACATGTAGTGACGCCCCTTGCCGACGTCAGGCACAACTCACCCTCAATTATGATAATTGCCAGCCTGGGTCATAAAAATCTTGATGAGGCCCCGCACAGTCACGACTATGATACCGGCCTCGACCAGCGCCATCACTATCCAGACCCAGGTCAGAGGACTACCAAGCTTATTTGATGCGGCGGCGGGATCGAGCGAGTGGAGAAAGAGCGGCGTCAAAATAATGAGTGGGAAGGCGATCAGCACCAGGCAAAAGGCCGCGACAACGGCTGGCAAGAGAATGCGCCAGAGACCCGAATCGCGCAAATTCTCGGTTTTAGCCGTGCCATACGCCTTGCGCCCCTCTGTGGCAGGCTTTTCAACGGCTGAAGTCTGGCTCGCGGTTTTATTCTCCATGAATTAGTACTCCTAAGATATATGCCTCGCGCCCGTTTGGACGCTGGAATTATGCCTTAGTATATCACAGCGAAGGGGCCAGCGGGTGTTCGACAATACACCGTTGATAGATGCTGAGCAGGAGCAAGCGAAATGACCGGCAGGATAGGGTCGCTGCTTCCCAGGCGGGCGATGCAGCAATTGCTCGATCTTCTCTATCCCCCGCGCTGCGCGGGTTGTCAGCGCAGCGGGCATGTACTGTGTCCGTCCTGTCTTGCGCAGGTCCCTCTGCTGACATCGATATGCCAGCGTTGCAGCGCGCCGCTTGCACCTGGGGGCATCTGCTCATCCTGCCAGTCGGCTCCTCTCAAACTCAGCGGCATGCGCGCCGTGAGCGCCTACCAGGAGCCGCTGCGCTCGTACATCCACGCGCTCAAATACGATGGCAACACGCGCCTGGCTCAACCTCTGGGTACGCTGCTGATCCAGGCATATCGCACGCTCGGCATACGCGCCGGTGCTATCGTGCCGGTACCCCTGCACAGCGAACGCTTCCGGCAGCGCGGCTACAATCACGCCGCATTACTGGCGCGTGTCTGCGCGGCCCAGGTTGGCCTGCCGCTTTTTGAAAACATGCTTATACGTCACCGCGCCACGCTTTCTCAGGTGGGATTAAAGCCATGGGAACGACAACAAAATGTGCAGGGCGCATTCTCCTGTTCGCCCGCATTTGCCAATGGGCAGTTGCATGGACGCACTATCCTGCTCATCGATGATGTCAGCACAACGTCATTCACCCTGGAAGCCTGCGCCGCACCGCTGTTTGCCGCCGGAGCCGCGTATGTTTACGGGCTGGTGCTGGCGCGCCCGCTCTTCTGAAAATGTAGGCGAATATGCTATAATAGCCCACGAAAGAGTATAATATTAGATGACAGATAACATGATCTTATTGGTATGTCGGAATGTCTACAACAGGTTGACCCATCCCGTTGTCTGTCTGGTTTGGAGAGAGGACACCCCATGACGAGTAGTGGGAAATGGCTAAGGAACAGTTTCATCTGGCTCATTTTGGCGCTGGTCATCGTCCTGATCATCGTGCTATTTTTCCATGCAGGTTCAGATACGACTCAGGTCAACATTTCGACTATCCTCAATAATATAAAGACGGATATTGCCCGAAATCAGACGGATACGCTGCTGGTGAGCAGCGATACTATCACCCTGACACGCGGATCGAGCCAGGCCAAAGAGAGCGCCAATATCAATAGCACCCTTGATATCACAAAGGTGTTGAAAGACAATAACATTGACTACACCAACAGCAAGCAGCTGGTGCTGCAATATGACTCACCCAGCGCCGTCAGCGCGTGGTTAAATATTCTGGGCGGGCTGCTGCCATTCCTTTTTATTGGTGGACTGCTCATTTTCATGATGCGGCAGGCGCAGGGAAGCAACAACCAGGCGCTCTCATTTGGCAAGAGCCGCGCGCGTATGTTTACGGGCAACAAGTCTACCGTGACCTTCGCGGACGTGGCAGGCGTCGAGGAAGCCAAGCAGGAGCTACAGGAGATTGTTGAATTTCTGAAGTTTCCTGATAAGTTCGCGGCCCTGGGAGCGCGTATTCCTAAAGGGCTGCTGCTGGTAGGTCCTCCCGGCACAGGCAAAACGCTCATTTCACGCGCAGTCGCGGGAGAAGCGGGCGTGCCATTCTTCAGTATCAGCGGCTCCGAATTTGTTGAAATGTTCGTCGGCGTGGGAGCCAGCCGCGTGCGCGACCTG
>Ga0207416_1005312_pt1 | contig 10334 bp, 10 predicted proteins | sample PaiPotPPM11metaG_FD_184107 | JGI IMG/M metagenome (GOLD analysis project Ga0207416, IMG submission 184107) | Iron sulfur acid spring bacterial and archeal communities from Banff, Canada, to study Microbial Dark Matter (Phase II) - Paint Pots PPM... ...
GTGGGGGGCGAGTCACGTTACGGTTGCCTTCGCAGGCAGCGTGATACTGCTCGGCGTCGCCGGACTGGCCACCGGCCTGACCTATGGCGCCGCGGGCGGCGATCTGAATCGTGCTCCTGGCCTGGTCGGCGCTGCCCTCTTCTACGCGCCAGCCATGTGGCTGATGGTCGGACTCGCCGTCGCGCTCGTGGGCCTCATGCCCCGTTTGGCCGCCGCGTCATGGGCGGTCCTCGCGGCATGCGTCGTCGCCGGATTCCTCGGTGCAGTCCTGCATCTCCCCGGCTGGCTTCGAAATCTGTCGCCATTCGAGCGCGTACCCCAGCTACCCGCTAAGAGCCTGACCCTCTTGCCCCTTGTCGTAATCTCCGCGGTCGCGGCCGGCTTGACCTTAGCCGGCCTATTCGGACTCCGACGCCGCGACATCGGCGAGTTCTGATCAGTGATCTGCCTAACGGGCCGATGACCCTCCATCCGTCTCGAGCGCCGGTGGACGGAGGGATCTCCCGGTGATGTCGTTGTTTCTGGCGTGCCTCGGATCCATCGCCCGGAGCTTGGCTGGATCGGCGAGCATCTCGTCGACATGGACGTTGTCCGGGGCAGTGGGTTTCGAGTCGTCCCGTGGATCCCGCTGGTCGACTCACACGGCATCGACCGCGCCTACAGTCTCGACGGGACTGGCAAGCCCGCGATGGTTCAGATCAAGACCAGCGGTTCCCTCGACGAGGTGGGACGATACCACTGGACCGTCAGGGTTGGCTCGTCTCGGAAGCTGGACGGAGTTTCGATGGTGCTTGGGATTGCGGACCCAAGCGGATTGCCAACCGGCGACATCTACTGGTGTCTTGATGCGGCTGCCGTGCGAGGGCTGGCGAGCAAGGAGTATGACCGCGCCTTGCGAGCGGAGGTGTACCAGCTCGCTGCCTATCCAACACGCGAAGACAAGCTCTCTTCGTATCGCTTCACTCGCAATGATTTATGGCGCCGGCTCATTCCCGGTGAGCTCCTTCTCCAGGCGGCACCTCTGCGATTTCCCACGCTGGAAATCGATCAAGGCGGCGTCTACGAGTTTGCCACCATCACCGACATCATGGTCGGTAATCGCAAAGATCTGCTGATCTTCCGACCGGCCTTCGACATTCACGGTCGCGACCTCCTCGTCCAACTCCTCGGATCGCCGCATGCCGGCTACCTTCAAATCAAGGGGACAGGGGTTATCCGGGGTGACAACCAGGTTCGTGTCCGCGTCCGTCGCTCGACCTTCAGGGCGGCTGACGATTTCTGGATAGTGATGCGCTTGTGGAATCGGCGCCTCGGCGCGATTCACCCTGAGATGTGGCTGGTTTCATCAAAGGAACTCGAGCGCCGAACGGCACATCAGCGAGACATTAATTACCACACGCTCGACGCCCATCTTGATCCGTCGAAGGACCGCTGGGCCGACTGCCGCTACCCGGCGAACGAGCTGGCCGATGTCCTGCGTACCGCTCTGACCCGGTTTCGCCTGGCTGCGTGAAAGTGCCATCCAGGCCCGGTTCACCGCGTGCAGCCTCTTATCGCCCTCCAGGCTGCGGTTGACTATGCTGGCGCGAATGGGGAAACCTTGAGGAGGACTGGCGGCGGCACGGCCGAGTCGCGGAAGGCGCAGCGTTCGTCGACGTCCAGCAAACCGAAGGGCCCCCAGCTCCCGCCTGCCTGGGTCGTCAGGCGCCTGCTCGGCCTTCGGGAAGTGTGGGGGCGAGGTTATACGAGGATGGTCCCACCTGAGATTGTTCCGATCGAGCACAGCTTCCGGCTGATCCTGAACAAATCGCTGATGGTGGCGGTCGAGCTAGGGATCGCCGACCAGCTGGAGGCAGGACCGCGGACAGCAGAGGAACTCGCCCTGATCGTCGGTGCCAATCCCGATGCCCTGGACCGCATGCTCGCCTTCCTCGTCTCGGCTGGGCTATTAGGACGCTCTCGAGACGGCAAATACAAGAACAACGCCGTCTCGAACACCCTTCGAAAGAACCATCCGCGGTCACCGCGCGACTGGGTCCTGTTCGCCGGTGCTGATTGGATCTGGGATGCCTGGAACCAGTTAGGTCACTCGGTGCGGACCGGCGAAAGCGGAATGGTGAAGGCCCACGGCACGCCGTTCTTCGACTACGTAAGCTCGAGTAACCCGGCCGCTGGCTCGGCATTCACAAGAGCGCTCGCCTTTTATTCTCGATTGCAAGGTCCGATCCTCGCCGCCAAGTACGACTTCTCCGCCGTCAACCGCCTGTGCGACGTTGGTGGCGGAAGTGGCACCCTCCTCGTTGAGGTCCTCAAGGTCCACCCCAATGTCAATGGCGTCCTGTTTGAGGTCCCGGAAGTGCTTGCTGCCGCGAAGGAGAACCTGGCCACTCAGGGGCTTGCCGATCGGTGCGAGTTCGTCGGTGGTAATTTCCTCGAGTCGGTCCCGACGGGCTGCGATCACTACCTGCTGCAGTTCGTCCTCCACGACTGGAGCGACGATTCCTGCGCAACCATCCTGGGCAACCTAAAGACTGCAATGCGGAGGGACGGAAAGGTCCTCGTCATAGAGAACGTACTTGAGGCAAACGGCCGGGACCCATGGACATTGCGGGCATCGGACCTACTGATGCTGGTCTTGACCGGATCTGGGCGGGAGCGGACGCGAGACGAGTTCGCGGCGCTCTTTCAGAGGACAGGTTTCCGCCTGGCCAGGGACGTGACTCTCCCATCACTTGCGCACGTCTTCGAGCTCGTGCCCGTTGATCCACCCGCCGCGAGGCGGTGACCTGGCGACTGCAGGCAGAGGGCGTGGCGCCCCAATACGTGGGCGATTGCGACCCTGGCATTCGAATTCGGAAATTGGCGGGGGCGCGACGGGAACGATCCGTCCTTCGACATCGCCAAGGATGCCGAACGTCGGTTTTGAAGACCGCGGAGCCCACCTGAGCCCATGCACCCCCGTGCCGGCTGAGCTTACAGAACGGCGTCGATCTTCTGGCGGAGGTTTGCCTTCGGCTGGTAGCCGACGATGCGCTGGGCGGGCTTGCCGCCCCGGAACAGGATCAAGGTGGGAATGCTGAGCACGCCGAACTTCGAGGCGGTGGTGGGGTTGGCGTCGACGTCGAGCTCGGCGATCGTGACGCGGCCGGCGTATTCCGCGGCCAGCTCTTCGACCATTGGCTTGAGCATCTTGCAGGGCGCGCACCAGGTGGCCCAGAAGTCGACCAGCACGGGTTGCTGGGACGTGCCAACCGTTGTCTCGAAGTTCTGGTCGGTTACCTGGATGACGTTCTTACTGGACATGTCTAGGACTTCTCCTCTGTTTTAGCAGGCGAAGGGGTTGCCGGAGTGTCCGACTTGGAGTCGGATTTGGTTCCGCTCTCGGTTGGGGTCTTGGCCTTGGTGTCCGTCTTGGCGGTATCGCCGCTCGACTTGCCGTCCTTGTCTCCCGACTTGCCGTCTTTGTCTCCGGCTCCATCGCCGACGTTCCCGGCTGGAATTCCACCTGAGCCTCGGGAATCGGTCTTGTAGAAGCCCTGCCCCTTGAAGACGATACCAACGGGATAGAAGACGCGGGTGGCGGGAGCGCCGCACTCCGGGCACTGGGTCAGGGGAGCCTCGGTGATGCGCTGAACGATTTCCCACCGGTGTCCGCGGCTGCAGTGATATCCGTATGTCGGCATGCCAGTTAGGTTATACCCGGATTTCTGATTCGGAGAAACGCGGGCGGTGTCCGGCCGCTAGTTGATCCAGAGCTTGCTCTTGGGGCGGGGTTCCTCGGAGGCGGCTTCGGTGAAGTCACCAGGCTGTAACAACCCGCTCTGCATCATCTCGGCAACGCGATCGAAGAAGGCCTCGTCGGGAGCCGGCTGGGCTTCCGGAAGCGGGTCCTGGCGGGTTTCGCCGAGGAAGCGCTGGACGGCGGCGCAGATGATCTCGCTGCGACTCTGCGGCGAGGCGGCCGTGACCCGGTTCAGGGCATCCAGGAGAAACTCGGGCATGTAGATGACGACGCGCTTCCCGCTCATTTGGTTTCAGCATACTAGCGAAGCTGTATTCGCGGAGCAAGCCGAATCGGCTCACAAAAATGAAACAAAGCAACCGATCAAATGCACTCAGCAGACGGGCTGGAACCAGCTAGAGACGGGGGATCCTGATCGCAGGGTCCAGTGGGTTGAAGACAATTCCTGACAGCGGCTTTGGATAGAAATAGGTGGACTTCTGTGGCATGACCCGGCCGGCTCCGGCAACGGCCAGGACGTCGGAAACCTCAGGAGGGCGGAGCAAAAATGCCGCCTGGGCACGGCCGCCAGCGACCTCATCCAGGACGAAGTCCGGGTCCCGCGAGTAGCTCACATAGCGCTCCTCGTCCAACACTTTTTCCTCGAGGCCGAGGTGCTTCTCCAGGATTTCGCGATGCAGCAAAGAAACGTCCAGCCTCCCGACCGGGTCAGCATCGCCTGCCGGTTCCGAGAGGTCGACTGTCGCCATGGCGCCGTCCTGCAGGGCAATCCCGACCCGATGCGAAGGACCCTCCTGCATCGCCGCGAGCAGTTGGCCGCGGTCGGTTTGGGGCGTCACCGGGCCCGATTCGGGAAGCCGGCGGAGCAGCTCCTTGCCGTCGAAACTTTCGAGGCCGCGGAGCAACCGGTGGGTCGGCAGGATGAGGAGGCCGGGGTCGTCGGCGTCGACCAACATGATCAACGCGAAGTTGAAGGCGGCATCCGCGGGTGCATCCGGGTGCTCGAGGCGCATGCGGTTTCGGTAGTTGAGAGCGGTCTCATAGCGATGATGTCCATCTGCCATGAAGAGCCGGCTCTCGCGGAGCACGGCAGCGATCCCCTTCAGGCGGTCGTCAACCGGAAGCGACCAGATTCGATGCTCTTCGTCGCCCTGGAGCGTTACTGAGAGACGCGGTTTCTCTCGCATGACGGGTTCGAGGAGACGAGCGACCTCATGCAAGGGATCCTGAAATAGTGCGAAGACGGGACTCAGGTTGGCGCCCACCGCGCGGGTGAGGGAAAGGCGATCGGCTTTGGCCCGAGCGTGGGTACGCTCGTGGGCCAGGATGCCGGTGCCAAACGGCTCCAGTTCGACGACAGCCAGGATGCCGACCCTCCGACGTTCCTGATCGAGTAGCGGGTCACGGAAACGCTCCTCGTAGATGAAGGCGCCTGGTTGTGCCTCACGCCGGAGGATGCCGGTCCGCAGCCATTCCTGGAAAAATCCGGCCGCCCGCGTGTACTTGTTGTCTTCCGTGTTATCGCTGGCCCTCACCTCGCCGGCGATCAGCCGAACGACGTTGCGTGGATCCTGGCGGTAATACCGCTTCTGGTCCTCGGCGGTGATGATGTCGTACGGAGGAGCCACGACCTGGGCCAGGTCCACCTTCGACGGGTCGTACATGATGCCCTGGAAGGGGCGGACCTCTGCCAACGCCTTACAGGGTGACCGACAGGACGGCGGTCATGCCAGGCACCTCCCGAATCCGGGCCTGGATCGAGTCGGGTACAGGCTCGTCGACGGACAGGATCATGACCGCGTCGCCGCGGGGACGGTCGCGGCCGACCTGCATGCTGGCGATATTGATGTTGTTCTCACCCAGCAGCGTCCCGATGGCGCCGATGATCCCGGGCCGGTCGGTGTGCCAGCTCATCAGGAATGTCCCGCTGGGGACGAGGTCGATGCGGAAGTCGTTGAAGGTGACGATGTGGGGCTCGTTCAAAAGCAGGGTGCCACCGACGCGGGTTTCCCCCTGGTCTCCGATCGCCTCCAGCATGATCAGGTTGGCGAACTCGCTCGGACGCGGGCTTCGCTGCTCCACCACCTCGATGCCATGCGCCGTAGCTACCGCGCGCGCGTTGACCGGGTTCACACGCTCCGAACTGAAGCGGCCGAGAAAAGCCGTCAGCGCCGCTGCCGTCAGGACCGAGCAGTCGTAGCCGGCTATGGCACCGACGTAATCGAACTGCAGGCGCCGGGCAGGACGGCGGGCAACCTGCGCATAGAACCGCCCGATACCTTCGGCCACCGCTATGAAGGGGCGGAGAAAGGCCATCTCCTCCGGCAGAACCACGGGTGCGTTGAGGGCAAAGCGCGGCAGGCCGCCATCCAGCACAGCAATCACCTGGTCGGCAATTTCAACCGCGACGCTGATCTGTGCCTCCTCGGTTGAGGCGCCCAGGTGCGGCGTGGTGATCACCTGCGGCAGCTTGAAGAGCGGGTTATCTCCGGGCGGTTCCTTTTCGAAGACGTCGAGGGCGACTCCTGCCACGCGGCCGGACTTGACCGCGTCCAGCAGGGCAGCCTCATCGACGATGCCCCCGCGAGCCACGTTCAGAAGGCGCAGTCCCGGCCTGGCAAGGGCCAGGCTGCCGGCATTGACCAGGTGGCGAGTCGCCTGCGTCAAGGGAACGTGCAGCGTGACGAAGTCCGCCTCCGCCATCAATTCCTCGAAAGAGATCAGGCGTACGCCCAGCTGGGTTGCCCTCTCGGCCGAAAGGACCGGGTCGGCGGCGATCACGTGCATTCCGAAGGCCTGCGCCCGACGGGTTACTTCCAGCCCGATGTTCCCCAGGCCGACGACTCCCAGGGTTTTCTCCCGCAACTCCGTGCCGAGGAAGCGTGACCTTTCCCAGCGACCTGCCTTGACCGCCTCGTCCGCCTGGGGCACATGACGAGCGAGGGCAAGCATCATCGCCATCGTGTGCTCCGCCGCCGCGATCGTGTTTCCCGACGGTGCATTGACAACAAGCACTCCGGCCCGGGTGGCGCTGGCAACGTCGATGTTGTCCACGCCGGCGCCGGCACGGCCGACAACCTTGAGCCGGATACCTGCCTCGATGATTTCCGCGCCGACTCGAGTTTCGCTGCGTACCACCAGCGCCTCGTACTGACCGATGCGGTCCTTTAGCTCGGCCTGGGTCTGCTTGTGATGGACATCCACATCCGCGTGCGCTCGAAGCCGCTCCAGCCCCGCATCCGCGATTGGGTCGGCTACCAGGACCCGGGGCACGCGATCAGGCGACGAGGCTTGGCTGCGAGCTCTTCAGCGCTTGACGTGCCGCGGCCAGCGCGGCCCCGGCCTTTACCGGATGGCCGTGCTTCTCGAGCCCCTTCTCGAGAGCCTGGACAGTGGCATCGACGTCGGCATCGAAGACGGATCCGAGGTGCCCGATGCGAAAGATCTTGCCCGCAAGCTTGCCCTGGCCTTCACCGACCACCAGGCCGAGTTCACGCCAGCTTGCCAGCACGGCGTCGGCCTTCTCGCCCTGTAAGGCATCGGGGAAGAAGACCGCGGTCACCGTGGGCGAGGCAACCTCTTCCTGGGCCAGTAGCCGGAGGCCGAGTGCGGTCGCCGCGGCACGAAAGGCGGCAGCAATCCGGCGGTGCCGGGCGAAGATTGCCTGGAGGCCCTCCTCGTGCATCATCTGCAGCGCCTCCCGGAGGCCAAACAGGATGCCCACGGCCGGTGTGGTGAAGGTCATCCCCTTTTGCTGCATCTTGTGAGCCCGCTCCCAGTCGAAATAGAAGCGAGGCGAGCGACTCTCTGCCTGCCGCTCCCATGCCTTCTTGCTGACACTCAACATGGTCACACCGGGTGGGAGCATCCAACCTTTTTGCGAGGCGGTGATTGCGACGTCCACCTGCCACTTGTCGACCGGGATATCGATCGAGCCGATGGAGCTGACTCCGTCCACTACAAGGAGCCGGCCGCGGCCCTTAACGATCTCCGCAATCTGGTTCATCGGATTCGTGACGCCGGTGGATGTCTCATTGTGGGTCACGAGAACGGTCGCGATGTCGTGCTCACGGGACAGGAGGTCATCGAGATCTTGCGGATCCGCAGCTTCTCCCCAGGGAAGCGTGTAGCGCAGAACATTGGCGCCAAAGGCGGTGGCCAGGTCGGCGAAACGATCGCCGAAGGCTCCTATGGTTACGGCAAGCACGCGCTCACCGGGAGAGACCACGTTTGCCACCGCGGACTCGAGGCCACCGGTGCCTGAAGCGGGAAAGATCAGCATGTCGTTCTGGGTTTGAAAGGCCCAGCGCAGACCCTGCTCGAGTTCGGGCAGAAGCGCGCGAAACTCGGGACTGCGATGGTTGATCATTGGAGCGTTCATCGCCTTCTGAACGCGATCCGGGACGGGTGTTGGGCCGGGAATGCGCAACTGGGACGGCGGGTTCATGGCGCTCTAGTCTACCGATCGGGGCTGTAGGCGGCCACTCAGAATCGGCGCGATGCCTGGCGCCGGCGGCGAACAGGGCGGTGCCGGTACTGTTGCGGCCGCCGGGGTCGCCGAATGGCGAACCGCATCAAGATCCAGAGGCCGATGATGCCACCGATCAGCACCGCCCACCTGGTGGCGGCGCTGCTGCGTATCGCATTCGCGGCGGCAGCTGACTGTGCTGCTCGCTCCGCTGCGGCGGCCGCCTCGGCGCGCACGATCTGAGTACGGGTCGCTTCGATCTGGGGATCGAACGCGAGCAAACCCTGGTAGACGCCCGCGGCGATGGCATCACGAAAGGCCCCCTGCCTCAGCAGTGACGCTTCCCGGGGGTTGGTCAGGTAGACCGGCTCGACGGTGGCGGTGGGGATGTCCGAGTGAATCCACAGCTCCGGCTTCTGCGCCACCCCGTCGTCGGCGATCTGGTAGGCACGCAGGCTCTGAGCCAGGCCGGAATCGATCGCCTGGGCGAACGCCAGGCTGTCGGGCTTCGGATAGAACGTCGTTTCGCCATTGATGGTCGAATCGCCGTCGAAGGCGTTGACGTGCAGGCTGACGAAGAGCCTGGCTCCGGAGGCATGCACGCGGTTCCATCGCTCCGAAATCTCAACGTATTGGTCGCTGGTCCGGGTGAGAACAACCTTGACCCGTTCGCCTTGCAGCAGAGCACGAAGGCGCTTGGCCAGGTCGAGGGTGATGTCCTTCTCCATGACACTACCCATTACCACGCCCGGATCCCAAAGCTGGTTGGGGTCGTTGGTAACGCTGCCGCCGTGGCCCGGGTCGATAGCGATGACGTAGGGCGCGGGCATGGCTGGTAGGGGCTCCGAAGCAAGGGCCCGAGCCGTTGACATGGACGTTAGCAAGACGACCCCGACCGCGAGCGCGGCCGGGAGGCGCGGGGAGCGCAAACAGGATGAAGTATAGGGCAGGTTTAGACTTCGGCCATGGCCGGCGCGCCTGAGCCCCGATTCCGATTACGCAGCGAGTCGGTCTCGCGCCTGGAGGGCTTCAGCGACACCGCCTTCGGCTTTGCCATCACCCTGCTTGTGGTCTCGCTGGCGGTGCCGACCAGGTTCGATGAGCTGCTTCAGCAATTGCGCGGGCTTCCCGTTTTCGCCGTCACGTTCGCGATGGTCGCGACCATCTGGTACGCCCAATACATCTTTTTTCGCCGATATGCACTGAGCGATGCGATGACGGTGTTTCTCACGTTGCTACTGCTCTTCGTGGTGCTCTTTTACGTTTATCCGCTCAAGTTTCTTTTTGGTGTCGCCTTCGGGACCACTGGCGTATCGATGCAGGAAAAGGACGTTCCTTTCCTCTTTCTCATCTACGGTCTCGGCTTCGCGGGAGTCAGCCTGGTGCTCGCGCTGCTTTATTTGCATGCCTACCAGAGGCGCGACGAACTTCAGCTGAACGGGTGGGAGCGGCTCGTGACCCGCGTCTCGGTTGCCGACCACCTGGCCACGATGATGGTCGGCTTCGTATCTGCCGGCCTGGCTCAGGTTGTTCCTTCGCCGAACACAGCTACCGTTGCAGGCTTTGCCTACTTCCTGGTCGTGGTCCCAAAGTGGGTAGCGGGCCGGTACCGGCGACGGCATGGGCGGAACCCGGCCAAGCCTACCCCACGATCACCCTGACGATGCGCTTAGCGAGCATCCACATCTACTGCGTCAAATCGCTCGCCGGAGTGGGAGTGACAGAGGCAGAGACAGAGCCCTGGGGCCTGCGGCATGATCGACGCTGGCTCGTCGTCAAGCCTGATGGCACTGTCTTGACGGCACGCAAGGAGCATCGCCTGCTGGGAATGACCGCAGCCCCTGCGGAAGGCGGGAAAATCATGCTGGCCGGCCTCGACCGCTCGACGATCCACATAAAGGAGCCTGTCGACGGCGAGTGTCTCGGGATCGGATTGTCACGTCTCCACAGCGTGCGCGCGGCTGGCCCCGAGGCCGACGATTGGCTGTCGCACCAGCTCGGCCAATCGGTGCGGCTCGGCTGGCTCGACGATCCCCGCCGGCGAACGGTCTCGCTTGATCATGGCGGGAGAAGCGGCGATTCGCTGAACCTGTCAGACGCCGGTCCTCTCCTGCTAACCACTAC
>Ga0207416_1005314_pt1 | contig 10332 bp, 10 predicted proteins | sample PaiPotPPM11metaG_FD_184107 | JGI IMG/M metagenome (GOLD analysis project Ga0207416, IMG submission 184107) | Iron sulfur acid spring bacterial and archeal communities from Banff, Canada, to study Microbial Dark Matter (Phase II) - Paint Pots PPM... ...
CCTCATCACGGTGCAGGACGCCGCCGTGGTGTCGTTCATCTGCCTGGTCTTCGGCTTGCTCTTGCCCGTCTCCCAGCTGACCACGGCGGCGTCCTGCACCGTGATGAGGTGCTGGGCATCGAGCTGCTTCAGCTTCTCGAGTGCCGCCTCGGCACCGAAGGCCGTTGGGAACTTCCAGACGGTCAGGGATGACATCTAGTCCTCCGTTTTCGCGAGTACGCACGGGCTGCCGGAGCGGCGTCCCCTGTGCAGCAGGATCTGTCCCTCCCTGACGTGCTCCATCACCCGCGAAGGGTGAACACGGGGCGGCGCTCCGGTGGCACCGTTGGGGTGCACCGTGTGGTGCCACGGGCCGTGGCCGCGGCAACCGCGGCCGACGGCACGACAACGCAAGGAGGCACAGACTGATGAGCGTTCCGACCAAGCCCGCCGTCGACGACGCGACGGCAGACACTCTCGCCGCGCTCGCGCTGGGGCAGACCGCCATACTCGAACAGGCGGACGACCTGCGGGAGCAACTTCGCCAGGGCAGCGGACTCGACCCCCGCGCCTTCGCCCTTGTCAAGATCGCGGCGCTGGTGGCCGTGGACGCGCCGCCCGCCTCGTTCCTCTGGCAGGTTGGCGCGGCACTCGACGCGGGCGCCGCGCCGCGCGACATTCTGGGCATCCTCGTGGCGATCGCACCGCAGGTGGGGCTGCCGCGGGTGGTGGCCGCCGCGCCGGAGATCATGCTGGCGCTCGACCTTGAGCTGCCCGACGGCGTGGACCGCTGAGGGCCAGGCGAAGGGAGGAGCACCGATGTCCCAAGGAGGCGACCGATGATACGGCGACGGCCCTTGCTGCGGACCGCGGTTCTCGGTGGCGGTGCCTACATGGCCGGTAGGGCGGCGGCGAATCAAGCGGCCGACCGGACGGCGCAGGAGGCACGGATCAGCGCCCTGGAGGACGCACAGCAGCAGCCTCAGGTACCCGAGCCGCGGGCCGCGGCGGCGCCCGCCGACGCGGACGTGTTCAGCCAGCTCTCCGAGCTCGTCCGGATGCACGAGCGCGGCGCGCTGAACGACGAAGAGTTCGCCGCGGCGAAGGCGCGGCTGCTCGGCTGACCGCGGCTGACGCGGGCGCGCGCCCCCGGTGCTCGGCGAGCACCGGGGGCACTTTCACTCCGATCTGCTGGCTACAGGATCTGCAGGCGGACGCCGCGCTCGACCGCCTCGCGCCGCGAGGATACGCCGAGCTTGTAGTACACGGAGCGCAGGTGCGTCTTGACCGTGTTCACCGACAGGAAGAGCGTGTCGGCGATGTCCTGGTTGCTCATGTACGAGCGCAGCAGCCGGAGCACGGCCAGCTCGCTGGTGGTGAGGGCGGGCGTCTCGCGGTCCGCCGACACGCTCGCCGCGGCCCGGGACGACGGCTGGCACACGAAGTGCTCGTGGACGCGGGCCGCGAAGCTCGCGGCGGGGCTCGACGGGGAGATGAGCAGGGCGATCGCCGAGTGCACGGCGCCGCCCACGTCCAGGAACGGCCGGTACAGGTCATGCCGCTCCGCGCTGGTCAGCGCTTCCTCGAGCAGCTTCGCCGCCTTGTCGTCCGTGCCCGTGCGCCGGGCGGCGACGGCCGCCGTGAGCAGCGCGGTGACGCGGTCCCTGAGGGTCGGCCGCGGGCCGGCGTCTTCATCCTCCTCCGCGCGGGCCACAGTGAGCGCGAGGACGAGGGCCGCGGCCGGGTCGCCGTCCGCGAGTAGCAGCCGGGCGCGGGCGGCCGCCTGGTCCGGCGGCTCCCGCCGCCGGCCCGGCTGGCCGCCGGCGGGCGGCGGTCCGAGCGCCACGGCGGCGAGCCCGAGGTCGCCCGCGCGCAGTGCGATGTCGAAGTCGAGGACGGAGAGCGCGTGGCCGGCTTCCTCGTACTTCTCCCGCGCGAGCCGGGCCAGGTCCCCGGCCCGCTCCGGATCGCCTTCGGCGAGCGCCGCGCGCGCCTTAGCCATCGCGAGCAGCACCGCGACGTCGGGTTCACCGGGCAGCCGGCCGACCGCCGCGTGATCCGCGGCATCGAGCAGCTGCTGCGCGAACCGCAGGTCGTCCCGCTCGACGGCCACCAGCGCCGCGGCGATCGTGGCCAGGCACGCCGCGGCGGGCGCCTGCACGACCGCGTCGCGCAGGCGGCCAGACAGCGCCGCGGCGACGGCGAGGTCGCCGCCGAGCGCCGCGGCGAGGGCCAGCCAGCCGCGGGCGCGCATCGCCAGCGGTCCGGCCCCGGCGGCGGTCAGCTGATGATCGGCGGCCGTCAGCGCCTCGGCGCAGTCCGCGACCTCCCAGCGGCACAGCCGCACCGTACCGAGCGCCAGCCACAGCAGCCCGAGCGCCTGGTGCTCCGATTGCCTGCCGACCGACACCCTGGCCTTCTCCGCCAGCTTCTGGCAGAAGGCGATGGACCCGTCGTCGGGCTGCCTGACCAGCCGCAGCATGGCCAGCCACAGCTCGACCACGAGCCGGTCGGCCGCGTGCTCGCCGAGCCCGATGTCGGCCAGGTCGAGGTAGGCCGCGGCGGAGTCGGGGTCGCCGCGGCACAGCCGCACCATGGCGAGCGCGGCCGCGACGGCCGGGTCGGCGCGCAGCGGCGCGGGAAGCCGACCGAGCGCCGCCTCGAACTCCCCCGCACCGTGGGGCAGCGCGCCGGCGAGTCCCGCCTCGGTCAGCACGCGCGGGACCGCTTCCCAGTCCCCGGCCTCCGCCCCGCAGCGCACCGCCTCGATGACGTCGCCCTGGCCCGCCGCCAGGCGCGACGCCCGGGTGAACAGGACGGGGACCTCCGCCGGCAGCTCGCGCCGCAGCTCGCCGACCAGCACCTGCCGCAGGAACGGGTGATAGCGGTACTTGCCCTGTCCGTCGCGGCCCACGAAGCTGTTCTCCCGGTTCAGCCTGTCGAGGATGCGGGCGCCGCCCGGCTCGCCGGTCAGCTGGTCGGCGAAGTCGGGCGTCAAGCGGTCGGCGATGCTGGTGCGCCGCAGGAACTGCCTGACCACCGGCGGCTGCCGGTCGAGCACCTCGTCCCGCATGTAGTCGGCGACGATCGGATCGGCGGCGATGGCGTCGACATTCAGGTCGCCGTCCCTGGCCGCGATCAGCGCGGCGAGCCGGGGTCCCGCCATCCACCCCTCGGTCGCGCGCAGCAGCGACTCGCCTCGCGCCGGCCCCGCGGCCAGCCCGAGGGCGCCGAGGTAGGCCGCCGCCTCCTCGGCGGTGCAAGCCAGGTCGGAGGCCTGTACCTCGGACAAGTAGCCGCTCAGCCGCATCTTCCCGAGGTGCAGCCCGGGCGCCGACCGCCCGGACAGGATGAGCCGCAGCGCGGCGGGCGCGTGATGGATGAGGAGGGCTAGCCCGGGAAGGACCTCGCTGCCCGCCAGCGTGTGCACGTCGTCGATCACGAGCAGCACCGGGCTCGACAGCTTGCGCACCGTGTTGACCAGGTCGGACGGCAAGTCATCACCGGGCTCGCGCCCGACTTGGTCGATACCGTGCGACACGAGCGGCACGCCAAGGCCCGCGCCGCCGGCCGCCAGGGCGGCGGTCACGCAGGCCCAGAAGCGGCCGGGTTCCCTGTCTCCCTCGTCGAGGCTCAGCCAGGCGATGCGCCTGGACCTGGCGCGGGCGGCCGCCCACCCGGCGCAGGCGACTGTCTTGCCCGCCCCCGGCGGGCCGGTGATCACCGTCACCGGGCGCTCGGCGGCCTCCTCGATCAGCGCCGTCAGGCGCTCCCGGTGGACCACGTCCGGTCCCAGCGCGGGCGCGCGGAACTTGCCGTCCAGCAGCGCTGGCTCCACCGTCACGGCATCATCGCCGGCAACTGAAAGCAGTTGCGTCATACGTCTCACCTGCTGTTCCCCCTGCCGGGCGGTTTTCTACCCCTCTCGTCCAATCAGTAGTCATACAAATACGCTCTGTAATCAAAGATTTTTAAGAACTAGTAAGGCATCGCCCGCAACGGGTGAGCCTCTCCGCCCGGCGGCTTCACCCGCCGCGGATGACGCGAACGGGCACGTTTGGGGGCACGATCACGCAGAGTCCCTCCCCCGGCGGAGGGATACGGAAAGCGGAAGGAGAACTCTGCCATGAGCGACATGAACGACCAGCCGGCCCAGCAGCCGCGCGCCGGCGCCCCTGCGGGCGGAGCGACCGCGCCACCGCAGTCAGGCCCAGCCCGCGTTCCCCGGCCCGCGCCTGGGTACGACGACTACCGGGCCGCGCACGACGCCCCGAGCGGCGCCGCGCTGGGGCTGACGCTCCTGGCCGCCGTGCTCATGATGGTCACCGGCGTGCTCGGCTTCTTCGAGGGCCTCGCCGCCATCATCAGGGGAACGTTCTTCGTGGTGCTGCCGAACTACGCGTTCAGCCTGTCCGCCGCCAGCTGGGGCGTGGTGCACCTGGTCCTCGGCGTCCTGGTGTTCTTCGCGGGCGTGGCGCTGTTCGCCGACCGGACGTGGGCGCGCATGGTGGGCGTCGCGCTCGCCGCGTTCATGATCATCGCGAACTTCGTTTACCTGCCGTACTACCCGGTCTGGGCGATCGTGGTGATCGCGCTGAACGCCTTCGTGATCTGGGCCCTGCTGACGCCGCGGCGCGCGTAGGCGCGGCCCGGATCGGACCGGCGATCGGCGGCCTGGCCTCTTAATTCACCCGCCAGGGGTGACGCGGACGGCGAGCGGGCGGACAACGATTCTGACGGCCTTAACAGAAAGAGAGGGCGGTACCGATGAGCGCTGGCGTCAGCGTCTTCCTCATCCTGGTCGGCGCCATTTTGAAGTTCGCCGTCACCTGGTCCCCGCACAACGTCGACTTGCAGGTGATCGGGGTGATCTTGATGATCGGCGGCGGCGCGGGACTGATCGCGTCCGTCGCGCTCATGTTCATGCGCAACCGCAACAAGCGGTCCGCCGAGGTCTACGAGCAGCGGCGCTACATCGAGCCCCCGGTCTGACCGCCATGGACGGCCTCTCGCCGGCGCGGCGTGCCCGCGGCGGCACCGTCCGTATAGCAAGATTTCCGGCTACGGTCCGCGCGCGTTCGCTGGCCGTATACGATCCCCAGCGATCCTGGCCGCATATGCCTGCACTGCGTGACCGGACGGCGGCCTGGCGCCGCAGCCGGGGACAGGCGTCCCTCAACCCGTCATACCGTAACCCGTCACGGGCCGGTGAAGGTGAACGTGCCGTCGGGCCCGGCGGCGAACGGCCGGGCCTCGGTCACCGCGTCGACGTTCAGCGGCCCGTAGACGTGCGGGAAGGGCAGGTCCGCGCCCGGCACGTCCTCGTAGCGTACCTCCGCGCGCACCAGGGCGGGGTCGATGACGAGAATCACCAGGTCACCGGGTACGTCACGGTAGAATTTGTTCGCGGTCCTGGCCACCTGCGAGGCCTGGGACGCGTGGATGAAGCCCTCTTCCTCGAGGGTCTTTTCCGCCGTGGACCGCGTGTACTCGCCGTCGGCAAGCGCCCGCTGCCAGTCGGCGCGGGTGGCGATGTGATAGATAAGCCCGCTCACGCCGGCCAGGTTACTATCGTCGATCCCGTGGTAGCTGAACGGGTCGTGGTAACTGGACAGCCCGTGGTAACTGAACAGCAGGTGGACGCCGGGACGCCGGCGAACCATTCCGTGAACACATACGTCTCCCTAAGGGAAGAGCGCTACTGTTTGTGGGCTTCTCCTCACCGGCCCAGTCCGAACTCGATGCCCCGGACGCACAGGGGATGCGCCCCGGGGGAAGGAACATGATTGTGATGGCCTCGCCGCAGCCTGATGTCACCGACCGGCTTGACGTAACCGTCGAACCGGGCGGCAAGGTGATCGCGATCAGCGACCTGCACCTGCCGCCCGAGCGGACGACGGTGTCCGGCCGCAGCTGCGAGGTTCTCGCCAAGAGAATCGCCGCCGAGACCACGCCGGTGACCGTCGTGCTGGCGGGCGACATCGTCGAGATGCTCGCCCATCCGGGCCGGGCCGCCGCCGACGTGCTCGACGCGCACGACGACCTGTGCCGGGCCCTGGCGCTGGTGACCGAGCGCGGCGGCCAGGTCATCTACACGGTCGGCAACCACGACGGCGACCTGGCCTGGGACCTCAAGGCGGCCACCGCGGTCCGCGAGGCCACCGGCGCCAAGCTGTGCCTCGCCGCGGACCTCGTGCTGCCGGGCGGCGAGAAGATCCGGGTCGAGCACGGCCACCAGATCGACCCCTACAACTGCTTCCACGACCCGCGCAACCCGCTCGACACCCCGCTCGGGCACCACATCGTCCGCGACGTCATCCCGAAGATCGAGTGGCTCGGCCGCGACTGGCTCACCGGCGCGCACGAGATGGCCGACCCGGCCGACTTCCCGTCGTTCCTCGCCTCCCGGCTCGTCTACCGCAAGCTGGTCCGTCACCTGTGGTGGCTGGTTCTCGCCCCGATCGTCCTGTTCGCCCTGGTCCTGCCCCAGGTCGGCCGGGTCGGGAACCGTTACCCCGACGCCGGCCGCTGGCTGCACGACGGGGAGATCCTCGGTTACGGTGCGCTGGTGGACATCGCGATCATGGCGCTGATCCTCGGGATCGTGACCCGCCGCGCCTGGACGTCGATCAGCGCCCTCGCACTGTCCGAGCGCGGCTACGGCCAGAACTCCGCCGCGCGGGAGCGCGCCGATGAGCTCATCGGCCAGGGCTACATCGGCTACCTGTCCGGGCACACGCACCACCCCGAGCTGCACGCGCACGGCGACGGCTTCTACGGCAACACGGGGTCCTGCACCTCGGTCGTCGAGGCGATCGACACGATCTACGGCATGCCGCCGGTGTACCTGCGCACGCAGCAGCTGTCCTGGCTGGAGATCAGCGCCGGGCCGGCCGACGCGGAGCTCGCCGATGCCGTCCTGGGTTCCGGCGACAATCAAGACTGTTCGCCCGAACGACTTCGGGTTACCCGCTCCTGCCACGCTCAACTCAAGTCGGCCCGGGTCGAGCTGCCTGGCGCGACCAGGTTCGAACGGTTCCTCGCCGCGGCGCGCAACCCGCACGCGGCCGCGCCCAAGGCGGTCGCCAGCTGGCCGGAGGGCCCTGACTGGCCCGCCGAGAGCCGCCACCTCAAGCACAAGCACCTGAAGCGGGCCGCCAGGCGGGCCGTCAAGCGCGCCACGACTTGCAACCGGCAAGCCTGATCTACTACAGAATGTCGGACCCAAGCGGTGCGGCACCGGGCAGCGCCCCATAAACTGCGTGCGTGAGTACTGCGCCCCCGGTTCCGCCGCGTGCCGAGCCCAGTCCCGCCGTGGAACTGACCGGCATGGTCAAGCGGTACGGGCGGACGACCGCCGTCGACGGGCTGAGCCTCACCGCGGGCCGGGGCGAGGTCACCGCGATACTCGGCCCGAACGGCGCGGGCAAGACCACCACGATCGAGGTCTGCGAAGGCTACCGGAGCGCCGACGACGGCACGGTCCGCGTGCTCGGACTTGACCCGGTCAGGGACGCCGGCCAGCTCAAGCCGCGGGTCGGCGTGATGCTCCAGGCCGGCGGCATCCCGCCGGCCGTCCCCGCCGGGGAGTACCTCAGGACGCTGAGTCGGTTCCATGTGAAACCACACAACACGGCGTGGCTCCTTGACATCGTCGGCCTCACCGCGCACGCGAAGACCCCTTACAAGCGGCTTTCCGGCGGGCAGCAGCAGCGCCTGTCCCTGGCCGCCGCCGTCCTCGGCCGCCCCGAGCTGGTCTTCCTCGACGAACCGACCGCGGGAATGGACCCGCAGGCGCGGCACGCGACCTGGGACCTGGTCACGGCGCTCAAGGCCGACGGCGTCGGCGTGATCCTCACCACGCACTTCATGGAGGAGGCGGAACGGCTCGCCGACCACGTGGTCATCATCGACCACGGCCGCGCGGTCGCCGGCGGCTCCCCGGCCACGCTCACCGGCTCCGCCGGCCAGCTCCGGTTCCGCGCCGAGCCGGAGCTTGACATCGACAGCCTTCTCTCCGCCCTCCCCGCGGGCAGCGCGGCCAAGGAGTCGCCGGCCGGCCGGTACCTGATCGAGGTGCCCGGCGGGACCGTGAAGCCGGCCCTGCTCGCCGCGGTCACCGCCTGGTGCGCCGACCGCGGCGTGCTGCCGAGCAGCCTGCAGATCGAGTCACGCACGCTTGAGGACGTCTTCCTTGAGTTGACCGGAAGGGACCTGAGGGGTTGACGACACAGCCCATCGCCGGGCCAGCCACGGCAGCGGGAACCGCACCGGGGACTTGGACTCCCAAGCCGGGCGCCGCGCCCATGCGGCAGATGATCGCCGCCCAGGCCGCCCAGGAGACCAGGCAGCTGCTGCGCAACGGCGAGCAGCTCACGCTCACGCTGATCATCCCGCTGCTGCTGCTGTCCGCGTTCAGCCTGGAACCGCTGATCGACTTCGGCGGCGGCTACACGCGGATCGCCTTCATGACTCCCGGCGTGATCGCGCTCGCGGTCATGTCCACGGCGTTCACCAGCCAGGCGATCGCCACCGGCTTCGAGCGCAGGTACGGAGTGCTCAAGCGGCTCGGGGCGACGCCGCTGTCACGACCTGGCCTGATCGCCGCCAAGACCGTCACGGTGATCGGCGTCGAACTGCTCCAGGCCGCGATCATCCTGCTCGTCGCGCTCCCGCTCGGCTGGTCGCCGAACGCCAGCATGAGCGCCATCGTCGTCGTCCCGCTGCTCGTGCTGCTCGGCACCGCCGCGTTCAGTGGCTTCGCGCTGCTGCTGGCGGGCACGCTGCGCGCCGAGGCGACCCTGGCGGCCGCCAACCTCATCTACGTCGTCCTGCTCGGCATCGGCGGCGTGGTGTTCCCGCTCACCAAGTTCCCGAAGGGCGCCCGCTCGGCGCTCGAGCTGCTGCCCAGCGGCGCGCTGTCCACCGGCTTGCGCGACGTGCTCGCGAACGCCGCCGCCTTCCCCGTCAGGGACGCGCTCACCCTCGCCGTCTGGGCGGTTGCCGGCATCGCCCTGGCCGCCCGCTTCTTCCGTTGGGAGTAGACGCCGCGAGCGTCCCGGGCGCTGAGACGGACACTGGCGCTGGCCAGTCCGCAGGCTCGGCCGGGTCCGCCGGCCCCGTGCTGCCCGCCGCCCTGGTGCTCGCGGGGGCGGTGTCCGTGCAGACCGGCGCGGGGATCGCCGACCGCCTGTTCGGCCAGCTCCCGCCTGCCTCGCTCACCACGCTGCGCCTGTGGTCCGCCGCGCTGATCCTGCTCATCGTGGCCGGCCGGAGCACCGCCCGCGCGGTCGCCGGCCTCGCCAGAAGGCGGGCGGGGGCGGACGCGGTCATCACGCTCTCGTTCGGTATCGCGCTTGGGTTCATGAACTTCGCGATCTACCAGGCCTTCGCCCGCATTCCCCTGGGGATCGCGGTCACCATCGAGTTCCTCGGCCCGCTCACGGTCACGGTCACCGGCACGCTCAGGGCCGCCGGACCCGGCGCGGACGGCGGACGGCGCGAGGCCGGCGGGCTCGTCGCCGGCCTCGGCTACGCCCTGCTCGCGGCCGCCGGCGTCGCGCTCCTCGCCGGCACGATCGGCCTGGGCGGCCTCAACTGGGCCGGGGTCGCGTGGGCGGCCGCGGCGGGCACCGCCTGGGCGGGCTACATCATCGGCTCCAAGGCCGCGGGGCAGCGCCTGCCCGGCGCGTCCGGCCTGGTCATCGCCATGTGCGTGGCCGCCCTCGCCGTCACCGGGCCCGGGGTGATCGCCGGGGCGCCGAAGATGTTCCGCCCCTCGTACCTGGCCGCGGGGGCCGGCATCGGCCTGCTGTCGTCGGTGATCCCCTACCGGCTCGAACTGGAGGCGCTGCGCCGCATCCCGACCAGCCTGTTCGGCGTCTGGATGTCGGTGCAGCCCGCGGTCGCGGCGCTCATCGGCCTGGCCCTCCTCGGCCAGCACCTGTCGCCGGCGGAGTGGGCGGGAATCGCGTGCGTGGTCGCGGCGTCGGCCGGCGCCGCCGGCACGCAGAGCCCGCCTCGTACCACCAAAGGGGCCGTCGAACCGCGTCCGGAGACCACAGCCGCTTCATCCGACATTGCCCGGACCGATCAGTGAACCTTTCCATCCTGCCTTCACCCCGGCCCACCAGTGTGATCGCGGGTCAAAGCGGGGAAGAGACCGCGACAACCCCCACTCTGGCCCCATAAAATAGAACAAACTACCCATCGTTGCGCCGCCCTGACCTGATTGCGGGTCAAAAATGTCGATATCCGCCACCGATGACCCGCAATGACGAAAACAGCCGACCGGGGCGCCGGGCAAAGCGTGACGAAGCACCGCAAACGGCACACGCTCCGGGGCCTCCCACC
>Ga0207416_1005315_pt1 | contig 10327 bp, 9 predicted proteins | sample PaiPotPPM11metaG_FD_184107 | JGI IMG/M metagenome (GOLD analysis project Ga0207416, IMG submission 184107) | Iron sulfur acid spring bacterial and archeal communities from Banff, Canada, to study Microbial Dark Matter (Phase II) - Paint Pots PPM... ...
GGGGGAGGAAAACGGGGAATCGGGGAGGAAGGGAGTAAGGGAGGACGGGGAGCAAGGGGAGTGTCAATTTTTTTGTGTAAACGGGTGTAGCTGGATTCCGGCGCTGTGGTGAGGGAAGCGGGTTTCCCAAAGCAGAGCGAAGCGGTTGAGGGCCTCCTTCCAGCCCTGCACGGCGGTCCATTTTTTAGCCAGGTTGCGGAGCGCCAGGTACATCACCTTCAAGGCGGCATCCTCGCTGGGGAACGCCCCGCGGGTCTTGATGGCCTTGCCCTACTTTCTTTCCGTCCTCCCCCCTCCCATCCTCCCTCCTCCCCTGCTGTCCTAAGGCGAGTTGGAAATCTGTTCGAGGATCTGCAGGCGGGCGCGGCCGAGGCGGCGGAAGCTCTCAGCAGCGCCGAGATGGAGCAGCGTACAGAGGCGTTCCATCGGGACGCCACCGACGTCGTGCATCACCCACAGCAGGCGCTCCGCCGCCGGCAGGGCATGAATGGCGCGGCGCAGTCGGGCGTCGTCGGCCCCAGTCGGAAGGTTCTTGGTCTGCGATGCACGTGCCGAGTACTCCGCCAAGGTGCGACTTTGCATCACCACCTGCGAGTCGAAGGCGTCCTGTGTCAAGGGAAGCGCGCCCTGCATGGCCTGGGCAAACACGGAACGAGTCAGGGTTTCGGCCAGGCCCGCCTCGACGACCAGGAGCGAACACAGGGAGAAGACGCGATGGCGGTGCGCCTCGAAGAGTTGTTGCATGACAACCTCCGGCAGCGGGGAGGACGGGTGCGAAGGGATTTGGGTCTGGGCCTTGGTCGCCATGCGGACTCCTGTTCAGTTGGATGTTCGGGCGAGCTGGCTTCGGTTGATTCGGGGAACCAGCCGAAGCCGACCGAATGTCGCCTTGTGTTTGTCGCTCAGTTGAGCGCATTTTCACAGCCACCCAATGGCCCAATCTGCGGCGATCGGCAGACGGGGATGCGTGGTCGAAATGCTGGGTGGCTGAAAAGGCTGGAGTTAACTGCGGGGGCTCGCGGCAAGTTTTTTTTCCGGCCGTCGCCGAGGTGAACCGGCTGGGGATCGCGGGGCGAGTCGACGCCGCAGATTTCCAGCCGTGAGTCTCAGAACGGACGGGGTGGCGCCGCAATGCCGCGGTTTTCGACGTACCCAAACGGGAAGAGCGGGTCAGGAAGGGAATCGTGGTTGACGCGCGCGCGTCCGCCGTCCGCTATGCTGATGACATGGTCGAGAGTCCCTTTTTACCGGCTTGGTCGCGGCACGCGGTGCGGTTGGCGGAGTATCGTGGCGCGTGGACGGCCGGGGAGTGGTTGGAATCCCCTTCCGCGCGCCTGCCAGACGCTCTCGCTCGAGGAGCGGTGCTCTACGACTGGTCCTGGCGCAGCCGCTTGCGCGCTGCCGGATCTGATACGCGCGGGTGGCTGAATGGGATGGTTACCGGGAACGTGCGGGACCTCGCCGTCGGCCAGAGCGTCCCGGCGTTCCTGCTGAACGCCAAGGGCCGCATTCTGGGCCAGTTGGAGGTCGTCGCTCACGATCGCGATGAGTTCTGGATCCTGACCGACGCGACAAACAGCGCCACCCTCTACCGGGAACTGGAGCGCTTCATCGTCATGGAGGAGATCGAGTTTGAGGACCGCAGCGCGTCGTTGGCCACGCTGGGGGTGCGCGGTGCGACTGCACGGCGCGTTCTGGAAACACTCGGGCTGCCGCCGCTCCCCACCGCTGCGGGGGACTGGATGAGCTGCCCCGCAACCCGGTGGGGCGATCTCGAGATTCGCTTCCGTGCCCTCCCCGGGCCGGTGGTAGCGCAGATCCAGTGCGAGACCTTCGAGGTGAGCGTCGCACCGGAGCATGCCGTTGCGTTGTGGGAGGCCTTGGAACGCGAGGCCGTTGCCTTACCCGCGATGCTGCAGGAACAGGACCGCATCCTCAGCGGCCTGCCGCTGTTCGGCGTCGACATCCGGAGCACGGAGTTACCGCAGGAGACCGAGCAATTGCAGAACCTGCACTTCGCCAAGGGCTGCTACCTTGGGCAGGAGATCGTGGAACGGATCCGCTCGCGCGGCAACGTGCATCGCCGCTTCGGGGGCTTCCTGTTTACGGGCCCGGTGACGGCGGGCGAAAAGCTGGTCAAGGACGGCGCGGATGTAGGAGAGTTGACCAGCGTCGCACCGCTCGCCGACGGCCGCTGCTGGGCGCTGGGCTATATTCGGCGTGAGCTGGGTGGCCGGGGTGCTCCGGTCGCGACCAAGACCAGCACGGGCGAGTTCGTGCCGCTGGCTCCGTGATCGGACCACTAGTCGCATTCATCAGCGTTCCATGCTGCATCAACTTTTTAACGCGAGTCGGCGGCAACACGCCTCGTTGAGGGGCTCACGTCGAGACGCGCGCCCATCCGAGGTAACAGCCTCGCACCGAACGCTGTTGGGGGTTGTGTTGTGCGGCGCCGTTTCCCTGCTGGGGCAGACGCCGGTGGTTCCCGCGACTCCCAGCGCCGCCGCCACCGTGTCCAGTATCGGTGTCATCGTCGGCCCCGCGGTTCGCCTCGAGGGTGCCGTGGCGATGGCGGATGGCAAGCTGACGGTTGAGAGCGGGACGGAAGTCCATGTCGCGAGCGGCGAGGCCAAGCTGACGTTGACGCGCGGTGGCTACCTGCGCTTCTGCGGCCCGTTGCAAGCCACGCTGGTGGCCGGCCCGCAGGAGAGCCTTCTGGTCACACTGGGCCATGGAGCGCTGGAACTGCGTTTTCCGGCCCACGCCGACGACAGCTTGCTGACGGCTGACTTTCGCGTGACGCCCGTGTCTCCGCCGGGCCAGGTTGCGGCGATCTCGGCGAATCTCGAGCTGGAAAAGGGTGGAACGCTGTGCGTCGAGAACCACGGCACGCCGCTTGCGGTGAGCAGCTTGTGGGGGAATGAGAGCGTGGGCGTCATCGCCGGGATGCCGCTGCGCATGACTCCCGGCATGCCCTCCGTGGCGGTAGCGGGTTGCGGCTGTCGTGCCGTGCCACCGCCCGCGGTGGCAGCGGCGCCCGCGCGCGCCGACGGCGGGGCCGCGCCGCTCTTTCCTGCCGCTGCGGGACTGACCTACAGTGCCGCGGACCGGAGTGCCGCCCCTGCCGCCCCCGTGCAGCGGCCCGCAACACAGCCCAGGAAACGTGGTAATTTCCTGACCCGCTTCTTCCGGCGACTCTTTAAGCGGTAGCAACGACCGGGACGACGCAGCCGCCGAGTTGGCTCCTGTGGAGCCGAGATCGCGGGCGCCCGGGCGAATCGCTGTCGGCGAAACTCCTGCGGGGCGGTCGGTGCCGACTGCCATGGATTGGACAAAGGGATTGGACGAAGGGTCGCGTGTCGGCCAGAGTCCGGGTAGGGGGAAGCGACCAACGGCAGCGTCGGAGGGCGAAGCCCCCGCATGGTCGACCCGCCGGCGTCGTCAGCGTTTATCGAGGGCCAGCAACACAAAAAGCAGCGGCAGGTAGAGCACGCTGGCTTGGAGCAGAAGACGGCTGGAGGCCTTGGTCAGGTGCGCAGCGGTGCGCCAGGCGCAGGCCAGGAACGCCACCCCGAGCAGCAAGGCGCCCAGGAAGTAAACTGTGCCGGCAATGCCGAGCAGTGTGGGCAGCAAGCTGACCGGCAACAACGTCAGCGTGTAGAGACGCATCTGATGTCCGGTCTCTACGCCCTCTGCGTCAACCACCGGCAGCATGCAGATCCCGGCCCGTTCGTAGTCTTCTTTGTACAGCCATGCGATGGCCAGAAAGTGCGGGAACTGCCAGAGCAGTTGAATGCCGAACAAGGCCCAGCCGGGAGCGTCAATCTGCTGCCGCGCCGCCGCCCAGCCCATCAGAATCGGGCTGGCGCCCGGCAACGCGCCGACGACCGTGCTGATCGGCGAACGACTCTTGAGCGGTGTGTAGGCCAGCAAATACACCAGCGAGGTGCCCAAGCCCAGCGCGGCGGTGAGCGGATTGATGCGGAGCGCCAGTTCGAGCAGTCCGAGGACGGCGGTGGAGAGTCCAAACAACAGGGCCTGCAGCGGTACCAGCCGGTGTCCAGGGAGCGGCCGGAGGGAGGTGCGTCGCATGACGCCATCGGTCTCCCTTTCCCACAGCTGGTTGAGCGCCGCTGTCCCTGCCGCCAGCAGGCCGGTGCCGACCATCAGGTGCAACATGAACCAGACGCCCAAAGGCCGCCGCTCACCTACATAGCAGACCGCCAGCGCGGTCAGCATCACCATTCCGGTCACGCGGGGCTTGCTGAGCGCAAGATAGTCGGACCACGGGCGACGCCCCGCGCGGGCGGAATCCAAGGTCGGGATGGGACGAGTTCTAGCGGGGGCCGAGGACATCGAACCTCGGCTTTCATTGTGCCATGCGGCGGAAACGTGAGGCGTGAAGCGTGGATGGGGATGTGTGACGGGTGCTGTATTAGCGTGACCACCACAGCAGGCCGAGGACGGCCAAGGGGAGCAGAGTCCAGAGCAGCTCATTCAGCAGACGGTCGGCCGCAGGGCGTGGACTACGGGCCAGTTGCCGCCCGCGCTGGATGAGCAGCGCCAGCACGAGCAGCGAGACAGCGACGAGAACGACGAGATCGATCCGCGAAAGCACGATGGTTGAGTATACGGATCTCGACACAGGTGAGGCTGATCAGGCGCGGGCGGTGCGGGCCGTTCACAACCGGGTTTCAACGCTGGCCTGAGGGGGCGGCGCGGCCGGCCCGCTGCCTTGGGCGCGACCCTCGGCCACCCCGAAGGCGCGCATCACGTCGGCCGTGGTGAGGACGCCGAGCAGGGTCCGTCCATCGAGTCGGCTCAGCACCGGCACCAGGTCCGCGCCCCTGCCGAGCAGATGCAGGGTGGTCTCCAGGGATTCGTCAGGGAAGACGCGCAGCTCCGGGTCCAAGTGGGCCATCTGGCCCAAAGTCTGCTCGCCTTGGTGGTCCGCGACGGCGTGCAGCAGGGCGGCGCGGCTGACCAAGCCGACGAAGTCGCGTTCCGCCAGCACCGGAAAGGCGTTCTGCGCGCCGTCGTTGTCCGCCTGCAGGCGTTGCAACGCCTGCTCGGCGGTGAGGTGCGCCGGCAGACCCTCCCACCGCGCTTCCATGGCATCGCCGTTGGTCAGGCGCTGGAGTTGGATCCGGCTGTGACGGGAGGGCAAGTGAACACCGTCCTGGGCGGCCAGCAGTTCGTAAATGCCCTCGCCCTGCAGTCGGGTGGCGACGGCAAAGGCGATGACGTTGGCGATCATGAGCGGCAGGATGAGGTTGTAGTCCTGGGTGACCTCGAAGATCATGAAGATCGAGGTGATGGGGGTGCGGTTGATGCCGGCGAACATGACCCCCATGCCGACCAGCGCGTAGGCCCCGATGGCGCTGGCATGGTAGTTCGGGAAGCCGAGGTGCACCAGGGCGCCGGCGCCTCCGCCCAGCATGGCGCCGATGTAGAGCGAGGGGGCGAAGATGCCGCCGGCGTTGCCGGTGGCATAGCAGATGGCGGTGGCGGCCATCTTGGCGAGGACCAGCCACAGCATCAGCGAGACCGCCATCCGGTCGTTGAGGACGGCGTTCACGTAGTGATAGCCGACCCCGAGCACCTGCGGGAAAGCGAAGGCAATCAGTCCTACCACCAGGGCGCCGGCGACCGGCAGCCACCGGCGCCATGGTCCGGAGCGACGCAGGAAATGGCGGCGCATGTTGACCAGGCTGCCGGTAAACGCGACCGAGGCCATGCCGCCGACCAGCCCCAAGGCGGCGAAGGCGGGCAGCTCGCGAGCGCCGCCGAACTCGTACTGGGGAACGTGAAACAAAGGTCCGTTACCCAGAAACCAGCGCGACACCATGACCGCCATGACGGCGGCGATGATGGTCGAGCCCAGCATGGGGGTGTTGAGGTCCCCGATCACTTCTTCCAGCACGAACAGCACCGCGGTAATGGGGGCGTTGAAGACGGCGGCCAGTCCGGCGGCGGCGCCCACCGGCACCAGTTGCTGGATCTTGCGTTTCGGCAGCGAGCTGAGGCGTCCAATGACCGAGGCCACCCCGGCGCCGATATGCACCGCCGGACCCTCGGGGCCCATGGCTTGTCCGCTGCCGATGCCGACTCCCGAGGCGAGGAACTTGCCGATGGTGCTGCGCAGCGGGATGTAGCCGTCATGGACCAGGATGGCGATCTTGGTGTGCGCCACGCCGCTGCCGCGCGATTGCGGCAGCCATTCCATGACCAAGGAGGCAATGGTCGCGCCCACACCGAGGAAAACCAGGTAGCGCCAGTGCAGCCCGGCGTGTAGGTCGGAACCGCCGTAAAGATGGGTAAACAGCCAGTCGAGCAACAGGTGGTAGAGCACGGCGACCAACCCGGCCACCAGTCCCGTCCCGATGGCGAGAAGCATGAAGAGTCGGTTTTCGCCCAGGTGCAGTGCTTTCTGCCAGCGCAAAAGGGAGAGTTCCGGGATGAACGACTTGGCCATGGAAGCAGGTTCAGGCGTTACAGAGACGGCGATGCTCCTTCAGCAGGCAGCGATCGGCGACCACCTGCAGGCCGGCAGCGCGGGCGCGCGCCTCGGCTGCCGGGTGTCGGAGACCCTCCTGCAACCAAAGCACGGCGGCGTGCCCGGCAATGGCCGACGTCACGATTTCAGGAATGAACTCAGGGCGGCGGAACACGGCGACGATCTCCAGCGGGGCGGGTACCTCCTCCAAGCGGGGAAAGACCGTCTCGCCCAGGATCTCGCGCTGCTGCGGGTTGACCGGGAGAATGCGGTAGCCGTGGCGTTGCAGGTAGTCGGCCACCGCAAAGCTGGGACGAAGTGGATCACTCGACAGCCCGACCACGGCGACGCGGCGATAGCGGGTGAGCAGGTCGCGGAGGTGGTCGTCGTCCAGCATGGCCGCTTCTGGACTATAGCTGATACCCGCGTTGCCGCCACACCCCGACTCCTCATCCCCCTACCGTTTAATTACGCAGCGTCTTGCCGGTCTTGAGCGTGAACTGAATGCGCTCCTGCGTCTTCTTTTGGCCGCAGAGCGAGAGGAAGGCTTCGCGCTCAAGATCGAGCAGGTTCTGCTCGCTGAGTGGGCTGCCGGCTGGGGCGTCGCCCCCGCAAAGCACGTGGGCCAGCTTGCGAACCATGCCCAGTTCGTACTCTGAGATGTACTCCGCCTCGCGCATCAGGTAAGCGCCCAGTTGCAGCGTGGTGCGCAAGCCGCTGCCCGGAGCGGGAATCAGGGTCGGCAGCGGCGTGGCGTAGCCAGCTGCCAATTGCGCAAGAGCCTCGCGCTTCGCCTCGCCGAGCAGGCGGTCGCGGTTGGCAACGGTGCGATCCGTGGCACGTAGGAATCCAAGGCGCCGCGCGTCCAGCGCCGAGGTCGAGACCTTGGCCATGGCAATCGTCTCGAAGGCCGTTTTGAGTGCCTCCTGCAACTCAACGCTGGCGCCGCGGCCGCTGGGGCCGGCGAGCTGCGCCGCCTGCACGGCCCGCAAGGTCATTTCTTTGCAGCCCCCGCCGGCGGGAATCAGGCCGACGCCCAGTTCCACCAGGCCGGTGTAGATCTCGTCGTGGGCCACGATGCGGGGCGCGTGCAGCAGCAGTTCGCAGCCGCCACCCAACGCGAGATTAAAGGGGGCCAGCACCACTGGGCGGGCGGCGTACTTTACCGCCATGGTCATGGCCTGGAAGGCGCGGATCTCGGCATCGAGATCCTCCCAGTTCTCTTCCTGGGCCTCCAGGAGCACCAGCGCCAGGTTGGCGCCGGCGGAAAAATGTTCGCCGTCGTTGCTGATGACGAAGGCCTCGAAATCGGGGTGCGGATCGCGCAGCACACGGGTGACCATCTGCACGATGTCGGGGCCGAGCGCGTTCATCTTGGTGTGAAACTCGAGACAGCCGACGCCGTCGCCCAGATCCACCAGTGAACAACCCGGGTTGCGCTGCACTTCGCGCCCGGCGTGGTGCAGCGCGGCGAGACGGATGATTTCTGGTGGCTCGGGAACCGCTTGATAACCTCCCGCAAGGCAGAAAACTTCGCGCCGGGCTGCGGGGGGTGGGGGCATGCGGTAGAAGGAAGTCCCGCCGCTCTCCAGTACGCGTTGCACCAGCGCAGGGACGACATGGCCCTCCTGCTGCAGGCGCTGCACGGTGGACTGCAGCCCGAGCGCGTCCCACATCTCGAACGGCCCCATCTGCCAATTGAAGCCCCAGCGCATGGCGCGGTCGATCTCATACAGGTCGTCGCTGATCTCCGGCACGCGCGCCGCGCTGTAGAGGAACAGTTCGCTGAGCGTGGTCCAGAGAAAGCGGCCGGCCACATCCTGCCCAAAGACGACCGAACGCAACCGCTCGGCGGGGTCCTCGATGGTTTTAGCCATGTCGAGCGAGGGGAAGCGGACTTTCTGACGGGGGCGGTACTCGAAGGTGGCGAGGTCAAGGCTCAAGATCTCGCTCTCGCCCGTTGCCGCGCGGACTTTCTTGTAGAATCCCTGCCCGGTTTTGTCGCCCAGCCACTTGCGTTCGAGCAACTGCTCGAGGAATGCCGGGACGTGGAAGACCTCGCGGCGCTCGTCGTTGGGCAGGTTGGCGTAGGAGTTGCGTACCACGTGGGCGAGCAGGTCGAGGCCGACGAGATCCATGGTGCGGAATGTGGCCGATTTGGGCCAGCCAAGGATGGGCCCGGTGAGCGCGTCCACCTGCTCGGGCGAGAGCTGCATCGCGGTCATCACGCGCACCACGTTGAGCATGGAAAAGGTGCCGATGCGGTTGGCGATGAAGTTGGGGGTGTCCTTGGCATGGACCACGCCCTTGCCGAGTCGCTGGTCGACGAAGGCGGCGATACGGGCGAGGGCGGCGGGATCGGTCTCCGGGGTGGGAATCAGCTCGACCAGCCGCATGTAGCGCGGGGGGTTAAAGAAGTGCGTCCCGAACCAACGGCGGCGGACGTTGGGCGGCAGCATGGCGCCGATGGCCGCGATGGGCAGCCCGCTGGTGTTGCTGGTCAGGATGGCGTCGGATGAGAGATGGGGCGCGACCTTCGCCAGCAATGCCTGTTTGATGGCCAGGTCTTCGACCACGGCCTCGATGACCCAATCGGCGGCGGCGACGCGGCCCAGATCATCCTCGAAATTTCCGAGCGTGATGCGGGCGCTCAGCGCCGGTTCAAAGAAGGCCTCCGGGCGGCTCTTGAGCGCAGACTGCAAGCCGGCTTGGGCTGCGCGATTGCGCTCGGTTCCCGGGGCGCCGGCCATGTCCAGCAAGCTCACCGCCACGCCATGGTTGGCCAGGTGGGCGGCAATGCGAGCTCCCATTGTGCCCGCCCCCAGGACGACGATCGAACGGAGCAGCGGGTGGGAGTCCATAGTGTCGGAGTATAGCTGGGACGGTTTTCGGTTGTCAGTTGTCGGTTGTCGGCAACACATGCACGTTGCGCCCGGGTGGGAGGTATACATGGTGCGTGAAGAGTGGAGCGTGGAGCGTGGCAACCATCTCACCGGTTTCGGCTTATGCTGCAGCCGGGCGGCTGAACTCGGGAAGCTGGTCAGGGGTGAACAGCCGCAGCTTCACATGGGACCCGGAAGGCAAGCTGTTGAGCTACGCCGACGCCAACCCGGCGACTACCACTTACGCCTTTGACCCCTTCGGGCGGCGCAGCCGGACGACGCCGACGAGCGGGCCCATTCCATATAACTTCTATGGTGCCGAGGACGGTGGCCACCCGGTGGCGCGCTACGATACGACCAAACGGCTGGCAGACAGCGACCCTGGTCGAGGGCACGACGCTGGCCTATATGAGCGTTAGCGACAGCCGGAAACGCTGACCGAAAGGAAGAGGCAAAAATGCAAACACCGACTCCAATTAGCTTTGGAAAGTGGATGTCGATCGCGCTCGCGGTGTACTCGGTCGGCCTGAGTATCGTCCTAGGGTTTCTCGGTCTTGCTCTGAACCTCTCCGCTCGCAGCTTGATCCTGCCTTATGGGATGTTGCTTTATTCTCTGCTTGCTCTTGCGGCGTTCCTTTATTGGGCACGGACAGCATATGAGCGACCCAAGGCCTGCGCGCTCCGGCTTGCTTCAGCGATATTCTTCTCCTTGCTGCTCTTTCTGTTAGCGCTAGCATATAGCGTGGTTAGAGTCGGCCTTCTGCCTTTGAGAAGCATTCTGTATTATTTCGCCCCTTGCATCCTGCCCGGCTCAGCGCTGACCTCGCTATTGGTGTACGTGCTGGCGCGTCGGCGACTTGAAACCGCTAATTTGGGGTGATCCGCTCTGTTGCAGCGCCCTCCCCTCCTCCACCCCTCCTCGTCCTCCCTACTCTCCGTGTTCCCCCTC
>Ga0207416_1005320_pt1 | contig 10317 bp, 8 predicted proteins | sample PaiPotPPM11metaG_FD_184107 | JGI IMG/M metagenome (GOLD analysis project Ga0207416, IMG submission 184107) | Iron sulfur acid spring bacterial and archeal communities from Banff, Canada, to study Microbial Dark Matter (Phase II) - Paint Pots PPM... ...
TGGGATATTTGCAGAAGCAGAAGCCAAGGTAGTATCACAACAAATCATTGATGAAATAACAAATAATAATAAATCACAGAATCCTCGGTTTGATGGCAAAGGCTATTGTTTTATGGAAATAGGAGGTAAAAATGCGGGATATATTACTGCAGATTTTTACAACGAAGCAGGCCCCATCACCAAGCTCGAACCACCATCGCAAGAATTATATGAAAAGAAAATTGATTTTGAAAGAAGTAGGCTAGCGGAGTGGTTGTTATAACGGGTATGCTATTTCCTATTAATCAGCATCACCGAACGATGATTCGGTGTTGTCTATTTTGTAATTAATTGAATCGACATAGTATGCTTTATCCACTAATGGGCATATTTGATCTACTGCCTGATTTTTTTCTGAATTATCTTCTTTTTTACTAAGAATGTTGATACTCATAACACTCTCATTGTTTATATAGAACAATGAGGTATAAGAATGTATACTAGACATAATTGTTTGGTAGACTGAATAGACTGTGCTCTACTGCGGAGAGCGATCTAAACGACCAATGTGTCGCATGTTACGTAGAACCGAATAATTTAGGAGTTAACCCATTATGACATCTAACAAAAACACGACGATCATGTTCTGAGTCCTACTCTCCAGCATGATTCTTGCTAACAACTGCGACAATGTTACAGCAACACGTGACGCATGATGCTGTCCAGTATCATTCTTTTAGCAATATATCATAATGCATAATCGGGATTTTAGTTTATCATGATTTTGAGTTCGTCTATATAATCAAGATTACTTGACTCTATGAAAACTCGATGCCATCGTTATTTTCACTAAAAAATAATGAATAATGTGTTTGTTACCATGTTGAGAATAATTACTCAGTAGCAGTATGACCTTATACTTATAGATTCGTGTTATCTGTACTATTATCCCAGAATACATACCAGAGCATACCATTGAATATACCAAAAATGTGTCAGACATGTTGCAAAGACTATCAAGCTGTGCAGAATGACTGAAGGCATAACCACCTCTCTGACTGATAATCCTTGTTTGCTATCTTATCTTTATATATCTTGATTGAGAGTCATGCAGGTTAAATTTGCTTACTTCAAAATCTCTGGACTACAGATTCAATTCAAGTCTACTTTGATGTTTATCGGATGTTAGTCGTAACGATGATGTTGTACTAGTAGCATAAGCAATAATGCGCTCTTCTATCAACTCTTTCGCTAATTCATTGAAAACTTTCTCGGCTTCTGCGGTTTGATTGTGATAATTCCTATAAGCAAACCATTAGCAAACGGCAACGGTGTATTGTATTTTGCAAGTTGCACGTCTTCCCAAGAGGCCTCTTTCCATTCATTGCCTTTAGAAGTTCGTACTAGATGATATTGTTTCGAGAACTGTATTATCCCATCTTTCAGTAGTTTGTCCAAATCAGAATTATATCAGAGTGGAAGGGTAATTATTATCATACCACCCTGCGATGTGATTAACGCCTTCATATTTTCAATTGCATGCGGTATTTTCATATTATCGCGAGGTTTCTCATCCCACCCGACATGTTCTAGTGTAGAGATGCTTACGATTAGATCGTATCTCTTCTCTGGCCGAAAATCCACAACATCCTCGTTTATTATACCTTTTGCAATTTCATACTTGTCTAAAATATCATGTTCAAATCCAACATGATTTGATAGAACGTTTCCAATCTCGAGAATATTTGTACCTTGATACTCTTTGACCACTTCCATTACAATTGGAATTTCTATGGCTCGCTCATTGTACCAAGTCTTAACACTATCAAAATAGCGATAAGTTTTTCCTAGAACCAGGATGGTGTTATGTCTTCTAACTTTTCTGTAATAAATAAAGTAAAGTAAACTTTGAATTCCGTTGAACCGAAATAAATAGCGAACACCTGGAGATATTGGCAACCGTCTATTCAACAAGACTTTCAATCTTTTAATTCGGTTGGGTTTGATGTACCGCTGACAACACATCGTACATCCTGTCGTAGGCGTCCGACTTATAGGCATAACTCAAGTAAAAATAACCGAAAGGAATTTCTCTGCATTGTCATTCAGGTGTCTTGAATTGGTGGGGTGTAGACGACGGTCAGCCTTGAAATAAAGTAAAAGTAGAGGGGGATTGATCTATATGAAAAAAGAACCTGCAAAAAATGATACAAACATAACAAAATTGCTGCTTACTTCCATATGGCTGGTGTTATTAGGTGTACTCAAAACCTAAAAAATAATACTGAAGTTAGATGCAATCACCAGGCATTATTCATTTAGCAGTATTATCCGTTTCCCAAATACCAAAGCCATTATTCTCTGTATCTGTGCAAAGTGCAAAATAACCCATACCTGGCACCGGATGTTTTGGGGATATAACTTTGCCTCCCAACTGTTCTACTTTGGCAGAATATTCTTGAACTGATTTTACGTCAAAAAAGTTTGTAATTCCTTGCTGTTGCGGCATCTGTCTTTTCATCATACCTCCAGTAACAGCCTCATTCCCTTTATCATCCACAGTTGTTACCATCCAATACTCCATTCCTTCTGGCGTATCCTCTGAGCCAGGCCACTTCTCGATCTTCCACGCAAACAATTCATTGTAGAACTTTTTTGATCTTTCCGTGTCATCTGAAGGAATTTCAAAGTGCACTATTGTTGGCATATCTCCCTCTCCAATCCCGTCAAGTCTGATTTACTCATGGCTAATATTATATAAATTGTAGTTTATAAATATGCAAGGGAGTAAAGTATAGTTGCGTGAATACATCAAAGGTCAAGAACGAGTTAGGTCACCTTGCCCGAAAATCATGACGTGTACATGTTGTAGCAGATTTGAACTCAACCTGACCAATTATTATGTTGAGAATAATTAGTCAGTAGTGGCATATACTGACCTCAATAAAAATACAAATTAAGGGACTCGCTCAGTATAGTGGATTTCCTGCCATACCCCTACTAATAACCTACGTTTCTTACATCTAATGGCTGGCAAAATGAACATGCAGTAAAAGTCATTACAAATGATCTAGTTCCGCTTTTACGTGATTTATCAAATCTTGTACTTCGAATGGTTTTCGAATGAAACATCCAATATCATCTGTTGTAGTCGCGGCTGGAAATACTGCTCTCAATGCTCGATAATTTACTTCAAATGCACTTATAAAACAGACTTTAAGTCCTTCGTCGATTTCTTTAATTCTTTCAAATAGTACAAATCCATCCATTTTTGACATCACAATATCAAGGATTACAAGATCGTATAAACCTGGTTTAAAGTTCTGTAAGGCTAATAGAGGATCATTAAATGTATCAACATGTTCAAATCCATTATGCTGTAATATCTTTCGTAAAGTTAGGGTGGTATCTGATTCATCATCCACAATCAGGATTCTAACCTCTTTTTTTCCTTGTAACCGTGATGGCTGCCGTAGAGGTGGTCTCTCATCGGGATTATTGCGAGAAATCTTCGGTCTTCCTCCCAATATACGTACTACGTAAGTTAGAAAACCTATGACATGTCCCTCTTCATATTTCGTATAGATGATGGCCCGTTGTCTGGATTGTTTTATAATCATCACAAAGACTGTCCGTATATGCCTATCATTGTCACTTCAAAGATTATAGTACTTATGGTAGATCCGATGAACACAAAGCCAAACTCTGAAAACTTTAGGATATCGTTATAGTACCGCATCAATACAACAGACTTCGTTGTAGTTTGGTCTTCACGCATACTCTCATCCGACACAATCTTGGGTACAGGTACTGTTCTAGATTGTAGAAAGATCATCCCATAATTACCGTCATGCTTAAGTAGAAAACGTTACTTGAAACTGTTAGATAAAGTTTTGTCAGTATTAGGACAATAGTATTTCTTTTCCACCAAAATCGATGTTATTTCTATAATAACTTACATGTTAGGAGTCTATTATATCAAATTCTTACACTTTCTTTCTGATGGAATCTTACCGATTTTGTGAACCTCAACTCGACCCAGTAACATTTAGGCGAAGACCACAGACTAAATACACTTCCGGTATTTTGAAGGAAGGGAATGAGCGAATAAATGATCCTAAACAATCAAGAAAAGGTACCAGTTCATAAAGACTCTTATCAGGAGAGAATATCGAATTAACGACACCAAGTAATATAGTTGATACTGATGTGTTTGTTACCATTCATTTCTTCTCCTGCACCTCTTATTAGGAGGGCAAATGTACAGATAACGCACACACCAATCCCTGAAATCAACGTAGATTTTGTCGCCATCAGCAATTCTCGGTTTCCTTACTACGCAAATCTTTTTTATTCGTTAGATAAACCTGATTTTCGTAGATTTGTTTGACTTTTCGAAATGTATCTATATCCGCAATATCCTTGTCTCTGCGAATATTCTTTATTCTGGGAAACCGCAATGCAAATCCACTATCATGCCTATCACTTTTCTGAATGCTGTCAAAAGCAATCTCTAACACTATTTGTGGCTTTACTATTATTTCGTAACCACTATCTTTTATCGCAATTGATCTTAAATTTCTTGTCATTTCATATATTTCATCATCATTTAATCCGGAATATGCTTTACCAATTGTTCTCAATTGAATCTCACCATTACTGTCATCTCGCACTGCAAATGTGTAATCTGACAACAGACCTGCTCTCTTTCCATGTCCATATTCAGCAATTATAATGACTGCATCAATAGTATCTGACTCCTTTTTGAGCTTTATCCAATGTCTGCCTCTTTTTCCAGGATGGTATTGAGAATCTGGATCTTTAAGTACCAATCCTTCATGGCCAGCATCTCTGCTTTTTTCAAACATTACTATTATTTCTTGTGCCGAATTTACAACCCGGTAGGTTGCGTTAATGATTGGTTTTGTAAAAAGTATGTTTGATAGAATTTCCTTTCTTTCTCTAATGGATTTTCTAATTGTATGTTCTCCATTGAGATACATGATATCATATACTACGTATATCAACGGGATTGCTTCTATGATTTGTTCTGTAACGTTCTTTTTGCGAAGCCTTTTTTGTAATTCTTGGAAATGAAGTGGTCTGTCATTTTGAAAAGCCATTACTTCTCCATCTAGAATAACATCGATGTCTGATGACGATGACGATAATTTGGTAACTTCTGCGGCATTAGCCAATTCAGGAAACGCATTTGTGACATCAGCAAGCTTACGAGAAAACAACCTAATTTGTCCCTTAAATTTGTGCATTTGCGCGCGTATGCCATCATACTTGTATTCACAGATCAGAGGTTTTTGATAATAGTTGATTATCTCTTCTGCAGTAAACATTACATCTGCTAACATATAACTTATAGGTATGAGGGGTTTGATTATTGCAGTAGATAGTATGTTTCTTTTTGCCAAAAGTGCTACTTGAGAAATATCCCCGGAAACAAGAATTGCCTCTCTAACATCTTCAAGTTCTTGATTAAATGCTTTTGAAACTGCAATTTCTACCAGACCTTCAGTCAAACCGATTCTCAGTTCACCGTTGATGATTTTTATCAAATATTTTGCTTCGAGCGGAGAGCAGGCGATAAGTAGCCCTTTCAAAATATTTTTCTTATCCTTACCAGAACCAGAACCTACGGCCTCTGCAACTCTTCCAAGTCGGCCATGTATGGATGATAACGTTAAAGCTTCTTGCTGGACAAGTGGAGCCATATGCTTTTTCGACACTGCGTATTCTGATAACGCACCCATATCTCCATGTCGCAGGTAGATCTGTTTAATTTGATTTGGATCTAATGAAGCTATTTCAGAAAGTACCTGCATTATTATGCTAAAGCCTATGTTTAGTGTGAATATTGAACCCCGTGGAAATATCCTATTGGAGAAGAAAAGAGCAGCAATAGACAAAGAGTCATCATTCAAGGAAAAAAGATATTCAGAAAGGATATTTACCTTCATATTTTTACTTGTGGTTGCATGTATTTTTTCACACACGTCCACAAAATATGAAAATTGAGTAAAACTATTACTAGAATGAATTAGAATATACGCCTCATTTATGGAAGTAGCATCGTTTACATTATAAAAAGAAAACACTTCAGCGATCTCTTACTCTATTCTCCTATCCTAATTGGCTAGTGTATAATGATAAGGATATATGATTTATTTCATGTATATGCACTCTTATGTGAATTGAAATATCCAGTTAACCAAAACCATCAGAGAATATTTGGAATATTGAGGTACGTTTAAAATAAATGAGGACTATCTGGATTTCGAGGTCATCGGAAAACATAGGAGCTCTACTCTTGTAGTTATTTCGAATATATTTGAGCAAAAGAGCTGCGTGTATCGAGTAGGAATGTAATTTTCATTTTATTTGAATTAGTGAAGATATTGCAATACCCGGAAATAACTTGCTGTATAATTTATCATGAGGGGATAGTTCCAGGAAAAGATTAATTCAATCTCCCTTCCTCCCCTCCCCGTCTCCCTGGTGCTTTCCAGTATTAATATAACCGTTAGTAACTTAATTAAGAAAAGACCTTGGTAGATAGTAATCCAAACGACCATGATATTGATTATAACAACGATATTACTGCTGCAAACAGAAAAAAGACCTTTGATGATACAAAAGTAATACCCGAAACTTTACCATCAACATCATTACAGGTAACAGACCTAGAAATTCAGGATATCGAAGGCATTGGTCCTACAACAGCAAAGAAGCTCAAGGAAGCAGGTATTGTTTCAGTAATGGATCTGGCAGTAACAAGTGCCGACGAGTTAGCTGTGGACATTAATGCTTCAAAGGAAAGTGCTGCAGCATTCATAATGGCAGCCCAGAAACTTCTTCGAGATTCTCATATTATAGAAAAAGAATTTGTTACGGCAGACCTTGCCCTTGAAAAAAGGAGATCAATGCTTAGATGTTCTACTGGATCTCGAGCCCTCGATGAACTCTTGTTGGGAGGAATAGAAACGCAAGCGGTAACTGAATTTTATGGAGAATTCGGTTCTGGGAAATCGCAGATATGTCATACCTTATGTGCTACGGCTAGACAACCTACTGAATCAGGTGGAATGGATAGTGGTGTAATTTACATAGACACGGAAGGTACTTTCAGACCTGAAAGAGTAGAGCAGATAGCTAGATCCAGAGGACTCGATCACAGACATATACTAAAGAGTGTTGCAGTATGCAAGGTCTACAATAGCTCACATCTCGAACTGATAATCAAAGACCTAGGTAAATATGTCAATGATTTTAACGCTAAACTAGTAATCATTGATGGCATAATCTCTTTACATAGAGCAGAATTTTTGGGAAGAGGTACTTTGGCCGACAGGCAACAAAGACTCAACGGTATGTTGCATAAGATTATAAGGTTAGCAGAGATATTCAACATCGCTGTCGTTATAACAAACCAGGTTCAATCCTCTCCAGATACCTTCTTTGGAGATCCTACAAAAGCAGCTGGTGGCAACATAGTAGCACATTCTTCAACCTATAGGGTATATCTTAGAAAATCCGGAGAGAACAGGGTGGCAAAGATGATGGACTCACCATATCATCCATATTCTGATACTAGATTTACCATAAATGAAAAAGGGGCTGATGATATTGAGGAAGAAGGAATATCAAAGAAGAGTGTTGGTAGTAAGAAAGCTAGCAAAACAACAGCAACAAATAATGATTAGCTCAGATTGATAATAAAGTTTGGTAATAACTATTACTTGAGAAACGATATCAATCTGTCGAATTATTTCTGATGCTCTCGTCGTTTATGCTGATCAAGTTCTTGTAATGAAGTAAACGATGTATCACATCCTCCACATCTGTAAGATGGACTGGAATAGAAGACATTTCAAATACTCAGATTCTCCTATGTTATTTATAGATTGTACTGACACGCTCTTAATTTAACGGCTCATGTGAGAGGCAAAGCAACATTATACTCCAGGAAGGTTGGAGTATACTTTACTTGCGGTTCAAATTCGATGAATTTCAACCTGAACAGCCTGGTAGAAATTCGGTTATAGAAAAACTGATATTATTTAGTATCTCTGAGGATGATAAGTCTGTTCTGCTGTATCCAGCAAAAAAGCTTTCTTAGTAGACTACACTGACAGCCTTTTTCATTTCCTTCGACAGCTCACGGTAGCCATCTTTATCTATAATGACTACATTGATGCCATCACCAGTACCTGAGTTTCTTCTGATGGCTGCTGCAATTGCTTGTATTGCTAATTTGTAAGCATCGTTTACAGTTAGATTCTCTTTGAATTCTGTCTCAAGGTAACCATATGCCACCGGTGAACCACTACCAGTAGATATGAACTTCTCACTTGTCATTGAACCGAACAGGTCAATATTGTATATTTGTCCCTCCTCCTTCGTCTTATCGACTCCGGCAAGGATAATCTGGACGAAGAATGGATAGTATCGCTGATTGAATAACACATTGGAGCACAATCTAGCAGCAGACTTGATCGGTATAGGATCTTTATCTGTAAGACGGTAGATGTTTGCATTGTACCGCATGATATCAACTAGATTTTGGGCATCTGCCACCCCGCCTGCCATAGTCATACCAATGTGTCTATCAATTTTCTGAATTTTCATAACATGTTTATCAGCAATAAAGAAGCCAGCACTTGCCCTTGTATCTGCAGCCAAGACGACTCCATCTTTACAAGTTAAAGCACAAGTAGTTGTTCCCTTTTTAATATGCTCCGCTATGTACTCTTCGTATCGATTGTCATTGCCTTGCTGATACATACTATACGATTGTCAGAATGGTAATCGGCCCGATTTAAGTATATCGTCTTTCATCGTCTACGAGACCCCCTACATCGTGCCCATCTTCGTTCTTTTTATTATAATCCATTTTTCTGGCTTCTTCTACAATTCGGTAATAGTAATTAGGTGCTTTTGAATCTATTTTAGTATCCTTCTCTTTTTTCTCTAATTCTAACCCCAATTGTTCAACTGTTTCTTTTTCAGATGCGATCGCACCGATTGTATACGGGTGATATCCTGTTATGACCTCACTATACAAAATAACTCCTTTTTTTCCTTGATTAACTAATTTTACTACATCTGTGAACGCTGAACCAAATTCATAATTTTCTCGAGTATCGCTCAATTTATTTTCATATACATGCGCAGCAAATATGTCGCCGAATTCACTATGGCTTAAACTCACTACAGCAATATCGGTTCCTTGGTGATTGAAGGCCGTAGAAAGGGCACCTGTTTTAACTGCGTCTCTTGCTAGAAGTCGTAAACAGATTTCTTTGTTTAGTCCTAATGGTTGAGGGTTATAATCTCCAAAGTATGTTCGGTTCAATTTTGATTTTGCTTCTATTTTGATGCCTGTATTGCATAATTTGAAATCAGGCCCTCGTGCAATGCTAAACGTCAACGACTGGTCCAATTCATGCAAAATATACCCAATTTGGAATTCATCGTTGCTAGAGACTATCGCTTTCAGAATTTGGACAGCGTAATCAGCTTGCTTCTCTGGAGATCGGATCGCGTTAGATACAAGTGAGTTCAATTGTTGTTTTAGATCGTTTATTCGCTCCTTTCCACCAACCATCGATTCGCAATATTTGATCATGTCGATCATTTTGATAATGTGGGCAGCATAGGGAATCGGAATCTCAGCTTGTTCAGTTTGAAATCGTGATGTTTCTATTGCCAAACACATGCTTGAAAGGTTGATTAGTGGAAAGTCATATTTTTCCAAACTTTGCCAATAATCTATTATCTCATCTGTTAAATGAATGCAGCCAATTTGTTTGAGTGGAATCAAAAAATCATGTATGATCAATGATTCATTATCGAATTTTTTTGGTCGGAATGCGTCTATTGATTTGTCCATATCCAATCGTACGAATACTGACAGTTTTAGTTGACAAAGACATAAATTCTATTCCTCGATTATTTCGATGTACGTAGATACACACACGCACATCTAAAGATACTTTAATTTTTCTAACAATCTCTCTGTCTGGGGTATGCTGATGTTTTCGCCCTTCAATTAGTCTACGCTACATCGTTAAGCCTGGCGCGTCGTTCGAAACGGATTCTTAATCTATTGTATGTTTAGTGCGAAATATTCTTCAGTACGCTATTAGTATTCATGCTATCAGACTTATGACCAGACCAGCAATCAGAATGACGTTCATTCTCTACCTTATCTATTTTATAGTCCTCTAGGCTTAGTAGAAACCAGACTTTTTTCTGACAATCCCGTCAAAGCTTTGTAATAGCATAATACAATATACCTATTGAGAGAGTCAAGGTATGTCAGAT
>Ga0207416_1005321_pt1 | contig 10317 bp, 7 predicted proteins | sample PaiPotPPM11metaG_FD_184107 | JGI IMG/M metagenome (GOLD analysis project Ga0207416, IMG submission 184107) | Iron sulfur acid spring bacterial and archeal communities from Banff, Canada, to study Microbial Dark Matter (Phase II) - Paint Pots PPM... ...
TGCGTGCGAACGCCGGCAGGTAATATGCTCATCTGATGCTTTCCCCGATTCTAGACGCGTGTGCGAGCACGGTCCAGTTAGCGCGGCATATCCGCAGCGGCGATTTTTCGGCTAGAGAGGTCGTCGAGGCACACGTCCGTCGTATCGAGGCCGTGAATCCGGGCTTGAATGCGGTCGTCCTGCCGCTCTTCGAGCGCGCGCTCGCCGAGGCTGATGCGGCGGATGCCCGCCGCGCGCGCGGCGAAGGGCTCGGCGTTCTGCACGGCGTGCCTGTGACGATTAAGGAGAATTTCGACGTCGCAGGCACGCCGACAACCGCGGGCGTGGTCGCGCGTCGGTCGCACGTTGCGCTGCAAGATGCCGCAGCCGTTGCACGGCTGCGCGATGCCGGCGCGATCGTCATCGGCAAGACGAACCTCGCTCAGCTCATGCTCTTTGTTGAATCCGATAATCCAGTTTTCGGCCGGACAAATAACCCGTGGAACCGCGAGCGTTCGCCAGGCGGTTCGAGCGGCGGCGAAGGCGCGATTGTGGCGGCGGGCGGCTCCGCCATCGGGCTTGGAAACGACATCGGCGGCAGCATCAGGAATCCAGCGCATTGCTGCGGCATCTGTGGCATTATGCCGACCCCAGGCCGCGTGCCGTACGAGGGTGCGTTCGATCCGAACAATCGGGAAGATGGCATCAAGAGTGTGGCCGGGCCACTCGCCCGTTCGGTAGACGATCTCGCGCTCGCCCTGCGCGTACTGGCCGCCGACGCAATCGAACCACGAACGGTTGAGATGCAGCAACTGCGGGTCGGCTTCTACGTTCACAACGGCATTTTTGCCGCTTCGCCGGCGCTGCGGCGCGCGGTGAACGAAGCCCAAGCGGCGCTTGCGGCGCTGGGGGTTGCGGTGGAAGCATTCGAACCGCCGCGCCCGTCTGAGGCGTTTCGCATCTACCTCGCGATGCTGGGCTCAGACGGAGCCGCACTGCAGGGCGATGCATTGCGGGGCAGCAAACGCGACCCGCGCGTAAACATGCTCATTGGGCTCACGCGCTTCCCCAATGTGCTTCGTCCGGCAGCAGCCTCGATCGCCTCTGCACTTGGACAGCGCCGGACTGCCACGGCAATTCAAGCCCTCAAGCGCCGCTCGCCTGGAGAACGCAATCTCGTGGCCGAGATGCGTGCGAACTATCAGCGCGAGCTCCTATCCGCGCTCGACGCGCGGCGACTTGATGCGATCGTTTGTCCGCCATTCGCGCTGCCCGCGGTGACGCACGGCGCAACGGCGAACCTGCTTGACGCATTAAGTTATACCGCGCTGTTCAACTTGGTTGGGTGGCCCGCGGGTGTTGTGGCCGCTACGTGCGTTCGGCAAGCGGAGGAGAGCGATCGGCCGAAGAGTGCGGATATCGAGGAGGTAACGGCCCGAAAGGTGGAACGCGGCAGTGCCGGCTTACCCATAGGCGTGCAAATCGCGGCTCGGCCGTTTAGGGAGGATGTGGTGCTCGCGCTGATGGGCGGACTCGAAGAGTATTTTCGCGGCGCGTCCGACTATCCGAAGACTCCGATTGACCCGCGGTAACGTTTTGGGTTTGCCCTAGAACCCCAGTTGCCGCGCGATGACCATGCGCTGCACTTCGTTCGTGCCTTCGCCGATCTCGTTGATCTTGCAATCGCGCCAATAGCGTGAAACAGGGTATTCGTCCATGAATCCGTAGCCGCCGTGGATCTGCACCGCCGCGTTGGCGCAGCGCCGTGAAACCTCGCCCGAGTGCAGCTTCGCCATCGCGGCGGCCGTGGCGAAATCTCGCCCCTGATCTTTGAGCCAGGCCGCCTTGAGCACTGCGGTGCGCGCGAGATCGATCTCCACCGCCATATCGACGAGCTGGAACTGCACCGCTTGGAACTTCGAAATCGGCTTGCCGAATTGCACGCGCTCTTTGGCGTATTTGGCTGAGGCGTCGTAGCACGCTTGCGCGAGGCCCACCGAGAGAGCGCCGACGCTGATGCGGCCGGCGTCGAGGATCTGCAAAAATTGCTGAAAACCTTTGCCGCGTGGGCCCAGCAGGTTTTCCTCCGGAACCCGCGCGTTTTCAAAATGCAGCTCGCGGGTGTCGGACGCCCGCCAACCCATCTTCTTGTATGGTTTGGCGCGCGAATAGCCGGGCGTGTCTTGCGGCACGATGATGTTGGAAATTTCCACTTTGCAGTCGGGGCTGGAGCCCGTCACGGCGGTAATGGTAACGCCGCCCGTCATCGGCGTCCCCGCATTGGTGATGAAGCATTTGGTGCCGTCGATAACCCACTGGCCGTCGCGCAGTTGCGCGGTCGATTTCGTCGCGCCGGCATCCGATCCGGCCTGCGGTTCGGTGAGCCCGAAAGCCCACAGCTGTTCGCCGCGCGCCAACGGTACGAGATATTTTTGCTTTTGCGCTTCCGTGCCGAACTGCATGAACGGCTGCGAGCCCAACGACACGTGCGCCGCCATCGTGATGCCGACCGCGGCGTCCGCGCGGCCGATTTCCATCACCGCAAGCGCGTACGATATGGTGTCGGCGCCGGAGCCGCCGTACTTTTCGGGAAACGGCAGGCCGAGCAGGCCGAGCGACGCCATCTTGCGCACGACGTCGAGCGGAAATTCCGCCTTCGCATCCCACGCTTCGGCGTGCGGCGCGATTTCCGCCTCAGCAAATTCGCGGCACAGCTTCTGTACGTCCAACTGCTCGGGCGTCAGGTCGAAATCCATGCCGGGTCTGGTTCCAATCTTGGGGGCGCTTACTCCTACTTTGTCGAGCGAGGTGCGAAAACTTTCGCGACGAACTCATGCGGCGCTTGGCAATGAGCGAACGATCGCCGCATGAAGGCGGCGGTTTCTTCACCGCGAACCTACCGTTCCAAGCATGATCGCTTTCCAGGACGTCAGTCTCGTATATCCTAACGGCGTCCACGCATTATCGGCCGTCAACCTGTCGGTAGCGAGGGGCGAGTTTCTCTTCCTCGTGGGCAGCACGGGTCAAGGCAAATCGAGCCTTCTCAAGTGCGTGTACCGCGAGGTTCGACCGACGTCGGGCGACGTGATCGTCGACGGTCAGCAGCTCTCTCGCCTGCCGCACGCTCGCGTGCCCGCGCTACGCCGCAAAGTGGGCGTCGTATTCCAAGACTTCAAGCTGCTGCATCAAAAAACGGTATGGGAAAACGTCGCGTACGCGCTGCAGGTCACGGGCGCAAGCTCGCGCGACGTCATGCGCCGCGTGCCGCGCATCTTGGAGCTGGTCGGCATCGCGCACAAGAGCAAGATGTTTCCGCAGGAGCTTTCGGGCGGCGAGCAGCAGCGTGCGGCCATCGCGCGCGCGCTCGTCAACAATCCGCTCATCTTGCTGTGCGACGAGCCCACCGGCAACCTCGACCCCGAGACGTCGAGCGAAATCGTCGCGCTGCTCGCGCGCATCAACGCAAAGGGGACCACCGTCGTCGTCGCCACCCATAATCAGGCAGTCGTCGACCGCATGCGCCGGCGCGTCGTGCGCTTGATGAACGGCCGCATCGCCCACGATGAAGAGCGGGGGCGCTACCATGTGGGACTGGGGTAGAGTCAAGTTTTTCTGGGGCGAAGTCGCCCAAAATTTCACCCGCAACGTGACGATGACGCTCACCTCCATGGGGACGGTGGCCGTTTCCATCGTGGTTCTCGGCGCTTTTCTTTTCGCGCGCGAATCGTTTGACGCGGTCATAAAAAACGTCGTGGGTCAAGTGGTCGTGGCGGCGTACCTGAAAGATACGGTTGGCCTACCGCGCGTCGGCCGGCTGGTGACCCAGCTGCGCGCTGACCCGCGCATCGACGGCGTCAAATACGTCAGCAAAGCCGCCGCGCTCGCCGACCTGCGCCGGCGGCTGCGCGGCCAGGTAAACCTGGACATCATCAACACGAACCCGCTGCCGAACGCGATCATCGTGCACACCCGAAACGCAGGTGACGTGCCGAGCGTCGCAGCGAGCCTGCGCGCCAGGCCGGAAATCGAGCTCGTGAACTACCATAGCGCCACGTATGAAAAAATGGTGCGCATGGAAGCCGTGCTGAGCGCCATCGGGCTCGGAATCATCGTGCTGCTGCTCGTCGCCACCGCGCTCATCATCCATAACACGATCCGGCTGACCGTCTTCGCGCGCCAGCGCGAAATCACCATCATGCAGCTGGTAGGTGCGACGCGCTGGACGATCCGCTGGCCGTTCGTGCTGGAAGGCACGCTGTCGGGCGTGATTGGCGCGGGCGTGGGTTTGGCCGTCCTCCTGACCGGCTACCGACTGCTCGAGCCGAAGGTCGCCGTCAACTTGCCGTTCTTACCCCTCAACCTCGCCGCAGTGCCCGTGACGCACCTCGCCTTGGAGCTGATCGTGATCGGCGCGCTGGTCGGCACGCTTGCCAGTCTCGCATCGGTGAGCCGGGTGCTGGCCGCGGCGTGACGCAGCGCCGCGCCGCACTCTTCTTGTTGATGCTCTTCGTCATGGCAGCGGTCGACGTCAGTCGACCTGCAATGATGCTCGCACGCCAAACGCCTCAACCAATATCCGTAAAGATCCACGAAAAGCAATCCCTGATCGAAGCGACCCGGCGCAAACTCGCGCAAAAGCGCGGCCAGCTGCATCAGGCGCGCTTCAAAGTGGTGACCATTTCACAGCAGCTGATCGCTACCAATTACGGCATAGCGCGCGTCGAAGATCAGCTTGCGTTTTTGGCTTCGGAGATCAATCAGACGGCGCGGCGTTTGAACGTTCGGCGCGTGCAGCTGTCGGCGACGCGCGCCAGCCTCGACCGGCACCGCGGCGCGCTCGGGCAGCGACTGCGCGGCATCTACGAGTATGGGCCGGCGTCGTATCTCGACGTGCTGCTCAGCTCGACCTCGTTCACCGACTTCGTGGAACGCTGGGACCTGCTGCGCTACATCATGCACGCAGACGCGCTGCTGATCTCGAAGATCAACCTGGAGGCCGCGCACTACGCGAAGCTGGTCGATGGGCTTGAGGCGACGCAGGCCGAGCTGACCTCCGAGCAGGCCGATCAACAGCGCAAGCGCGATGAGCTCGGCGTGCTGGCGGACGAGCGGCGCACGCTGCTCTCGCAGGCGCAAGCGCAGAAGGCGGTCATCGCGCAACAGGTCGTCGAGCTGGAGAATCTGACCGCCGCGCAGGAAGCGCGCCTGCAGGCGCTGATCGAGGAGAAGCAGCGCGAAGACGCAGCGGCGGTGTGCGAGGCGCGGATGGCTGCGGCTGCGGCGCGCCGCGCCGCGGCAACCGCAGCCGGGCTGCCGCCGCCCATCGAATATCCGTGTGGCGCGCCGGGCGTTTTCGCGTGGCCGGTGCGCGGGCCGATCACATCCCCGTTCGGCATGCGCGTCGATCCGATCACGGGCCGGTATCAGCTGCACACCGGCATCGACATCGGCGCGGATCAGGGAACGCCGATCGGCGCGTCCGCGGACGGCATCGTCATCTACTCCGGCTGGTACGGCGGCTACGGCAATGTGGTGATCGTCGATCATGGCGGCGGGCTGTCAACCTTGTACGCGCACTGTTCGGTGATTTATGCGGCCAACGGTCAACGCGTGCAGCGCGGACAGGTGATTGCGCTGGTCGGCATGACCGGCTGGGCAACCGGTCCGCACCTGCATTTTGAAATTCGCGTCAACGGCGTGCCCGTCGACCCACTCACGCGCCTGTAATGAAAAGAGGCTGAGAACGGGCAAGGCAGGGCCTTTTTCGCGCGTGTCGGCAGCGCGGAAACAGGGAATAATCTACCGAATAGAAATGATGGAAGTCTTCGACTATGGCGCCCGTCCCGTTTGAAAGGACCTCAGCCGACCGTGCCCCGCAAACAGGCCTTCATCGCCACCCTCACCATAATCATCCTCGCCGCGTTCCTCGCAGTTGTGACGGGCAAGTACTACGCGCAGACGCACCCGGCGGTCTCGCCCGACCTCACCGCGCTGCGCATCGCGCTCGGCAACGAGCGTCGCGACGTCGCCTCCGATATCGGCGCGCGCAACCAATCCGATCAGGGCCAAGAGATCGACGAACTCGACTACACATTCGAAAAAGTTCGCGACAACTATTACAAGCCGGTTGACAACGCGTCGCTGCTCAACGGCGAGCGCACCGGTCTCGTTGCTTTCCTCAAGGCAAAGCACGTCGTTGCTTCCCTGCCGAGCGCCGCGCAAGCGCTGCACGGCGGAACGGATGACGAGGCCGCCGCGAACGAGCTGCTGACCGACGCGTTCAGCAGCTACGGGGGTCGATTCTCGACCGGCGACCTCACGTACGCGGCGATGCAGGGCATGCTCGGGGCACTGAACGACCCCTACACCGAAGCCTTGACGCCGCGCGACATGCGCGCGCTCACGGAACTCATGCGCGGCGGCGATTTCGGCGGCATCGGCGTCTACATCGGCAACGACCCGAAGACGAAACGCATCATCGTCCTGCAGCCGATCCCCGGTACGCCCGCGTATCGCGCGGGACTGCGGGCGGGCGACGTCATCGAATCCGTCGATGGCCACGATACGAAGGGGCTCGATCTCGACTTCGCGATGGGCCTGATCCGCGGCAAAGCCGGCTCGACCGTTCGGCTCGTCATCGAGCGCAAGAACGCGAAACAGACGGTTTCGGTCGTGCGCCAAGTCATCATCGTGCCGTCGGTTTCGTATCGCATGATTCGCGGCGATATCGGCTACGTCCAGCTGGTTGATTTTGGTGACCGCTCCGCGCGAGAGCTCTCCGATGCGCTCAACGCGCTGCTGCGCCAGGGAGCGAAGGCCATCGTGCTCGATCTGCGCAACAACGGCGGCGGCTTGCTTCAGGCCGCGGTCGACATCTCTTCGAAATTCGTGCCCGACGGGCCGATCGTCTCGACGATCGATCGGCGCGGGCAAGTCGAAACCGCCGACGCCAACCAAGATTCGATTCCGCCGCGACCCCTCGTCGTGCTGGTGAACCAATTTTCGGCCAGCGCATCCGAGATCACCGCGGGCGCCATCCAAGACTCGAAGGCGGGCGTCCTCATCGGCACCAAAACCTTCGGCAAAGGCGTGGTGCAGACGATCTACGATCTGCCGGACGGCGGGGCTGTGAAGATCACCACCGCCCGCTACGTGACGCCGGCCGGCCGCGACATCAACAAGAAGGGCATCGCGCCGAACATCTCCGTTCGGATGGACCCGCGCGTCGTCGGAGAGGATTTGAGCGACCGGCTGCGCGGCAAGGACGTGCAGCTCATCGCCGCACTCAATTACTTGAATAAGGAACTCGCGTCGAATACAAAATGAAGAAGCATCTGCGGTCTCTCAACATCTCCGGCGCGCTGGCGGCCCTGGCGGCCGCGCTTGCCCTCGCCGCTCCGCATGCGTCGTTGCCGGCGCGCGCCGCCGACACTTCGGTGAGCCGCTCGATGGTGGACTTTTCGTTCACCCAAGCGGCCGACCAATTCTACAAGCATGTCGGCGACCAAGCCATTCTGGACGGCGCGGTGAACGGTTTGCGCGCCATCGCCAAGCGCTTCGGAGACAACCCCAACCGCGTGGCGCCTGTCCGCCCGACCGGCGGCGAAGCCGCGGACGTTGCGGCGCTGAACCATTCGTTGGCGCTGGCCGGCAAGGTTTACAAGAACGTGCCGGAACGCGAACTGGCCTACGGCGCGATCGCGGGCATGATGGACGCCCTGCACGATCGGTGGAGCGTCTTCCTGACGCCCAAAGAATTTCGGCAGCTCAACGAAGGCTTGGATGGCGGCAATTTCCCGGGCATCGGCGTGGTCATCGACATCGATCCGGCGAGTAAAGCGCTGCTCGTGCAGCAGGTGCTGGATGGCGGCCCCGCAGCGAAGGCCGGCCTGCTGCCCGGCGATATCATCGTCATGGTTGACGGCAAGTCGACCAAGGGCCTCACCACCGAACAAGACAGCGCGATGATCCGCGGCAAGGCAGGCACGACGGTGCACCTCGTGGTGCAGCGCCAGGGCCAATCTCAGCCCATCAGTTTCGACATCGTGCGCGCCGTCATCCACACTCCCAGCGTGCTCGGGCGATTAGTGAACAACGACATCGGCTACATCCAGGTGTTCGTTTTCGGACTGACGACCGGCGACGAGCTCGGCGCCACGCTCAGCCGGCTGCATAAGGCCGGAGCCAAAGGCTACATTCTCGATCTGCGCAACAACGGCGGCGGCTATCTGAATGCCGCGATCGACGTGTCGTCGAAGTTCATCGCGGAAGGACCGATCGTTTCGATCGATTCCCGCACGAAGCCGCTGACGACTTTCGACGCCGAGAACCAAGCTATTCCGCCCGCGCCGCTGGCCGTGCTGGTGAATCAGTTCACCGCGAGCGCATCGGAGATCACGTCGGGTGCGATCCAAGAATCGGGCGCCGGCGTCTTGATCGGCACGAAGACCTTCGGAAAGGGCGTCGTGCAGACGATCTATCCGCTGCCCGATGGCAGCGCGATCAAAATTACGACCGCACGTTACCTAACGCCCAAGGGACACGACATCAACGACGTCGGGATTGAGCCGGACATTCTCGTGCCCAACGTGCCGCCGAGTGCGCTCGGCAACCTCGCGCTCGATTCCCAATTGAAACGCGCCATTGGCTACGTGCAGGATCGGATCGCTGAAGATCTGCCGGCCTCGGGCCCGACGTCGAACTCTTCCGGCAGTTCGCGCTAGAGCGCATTTTTTAGAGGGCGCGAGGCGTGGCAACCACGCGCGGAGCGCGCGAAATGCACGTCTGGCGGCCAACGCAAGAATGGATTGAGGGCGCGAACGTCACGCGTTTCGCGCGCCGCTTCGGTTGCGCGGGCGTCGACGAGCTCATCGATAAGGCGCGGGCAAATCTGCCCGCGTTTTATCATTCTCTGGTGAACGAGCTGGACCTGAGGTGGTTCGAGCCGTACCGGACGACCCTGGACCTGTCGCGCGGCAAGCCGTTCGCGCGCTGGTTTGTCGGCGGCGCTTACAACGCATCGTTCAATTGCTTGGACCGCTGGGTTGCGGGCGGCCGCGGCGCTGCGGAGGCCCTGTCGTGGGAGGGCGATGACGGCGCGACGCGCACGCTGACGTTCGCCGAGTGTCTGGTGCAGGTGTGCCGGCTCGCCGGAGCGCTGCGCGGCGCGGGCGTGCGCAAGGGCGACGTGGTGGGAATCTACATGCCGATGGTACCGGAAACGGCGCTCGCGCTGCTGGCGATCGGCCGCGTCGGCGCGATCGCGGCGCCCGCGTTCTCCGGTTATGCGGCCCCTGCGCTTGCCGCCCGCATGGCGGATGCGAAAGCAAAGGTTCTGCTGACGGTGGACGGCGTGCCGCGCCGGGGCAAGCCCGTCGACATGAAGGCGGTGGCCGACATGGCGCTCGCGCACGTCCCGAGCATCGAAAAAGTGTTCGTTTTTCGCCGAACCGGACAAAAGGTGGCAATGGTTGCGGGCCGCGACCTGGATTGGTCGGCCGCCGTGGCGGAACAGCCTGATTTCCTCGAGCCGGAGCTGACGGGCGCCAACGACCCGTACTTGCTGTTGTACACTTCGGGTTCGACGGGCAAACCGAAAGGCGCCGTTCACGGGCATGCCGGCTTTCCCGTCAAGGTCATGATCGATCAGTTTTTATGCTTCGACGTCAAACCGGGCGACAAGATGCTGTGGTACACGGACATGGGGTGGATGATGGGCCCGTTCCTCGTGCTGGGTGCGCTCGGGCTCGGGGCCGGCATCGCCATGTTCGAGGGCACGCCCGATTATCCGAATCCCGACCGGCTCTGGGAGGTTGTCGCGCGCCATCGCGTGACCCATCTCGGCATCGCCCCGACCGTGATTCGCTCGCTGATGACGCACGGCGCGGAGCTGCCGCGGCGCCACGATCTTTCCCGGCTGCGCATCCTCGGCTCGACCGGCGAAGCGTGGAACCCGGAACCGTATCGCTGGTTTTCGCACGTGATCGGCGGCGACCGCTTGCCGATCATCAACTATTCGGGCGGGACCGAGATCAGCGGCGGCATTTTGGGGTGCTACCCGACGAAGCCGCTGGCGGCGTGCGCCTTCCACGGGCCCGTGGCGGGCATGGATGCGGACGTGATCGACGGCGAGGGCCGCTCCGTGCGCGGCGCCGTCGGGGAGCTGGTGGTCCGCCAACCGTGGCCGGGGATGACGCTGAGCTTTTGGCACGACGACGAGCGCTATTTGAAGACCTACTGGTCGCGCTTTGAGGACGTGTGGGTTCACGGCGATTGGGCGCGGATCGATGACGAGGGGTTTTGGTACATTCAAGGGCGCTCGGACGACACGATCAACGT
>Ga0207416_1005325_pt1 | contig 10314 bp, 7 predicted proteins | sample PaiPotPPM11metaG_FD_184107 | JGI IMG/M metagenome (GOLD analysis project Ga0207416, IMG submission 184107) | Iron sulfur acid spring bacterial and archeal communities from Banff, Canada, to study Microbial Dark Matter (Phase II) - Paint Pots PPM... ...
CCCCCACCACCTCGACGGATCCATCCCCCTCGAGGATAAGGGCCCCCCCCGTAGGGATGCCGAGAAACACGGCGCGCTCACCCCGACGCTCGACGAGCCTCGCGGCGACGCGGAGCTCGTCCCAGTCGTCCTCCTCGTTGTGCGTATCGAAGACATGTGCGGCGATCACGCCGATGCAGGGTACCAGGGACGTACGCTGCAGGTCCTCGTCGTGGTCGCCCTCTTCAGGCCACTTCACCCACCACTGGCCAAGGAGGATGGCACCGGCGCTCACGCCCATCATGGGAGTCCCGCGCGCCTGGGCGTCGCGGAGCGCCGTGGCCGTGCCCGCTTTGTCGAGGACGATCGCGCCGAGCGTCGGGTCTCCGCCGCTGACGAAGACCAGGTCCGCGCGCTCCAGCGCTGTCGGGTCGTCGTCGATCGTCTCGAGGATGGCGTCGGGGAACAGGCCGCCCATGCGATCGCGCATGAACGCGAGCCCCGCGGGGTTGCCGGCTACGGGCGCGTAAGTCACCGCGACGCGGGCCCGCGATTTACCCAGCGAGCGATACGCACGCTCCGCGACGCGGGGCAAGAGCCCATCCTGACCGGTGGCGACGAGGTATACGGTACCGCTCATCGCGGCGAAGTATACCTGGCGAGGTCGACGCCGAGCCTTGCACAAATCAACGCCAGCACTTCGTCCGTGCGGCGAGCGCTCTTCGCGAGGGTGCCGCTGGTGTCGATGACGAAATCCGCGAGGGCGACCTTCTCGCCTAGGGGTTTCTGCGCGCGGATCCGAGCGAGTGCGTCCTCGACCGAGGCAGCGTCCCTCGATCGAATGCGGGCAAGCTGCACGTCCGGCGGGCAAGCGACAACGACGAGCGGGCGGAAGGCGTCGGCGGCTCCGTTCTCGATGATGAGGGCAGCTTCGTAGCAAGCGAGTGGTTCGCCGGCCCGGGCGAGGTCGCTCGATCGCTCGACGGTGAGCGCCGCGATTCGCGGGTGCGTGATCGCGTTGAGCTTGGCGCGCGCTGCGTCATCCGCGAACGCCACGCGCGCGAGGGCCTTGCGGTCGAGCGCCCCCCTGGCGTCGAGGACGCCCCGGCCGAAGCTCTCGACGATCTCGCGCAAGCCGTCCGTCCCGGGCGCGACGACCTCCCGCGCGAGCTCGTCCGCGTCGAGCACGGGAACGCCGCGCGAGCGCAGCCGCGCGGCCGCCGTGCTCTTGCCCGAAGCGATGCCACCGGTCAGCCCGAAGAGGTGCACGCTGGTGCCCCTCCCTATACATTCGCCCTGGCCCCGATGCGAGAGCCCCCTCACCATGCCGCCGCACCCGGCGACGGCCCCGCCGCGCCGGTTGCACCCCCCGAGGCCGCGGCCGAGGTGCAGCCCCCGCGCTCGCGGTCCCGCGTGTCGCGACGAAGCGTTCTGAGCGCGCTGGTCACGGGGCTCGTCGCCGGAGGTGCGGCGCTCGCCTTCGTGCGTACTCGCGGCTACGTCGTGCCGGCGGATCGCCGCCTCGCTGCGCTCAAGCCCTGGCAGTTCGTCGTCGTTCAGCACGCGGCGCGCCGCGTCGTCGCCCCCGATCGCCCGGGGGATTCGGCGATTCCCACGGCGGACGACCTCGAAGTGGCGAGCTTCGTCGACGACTGGGTCGCGCGGTTGCCGGGGCGCACGCGGCTCGACCTGGGCCGGTTCCTCGCGTACCTCGAGCATCTCGCGCCGATGTTCGCCGGGCACGCTTCGCGCTTTACGCGGCTCGCGCCCGCAGAGCAGGACGCCGTTCTCGCTTCGCTCGAGTCGTCGTCGAACGACCTTCTGCGCGCGGGCTTCGACGGGCTTCGCTCGCTGGTCTTTCTTGGCTATTACCGTGACGCTCGCTCGTGGCGGATCCTCCGGTACGATGGGCCGCTCGTGCACCGCCCTCCCGGGGGTTGGCGATGACCGCCGGGATCGTGCGCGGGCGCGATCTGTCCGAGGACCTGTCCCTCGACGTCGACGCCGTCGTCGTGGGGACTGGTGCGGGCGGTTCCGCGTGCCTCCGCGAGCTCGCTCGCGCCGGTCTGAATGCGGTTGCCCTCGAGGAGGGAGGCTGGCACACCTCGAGCGACTTCGATCAGCGGGAAGATCACATGCTGCCGCAGCTCTTCCAGGACGCGGGCGGACGTGCGACAGAGGACATGGGCATTCGCGTGTTGCAAGGTCGCGGAGTGGGGGGGAGCACCATCCACAACACGAACCTCTGCAAGCGGACGCCCGACGAGATCCTCGATCTCTGGCAGCGCAAGTTCGGCGTCGAGGGCGCGTCACCCCGCGACCTGTTGCCCGCCTTCGAGACGATCGAACGGGATCTATCGGTCGCCGAGATCGAGGCGCCCCTGCGGAACGCCAACAACGAAGCGCTTCGTATGGGATGCGAGGCGCTCGGGTGGCGAGCCGGCGCGCTGAAGCACAACCGGGTCGGATGCCAGCAAAGCGGCTTTTGCGAGCTTGGGTGCGCATACAACGCGAAGGAGAACGCGCTGAAGGTGCTCGTGCCGCAAGCGATGGCAGCCGGGGCACGAGTCTATGCAGACGTGCAGGTCCTCCGCGTCATGCACGACGGTCCTCGCGTCTCCGGGGTGCATGCCGTGGCGACGACGCCTGACGGCGTCCCGCATGCGCGGGTGGAGGTTCGTGCCCCGGTCGTCGTGCTCGCGGGCAGCGCCGTCGGTAGCGCGTCGCTGGCGAAGAGGAGCGGGATCCCCGATCCGTTCCGGCAGATCGGCAAGGGACTCCGCCTTCACCCCGGCGGCATCGTTGCGGGCCGCTTCGATCGAGAGATCGCCGGCTGGCGCGGGATCCCGCAGAGCTACGAGTGCACCGAGCACCTGTCGTACGAGGAGGGAAGCGATCGCCGCGTCTGGATCGTGCCTGCGTTCGCGCACCCCATCGGCGCCGCCGCCTCGCTGCCCGGCTTCGGCGCGCCGCACATGTCGGCGATGCGAGCGTACCCGAACCTCGCCGTGCTCACCGCGATGGTGCACGACGAGACGAGCGGCGAGGTCGCCGTCGACGAAAATGGGCGTCCTGTCCTGCGTTACGCCATGGGTGCCGCCGACCAGCGCCAGCTCGCGAAGGGGCTCGCGGCGTGCGCGCGTATCCTCCTCGCCGCGGGCGCGCTCGAAGTCACGATTCCGGCGATCCCCCCTCGGCGAGTCGCCAGCTTCGCGGAGCTCGATGCGCTCGATCTTTCGTTCGTGCGCCCCCACGCGGTGCCGCTGTCCGCGGTGCACCCGATGGGCACGATGCGCATGGGAGAGGACCCGCGGTCGAGCGTCGTGCGATCCACCGGCGAGCACCACCAGCTCCGCGGCCTCTTCGTCGCCGACGGTTCGCTCTTTCCGACGAGCCTGGGTGCCCCGCCGCAGATCAGCATTTACGCCTTTGCGCTGCACCTGGCTCCATACGTCGTCTCTCGCGCGCGGAGCCAGTAGCTTCTGGCGCGAAAGTTATTCGCTGCCGGCGTCGGCGCAGGGGTCGGGCGCGGGCGGCGAGGGCGGCGCGACCGAGCTGGGCGGGGCGATCTCGACGGCGTCGAACCCGATGCCGATCGAGATGGCGTTGCACGCCACATTGGCGCTGTTGGTGATCTTGCCGTTCTGGAACACGATGTCGGCCGACTGCATGATCACACGTTCTGGATGCTCTGGAACGAGGCCGCGCTGCAAAGGCTCGTCGTGAGGTGTCCCGCGACGCCGTGGACGGCCGTGACGAGCTCCATCGGGTCGAGGACGCCGGCGATGGTGCCGTTCGTCACCTTGCCGGGCGCCTGCTGCTGGAACGTCAGAATCGCCGCATGGGCCGTGATCGAGAGGATCTGGCCGCTGATATCGAGGGTCAGCTCCACGTCGGACGGACTGCCATTCACGAATGTCCCGTTGGTCACGTACGCGGAGTTGAAATGAACCTTGGCGCTCGCCACGGGATCGGTGGTCGTCGAGCAGTTCGGGTCGCAGGTCAAGAGCTCCGGTGCGACTGGCCAGTTCATCATGGTGTTCCAGCTGGGGGCTCCGGCATCGAGGTGCGTGTAGTCGCTTCCCGACAGAAGCACGCCGCTGAGGCCCGTGGCGGTCTGCGCGGTGGAGTCGTCGAAACCCTTCACGTAGTTCATCAGCGTGAAGTGGCCCTTCGAGATCGTCGTGTTCAGCGTCGTCTCGACGTCGCCGGCGGTCGAATGGATGACCGGGAGGATGTTTTCGCCGAACGAGTTGTCTATGCCGTTTTGGCCGTCCGCCTGGTAGTCCTTTCCCGCGCCCATCGCCAAGGTGCAGACATCCGTGGACGCTCGAGTCGTGACGAGGTTGTCGAGGTTGTAACCAAATTTCTCCCAGGCCGTCCCGTCGGTGTCCTGCGAGCCGTCGCGGTGGTAAAGGCCGAGGTACACCCTGCTCACCGCGTAGTTGTGGGCTTGGGTGACGCTCGTCGGACCGCCCGTGGGGGAAGGAGTAAGCGTGCACACCGCACCCGATGTGCACTGGTCACTCGCACCACCGCTTCCACTCGGACTGCTACTGCAGCCAGCGAAGCCGGCAACGCCGAGCGCCACACTCACGCAGCAGAGCCCCGCGGCGCTCGCCATGCCGTATGCACTTTGAAACCTCATGCGTCCTTCTCCTAAAAACTCATGCTGCCCGTCAACGAGCGGTCGGATGCTAGGCGCCGCCGAATGCTGCGCGCAAGCGGTTGCACCATGCGCGATCGTGCCGTGAGCCACGTTCGTACGGGCGGGCCCGCGACGTGAAAGAGACCCGCGAGCGCGCTACGCGCGCGCCCTCGCTTCGCTACGGAGCGCGGACTAGGCTGGCGTTGGAGCGATGTCCGCCGCAGAGTTTGTCCACCTCCACGTCCACTCGCAATACTCGCTGCTCGACGGTGCGGTGAAGGTGAAGGATCTGGTCAAGCGCGTCGCGGCCGGCGGGATGCGCGCGGTCGCCGTGACGGACCATGGCAACATGTTCGGCGCGATTACGCTGTACAAGACGGCAAAGGAGAGCCGAGTGCAGCCCATCCTCGGCTGCGAACTTGAGGTGTGCGCGCGCGGCGGTCACGGTCACCATCTGCCGGTCCTTGCTGCGACGACCGAGGGCTACAAGAACCTCGTGCGGCTGGTGTCGCGGGGCCACGTCTCCCCTCCGGCGGAGGTGCGGCCGGGAGCGGTGGCCGTCTCCTTCGACGACGTGGCCGCCCACGCAAAGGGCCTCGTCGGCCTCACCGGGTGCATGGGAGGCCTCGTCGCGCAGGCCGTGCTCGAAGAGGGCGAGGGGCGGGGGCGTGAAGTGCTGGCCATGCTCCGGGATGCCTTCGAGCCCGGGAGCCTGTACGTCGAGCTGCAAGACCACGGCTTACCCGAGCAAACGGTGCTTAACGGCATCCTCGCCGGTCTCGCGCGCGAGCTCGCGCTTCCCATCGTGGCCACGAACGACGTCCACTACGCCGAGAAGGCCGACGCGGAGGCGCACCTCTACTTGTCGTGCATCAAAACCGGGCGATCGCTCGAGGAGGCCAAGGAGCGCCACCACGGCTCGAGCGAGATGTACCTCAAGTCACCCGACGAGATGTGCATGCTCTTCGCCGACCACCCCGGCGCACTCCGGTCGACGATCGAGATCGCGGAGAAGTGCAAGCTCTCGCTCAAGCTGGGCGAGCCGATGCTGCCGAGCTTCCGCGTGCCGGAAGGTTACGACACCGTGGGGTACTTCCGTCACGTCGCCCGCGAGGGCCTGGCGCGACGGTTCGAGGAGATCGCGACGCAGGGCAGGACCATCGCTCGCGAGGCGTACGAAAAGCGGCTCGAGACGGAACTCGACGTCATCGCGAAGATGAACTTCGCCGGGTACTTCCTGATCGTGTGGGACTTCATCCGGCACGCGAAGGAGAGCGGCATCCCGGTGGGGCCGGGGCGCGGCTCGGGCGCGGGATCGATCGTCGCGTACTCGATGCGCATCACGGACCTCGACCCGATCCCGTACGGCTTGCTCTTCGAGCGCTTCCTGAATCCCGAGCGGGTGAGCATGCCCGACTTCGACGTCGACTTCTGCATGGACCGGCGCGACGAGGTGATTGCGTACGTGCAGCGGAAGTACGGCGAAACGAGCGTCGGGCAGATCGCGACGTTCGCGGAGCTAAAGAGCAAGAGCGTCGTCAAGGACGTCGCCCGCTGCATCGGCATCACGCCCGTCGAGGCGCAGCAGATCGCCAACCTCATCCCCCGCAAGACGCCCGCAGAGACCTACACCATCACCGAGGCGCTCGGCATCGAGCCCAAGCTCAAGCAACTTTACGAGACCGACGCGCGCATCAAAGAGCTCCTGGACCAGGCGCGCAAGCTCGAGGGACTCACGCGGCACGCGGGAAAGCACGCCGCTGGCATCGTCATCAGCGAAGGGCCGCTCTGGGACCACGTGCCGGTCTTCCGGGACGAAAAATCGAAGTCGGCCGCTCAGGGGGGCGCAGAGGGTGCGCTCGTCACGCAGTACTACAAGGACGACGTCGAGCAGGCTGGCCTCGTAAAGTTCGACTTCCTTGGCCTGAAAACCCTCACGGTGCTCGACATCGCCGCGCGCCTCGTCGATGCGCGGCCCGACACGGCGGAGAAGCTGGATCTATCGCGCATCCCACTCGACGACGCGCCGACCTATCGGCTCCTCGGGTCGGGCGAGACCAAGGGCGTCTTCCAGCTCGAGTCCGACGGAATGCAGAAGCTCTTCAAGGACCTTCGCGCCGACTGCTTCGAGGACATCGTCGCAGCCGTGGCGCTTTACCGTCCCGGCCCGATGGGCGCCGGGATGCACGAGGACTTCGTCCGCCGTAAGCACGGTCTGGCGCCCATCGCCTCCTTGCATCCACTCATCGACGACATCGTCAAGCCGACGTACGGCGTCATCGTCTACCAGGAGCAGGTGATGCAGATCGCGCAGCAGCTCGCCGGCTACACGCTCGGCGGCGCAGACCTGCTGCGGCGCGCGATGGGCAAGAAGAAGCCCGAGGAAATGGCCAAGCAGAAGAGCGTCTTCGTCGAGGGCGCGACGAAGAAGGGCGTCGCCATCGGCGAGGCCGAGCGCATCTTCGGGCTCCTCGAGTACTTCGCGGGGTACGGCTTCAACAAGAGCCACTCGGCTGCGTACGCGCTCATCACTTACCAGACGGCGTGGCTCAAGGCGCACTACCCAGTCGAGCTGCTCTGCGCGATTCTGACGAGCGACAAGGACCGGATCGAGAAGGTCGTGCGCACCATCGCGGACGCCCGCGCGATGGGCGTCACGGTCCTCCCTCCCGACGTCAACGAGAGCGACACCGACTTTAAGGTGGTCTACACGCGGCCCGGCGGGGCCGTCTCCGGCAAGAAGCGCCCGCGGGGCGGCGGCAAGATCCGCGATCCGCTCGGCGCGCAAATCCGCTTCGGCCTCGGCGCCGTGCGCGGACTGGGCGGCGCTGCGCTCGAGGCCGTCTTCGAGGCGCGCCGCGAAGGGGGGCCGTTCCGGGATCTGTTCGACCTTGCCGCCCGCGTGGACGCCAAGCGGGTCAACAAAGCGGTCTTCGAGGCGCTCGTGCAATGCGGTGCATTCGATTCATCGCTCGAGGAGCGGGGGATCCCGCGCGCCCGAGCGTTCGCTTCTATCGACGTCGCGCTCGAGCGATCGCGCGCGGCCAGCCGCGACCGGGAGGCCGGTCAGACGACGCTCTTCGGTCTATTCGACGCCGCACGTCCTGCCGGGCCGGCGACCGTCGCGCCGCCCTCTGCTGGCGACTACGCGGAGGCCGAGCCGTGGGACCGCCGCGAGCTCCTCGTGCGCGAGCGGCAGTCCCTCGGCTTCTACGTGTCCGGCCATCCGCTCGACCGCTACTTGAAGGGCGAGGGCGGGCTCGCCAAGCTCGCGGCGTCGCTCATCGCGGACTGCGCGTCGATGGGCGACTGGGCGGTGGTGACGCTCGTGGGGATGGTGGAGGGTTACCGCGAGAAGATCTTCAAAGACGGCGGCGGAAAGATCGCCTTCTTCGAGCTCGAGGACCTCACCGGGCGTTTGAGCGTGAAGGTTCGCGCGCGCGAGATCGAGCAGTTCGCCCACGTTCTGACGAGCGGTGAGCCAGTGCTCATCGAGGGCAAGGTGAGCTTTCCGCAGCGCGCCGAGGACGAGGAGCCGGAGGAGGGGCCCCGCGAACCGACCATCCTGCTCAACTCGGTCCGGCCTCTCGCCGACGCTGTCCGCGAGCGATCGCGCTCGATCGCGATTCGCGTGCGGGCCGAGCGCACGCGGCCTGCCGATCTCGCGAGTCTGGCTCGCGTCCTGTCCGGTGCGAGAGGGAGCTGCCCGGTCTCGCTGTACGTCACGTTCGAGGGCGGAGCCGAGGCCGTGCTGGCGCTAGGCGACACCTGGCGCGTGGATGTCGGAGACCCCCTCCTCTCCGGGATCGAGCGGATCTTCGGCGAACAGGTGGCAGAGCTTCGCTGAGCGCGGTCACCCTGCCGTATACTGCTACGAATGGATTCCGAGCCGGTGGTGGTGCGGCGGGCCGTGGCGATGATCGCTGGCGGCGGAACGGACATCGGCCTCCGTGAGCACAACGAGGACCACGTCCTGCTCCGCCCTGAGCTGGGCCTCTTCGTTCTCGCCGACGGCGCGGGTGGCCACAATGCGGGCAACGTGGCCAGCGCCCTCGCGACGACCACCGTCGCGAACGTCTTCGAGACCAGCGCGACCTCGCTGGCCGATCGTCCCGAGCTCGACGACTTCGGCCTGTGGACCATGGCTCGCAGGCTCGCGGCCGCGATCCAGCGCGCCAACGCCGAGGTTATCGAGGTCGCCAAGAAGACGGCCAAATACCAGGGGATGGGCACCACGATCGTCGCGGTCGCGTTCTCCTCCGAGGGAGATCTCGCCCACGTCGCGCATGTCGGCGACAGCCGCTGTTACCGTTTGCGGAGCGGCGTCCTCGAAGGGCTTACCCTCGACCACTCTCTCCTGGTCGACGTGCTCGAGACGCATCCAGACGCGGAGGACCAGCTCATCGCCAGAATGCCGCGCCACGTCGTGACGCGAGCGCTCGGCATGGAGGAGAGCGTGCGCGTCTCGGTGCGGACGGTCCGCGTGCTACCGGGCGACCTGTATCTCCTCTGTTCGGACGGGCTCACGGACGCGCTCGACGAGGCGCTCATCGAAGAGACGCTCAGCGTGCCACGTACCCCCGAGGACCACTCGCGGGCGCTGATCTCGGCGGCGCTCGCTGCGGGCGGGCAGGACAACGTCGCGGCCGTCGTCATCGAGTGCACCGAGACCGAGATCGCTCCTCAACGCCGCCCCTCGGTGAGGCCCGCCATCCCGCCCCCGCCCGAGCGGCGCATGCCCACGAACTCGGCGCCAGAGATCATCATCGTTGGCGTCGAATCGCACGTCGTGCCCGCGGACAGCGCGAACGCGAGCCTCCTCGACGCGCTCGGTCGGTTCGCGCGCCTGCGCCAGCCGAGTGCGCCGGACGTCGCGCAGCCCAAGCCGGTGCGTTGCCGGGAGTGCGGCCAACCGCTCGACAAGAAAGCGACCATCTGTCCGACGTGCGGCGCGGCGCTGGCCTAGCCCCACTTCTCGAGCGCCCGCTCGACCTTGGCGCGGTCCTCTTCGTACTTGCAGAGTACGCCGAGCGTCTCTCTCACCAGGTTCTTGTCGAGAGCATTGGCACCCAGGAGAACGAGCGCGCGCGCCCAGTCAATCGTCTCGGCGATCGATGGAGCTTTGCGCAGATCGAGCGCGCGTACCTTGTGGGCGAGCCCCGCGACCGACTCGGCGAGCGTCGTTCCGATGCCGGGCACCCGAAGCTCGAGGATGGCCTGCTCGCGGGCTGGCGGTGGCACGTCGAGGAACGCGTGGAGGCAGCGACGGCGCAGGGCATCCGTCATGTCGCGTGTACCGTTGCTCGTCAGGATGAACAGCGGGCCGTCTCTGCCCGCCGTGGCGCGCACCGTCCCGAGCTCCGGGATGGTCGCCTGACGTTCGGCGAGGATCTCGAGCAGGAACGCTTCGAACTCGGGATCGGCGCGGTCGACCTCGTCGACGAGCATCACGACCGGTCGTGCGCTCGTGAGCGCGCGCAGGAGGGGCCGCTCGACGAGGAAGCGCCGGCTGAAGAACGTCTCGTCGGCCCCGCCGAGCGTCGCTGCGGCCTCGGCAAGCGAAGGCGCGCCCGCGGTCTGCGCCGAGACGGTGTCGCGCAGGAGCTGCGTGTAAAGCATCTGCTTGGCGTAATCCCACTCGTAAAGCGCCTTCGCTTCGTCGAGCCCCTCGTAGCACTGGAGCCGGA
>Ga0207416_1005330_pt1 | contig 10311 bp, 8 predicted proteins | sample PaiPotPPM11metaG_FD_184107 | JGI IMG/M metagenome (GOLD analysis project Ga0207416, IMG submission 184107) | Iron sulfur acid spring bacterial and archeal communities from Banff, Canada, to study Microbial Dark Matter (Phase II) - Paint Pots PPM... ...
TGCCCGAGGGGCAGCGCGGTGGCGAGGGCGAGGTCGTGCTGTCCATGCAGAGGCCGGAGTTCGAGGCCGGCTTGGGCGGCGACTTGTTGCCATTCGGCAGCTTGGGTCTCGAGGGTGTCGGGGTCGAAGGCGGTGATGGTGAGGAAGCCGGCGTAGGTGAGCTCGGCGTAGCCAGAGACGAGCTCTTGTTCACGCGCGAGGACTTCGGTTTCGGCGCGGCGGTGCGCGGCGCGGATGCGAAAGCCGCGCCGGGCCCGTTGGTCTTCGTCGGAGGCGAGGCGGGTGGCGTCGCGGTCCACGGCCCGTCGGGAGCGGGACGGGGCGACGGGTTCGGCGATGAGGCTGAAGGTGCGGATCCCGCCGGGGTGCAGGAGGAGGGTGGCGAGCCAGTCTGCGGGGACCTGGAGGCGGGGCCATTCCGCGACCCAGTAGCAGCGGTGCAGCGCGGCGTCGGCTCTGACTTGGCGCCAGTGGGCGTGGACGGCGAGGGGGGTGGCGTTCTGAGGGGCGACGAGGCGGGCGTCTTCGGAGAGGGTGCGGGTTCGCTGGTAGAGGCGCGGCGCGCACGACGGGTCGGCGCGCAGGCGCAGCACCATGGCCAGATCGGCGGGGCTGAGCGGCTCGTCGACGGTGACGCCGGCCTGCTGGAGGCGGACGGTGAAGAGCCGCAGCTCTTCGAGCAGCGTCTGGATGGTGGCCTCGAGAGGGTCGCTGGCGCGGGGACGTTGCACGTGGCGGCGGTCGACGCTCAGGGTGACGAGGACTTCGTGGCTGGTGGTGAGCGGGCCGGCGTCAGCGACGACATCTAGGTAGGCGGCGAGGCTTTCGCCGACGGGGGCGTCGTGGTGGTGCTCGCGCACGAAGGCGAGGTGGGCTTCCAGGGAGGCGGGAGCGGCCCATTCGGACCAGCTGATCCGGGTGACGGGGCCGCGTTCGCGACAGAACCCGGCCAGCGCCGCACCCCAGGCGTCGAGGATGCGGGCCTGCTCGGCAGGCTCGAGGAGCGCGAACTCGCGGCCGCGGGCCCGCAGCGTGGCGCTGAAGACGTGTCCGGTCGGGTCGACGACCACGCCCACACCACTCGCGCGGGCCGGTCGGGTGCGTACCGGGATCTCGAGGAAGCGCAGCCCGGCCAGGAACGGCGGCAGCTCCGGCACGTCGGCGCGGTTCAGGTTCAGGATGTCGGCGCCCCAGTGGTCCAGCCCGCGGCGTCGCAGGGACCACCAGCCGGCCAGCGGCGTGATCCATTCATGCAGCGGCCGGGTCTCCCAGCGGGCAAACGCCAACACGAGGGCCGCCAGGACCGGGAGGCTCCCCGGGAGTAGTGAGCCGGTGAGGCGGAGCACGAGGCCGCCGGCGATGAGCCCACCGGTGAGCAGCACGCACTGGGTGGCATGGAGTCCGAGGATCCAGCCGGCACGGTCGAGCGGGCCGAAGCGATAGCGGCGACTCTCGGATGCACTCACCGCGTGTCGTTCTGGGGTGGTGCGGGGTCGGCGCCGCGGCCCGCCAAGTCAGTCGGCGAAGTCGACGGCGAGGAGGCCGGGGTGGTGGGCGTGTCGGGGGCGTCGGCCAGGTCGTGGGCTCGGCGCGCCCGACCCGACTCACTCCTCTTCGGGTCCTCGGCGTCATTGCCTGGTGAGGCTGATTTGGTTCCGGTGGCGGCGCTGGCCGTGCCGAGTTCGGGGCGTGTCGTTGTGGTGGTGCTGGTGGCGAGGCTGGCCCCGGCGAGCGCGCCGGTGCCGGTGCCGGCGAGCCGGGCGACCCAGCTGCCGGTGATCGCCGCGGACTGGGTCGTCCGGGCCGGGGCGCGCGAGATGCCCTGGGCGACGACGGCCGCCTCGACAACCGGGAAGAGCTTGAGCACGATGAAGGGTGCGAGCGCGGCGAGCAGGAACATGATGACCCCGACCAGCAGGGTGCCGACTTGGGCTTCCCCGGTGGGAACGACGGCCGGGTTGTTGGTGCCTTGGGTGAGCGCGCCGGCAGCCACGGCGAGCGCGATGGCGATCACGACCTTGGAGAGGACGAGGGCGAGGACGAGCTCGGCGAGTCGGTGCAGCACCCGACGGGCTGCTGGCCACACGAAGCACGCGAACGCGAGCGGGCTGCACGCTAGGAGCACATAGAGCAGTGAGGCGCGGATCAACAGCTCGACCCAGAGCAGGAACGCCGCCACGACCGCGACGAGGCCGAGGAGGAACACGACGAAGGTGGCCTGGCCAGAGAAGGCCCCCGCGCTGCCCAGGTGCTGCAGCACGGTCTTGGCTTGGGTGCCGGCCCCGGTCCCGTCGAGCACCGCATGGGAAAGCTCGTCGGTCGCGCCGAGCAGCACTTGGGTGACGCCGATGGTGGCGGCGATGCCGAGGATCGCCAGCGGGACGTCGCGGGCCAGCCGGGCGGCCATGGCGACGCCGTCGCCGCTGAGGACCCCTTGGACGACCGCGATAAGCATGAAGAGCAGCAGAAGACTGAGCGCCAGGCCGGCCACGACCCCATAGGGCGACTGGGAGCCCGATCCGGAGAACCAGGAGGCGGCGAGGTTGGGGGTGCTGGCGTGCTCGAAGAAGCGCAACAGCGCGGCGACAAACCAGGCGATGGCGTCGGTGACCCAGCTGACCATGCCGTTGATCATCTGGTCCCACGCCGCGTTGGCGGCCCGGGCGCCGGTCTGGGACCAGATCCAGCCCAGCCCACCGAGGATGTCGTCGATGATCCCCACGACGCCTACAGCGGATCGGTGCCCGGGAAGCGCACGAAGCGGTGCAGGTCGGCGCGCCACTGCGACGGGCTGGACAGCACCTGGTTGGGGTCGCTGATCGGGGTCGGGCCGGGCACTTGGGTCTCGGACCAGATGCGCCAGTCGCCGGCGTCCCAGACCAGCTCGTAGTCGACAGTCGTCCACTCGGCCAGCGGCGAGCTCATCCCCTCCACCGAGAGCACGCCGACCCGCCACAGCGACACCCGGGCCCGCTCGGGGGTGTAGGCGTCCATCCGGGTCGCCAGCACTGACACGAGCCAGGTGAGCGGGCCGCTACCTCGCTGCGCGGCCTGGTCGAGCCGGCCGAGCTGCGCGGTCTCTTCCGCGGCGAAGCCGTCCGCGGCGCCGCTCGCCGCGATGCCGCGCAGCGCCGTCTCGCGTGCTGCTGCGGGCAGGTTGAAGACGCGCTGGCCTTCCCGGACGTAGGTGGTCGCGGCTGCCAGCGCTCCGGCCGGGTTGTGCGCGAAGCCGACCAGCAGCCCATCACGCTCCGCTACCGGCCCGGCCGCCCGTGCTTGGACCGTCGCCTTCGTCTGGCTGGCCGGAACAGGATGGCTGAGGCTGGCGTGCACCGCCCCGCCGATCAGCACCAACACGACGGCCGCAACGAGTGCGGTGCGAGCTCGCAGGGTAAGCGTGCGCGGCGGCATCAGGCGTGGGCGGCGTTGAAGACGAGGTTCACGATCGTGGGCGCCAGGCCGGTGATGGCCGCCCCGATCACGCCGCCCAGCACGATGTGCTTGCCCCGGGAAGCGCCGACGTAGTTGCCGCCCTGCTGGGCGAGCCCGAACATCGCGGCGCCGATCAGGATCGCGCCGAGGCTGCCGAACAGGCCGACCTCGGCCGTCCAGTCGATCAGCCGCTGCAAGAAGCTCGCGCCGGGCAACCCGTTCCCGCTCGGGTTGGCACTCACCTGGGCCAGCACGTGGGTCACTGTGACCAGCACCGACACGCCGGGGACTCCCTCTCCTGGATCAACAGTTCTGGTCCTCAATGCGCATCCGGAGGGTCGAACCCCACGCAGAAATTCGCGAAACCGCGTGGAGTCGCAGCGGGTGTGGATGCCTTGAGGCGGTGTGCACAAACTCCTCGCCGGCGCCATCGCCGCCATCGGGGTGCCGCTGGTCGCCTTCACCGGCACCTTCCTCGCCTTCACCCAGACCCAAAGCGCCGATGCCGGCGCGGTCACAGACATCCCACCGTCGCTGGTGGGCGTGTATCAGTCGGCGGCGCAGACCTGCCCGGGACTCTCGTGGACGGTGCTGGCCGCGATCGGCTTCGTCGAGTCGCACCACGGCGAAGGTCGCCTCGACCCGGCCACCGGCGAGGTGCTGCCCCCGATCCTCGGCCCGGCCCTGGACGGCAGCGGCGGCACCGCCCGCCTCGCCGACCCGGGCTCCCCCGACGGCTGGGCGCACGCGCAGGGCCTCATGCAGTTCCTACCGACCACCTGGGCCACCTGGGCCCGGCTCGCCCCCGGACGACCCGCCGGCGCGGTTCCCGACATCAACAACGCCTGGGACGCCATCTACACCGCCGCCGCCTACCTCTGCGGCCCCACCGGACGCGTCACCGCCCTGAACGCTGCGATCCTGCGCTACAACCCGTCGACCGCCTACCTGCAAGCCGTGCTCGCCAAAGCCGCCGAATACAACCAAGCCGTCAACGACGCGCAGGCCGGCTCGACCCGTCTCGTGTGGCCATTTCGAACCAAGAGCGCGTCGCAGTTCTCCCAGGTCGACCAGGGCTGGGACCTCAACGACGCGCCCGGCGCACCTGTGCGCGCCATCACCACCGGCACGATCGTCCACATCCTCAACGACCCGGCAGGATTCGGCGCCCACTACCCGATCGAACACGCCGACGCCCCGATCGGCGGACCGAGCCAAGAGATCTACTACGGGCACGTGACCGCCATCGTCAGCATCGGCCAACATGTGACCGCCGGCCAAAACATCGCCTACACCCACACCAGCTCCGGCGACGGCAACGGCGGACCCGGACACCTCGAGATCGGATTCGCCGACGCCGTCGGCAACCCCATCCGATCCGGCGGCGGCCCGATCATGCGACGCCTCCTGCTCGAAGCAAACCCCTGATCCATCCGAGGATCAGCACCGCGAGCGCAGCGACACTCAGCCCCGAGACTCAACCGATGCAGAGCTGCTTGCCCGCAACTCCTCGTAGAGGCCGATCGTGTCCCCTCGCAGGACACTCGGATCGTCGGCCTCCAGGGAGGCCAGCAGCTCGCGCATCGCCCGCTCCACCCCATCCGCGTCACCCGCCGCGTGATAAGCGCGCATCCGATCCTGAACTAGCAGCTCGCTCAATCGTGCACACAGCAGCCCCTGGTCGGTCGCCCACAACGCCAGCTCCGAATCCCCGGCTTCGAGCGCCAAGCCAGCGAGCCGATGGGCGGCGTCCACCACCACGCGCTCCGCGTGCGCCACGTGCAGCTCCTGATACGCCCACTCGTACCCACTCGGCGCGTCGAACGGACGGCCCCGCACCAGCCTCAACGCTTCCCGCAGGCCAGCCAACTCGGACGGCTTGCCGGACCCCGCGTAGCCCAGCACCCGCTCCAACACTGCGACGTCAGTACCAACGTCTCGATGAAGACGACACAGCCGATTGTCGAAATGAGGCACCACGTACTCACCGTCAGGAGCAACGCCGAGCGCCTGCCGGCACGCCGACATCCGGTTCAACCACGTCTGCGGTCGCGGCTCTCGAACCGGCCACAACGCCGCCTTGATCTGATCCGCCGACACGCCCTCCGGATGACAGGCCAGATAGGCGACCAGCTCCGCGCCCCGACCGGTCAGCGGAGCCGACGTCCCCTCAAGTACGACCGGCCCCAGCACCCGAACCATCACCGAGGTGTCGAGATCCTCGACGAGGTCGCCGCCCGGCTCAAGCACCGGCTCATCGGCGCTTCCGGAGTCGTTGAAGACGCTGTCCGAGTGGCCTTCCGACGAAGCCTCGCTCTCGACATCATCGTCGACACTCGATTCGCGAAGGGGTTCCAACTCGATCGGGACGCCCGGCAAGAACGGCACCCGCACCTTGCCCTCGTCGACGATCAACTCGAGACTGGCCCCTGGGTGCTCCCCAACCACAAAACAGGTCACCGCGCTTGTCCGTCCGCCCGCGTCGACCACGTCTGCGACATCAGGCTCGGGAACGCCCTGGCTGATGAAGACCACCAGCGGTGCAAACCTCGCACCGTCACCGCCGCCCAGGCGCGCCTCCAACGCTGACGTCCACGGGGTTCCAGCTAAACCCTGGGCGATCAAACGGGCACGGCGATGAATCGCCCGAACCGCCTCGAGCACCTGCCCGTGTTCGTTCACATAGACAACCTCAGAACCTCCAGCCTTCGCTAGGTCCTCCGCATACTGACGCAACCGGTCCCCTTGATCGGACTCTCCTCCGATCGTGACCACCTCGAACGACTCGGCATTCAGATACAGGGATCCCGTTCGCGTCCCGCCAAGCCGAAGGGCGGGAATCACTGGCGACGGCGGCGTCTCGCCCCGCGTCGCGAAGACGTCAGCAGAGGGGGCCCACCAGATCCAACCGGATCCCGGAACGCGCCAAGGAGATCGCGGGTCGGGCGGCACCGAGTCCCAAAACACCTCGACCGCTGTACGGCCGACATGCAAGGCCAGGACCTTTGCTGCAGTTACCCGACCGCCGAGCGCGCGCTCGAGACAGCGAAGACCATTGCCGCAGAGCGATTCTTCATCTCTGGCGGGCAGACGCTGCACGGCTCCCGAAGAGGCGCGCACGCCCTCAGACCCGGACTCATGTGGCAGTCGGAGCAGAGCTGTGGCAGGAACGGCGGGTAACTCCCATCGCCAGATCCGCACGAGCAGCGCCACGCTGACGCACACCAGGGCGAACCACGCTGCCCGCCTTCCGAACGACGCCGGACTGAGCAGCCCCCCGGCCGCTATCCCGACATCAGCGCTGGCTCCAACGAGCGCGGTCCACCAAAGGAGGCGCTGTCGGACGGTGCGCGCGGCTTGCACGTCAGCAGAGACATCGGAGCAGCCCGTGCGTGCCGCGTCGATTGCAGCGTCACGGAAGCGCCCGTCGGGGGTCGTGCGCTGAGAACCGGGTCGAGGACACGCAACGGACCGCCACGTGACTCTCTGGGCGCATCCTGCGCCCGGAGCGGACCGACGTCTCGTCGCGAGCGCTGGTGGGGGCGGCGATCGAAGGGAAGGTGGAGATGACAGATGAGCGCGACATCGGACTCGGTCGTCATGAGTCGGAGTCGCAGCGAGACCTGACGATGGTGAGTCCGAGCGAGCTTGCCGCGCTTCTCGACGTGCCGGTGACAACGGTCTATCGGTGGCGGAGCCGACACGAAGGACCGAAGGGCATTCGGATCGGCCGCCATGTCCGATACCGCGTGGAGGACGTCGAGGCGTGGCTCGATACCAAAGCGCGACTCTGAGACCGCGCCGGTCAGTTCTCGTCGTCGGCAACGGACTCCGGATCGCGAATTCTTGGAGCGAGAACACTGTCGATGGCGCGGCGAGTACGGTCATGTGAGTCGGGCCACAGATGGGAGTACGTGTTCAGCGTCTCTGCGGCGCTGGCATGACCAAGCCGTTCTTGCACGACCTTGACTGACTCACCGTGGCGGATTAGAAGACTGGCGTAATAGTGACGCAGCGCATGAAAGGTCGTCCCTGGCGGCGCGCCCGCCTGTCTGGCCGCCGGGTGCCAGACCTCATTGAAGCGGCCCCGGCGCATCGGTTCTCCCTTCTCAGTTGTGAACAAGAGCCTGTCGGGCTGGCCGGGCCCCAGTTGCTCGGTTTCGAAATGATGCGCCAGCGCCCTGATGACGGCATCTGGAAGCGGCAACATCCGCACGCTGGATGACGTCTTGGGCGGACCAAGGTACGGAGCACCCCTGGCGGTTATGAGTTGCTGCTCGACGCGAAGGCGACGAGCGAGGAAGTCAACGTGACGGACCTGAAGCCCGAGGACCTCCCCCTGGCGTAGGCCGGCACCCGCCGCGAGGTAGACCGCCGCGCGATATCGGGGCGGGAGCGCCGCGGCAAGGCGAAGGACGGTGTCCGTCTCGAGCGGAACGATCGGCGCGCGGTCGATCCGGGGAAGCTTGATCTGGTCGCAGGGACTGACGGCGATGAGGCGATCGCGCACGGCTGACCGGAAGATCGAGCTGAGAAAGCGATACGCGACCTTGACCACTGCTGGCGAGAGGACAGCCGATCGGCCCTTTACCCAGGTCTGGATGTCGGACGGCCGGATCGACGCCAGCGGTCGAGTCCCGAAATGGGGCAGGACGTGGTTGCGCAGCTGGGAGTCGACCAACGCGGCGGTGCTTGGACGGTGCACCTGGCTGGTGCGCCACGACTCGGCGTACTCGCCAAAGGGGATACGTCCAGCGCTCGGGTCTACGTAGAGGCCACGGGCGAGGTCACCGCGCACCCGATCAAGGAATCGCTCCGCGTCCGCCTTTCGGTCGAAGTGCTTCGTGCGTTGGGGGCCTCCGGGAACCTCCCGCCATCGCGCGCGGTAGCGACCGTCGGGCCGGCGCTCGATGCTTGCCATCGTCAGCCGATCCCGAGCGAAAACTTCGGGTGGCCCGCCGATCGGGCTGGATGAAGGCCCAATCGGGAGTCGGCCGCAGCGACCGGGGTCGGGCTCGACAGGGATGACATCCGCCAGGGCCTGACCCGGGACCGGGAACCGTGTGCCGCGCCGTCGTAGTCCGCCACGCAGGTGACCGGCGCTGGACGCGGACCTGCGGGCTGAGTCCGGCGCCGGAGGATCCTCCGCCCAGCGGCCGGGTGTTCGCCGGGCTGAGGACTATCTGAGGACCGGCGGCGTCCTCGACCCCTACCGGCGTTGTGCCATAAGGGGTTGGTGGCGAGTCGGCCTGTACGCCGGATTCTGTCCAGGGCGCCAATGACGCCCTGGGGCGGCCATCCCTCTCGGTCGACGGTCACCCGTCGGCTCTAGCGGCCTACCCGGGGGTGTCTGCGGACGGGCCGTCCTCCCCCTGTCTGGCCTTGCTCCCGGTGGGGTTTGCCGAGCCGCCCGGGTCACCCCGGGCGCTGGTGCGCTCTTACCGCACCGTTTCACCCTTGCCTGTGCGGCTCACGCCGCCATCGGCGGTCTGTTCTCTGTGGCACTGTCCTGCGGGTCACCCCGACTGGGTGTTACCCAGCACCGCGCCCTTCGGAGTCCGGACGTTCCTCGGGCCGACAACGTCGGCACGCGGCCACCCGGCCGACTCGCCACCGCCACCAGTCTCTCACGGCGCGGCGCCGCCGGCGCGCGGAATGCGACGGCCACCGGCGCCGCGGGTCGGCCCTCTACGCTCTGCGGCCGATGGCCCGGCCGGACGCCCTGACCCACGCCGAGACGCGGCTCGTCGACCACGGCGAGGCGCTCACGCGCGACGAGGTCGCCGCCGTCGCCGCGCTGCCGCTTGATGCGCTGCCCGATCTCGTCGCCCTCGCCCACCGGGTCCGGCTCGCCTGCTGCGGCCCCACCGTCGAGCTGGAGAGCCTCATCAACGCCAAGTCGGGGGCGTGCCCCGAGGACTGCGCCTTCTGCTCCCAGTCGGCGCGCTTCCACACCGACGTCGACGTGTACCCGTTCCTCGACCTCGGCGACGTGGTCGAGGCGGCCCGGGCCACGCGGGCCGCCGGCGCGACGCAGTTCTGCATCGTCGTCGCGGTCCGGAACCCGGAGGAGCGGCTGCTACAGCGGGTACTGGACGCGGTGGCGGCGATCCACGCCGAGACCGGGCTCGAGGTCGCGTGCTCGCTCGGCCTGCTCGAGCCGAGCCAAGCGGCCCGGCTCGCCGAGGCGGGGGTGCGGCGCTACAACCACAACCTCGAGACGTGCCGGGCGGTGTTCCCGAGCATCTGCACCACCCACACCTACGACGACCGGGTCGAGACGGCGCGCCTTGCTACCGCGGCCGGGATGGAGCTGTGCTGCGGCGGGATCCTCGGGCTCGGCGAGACCCTCGAACAGCGGATCGACTTCGCGTTTGAGCTCGCCGACCTCGCGCCCTCCGAGGTCCCGGTCAACTTCCTCGATCCCCGGCCGGGCACGCCGCTCGAGGAGCGGCAGCTGCTCTCGGCCCGTGAAGCGCTGCAGGCGATCGCGCTGTTCCGGCTCGTGCTGCCGTCGGCGTGGCTCCGGCTGGCCGGGGGACGGGAGCGCGTCCTCGGCGAGCTGCAGGGCATGGGCATGCTGGCCGGCGCGAACGCGCTGATCGTCGGGAACTACCTCACGACGCAGGGACGCGCACCGGACGAGGACGTGGCGCTCCTGGACGCGCTGGGGATGCCGGTCGCCGACGGGCCCGGTGAGGGCCGGTTCGTCGTCGACGAGACCGGCGCCCACTCCCGTCCGGCTCGGGTCCCGATCCCCGTGCGCGGCGACGGCGGACACGCGCCGACGCTCAGCGGAGATGCCCCGTCTCGTTGAAGGTGACGAGCACCGGGCCGGCCGGCCCGGGCGCGACCCGACAGATCGAGGCCACGTCGAGG
>Ga0207416_1005332_pt1 | contig 10310 bp, 7 predicted proteins | sample PaiPotPPM11metaG_FD_184107 | JGI IMG/M metagenome (GOLD analysis project Ga0207416, IMG submission 184107) | Iron sulfur acid spring bacterial and archeal communities from Banff, Canada, to study Microbial Dark Matter (Phase II) - Paint Pots PPM... ...
TAATCACATCGTGCAGCGCCGCTTCATCGAGCGCAGGCTGCAAATACGCCCGCAACATCGCCTCATCCACAGCCGCCGCGCTGCGCATGTGTTCGAGCAACTGCGCGCGCATTTCCAGCGCCTTGCGCGTCTCGTGTTGCAACACCCCCTGCGCGTTCAAACATACCTCCCGCAAATGGCCCGTAAGCGTGACCCCGCAGCCCGAATGCCCTACCCAGCCTTCGAACGAGGGCTTCAAACTCGTTTCAGCCTGCCATATACGCCTCATTTCGCGTGTCACAGGCCAGCGCAGCCAGCAGCGCGGCGGACTGGCGAGCGGATCGAGGAACAATACCTCGTGTGCCCCTATAATGACGGCCTCGATAAACGCTTCCTGCTTTTCGCGGCGGTTATTGCCGATAATCCAGGTATCGATGATGCTCGCTTTGCGATATGCCTCGTGGCGATGTTTCCACTCGTCCAGCTCAAGCGGGGCGCATTGAAACTCTACCGCCTGCAACTGACCGTCGGGATGCGTCACCAGGATATCCGCAATACGGTTCGGTTCGGGAAGACGCTCTTCAAGCGTAACACGAGCGCGCGGAAACTGTTCGCGCAGCCACCGCGCCAGCACAACCTTGCCGCGCATATGCCGCACCGATTCCGCCTCGGTACTCCACGCGCACTCGCCCTTCTGATGCGCGAAATGAAGCTGTGTCTGCTTCTCCGGCCCGCCGCGTGCGTAGACCACGCCCCGGCAATTCGGACAGCGCAGGGCCTGCTCGTGCGACCACATCTGCGCCTGCTCAAGCGGCGTCTCACCGGCAATCACCAGCACGTCTCCAGGACCATACGCGACCAGCATAATCTACCCTTTTCAAAATCCAATCAATTTGGTAATCCTGTTCTATATACCAGATTATAGGTCATAAGTAAATGATGTGCTAGAATATAACAACATTCTGGTTTTAGGAACATGGACATGATAATGATTTTTAACCATCAAACTCGGTAATGCGCATGTCCCCGTCCTGATGAATGTTTACGACCAAATGGGGGAATAAAATGGTATGCCGACCTCCGTCCTGTAGGGACAAGGGGAGGACGCGGGGAAGGGTGGGGGCCTTGTGCTTGTCCTCCTCGCCACACGATCCGTCTGGGTTCCGTGAGGCAAAAGGATCGCCTTGCCACGAGGACAAGCACAAGGCCCCCTCATCCACTCCACCCCACTCTTTGTCCCTACAGGACGCTGGACGCTGCTCTTCCCCAATTCGGTTGGTAAAAATCATTAGGGACGAGGGGCAACCGGTTCGTATTTTTACCGGTTCTAGTCGGTATAATTCATATCGCGTCCCTACAAAATCCTGACATTGTTTCCAAAGAGGAGAATACATGCTCGACCTATCTACTATCCCCGTCGTAGACAATCATTGCCACCCCGTCCTGCTCAACCAGACAATGGATACGCTGCGCTTCCGCCGCTTTTTTACCGAAAGCTATGATCCTGTCTTCCCGGCAGAACATATCCAGAATACGGTGTACTATCTCTGGATGCTGCGCCAGATGGCCTCGTTTTATGGCTGCGCCAACACGGAAGACGCGATCCTGGCAACGCGCAATAAACTCGACACCGTTTCGCTGACCGAACGCCTTTTCCGCGCCGCCAATATCGATACGCTGGTACTCGATACCGGCTTCCCACCGCCCGCCGAGTGTCTATCACCTGAGCAAATGGGGCAATCCGGTCACTGCCGCGCCATCAAATTGCTGCGCCTGGAAGTACTCATGCAGCAGCTTGTTGTTGAATATAACGACTTTGACGAACTGGTAGAACGCTTCGACACAGAACTGAGCGATCTACGAGCGCGCGGCTATGCAGGACTGAAAAGCATCGTCGCCTATCGCGGCGGATTACAGGTCATCGAGCGCAGCAAAGATGAAGCCGCCGCATCCTTTGATGTAGCGCGTTTGGCTATAAGAAATGACACGCTGCGCATTACACAGAAGCCGCTCATCGATTACCTGCTCTATATCGCATTTCGCCAGGCAGCCGAACAGGGGTTGCCCATCCAGTTTCACACCGGCTACGGCGACAGCGATACCGATATGCGCCTGGGCAACCCGCTGCACCTGCGCGACGTGCTGGAACGCAGCGACTTCCAGGCAATGAAGGTGGTCCTATTGCACGAAAGCTACCCCTACACGCAGCTAGGAGCCTACCTCGCCGCCATCTACCCGCACGTCTATTTCGACCTGTCCTACACCATCCCTTTTGTTGATCGACTGGATATGCTGGTCTACACGCGCCAGGCCCTGAGCGTCGCGCCCGCCAGCAAGCTCATGTTCAGTTCGGACGGCACCAATATGCCAGAGATGCACTGGGCTGCTGCCATACGCGGTCGCAGCGTCATCGGGCAGGTACTCAGCGAAATGATCGATGCCGACGAAATCGACGAGCAACAGGCCTATCACCTGGGCCAACTGATTTTACGCGACACGGCATATACTGTCTATGGATTATAGCAAGTGTATCGGCGAGTAGCATGGTGATCGCAAAAAGCATGGCGACCGCGAGGATCGCCACTACCATACTACTCATCTTGCATGTACTCGTGTATAGTAGTGGCGACCCTTGCGGTCGCCATGTGGAAGGGTATTGCATATGCCGGACAATCTGAACAACTTTCGCATAGGAGTATATGCTCTGATCTTCGATGACGGGCGCGTACTGCTGGCGCATCGCCGCGATATCGACTGGTGGAACCTGCCCGGCGGCGGCATGGAGATCGGCGAAACTGTCGAAGAGGCAACCTGCCGCGAAGTGAGGGAAGAAACCGGCTTAGAGGTGCAGGTTGAACGCCTGGTTGGCGTCTACTCCAAACCGCAGAAACAAGAGGTCGTGCTGACGTTTCGCTGCAAAGTGATCGGGGGCGAGTTGCAGGCCACCGAAGAAAGCCGCGCATGTGGCTATTTCTCGCCCGATGCCCTGCCGCGCAACACGCTCCCCAAACACCGCGAACGTATCCTCGATGCCCTGCTCAATCAACCTGCTGCAGTACTACGCGCGCAGCGTACCAGTTCTTCAGAAGACCAGCAAACGGGAGAAGATCATCTTTAGCCGCTCTACTCAAGTAATAAATCATCGGGCAGAGGCGGCGAGCGAAAAGCCATCTGCGGTCAATACACCTTAACCGGGCTTACGCGCGATGATATGGAAGACATGCCAGTGTTTCGGTGAGCCATCCGCGACCACGCTATCAACATCCTCTTCCTCAAATTCAATCACCTCCCATCCCTCCAAAGCCTGCAAAGCCTCTTCCCTGGTAAGAAAAGTCATTTTCCCGGCGCGCTCAGATGTGTTCCACTGGTCATGTATACCAAAGAACTGACCCACTAAGATACCTTCCGGGTTGAGAGCTTCCCGAACTTTGCCAAAAACGCTATAGAATTGCTCTCTTGAGAGGAACGGCAGGCAAAAATGCGCGTTAATGAGATCATAGCGCTCAAACGCGAAATCTGGGAATGAGGATTGAACAGCGTGTAGTCGCTCCTGCGGAAAAGTTGCCAGGATAGCCATCGCGTTCGCATCTGCATCGACCGCCGTAACCTGAAAGCCCTGTTCGAGCAAATAGCGCGTGTCTCGTCCCGCTCCACACCCTAGATCAAGCGCGCGTTTCCTATGTTCGACAAGCGACGCCGCCCGTATCATCCTCGGCCAGGGTGGTCTCTCCCGCGTATGCGTATAAAACTTTGCCCAATCAAATTGTTGCATGAACGCTTAACCTCATTTCTCCAGCAGGATCAATACATCTCGCTCCGCTATCTCCACCTCTCCCGCTAGCTCTGCCCCATCTAACAGCGACGTGAAACTCCCTGGCGGCAGCGTGATCCGCTCTGGTAAGTTGTTATGGTTCAGGATGAAGTACACAATCCGCCCATCGCTGCGCACACGACGTGTTACTTCCAGCCCTTCGACAGCCTCCATCAATGACCCAACGCCAGCCTGCTGGCAAAGCATTTGCGCTAACTTAAAGGACAGGTCATCATTCACCTGTGTCGCAATATAATACGCCCTGCCATCGCCAGAGAAATGAACCGTCAAAGCCGGGCCATGCGCGTAATAATCGCGGGCAAAGCTTCCCAGCACGTGGGCTCCCTCCAGGTGTACCACTTCGCCCCACAAATCGCAGGCATAGTTGCCCTGCAACGGCCCATCAGCAATGATTATCTCGTTGCTCATCTCATCAGTCCAGGGATCAAACTCCTCCACGTAGATACCAAGTAGTTTGCGCAGTTCGCCAGGGTAGCCGCCCAACGTAACGCGGTCATGCTCATCGACGATGCCACTGAAAAACGTTGTCAGCAACGTTCCCCCTCCGACCACATAGCGTTCAAGGTTTTGCGCGACTCCCGCTTTGAGCATATATAGCAAGGGCGCGACCACTACACGGTACTGGCTCAGATCATGCTGAGGTGACACTATATCGATCGCCACGTTCAGCCGGTGCAGGGCATGATACCAGCGCTTCACCTGTTCCAGGTAGCGCAGGCGGTCACTCGGCCCCGGCAGATACTCGACAGCCCACCAGTTTTGCCAGTCCATGACGATTGCGACCTCCGCTCGAATGCGCGAACCGACTACATCGGGCGCGATGCGTTCAAGTTCCGCGCCAAGCTGCGCCGCCTGCCGGAAAATGCGCCCGCGCTCGCTGCCCTCGTGCGGCACAATGGCGCTGTGAAACTTTTCCGCGCCTCCCTGCGACTGGCGCCACTGGAAATACATTACTCCATCCGCGCCATGCGCCACCGCTTGCATACTTTGCAGGCGAATGCGTCCAGGCCGCTTATGGGGATTCTGCGCCATCCAGTTCACCTGGCCCGGCGTCTGCTCCATTACAAGGTGCGGCTGTCCATTTTTGAGTGAGCGCATCAAGTCATGCTGAAATGCATTCTCCCAGGGCGGCGTTGTATTCTTCGGATAAAGATCAAAGGAGATAATATCAATGTGCCGCGCCCAGGCAAAATAATCCAGCGGCTTAAAGTCCACCATAAAATTCGTGGTAATGGGAATGGCCGGCGTGACTTCGCGCAGGATGTTCGCCTCTAACAGGTAGCACTCCAGAAACGAATCGGACATAAAATGCTGGTAATCAAGAACCTGCCCCGGATTATTGCCGGCAGGCGTGATGCGCGGCGGGAGAATGTCTTCCCAATCGTAGTACCGCTGGCTCCAGAAATTCGTAGACCAGGCGGCATTCAGTTCGGGCAGCAATCTGTAGCGTACCCTCAACCAGCGACGGAAAGCAACGGCACAGTTGTCGCAGTAACAGTTCCTGGTATGATCGCCGTACTCGTTATTGACGTGCCATATCGCCAGCGCGGGATGCGCGCGGTATTGCTCGGCCAGTCGGCGCACCAGCGCTCCCGCTTTGCGCCGGTAATCATCGCTATTGGGACAATAATGCTGGCGCGACCCATAGCTCAGACGCTTGCCATCGCGCGTCACCGGCCACATGTCGGGATACATACGACTCATCCACGTCGGCGGTGTCGCGGTGGCCGTCGCCAGGTCTGCCGCAATGCCATGTTCCGCCAGCAGATCCATAATGCGGTCGAGCTGCTCAAACGTGTACTCATCCGGCGCGGGTTCCAGCAATGCCCACGAGAACACGTTGATCGTCACCATATTGACATGCGCCGCTTTCATCAGGCGCATATCCTCCCGCCAGACCGATTCCGGCCACTGCTCAGGATTGTAGTCGGCTCCATAGAGAAGTGTTGAGGGAAATGGCTTTTGCACAGCTACGCTCTCACCTTATAAATTCTCTTTGTAATGTCGTTCGTGCCAGTATCTTACCTGCGCGTATAACCCAGGCGGGCGGCTGCTGCAAGCGCAATACCTCGCGCACAGTTGGCGCGGCCAGCACATTCAGGTCTGCCTTACACCCAGGCTCCAACCCGTAGCCTTGCAGTCGCAGCGCGCGTGCGGCGTTGTAGGTCACAAAATCAAAGGCGGCCTCGATCTCGCTGGGAGCCGCCATATGCGCGGTATGGCAGATATAGCTCACAACTTCTTGCTGGTCATTGCGCCCGAATGGATAGAATGGATCAGCAACATCATCCTGCGAAGAAAAAACATTCACCCCATGCTGCCAGAGCTGCTTGACGCGGGTAATGCCGCGCCGTACCGGCTCCTGGTCATAGCGCCCCTGCACCACCAGGCTGATATGCGGATTGCTGCTAATGCTGACATTGGCCTGCTTGAGCAAGTCTATCACCTTGAAAGCGTGCGTCTCATTATAAGCCGCCAGCGCCCCACAATGGCTGGCTGATACCCGTCCCTCATACCCCTCTCGCAGGGTTTTGACCGCCAGGTATTCCAACGAACGACTCAACGGGTTATCGGTATCATCCACCAGCATATGAATATCTTTACCGTACCGTTTCGCCAGTTCAAAGCAGAAATCGATATGCGCCCGCGCCTCGTCGTCAAGCATCTCAAACCAGGGCAGCCCACCAACCACATCGGCCCCCATGCGCATCGCCTCCTCCATCAGTTCCATCGTGCCAGCATCGCGCACAATCCCCTCCTGCGGAAACGCTACCACCTCAATATGCGCAGCATCGCGCCACCGTTCTTTCAGCGCCAGTAGCCCTTCGACTCCCCGCAACTGAGCGTAGCTGTCTACGTCAGCAAAGGCCCGAAAGACCGTCGTTCCATGAAGAATCCCCTCTTCAACAGCTCGCCCGGCCCGTTCCAGCATATCCTCCGTCGTGTAACGCGCCTTATGCTCCCACGTCAACTCCAGACACTCCCCAAAAGTATAGTCTTTATTGGGCCGCATCTTCTCTTGCAAAAAGCACTTATCCAGGTGAATATGCCCGTTCACATACGTCGGCATCACCAGATTCCCTACGGCATCCACTTCTATTTTCCCCGCATCTCTGATCTCTTCAGCCAGAGCCACAATGCGGTCGCCATTGATGCCAATATGCCAGCTTCCTGGGCGACCTTTTAGATGCGCGTGTCTGATGATCAGATCCATTTGTGGCTCCCATCAATTATGCTTCGCCAGCATGTCCATTATATGGTCAAGCCGTTCATAAAAAAATATTCTATACCGCTTCGAGTTCAAATAATTTGCGAATCCATGTAATAAATTGTTGCGCGTGTGACGCACTGGCATCGACATAATGTTTATTTATGGACATTCCTAACGATGTACCAGGGTCTTTCTGCCAGGCAAGCCAGGTATGAATACATGCCTTACTTATATATGATTTGCGAAAGCGTTGATCTCGCTCGATTACTTTCTGCACAATATCGCCTGCCATAGGCCACAGCAGGTCATCTCGTGGAACAAGCCAGCCAATGAAATCTTCCATCATACCCGAAGTTCTATTATTCGGCATGAGCCAGATGCTGACCACAGCCAGACCTTCTTCCGAAAGAAAAGTTCCATCAGGAGACGGGTCTGAGGGTACATTATGGTAGCCAATTGCTTCGCAAATACTTTTTATTTGCTTCCACCGAGCGGCAATATCTTCATCGGCGTCTATGATGATACCGTAGCGTCTTGATTCGTCCACCACAAGATAGTTTCTGAGCGTTCGTAAACTCAAGAGATTCTCGATTCCGTTATGACTCTTGATTTCAAAATTTTCATGCTTAAGCTTGAACTTCTCAAAAACTTGATAGTGCTGCAGTAGTTGGGAAAATACGTGTTTGTCCTCATCACCTTCGACTAGTAAATAATTTTCATAGCTATCTGCTCTAACAACAGCCGTTTCCATACTCAACGTACCTCAATCTGCTCACGAGTAACAACAGCCAGATCTTCTTCATCGAATAATGTAGCCTCTATTTTCTCTTTTTTAAGCGAAAGACGTATGAGCATCCCTTCTTCCTCAGTATTTTCCTTAGCCGCTTTCTGAAATCCCTTTATGCAATCCCAACTATGTGTGGTAGCGAAAACCTGGACATTGAGCCGATGAGCCAGACGGAAAATGAATTGCCATAATTCTGACTCTATACCGAAGTGAATTCCATTTTCAAATTCATCTATGAGCAGTATCCCGTCTCTAGCGTTGACAAGTGCTAAAGATACGCCAAGAGCGCGCAACATTCCATCACCAAGACTATATAAAGAAAGGGGTTCATCAATATCCGAAATTTTTACCACGGGAACACGGTCTCCACCAGATAGTAGATTACTGACAAAATTGAGATCTATCAACCCTGGCGCAATGAGGCGTAGAGCAATCAGCACATCAGCTTCGAGTTTGGTTAAGGCAATGCCATCCCACAATTCAGTGAGGCGCTGTCCACTCAATCCGTTAGCTGGAATGAGCAAACATGGGATTTCATTAGAGTTCAACCTGAGAATCCCCTGGGGAAGCGATGGGTCAATAGGATAGCTCAGGGTATCCGCGGCAGCCTGAATAGTGAAACGGGGTACCAGACTATCGGCAGCATAATCTTCTCCTTGCTCCAATGGCCTTATATGGTGTGTACCCTCACGCATCTCCGAGATAGACCAATCGATTGCGATTGAAAGTTTCTCTAGTGGTGAATTGATGGGACCTATCTGGACCGGCTGCAGCCCCGGCTTAATTTCGTTCCGTCCATAGAACAGGTATTTGAGAGCAGCTAACATATCTCTCACATTGACGAAAGGCCGTCTAATCTCGTTCCTGGATCTCATAATGTCCCAGAGAAATGTGGGCGTTGAGGCTCTACTCGCATAAAGTTGCAACGCCTCCAACAAACTCGACTTCCCAATATTATTTTTCCCCACGATCAGATTGACACGCCCTAAATGCTCAATCGTGAGATGTTGAAAACCCCGGAAGTTGCGAATTTCCAGTGAGTTGAAGATAAGATTACCCATCGTTCGGCCTCCCTCTTGATATTAGCCGTAGACCATTCTTGCTGCATTATAACATGCCTGCGCTCAATGGCATACATTGCTTTTCAGCGTTTAGGATTCTATAATTATCTCGAATTGAGACAGCATAGTCGCGCCAGAAACGTCAATGGAGACAATTTGGAAAGGCAGTTTTTAAGCATGACAGTCAATACCCGAGCTACGGAAGCCACCACTACAGCAGAGCCGCTGGATGTACTCGCCCTGTACCGCACAATGGTAACGGCGCGGGTCATGAACGATCTTTTGAAAGTACGCAAGACACAGGGGAAATTCCCCTTTTATATTGGATGCGCCGGACATGAGAGCATGGCAGCCGTAACCGTCGCGCTCAAACCGGACGATTGGATGTCCCTCTACTACCGCGACCTGGCAGCCTGGCTGCAGCGCACCGGCGACATTACCGGCCCACTGCGCGAGGCCTACTCGCGCACCAGTGGGCCAATGGCTGCGGGCCGCAACATGCCCTCGCACTACAGCAGCAAGCAGCAGCGCATCCTGCCCACCTTCAGCGAAGTGGGCGGGCTGGCTCCATTCGCTGGCGGCTTAGCTTTTGCCCTGCAAAGGGAGAAGCGCAGCGAAATCATACTGTTCACCACCGGCGACGGAGGCGCGGCTACCAACGACTTCAACGCGCTCTTCCGTCAAGCGGCGGTACATCAACTGCCTATCCTGATGGTCGTCGAGGATAACGGCTGGGCTATCACCGCAGCATCCACCATCCAATGGGGCGGTTCGCTGGTCGAATGGGCCAGAGGCGGCGGCGTCTACGCCGAAGAAATCGATGGCACAGACGCCATCGCCACCTATCAGGCTAGCGCCCGGCTGGTCGAGCATATACGCTCCGGCAAAGGACCCGTTTTGATGCACCTGCGCCTGGGCCTGCTCGACCCGCATTCCAGCAGCACAGACATTAAATCCTATCGCACAAAGGAAGAGATCGAGGCCACATCCGCCACCAAGGACCCCGTGAAAAACTTTGGTCGCTGGCTCATCGAACAAGGCTATCTGCAAGAAGGCGATAGCGAGCGCATGCGCAAAGAAATACGCGCCGAACTCGAACGCGCCGAAAATATCGTGCTACAGGAATCCGAACCAACCGCCGAGCGCGTCATGCAGCACATCGTCAACGTTCCGGCGTGGGTGGAGAATACCCCGCGCGGTACGAAGAGACAGTTGCCCATGCTGGGAGCCATCAACGAGGCGCTGGTGGAACTGGCGAAGCGCGACGAAAATTTCTTCGTCTACGGCCAGGACGTGGGCAGCCCCAAAGGCGGCGTCTTCGGCGCGACCGCCCATCTCGTGACGCAATTCCCCGGACGCGCCATCAGCAGCCCCTTAAACGAACAGGTCATCGTCGGCATTGTAGCGGGCTCGGGTATGCATGACGGCAAGGCGCGCTGC
>Ga0207416_1005336_pt1 | contig 10307 bp, 14 predicted proteins | sample PaiPotPPM11metaG_FD_184107 | JGI IMG/M metagenome (GOLD analysis project Ga0207416, IMG submission 184107) | Iron sulfur acid spring bacterial and archeal communities from Banff, Canada, to study Microbial Dark Matter (Phase II) - Paint Pots PPM... ...
GTCCTAGTTATTTCTGTCTCGGTCACGTCTGCGAAGATCTTTGCCATGTACAAATGTTTCTTGAAAGGTAATTAATACATTTTCGACTTGCATTCACAGGAAATAGAGACCATTTGCTGTTGTATACTCAAGAACTTGCATGGTATGATGTACATTTTCTACAGCTAGATTTGAGAGGAGGCAATTGTTGTAAAAAATAGGGATATATAATTTCGACCTCATATAGACTGGGAATATTCTGAAGAGCAACGGTGTTTGTCTAACTGTCCCTAACAAAATATAGCAACACTGGACATGGTAGCAAATTATGTAAAGGCCTCAATGAAATTTCTATAAGCGTCTCGAATTTTGTACTTCACGGGTGGGTCTTTGAATCCGTATCCACAAATTAGCTCACAGCCGTTTTTAACCTTGCGAATGTGGTGCGCATATACGGCTCTTACCACGTCCAATACAACATTTCCGGCATTTGCTCCATCACTTGTCTGCAACATCATATCGATAACGATGTTACTGCCCAGAAAGCCTTCGCTGGATACCCAATAGTAGCTGTTTCTCGAATCTCGGAGAAAATCAGTATATTCTGTAGTGCCCGCCACGGATTCAAATTCGTACGGCGCCTCAATGGCTATACTCTTAGTTTTGATCTTCCGCTTGGCCATTTTTGTTCTCTCAGCCATCGTATTTTGGGTGTCCGTATTGCCACCCACATCAAGCTGGTAACTCTTTCTCACTAGTGCACCTCGTTCCACTAGAAAGTCTATGATCCCCTTGTGAAGTGCAGTTCCTCCCAGCTGGCTTAGCAGATCGTCTCCGACCAGAGGGATTTTCTTTTCCCCAAATTTTTTTGAAAAAACATCATTACTTGCAATTTTTGTCGGAGTTGCGTTGATGAAAGGTAAGCCTGCATCAAGGGAAGCGTCTGCATAATCCCTCGCCGTTCTATCCAAGCCCGAAGAAATCAGATTTACAACGACATTTGTCTCTGAAGTCTCCAACATTTCGCCAAATTCTTTATGCGAGGAAGTTATCGTATTTTCCGACCTAAAAGGAAAAGGAGGCTCATCTGACAGCATCCCTGCCTGTATGTTAATGCTCGAGCCTCTGACACTATGATATTTTTTGGGTCGCCTGTTAACTACATCGTTAAGATCCTTACCAACTTTGGTGGGATCGATATCGAATGCTGCCACAACCTTTACATCTGATGGTTTGAGTCCACCAATTTTTTTGTGCCATAGACCGCTGGTGTTGTTGTGCTTTGCGTAATAATCGAGACCTTGAACAAATATACTGCTGGCGTTGCCAACTCCTATCAAAGCCACTCTTACCTTGTTGCTCATTATGGGTACGTTTTAAAATTCATAGATGATTTAACTTTTTTGAGTTTTTGGGAAGCAAGTGCAAAATTTTGGTCTGTTGAACCATTAGTTGTTTGATTCCGTTGTTCCGTTGTTGGGGTTCAGCTGGGGAGGATTTGTCCAACAGGTGCTTGCAATTCTAGACAGGGCCATTAGCTTTTCAAGACCTGAAATGGGCATTCTTATTTTAGTGCTGTCAGGGAAGTCAAAATAGTCAATCCATCTGAGTTCGAAATGAGTCGAACCTCTCATTGCTGTACGCGTCCTCTATTTATGGTAATTGTGCTTGTTCCCCTTTCGCTTAGGCTATTTGCGTTTGAATAAGCTCGATCTCTTAATTTTTTCGCCAAAAAATACTATTGCACTGCTTAGAATTGGCACATATTTCTCCAATAAATCAACTCTTCCGAGTCGGATCTGAGAGCGTTGCTAAGAAAATCAATTTCTGTCATAAGAGCTTCGGTAACAACTGATATAAACAGGTGAAGTCAAGAGCCGAAAATTCTGTTTTGGCTTGTATGCATCATTTAAATACAGTATCGACGAATTTGCATTATCACAGCATGGTTACCGTAGATCAAGTACTGTCTTCATTGAAGAAAGTTGTCGATCCAGAGTTGCATAAAGATATTGTGTCGATGGGGATGATCAAAGATCTAGCAATTAGTGACGGAAGAGTGGCGTTTACTCTTCAGCTCACGACTCCCGCTTGTCCCTTTAATAGCGAAATAGAGCAGGATGTCAGGAATGCTATAGCGAGTATAGGCGTGACAGATCTAAACTTGAGAGTTACGGCACGAGTCATGGAGGGCCGCGCCATCTCTATGGATGAGATACTGCCCGGTGTTAAAAATATAATTGCGGTCGCGAGTGGTAAGGGAGGCGTCGGAAAGACTACTGTGTCCGTAAACCTGGCGCTAACTCTAGCAAAGACCGGGGCAAAAGTGGGATTACTGGATGCCGATGTTTATGGGCCTAGCGTACCGCTGATGCTTGGTCTTAAGCAAACCCCTGAAGTTACCAATAACAAGATACAGCCGATTATTTCAGATGGAGTCAAGGTAATATCAATGGGATTTTTCTATGAACAGTCCCAGCAGGCCGGAATATACAGAGGCCCAATAGTCTCCGGCATTGTCAAACAATTCTTGACTGACGTTAACTGGGGTGACCTCGACTATTTGATCATAGACTTGCCACCCGGCACGGGCGACGCGCCTCTGACAATGGCACAGACAATACCAATCACAGGGATACTTATCGTAACTACTCCCCAGGAAGTTGCCATGAATGTTGCGGTGAAGGCGATTGGCATGTTTAACAAACTAAATGTTCCTATCATTGGGGTGATCGAGAACATGAGCCACCTCGAATGCCCGCACTGCCAGGAACGGATCCATATCTTTGGCAAAGGAGGTGGTCAGAGGGTCAGCGAGAAATTCAACGTCCCTTTCGTGGGGGAAATACCACTTCACCCGCAGATTATGGAGGGAAGCGATACAGGCAAACCAATAATTCTGTCAGAACCAGATTCAATTCAGGCTAATGCGTTTACCAATGTTGCCAAAACGGTAGCGGGGAGGATTAGTGTTATTGCAGCTGAGTTGAAGGCTTTGGAAGAGGCTGAGGCTGAGGGAAACCCTCGTAACGGTACGGTAAGTCAAACTGAACCCCATAATGTTCCTCAGTCCTGAAAATCTTCGTATTCTAAAAGAACCATTTGGCTTACTTCTTGAAAACAAGAGTGTCAACAAGGTGAAGTTATACAGTTCTGTAAAACATGCGAAACTGATTGTTTTGGTTGGTGATGCTACAACCGATCGTGTGACTTTAGATGGCATCATTCCTAGCGTGTGCGTTGTAGATGGCAGAGAGAGACGAGTACAACGCATAACACCAGGAGGTGACTCGCTTTTGCAAAATCAGGTATTGCAACTCAGATGTTCGAATCCTGCCGGGACTATTTCAAAAGGAGCAGTTCAAGTGTTACGCGATGCAATAAAAGCGAGTAGTACTGATTCGGTGAGAGTCATTGTTGAGGGCGAGGAGGACCTTCTAGCTTTGCCAATTTTTCTACTGGTTCCATATGGCTCAATCGTAATGTATGGACAGCCGTTCAAAGGGATTGTCATAGTTAAGATTGATTCTGAGACACGTAAAAGGGCCAAAGACTTAATGGAGAGTTTAGGAATTGACTGGATAGGGGGATATGATGACGCGGTGGCTGAATGATTTTCAATCCGAAAAGGTGATTGTATATACCACTTTCTGACCCCTGTGCATACAGCCCGGCGCCATCTATGTATATCAACTCTTCGTTTCTGCACCATCTAGATTAGGACCGTAAGACGATTACTCATCACAGCCACATCTGTCATTTTGAGGCTCATAGGCGCTGAGATGATATCTAGTTCTACAGCTGTAGCAGATGCTCTTATTCTCATCTATTGTGGCACTGCAAAAAGCACAAATCCTGATATCCTTGTGCAGATTCTTGGGCGTTGGTTCCATACCTTATTATTACTTTATTCGATAATAATAACAAAAGTTAACCTGCCACACTGTGGCAATTGCAGATGCACTTTGTCATTTTAATATCAAAAGAACAGTCATGATCATGCCGACCTCTGTCATCCACGGGCCATTCTCCAGGACATTCACCATGTCGACCTCGTTTACAAAAAAACGTTAACGTCATGTCCCGCTCCAAAAAAGGGACTGATTAGAATTTTAATGTTTTCTGAGTGCACTGAATCAAAGGTCGATATTGAAAAGCTGAGGCGCATAGATCGAACCTTCCCTGACTCGCTTTACCCTCGCAACAGATAGATAATGTGGCCAGATGGTCACCAAAATCGAACCTTGGGGCACGCCTTCCGGCAGCCCAATAATGACGATATCATTTTCATTAACGCCGAATTCTTGCAATTTTTGTTTGCTAGCCTTAATGATATCTTCAGACATACCGCTGCTGTAAACGTAAACCTTGCCAACGTAGTCAATTCTATCTACCATCTATTAATAGGGATAGAATGGTATACAAAAATGTGATCGTTTAGATCGAATCAGTCTAAACAAACGAATAATGATATTGAACGTTTTGGATTTGATTCAGGTCCAATCAGTGAGTTAAATGTGGAGATTTTAAAGGTCGCTTTTTCGTATTCCAATGAAACGCATCAGATTAATTGAAATTGGGTGCGCATATCATTCAGTTCTACAACTGCCTCGAACAGCTCAATATTGTCTTCTGGGTATACGATCCGGCTGCCTTTGTGTCGGTGTTACTAGATTCAGTATTCCAGTTGCATGACTTTTGTTTCAAAAAGGTTGAGATGGCATCTCGTTTTATTAAGAAATTCTTTTATAGCGTTGCATCGCATAACAACAATTACACTTGCGACACCAAACCTCGAAGAGGCTTTAGAGCGAGCAACAGCTGAACATTCCGGCTTCCCTAGCTTTAAATGTCAGGCAAAATTGATGGAAAAAAAGCAGTTGTTGTGCGTCGGAGGAAGGATACGTGCACAATGGTATAGAATGTTGATTTTGTTATTCTTGCTGTTGTGTGACAGCCCCACACTGAGTTGGCAGACTACAAATCATCAACATGGTACTTCGATTTGCAGCCTGTGCATTCATAGACTTCATCTCCCACAGGGCCTGAGACATTAAATATCACGATCGCTGTTCATTTTGGACAACGTCCTTCAACTGTGCGTCGGATATGTTGAGGTTTAGTTCTAGTCCTTCTTCTACTTCCCATATCGGGTAGTGGGTCAGGTGCGCAGTTTTATAAACGTCAGCACTTTCTGATGCTATCCAATAACCGTTATTCATCCAGAAGCCATCAACACAAAATTGATCTATATCATAGTCAACAGTTATTTAGTGATGGCTCGGCTTTTCTGTTCTCTCTTTTTCATAATTACGCAAGGTCCACACTCCGAGTGCGATAAAACCTCCGCCTATAGCAATCAGAACATAGTCTACAATAAGTATAAGTGCCCATGCCCTAAAAAATAGGCTACCGTACATGAATAAGGTAGCAAGGAAAATTAAAGCGATTCCAGTTATAATTTCAGTATTTATTCGTAGCATAACGGATAATGTTCAGCCATCTATTATAAAAATTACTATTACCGGATTGTTACTTGAATCCTCGCTCTGAGTAACCGAGTGCAGACTCAAGTAATATTATGGCAGCCCCCGCTGATTCACTTTTGACGTTTAGAACGTAACGATCTACCACGATATACTTTTATTCCAAGAACCTTATTGGTCCTGTCTGTTAAAGGTATTACTGACGCGTATGGTGCGGCCACCGGGCCTATTACCTCCAAAACCTTGCCCACGCCTTTACCCTTTTGGTCAACTAATATCTCTCCAGGTCGAGTTTCCTTGCCCGAGGAACCAAGTAGTCGAACTATGAGCCTACTGCTCTTTGCTAAATGCATAACCTCTCCAACCTCTTGACGCTCTTGAAGCTCTCTAGTCATCACTCTTTGACTGCCTTATATCCGGTTAGCGGCCATAATTAGGTTATCTTATGAATGAGTGTTAATGTTTACTCGCCTATCTTTCCCTGGTTTTCTGTTTAATCTTCTGCCGCATTTTTTCCGCTACGCACTCCAGAACAGTCGATTTTTTTTGTTCCGCTGATTTTGGCAATACAATGTAACCCGATCTTACGAATGATCTTCTCGGGTATCTCACCTGTTCAGTGGTCTCTTGCGGCAATGGCTCATAACCGGCCTCTTTTGCAGCGTCAACCAGATCTGCAACTGTTGGATCAAAAACCGCGCGCTCACTTTTTATCCTACGCCCCTTACGTCTCGGGAGAGTCTTGTTAAAGTAATCAACCCAAAGTATTATGTGATCGTAATCTTTCAATTACCATACAGTTTTCGAGGGATTGATATTAACTTTAACACCGGTTTCCAGTTTTGTGTCTGCCGGATAAACGTGGTAATTCCAGTTACCGGTTGTGACAAAATTTGAAATTCTGCTGGCCTGAAATTAGTTGTTATAAGTGTCTGAATATTTACCTTGTGTCACTCATTTCTTGTTAGTCGAGCGCGTGGATTTTCACGTAGATCCGTTAAGGTTCCCGAAACGATATTGTTTACTATTCTTAAAAAGAGAGATCATGCGTGCAAACGTACTACGAGGCGATGAGCAGGATCTCTTTTCTATATCCTTACAAGCCAAGTTTGGGTTCTCCACTTCACTCGCTTTTCGGAATGTTCCTTTAATTATTTCCACGAACACAGGTAACAGACCTGCCCTACCACCGAAAGCACCCTTGGCGTTAATTAGCCAGAACATGCTAGTCGAGTCATAATCACTTGGAAATATAAGGCTCTTAGCATTATTCGCCTCGTAAGAACCATAGTGTCCGGCAACCCGTATCCATCCTCTCGATAGGTGATTAACATACATTGCAAATTGGCCGCAAACACCACAGTTATCATCATATATTAGCAGTGGCCGCTCAAAAAGAGATGAAAGCAACACAGACACTCACTCCTTAATTCGTCGTTGTATCTTTTAAATATGTATTATGAAATTTTCGAAATGAATGTGATGAAGTGGAGCAGCGGTAAAAACTACAGATAAATATCCAAGGGCTGACCCATCCAAATAAGATATAAGTTAAGCTGTTTTCATGCTACATCTGGTGGTCCAATGTGATTCCGAACGATTAAAAAACCTCTTAGAAAGAGGCGCCGTGAAACTTCACTTATTCCAACCCAGTGGAAGGACAATTTGGACTATTGTCGGCAGAGACAACGAACATTGGGCAGATATTGAGCTTGGCTTCTGTTCCTGCAAAAGTTATTACTACAAAACGCTTTCCAACGGAAAGCTATGTTACCATTTGATATGCATTGTGCTAGCAAAACAGAATAACAAGTTTGTAACAATTAAATTTCATGATACTGAATACACAGACTTTATCAACGCATTGTTAGCTGACATCGCATCTAAATTACTAATAAGTTGAGATCTATGCCTCTGAACTCGAACTCAAGTCATCATTGTTCACTTTATCTTTCTCCTCCTGCTCGATGTCCTTTCGACCTTTGGTGCTGTAGTTTGCTATTCCGCGTCCTTCCCTCACGATTTCGCCGCCGCGCTTTCCTATTTCGCTGTAAAACTTAGGTCCATATTTTTCCTTCATTACTCCTCCCCCTCTTTCGCCAATCTCGCGGTAAAAATCAACACCGTACTTCTGCTTGACAGACTCGCCACCCTTCTCGCCTATCGATTGATAAAATTCAACTCCTTATTCTGCTTTAACGCTCTATCCTCCTTTTCTGCCAGCATCCCGCAGACTGTCTCTATCGTGCGATCTCGCATCTCCTCCAGCCTTTGCCACACGCAACCTAGTTTCGATGTTCGCTGCCGCAAGGCCCCTTCTATTGTGAGGGGCAATACCTCCTTCTCTTGCCACCCTTACTCTCGTCTCCTCGGTAGCAGAAGCCAGTCCCCTTTTAGCTCGCCCTGTTTCTTCTGTTTCCATACAACTCGTTTACACATATCAAATAAAAGGAGACAAGAAGAAATCCCCTCCAGCTTCGACTAGTTTATTATTCTGAGAACTCCATATCGTTTAATTGTATTTTAATAAAAAAAATATATTGATAGTTGGCTCGGGTGGCAGGGAACATGCACTAGGGTGGAAACTTGCACAGAGCAAGTATGCAATAAATGTGTATTATGCTGAAGGTAACGGTGGCACTTTTTCAAACATCAATATCAAGCCTGATGAATTCCGAAGGCTCTCCTTGTTTGCAAAAGAACACGAATGTTTTACAATAGTAGGACCTGAAATTCCGCTTGCTAACGGTATAGTAGACTTATTTACTGAGGAGAATTTACCGATATTTGGCCCCACAAAGGGCGCTGCGTTATTGGAATCGAGCAAGAGCTATGCAAAGCACTTTATGAAAGAAAATCAGATTCCCACTCCAAAATTTTCCACATTTTCAGACATAGAAAAGGCAAAGGACCACGTACTAGGACAAACAAATCAACTTGTCATAAAGGCTGACGGACTAGCAGCTGGGAAGGGAGTATTAGTGTGCGATACTCAGGACGAGGCCCTCGCTGCGCTAGATTTGATGATGGTCAAAAATAAATTCGGCCTCGCTGGCCATAATGTTATTATCGAAGAAAGGCTCTTTGGGGAAGAAGCATCTTTTATTGCTATTTGTGATGGAAAGACAATAATGCCGCTTGCATCAAGCAAAGATCATAAAAGAATATTTGATAATGACCAAGGGCCTAACACTGGAGGAATGGGAAGCTATTCTCCTTCGCCACTTATTGACTCTGAGCTATATGGAAAAATCATAAAGGACGTAATGGAACCAACTGTGAGGGGAATGAGTAAGCGAGGGCAGCCAATTAAAGGATTTATATATGCCGGAATAATGGTCGATAATGCTCAAAAGCAACCGTACGTCTTGGAATACAACGTAAGAATGGGAGACCCCGAATGCCAACCCATAATGATGAGACTAAAGTCAGATCTTTTAGAATATTTGCAGTCGGCGGCTGAAGAGGGACTTGACTCCTTGCAACCTCTAGAGTGGCAAAATGAAGCATCTGCCTGTGTAATTATGGCTGCAAAAGGATATCCCGGCAAATATGAAAAAGGTAAATGGATAACTGGTCTTAACTCTCATATAGATCATGACATTATGATTTTCCACTCGGGTACCAAGCGGGATGAACAGAATAGAGTTGTAACCAACGGAGGCAGGGTCTTGAGTGTATGTGCGTTGGGATCGGATACAAAGGAAGCTGCGGTTAAGGCATATTCCGCGGTAGAAAAAATATCATGGGGTAACAATGAGCAACATTTTAGAACTGATATTGGCAATGCAACCTTACCTTTTCAAAAATAGAGCATTCTTTCTTCAGTGACAAGCACATTAATCTTTTGGTCATTATGAGATCGAGGGACTTTTTCACACACCTGAAATTCATATGCCAGACCTACCGAGACGATAGAATTTTTTTTTCTAGCGATAAACCTATCATAGTATCCGTATCCGTAACCAATTCGATATCCGTTGGTATCAAAGACAATTCCAGGCACCAAGAGCAGGTCAATCTCGTCTGAAACGCAAGAATTGGATGATATTGATGGCTCTTTGATGCCGAATTTGCCGGCTGTCAAGTCAGTGTTCAAGAAGATTCGATAAAACTTGATATGATTTCCTATCGTACTTGGGAGCGCAACCAGCCTATTACTTTTCAAAGCAATGTTAACTATCTTCTGTGTTCTCACTTCCGAGCCAACAGGATAGTAACTTGCCACCATTCTGGAGTGGTTAAATTCATCTGAATGAGCAAATCTTTGTTGAATTGCTGCGCTTTTTGTAGTGATATCGGCAGGTGAAAGGGAATTGCGCTTTTCAAGCATAATTTTGCGCATCTTGTCTTTTAGATTGTTTACGACCGTTTTTCTTGTTACCGTCTATTATTCATCTCTTTCTTCAGAGAGGCAGCTGTTATCGTATTCTTCAGAAGCATCGATATGGTCATCGGACCGACCCCACCTGGTACTGGGGTAATCCAAGAGGCCTTCTCCTTTACATTTTCGAAGTCTACATCACCAGCTAACTTTCCATCATATGTGCTAATACCGACATCGATTACTACCGCATGAGGCTTTATCATATCAGCAGTCAGGACAAAATGTTCGCGATTACCGACAGCCGTAATTAATACGTCTGCAGTTTTTAATTTATCCACTAGCATTTTTGTCTTTGAATGGCATAGGGTGACGGTCGCGTCTCTTTCCAGCAGTAGGAATGCAAGGGGCTTACCAACTAGAGTGCTTCTATTCACTATAACGGAATCCATACCTGATATATCGACTTTATTAAAATCTAATAATTCCACAATTCCGGCAGGCGTGCAAGGTTTTAG